>Ga0307421_1000591_pt1 | contig 23140 bp, 9 predicted proteins | sample SalMarWE160270MG_FD_202163 | JGI IMG/M metagenome (GOLD analysis project Ga0307421, IMG submission 202163) | Salt marsh sediment microbial communities from the Plum Island Ecosystem LTER, Massachusetts, United States - WE1602-70 | ecosystem: Environmental > Aquatic > Marine > Intertidal zone >...
GTAGCCCAGCACGGCCACCAGGACCAGCATCAACGGGAAGAGCGAGAAGACAGCGTAGTAGGCCATGGCCGCCGCCGCCTGCGGAGCCCTTGTCTCGGAAAAGCGGTCCAGCGTCCCGCGCAGCAGCAGGCTGCGGAGGGTATTGGCGACCCGGAGACCTTCCGCGAGCGCGATCAGGACCGCGAGGGGCAGCCGGATGACGTCAACCCGCCTGACGCGCCGTCCAACGATCCCTCGCAGGGAAACGGAGGACAGGGACCTGGCGGGCCCGGTGGCCAGGGCAACGGGCAGGGAGGCCGATAGGTACGCTCGTCGCAGGATACAAGTCACAGGCTGGGCGGAAGGCAGGATGTCCCCAGTCTGCACCAGAAAGCGCGGGGCCGGTCGGCCCCGCGCTTTCCTTTGCGGCTTCCGCAGCCTTGGGGCAACGCCGAGGCGCTACCCTACTGGCCCGCCTTGCCGTCCACCGCGAAGTTGGTGGGTACGGCGTCCGGTCCACCGCACGACGCGTTGAAACCGCAACTGGCTGTCTACCGACACGTCCTCCGCCACCAACCAGAGCAGACACCCGAGCAGCACTGGCTGTTGGAGGTACACCTCGCACCAGACGGCAGACACCCGGATGGCGTAGCGGTGGCAGTGCGCGTCGGCGTTGGCTGTGAGGGCGGGGTAGTGGGGGTGCGCGTCGGAGTCGCGCCGGGCGCGCTGGTTGGCGTAGGCACCGTTGTTCCTGCTGCCGCCTCGAAGTGGCTCCAAGGGTAGTTGCCCACGTAGTAGATGTAGTACTGGCCGTTGATGGGAGCCGGCAGCTGGGAGGCACTTGCCCAGCGGTTGGTGAAGTCGACCCCGTTCACCTGCAGCGTGGCCATGTTCCAGGAGTTGATGTAGCTCGGAGCCTGGTTGACGCTCCAGCAGTACGTGCCCGACCCATCCTGGCTGAACGGCAGGCTCCTCGAGGTCGCCGGGCTGCAGGCCTGACCAGACGGCACCGATGTGGGGGTGCGCGTCGGGGTCGGCTGCCCGGGCTGCGTCGTCGGCGTGCGCGTCGGCGTCGGCTGTCCAGGTGGGGTCGTTGGCGTTGGCTGCGTGCCGCCGCCCAGCATCGGCGTGCTCAGGCACTCGATGTCGAACCGGGACAGCGTCCAGGCCAGACTTGTCTGCAGGTACGAGGGCGCGCCGAACTCGGTCCCGACCTCAACGGCCGTGAAGTAGAGATTCTCCCAGCTGGGCCGGTCGGAGTAGCTCCTGGCTGCCTCGATGAACGGCCCCCACTGCACGGTCACAGTCCCCGAGCGCTGAGGAGACGTAGGTACGAAAGCGAAGTACTCCCAGCTCCCATTGCCCACGGCGCCGGAGCGGTAGACGTTGTAGCTCCGGCCGCCAGAGCTGAAGGAGCCAACCACTCCACCGGCCCCCTGCAGGCCTTGGCCGTCGAGCCAGATCATCAGCTCGATCTCATCGCTCTGGATCGCCTGCTCTCCCCGGCCGGTATCTCTGGTCAGCCACGTCTCGAGCGGGAAGTTGTAGTACTGATCCGTCCTGGTGACGTTGTAGCTGACGACCGTCCGGATGTCGTTCATCGACCCCAGTCGCTGAGGCAGATTGATGCAGCCCTCGTTGACCGGTCCGAGCGTGTTCCAGGGCTTCGCGCCATACCAGATCTCCGGGTAGGCGTGAACCCAGCCATTGGGGTCTTCCTGGGTGATGTTGGACAGGTTGATATCTACCGAGAGTCCACCCGAGTCCGTCCAACTCATCGTTACCGAGCCGCTGCCGGAGGTAACGTTCCACAGGTTGGGCTCCATGATGTAGTTGGTCTGACCGTCATTGTCCGAGTCGATATTAGCAGACGGGTATCGATTAGAGGGAGTCGCGGTCACACTGACGTTCGCCGCCAGCACACTGGTGGCGGCCAGCGCCAGCACCACGCCTGCGACCATCAACCGGGATACAAAACGCGAGCGTTTCATCGCACTTGCTCCTCCATTCGCAAGTCACACGTGCCTTGCCGGCCCCACGGGCCGGCCCGGCACAGCTTCCGAGACCGAACGTCCGCCCTTAGTTGCTCAAGCACCACCTCCTCGCTCAAGCCCGCAGGGGCAGGTTTGTTCCAAAAGGAAACGCACCCGGACAGGCCGGGTGTGCACGATGAGCGCCGCCAGGGCCACGGCGGCACAGGGTGTATCAAGGGCATGAGTACAGAGGCGAATAGCGACCGCTTAATACAGTCGCTCGGCAGGAGACACACGCCTTTGGGTGGGGGTGGTCGCTGTCCACCCCCACCCAAGGCCTGCTGCATTGCTAGTGCAGCGGTGCGACTACTGGCAAGCCGTTCCGTTCAAAGCGAAGTCGGTCGGTACGCTGTTGCTCCCGCTGTAGTTAGCGTTGAAGCCGAACCAGGTCGTCCCGCCATTCGCCCCTATCGTCGGATTCCAGCTCGAGCTCGTCACCGATACCGAGCTCCCAGACTGGGTGTAGCTCCCGCCCCACAGATTCGAGATCTGCTGGTTGCCCGGGAACGTCCAGGTCAGCGTCCAGCCGCTGATCGTCGACGAGCCATTGTTGGTGATCGTCATGTCGACGGTCATCCCGGCGCCCCAGTCATTGCGGACGTTGTAGGCCACAGAACAGCCGCCGCCCGCGGCCGTCGTCGGCGTCCGAGTTGGCGTAGCCTGTGGCGGAGAGGTAGGAGTCCGCGTCCGCGTGGGCGTCCGAGTAGGCGTAGCACCTGGCGGCGATGTCGGCGTCCGGGTCGGCGTGGCCTGCGGCGGCGCGGTAGGCGTCGCCTGCGGCGGGGTCGTCCCTTCCGCCGCCTCGAAGTGGCTCCAGCCGTAGTTGCCCACGTAGTAGATGTAGTACAGGCCGCTGATCGGCGCCGGCAGATCGGAGGCGCCCGCCCAGTGGTTGGTGAAGTCAACCCCGTTTACCTGCAGTGTGGACAGGTTCCAGGAGTTGATGTACCGGGGAGCCTGGTTGACGCTCCAGCAGTACGTGCCTGACCCATTCTGGCTGAACGGCAGGCTCCTGGAGATCGCCGGACTGCACGGCTGCCCTGCCGCTGGCTGCGTGGGTGTCCGGGTCGGCGTCGCCCCTGGCGGTGACGTCGGCGTGCGGGTAGGCGTGCGCGTCGGCGTTGCCCCTGCAGGCGACGTCGGCGTCCGCGTCGGCGTCGCTCCTCCTCCGCCTCCGCTCACGGAGAACGAGAAGGAGTTCGACCTGAACCCCTGGCCGCCAGACATGATCTCCGTCCCCGCCTCGAAGTCGTGCAGATACCAGCTGCTCTGGATGTAGCCGCGCGACATGGCGTCGTTGATGTAGTCCCTCAGATTGCCGCTGGTCGACGTGCGCTGGCTCGTCGGCCGGTAGGCGATGTAGTTCCAGCCCATCTGGGAGTACCACACCTCGTAGCTGACGCCCCCGATGTTGGCCGTGGCGATCTGCGAACCGGCCGGCTGCATGCCCTGCCAGGTAAGCCAGATCATCAGCTCGGCGCCACCATCGTAGCCTCCGCTGGAGTCTGTCGACGGGCTCAGCCAGGCCTCCATCGCCACGTTCCACGTTCCGGAGGACACCGGGCTCGCACTCCAACTGAAGCTAGCGCTGCTCAGCTGGCTCACCTGTATCGGCATCCCACTATTGCTGGTGCAGTTGCCCCAGTGGCAGCCCTTGTAGACCGACGGGTAGGAAGCCACCGAGCCCTGGTTGTGCTCGGACACGGACACGGTGAAGGCGTTCGAGTTAGTGTTCGTGACCTCGATGCACTGGCGCGTGCTGGCCCCCCAGACGTTGTTCTGGACGATGTACTGCCCGCTCATCGTCGAGATGGTATCGTACTGCCCGCACACCTCGACCGCCAGCGCGATCTGAGCTGGCACCAGAGCCAGCACCAGCGCGACTACCACTCCTAGATAGACCAAGCGTTGCCGTCTCATTCCTCTCTCCTCTTCTCGAAACGTCCTGTCGTTGCGCCTGTGCAGGGTAGCACAAGGCCACTACTCACTGAGTCCCCTCCCTTCTACTATTGCCTTGCCTGACCACCCCCTCCCCCGACCCGGTGCCGGGCCCCGGCGGCCCATACCTGTCGGGTCGCTATCCGGTTATCCCTGCTGTGCCTGCTCAGGTCCGGGCGGGCGTGGAACCACGGCGGTCCACGCCCGCCCTTGCTCTTCTACACTCCTTTTGGCGACTGCCACTACCATGCACTACAGCGGGCAGGTACTCACTGGCTGGCCGCCTCGAAGTGACTCCACGGCCAGCTGCCGTCGTACTCGACGTAGTACTGCCCGCCGATGGCAGCCGGCAGCTGGGCTGCAGAAGCCCACTTGTTCGTGAAGTCGACCCCGTTCACCTCCAGCAGGTTCAGATTCCAGGAGTTGATGTAGGCGGGGGCGGCACTGAACACCCAGCAGTGCCGGCCCGACCCGTTGTACGTGAAGGGCAGGCTCTGCGCGGTCGCTGGACTGCACGGCTGCGCTGGCGGCTGGGTGGGTGTACGCGTCGGCGTCGACGTCGGCCCGGGCGGCGATGTAGGCGTCCGTGTGGGTGTCGCGGTTGGCCCAGGCGGTGAAGTCGGCGTCCTCGTCGGCGTGCGCGTCGGCGTCGCGGTGGGGCCAGGCGGCGGTGTAGGCGTCCTTGTCGGCGTACGCGTCGGCGTTGGCTGCGTTGACGGCTGGCACGTCCTTCTCCACCACGAGCCACCACAGACGCCGGAGCAGCATTGGCTGTTCGAGGTACACCTGGCACCGTCTGCCAGGCAGTCAGATGGTGTCGGCGTCCGCGTCGGCGTGGCCGTTGGCTGCCCAGTGGGAGTACGCGTCGGCGTCCGTGTGGGCGTGGCCGTTGGCTGCCCAGTGGGTGTACGCGTCGGCGTCCGTGTGGGCGTACGTGTCGGCGTCCGCGTCGGGGTCGCGACGGCAGTCGGCGTCGGCGTGGGTATCGCGCCGTAGCTCAGGCCGAAGCCGTAGTCGAAGAGCGGGTTGTAGGGGCTGTCGCCCACGTTCAGTGGGAGCTGGCTGACCGAGCTGGGCCACGTGAAGGAGAGCTTGCCGGTGAAGTCGTAGTCGCCGAAGAGGACCTCAGCTACACCGTCTCCCTCCGTCCCAGGCAACCAGCCAGCCACGAATGCGTCCCAGTTGCCGATCTGGTCCGTCACGATCAGCGGCCTGCCTGAGACCATGATCACGACAACGGGTATGCCGGCGCTGTAGACGTTGTTAAGCGTGTTGATGTCTGTGGAATCGAGCGCCAGCGTGCTGCTGTCGTTCCCCTCGGAGTAGGGCGTCTCGCCGATCACGACGATCGCCACGTCGTATCCAGCGGCGCCGCTTCCGTTCTGGTTGAAGGTCACGTTGCCACTAGTAGCACTCCGGATTCCGTCCAGGATCGTCGTTCCCGGGGTGACGTCGCCGCTCTGACCTTGCCAGCTGATCGTCCACCCGCCGCACTGATTACCGATGTCATCGGCGTTCTTGCCGGCGACGAAGATATCCGCATTGCTGGCCAGCGGCAGGACTCCCTCGTTCTTGAGCAGCACCAGCGACTTGCGCACCGCCTCGCGCGCCACAGCCCGATGCTGGCTCGATCCGAAGGTGCCGTCGTTCGTAAGGCTTCTGTCCGTGTAGGGGTCCTCGAACAGCCCGGCGGTGAACTTGATGGTCAGGATCCTGCGGACAGCGTCGTCGATCCGTGATTGGGATACCTCACCGCTGTTGACCAGGCTCCTCAGATTGCTGATGAACTCCTGCCACCTGTCGGGAACCATGAACATGTCGATGCCCGCGTTCACGGACTCCCTGACGGCGACCCGGTAGTCGCCGCTCAGATCGTCGATGCCGTTCCAGTCCGAAACCACGAAGCCATCGAACCTCAGCTCACCCTTCAGCACATCGGAGATGAGATACTGATGTCCGTGCATCTCGTCACCATTCCACCTGCTGAAGGAGATCATCACGGCGCCCACTCCGGAGTCCACCGCAGCCTCGTATGGCGGTAGGTGTAGCGCCCGCAGCGTCGCCTCGCTGACCTGAGTGTCTCCTTGGTCAAGCAGGGGGCTGCCAGTCCCGTAGGTGGTGCCACCATCGCCCACGTAGTGCTTGGCAGTGGCCACCACGTTGGCGCCGCCCATCGTCGAACCCTGCATACCCTCGATGTAGGGCCCGGCGAGCGGCACCACCGCGTCTGGATCCTCGCCCATCGACTCGAAGGTCCGGCTCCAGCGCTCGTCGCGGGCAACCGCCACGCAGGGAGCGAAGTTCCAGCTCACGCCTGTCGAGGACATCTCCCTGGCCACTATCTGCCCGATGTTGCGCAGCAGCTGCGCGTCACCGGTGCATCCAAGGCCGATGTTGTGGGGGAAGACAGTGGCGCCATAGACGTTGCCGTGGCCGTGCACCGCGTCCGTCCCGTACAGGATAGGGATCTGGAGACGGGTGGACATGGCTCCGTTCTGGAATCCATCGATCATGTCCGCCCAGCCCTGCGGCGTGTTGGAGCTTGGCACCGACCCGCCTCCGCTCAGCACGGCGCCCAGGTAGTAGCTGGCGACGTCGCCGGAGGAGACGCCGGAGCGGTCCGGCATCGTCATCTGCCCGATCTTCTCGTCCAGCGTCATCCGGGAGAGCAGGTCGTTGACCCTGTCCGGGATGGGGGCGTTCGGATCCTTGTAGATGGGCGTCTCAGGCGGTGTGGGCGTAGGAGTGCCTGGCCCGACAGTTGGCGTCGGGCCGGCTGTAGGCGTTGGTACGTCGGAGGTGAAGAGCTGAGCCTGGGGGACTATCTCCATAGCCACCCAGGGACAGGACCAATAGAGCTCGACGGACGCATCACCGCCGTTCTCGTAGTACTCGAGCCTGATGGCATACCTCTGCCCGCCAGCGAGATTGGTGTTGCCGGTCACCTCCCTGGCCGCCGAGTCGCTCCATTCGTTGATGATCTGCTGGTTGTTCACCCACAGCCGCGCGCCGTCGTCCATGATGATGTGGAAGGTGTAGGTTGCGGAGTAGCGCGGCTCCACCTGCCCGGTCCAGCGGACGGAGAACTGGTCAGACGGTATCGAGGAATGGGGTGATCCTCCGCCCCAGTCGAAGTCGACCGTGGGGTCCACTCTGGTCAGCGCCAGGTTGGACAGGCTCGAGGTGGTGTAGTACTCACCTGTTAGACCATTCCCGTTCCCCGGAGGGACGGGTGTCGGAGGAATGGGGGTGGGAGTGGGTGTCGGTATGTCGTACTCGGGCGGCTCCTTCGGCCCGGCCAGCGCAGAGAGGCTGGCCACTAGAGCAGCGTTGTAGTCGATCGCCACCTCCGTCTGGGTGTAGTTCATGGTCTGATCATTGAAGTTGTCGCTCTGGTCAGGCCCGCCGACGAGCGCTCCTGTCAGCTCGTGCAGCGCCGGGCACTCCTGGTTCGGCGATGCCGCCCGGTGGTGCGGGCAGCGTGGTGGATTGCTTCCGAAACCGACGACGTAGCTGCCCCGCGGGTTGTCACCCAGCGTATAGTCGACCACGTCCTGGGCAAAGGACCGGTAGGCCGACTTCTTGGCGGTGTCGCCGACGTTCGACGTGTCCGCCCACAGGAAGGCCAGGAAAGCCTCTGCGTTGGCATATCGAAGCACGCCCCACTGATCTAGCCAGGGCAGTCCGGCGTTGCTGTACTGGATGTTGCTCCCGTCGGCCGGTGCCCTTCTGCTCCACCAGTCGAGCTGCCGCTCCACCCACTCCACGTACTCACCCTTACCGGTGAGCTGGGCCAGCTTCAGTACCGCCCCGTACCGGGCGTCGTCCCAGCTGTAGGTCCACTGGTACTCCCAGCCGGTCTGCCCTTGGAGCGTGCCCAGGTTCTGAACGTAGGTCTCCGCCTTGTTCAGGTACTGCTGCTCACCCGTCGCCAGGTAGAGCCAGATCGCACCCCAGGTCAGCTCGTCCCAGAAGCCGCTGAACGAGTCGTAGAAGCCGTTGGCTGCCGTGTAGCCGCTGTCGCTTTGGGCAGACTCGGCCGCGCTGTAGAGGCTTCGGGCCGTGCTCAGGTAGTTGCCAGCGCCCACGACGGTGGCCGCCGCAAGCGCAGCGGCGCTGCCCGCCTGAACGCAGGAGCACTGGCTGCACGTATAGGATGGGCGGTTCATCGTCATCTGTTCAGGCGGGCCCCAGTAGCCGTGGTCCGCCCCCGCATCGCCCACCTGATAGATCATGCTGCCGCCGCTCTGCGCCGACCTCTGTATGTAGTCGGCCCCCCAGCGAATCTGGGTCAGCATGTCCCCGGTCAGGCCGTACTCGTAGCCTGCCCACGATAGCGTAGTGATAGCGAAGGCGAGCGGCAGGCCGAACTTGACGTGATCCCCGGCGTCGTAGTAACCGCCGGGGGGGTTGTCATTGAGCGCCGAGTCTCCCCTCCAGGAGACGGGGTAGCCAGCAGGCAGGTCGCCGGAGTAGTTGAAATAGAAGAAGTAGCTGGCCATGTTGAGCACGTTTCCGTAGTTGTACTGCGCCGCCACCGGCACTGGCGCAAACACCCCCGCCAGCAGCGAAACGCAGACAGTCGCCGCCGCGACGATCTCACACGTCCTTGACACAACGCGCCTCTTCATGATCTCCCTCCAATTCTCTATGGCTGCCGATACGATTGCCGCGGCCGCGTCCCTCCAGGCCACGCCGTCAAGCCGCACAGCGTTCGGCAGGCTTGGCCCGGCGGCCGCTTCCATTCACCACTTCAGGTTCGCGAGTGATCCGGCCCTCTCCTCTTTGGCCCGCTGCCAGGCCCTCCCGTTCAGGGCGAAGACAAGATGTACGGCATCCGATCCGCGGCAGTCTGCCCTGAAACCGAACCAGGCCGAGCCGCCACTCGTCCCCGTCCGCAGCTTCCAGCTGGAGCTGGTCATTGATACCAGGTTGCCAGACTGGCTGCAGCTGCCGCCCCGCACATGTCAGACCTGGTGGTCTGCCGGGAGTACCCACATCGACTTGCATTGCCCAAGCGCTCGCGGCAAGGCGCGGCGCTCACACCGCCGCCTATGTCCGGGAGGTGTACGTACGCAGTGCAAGAGGCCCGGCCGGCCACGTGGCGTCCGGCTCCGAGGAGGTTGATGCCGCCGTCTTTCGGGGTATACCCAGGGCCCGTCTCGACACTGCTTATCCAGCCCCCTCCCACGCCTGCCGGGCGGAGTGCATCATCGCGCAGTGGATGCCAGCCGGCAGAAGGGCTGTGCTCATGACGACCGCCCTCCGGGCGGTAGACGCCGTATGAGCAAGCGCCCCGCCCAGATGCGACACTTTGAACACATGTGGACAGAGTGGAAAACCGGCCGTGAAATACACCCCGCTGGCCATAGTCGAGGCGCCCGCAGCGGCCACCTCTAGCGCCTAGAGATGGCGGGCCACCTAGGCCGGATTGGTGAGTGCGCCGAGGGTAGTTCTGGCCAGGAGAGGAGGCCCGCCCTGCAAGACGGCCGGGGCGGGTTCGAGCGGGGGCCGTTCACAGACAGAAGAGCGGGGCGAGCGCGATGCGCTCGCCCCGCTCTGGGCCAGTCGCTCTGCCAGAGTTGCTCCTACTGGCAGCTAACTCCGTTGAGCGCGAATTCGGTGGGCGACTCGTTCGCTCCATTGTACAGGGCGTTGAAGCCGAACAGTACGGTACCACCATTCGCACCAATGGTGCTGTTCCAGCTCAGGTTGGACACCGCCACCGAAGCGTCGGACTGCGAGTAGGTCCCGTTCCACAGGTTGGCGATCCGCTGATTGCCGGGGAAGGTCCAGGTCAGCGTCCAGCCCTCGATGGGCGTCGCACCGTTGTTTATGATCCGTACCTCGGCGGTAAACCCCGCGCCCCAGTCGTTCGGCACCGCATAGCTGACCGAGCAGGACGTGCCGCTTGCAGGTGCGGTCGCCGTCGGCTGGGGGGCGCTGGTCGGCGTCCGCGTGGGCGTAGAAGCTGGCGGCACACTGGTTGGCGTGCGGGTGGGCGTGCGCGTCGGCGTTCGAGTCGGGGTGCGCGTCGGCGTGGACGTCGGCGGCGGGCTAGTGGGCGTTCTAGTGGGAGTACGCGTTGGCGTAGCCGGTCGCGGAGTGGCGGTCGGTGTCGGCGGGGAACCGCCTGGCTCGCTGCCCCACACGAGTTGGCCATCGTAGTAGAGCGTTACCCGCGCCCACTCCTGGTAGGAGGTCTTCGCCCCATCGTAGGACCAGTCGTCGGTCTCCACGAAGTAGAGCCAGTCCTCCGTCTGAATGCGGTTCTGGATCTCGCCGCTGTCGCCGCCGCCAAACAGCTTACCTGCGCCGCTCGTGAAGCCGATCTGCGCATACCGATCTGCACCCACGAACGGGCCGGCGTAGCATAGAGCGCCGCTCACGTTCGCGCAGCCGGCGAGCGCGTAGTCGCAGGCGTAGCCCGGCCCCGACCCTCCTCCCTCGTCCGTGTACCAGTAGCGCAGGGTCAACGAGGATAGAGGCACGGTATTGCCGTCGTTGACGATCTTCAAGAAGGGCTTGATCTGATGATTGGTGGGCCTGCCAGGGTCGCCGTTCATGTACTGGACTCTCAGATCGACTTCGATCGCGCCAGCGGCGTCAGCGGCCCCGTCGTACACGTCGATCCTCCCGGCTGCAGTGGAGCAGTTGTTCACCGGACGCACGTTCTGCGGCACGCGGGTGAAGACGCAGTCCTTGTTGCAGCTGCCGGTCGAGAGCATCAACGCCGCTTCTCCAGACACGAAAGGCGCCGCCATCGAGTTGCCCGTCCACCAGGCGTAGGCCTCCACACCAGCCTGGTCTGTGAAGTACGCAGAGTAGATGCCAACCCCAGGGGCGTAGGCGCTTGGATCGCCGTTGCCAAAGCAGGCGAAGTCGTTCATCACGTTGTCGTTCTGATCGGTGGCGCCAACAGAAATCACGTGGTCATACTTGGCCGGATAGCCCATGGCGGACAGGTTGGTCAGCCCGCCCGAGGCAACGAAGACGACCCCACGATTCCAGGCGTAGTCTACGGCGCTCTGGAGCGCGTCGGAGTGCTCCGCTCCCGCACCGCTCAGGCTGATCACCTTTGCGCCGTGGTCGACGGCGTAGATGATACCTTCGATCACGTCGAAGTAGGTGCCCTGGCCGTCACTATCGAGCACGCGCAGCGGCATTATCTTAGCGTCCGGGGCCACCAGGTGGACAACGCCTGCGGCATGGGAGCCGTGGCCGGTCCCTTCGTCGAGCACACCATCGCCGTCGTTGTCCAGGCCGTCGAACTCCTCGCTCGGGTTCGCATCGTCATCTACGAAGTCGTAGCCGTTCACCAGCCGGCCTGAGAAGAGGGAGTGGTCCAGGTCGATTCCGGTATCCAGTACGGCCACCGTCACCCCTTGTCCCCTCGCCACTGACTGCGCCTCTTCAGCCCGGATCTTGGCTGCAGCCCATTGCTCGTAGTAGTCGGGCCCCGCTTGGCCCACTGCAAAGAAGTAGCGCGGTTGGGCATCCAGGTCGGAAACGGCGAAGAAGTAGCGCGGCTGGCCCTCCAGCACCTTGTCCTCCTGGACAGAGATGACGCGCCCGTCCATCCGCAGGCTGTCAGCCAGATTGCCGGGCCCCTCCAGGAGGCAGAGCGAGAGCGCGGCCACGAAGCCACGCAGCGTGGCCCCGTGGTCGGAGGCGAGCCGGGCGATGTCCGTCCCCGGCACCACGGACACGACGAGAGACGGCCCGCCGGATTCGGGCGTCGGCACGGAGGAGGCTTTTGGAGTCGAACCCGGAGGTGGCGCTACGCTCCCACCCAGCAGCTTGAGGTCGTCGACGTAGAACTCGTCAAAGGAGCTACTCATCGCGCTGCGCACGCGTACCTGAAAGTCGCTGACAAAGCTCAAGGCGGAGAGATCGAGATCGGCGCTGTGATAGGCGTTGTCGTCGTCGCCGTCGCGGATCGTGAGCAGCGTGTGCCACGTTCCGTCATACACCTCCACCATCGCCTGGTCACCGTATTCCAGGCTGCAGGCCTTCCACCAGAACTGCAGGCGCGCGCCTGTCGCGCCGGACAGGTTGGCGGCGCGCGAAGCCTGCCCTGTGCTGTTACGCAGGCGCAGGTGGTACCTGCCGCCGTGCGCGGCGCCCGAACTGGCTACGCTGGCGTCACCGCCGGCGCTCCACGCTCCCACCCAGCCGCTTCCTCCGCTCCAGCCTCCGCTCTCGAAGTCGTCCCCGGCAATGACACCGGGGTCGCCTGCAGACGCGACCAGGGGAAGGCCCCCGGCAAGCAGCAGCGCCGCGGCAGCGAGAGAGAGAACCGAGCGGATTCGACAATACTTCGAGTGGCCTGACATACTCCACCTCCTCGCACGCCCAGACACGGCGCTCCGCCACTTCTCTCCGCGCTGAACCACATCGCGGAGAGAACGCTGCCCCCCTCGGGGCAGGGCGCCGCCGCTCACGAGCGTGCCGCCATCAAGCCCAGCTCACCACGCCTTCAGGGCACCGCCGATGCGGCGCCCACAATCGCGATCAGGTCCCTTCATCCCGTGCCAAACGGATACGCGTCCAGGCGGCCCAGGCCGTCGCCCCGAGTTGACCACGTTTAGAACGCAAGCACGGGAGACTCTACCACCTCCCTGGTGCTACCGCGCGTCGCCCCAGCAGGAGCTGCGATGCGCCCAGCGGCTCGGCGCGATCTGCTCTGCCCGGCTGCCGCCGCACGAGTAACAGACGGCCGCAAGCGAGTACGGGTGTCTCCGGTCATGACAAAAGGAGCCCAGTAGTAAGGATGGCCCAGCCGGGACTTGATCTCGAGCTGCGCGGCCCGCAAAGCGCGATTGACAGGCTGGCCCGCCTGCAGCTCCTCGTAGAATCGGCCCATCAGATCCGCGGTCGCCGTATCGTCGACCATCCACAGGCTCAGGACGAGCGATCGGGCACCGGCGCGGAAAAAGCCCCGGCACAGGCCGACGAGCTCATCGCCCGCGGTAACCTGGCTCCTGCCGGTCTCGCAGGCGCTCAGAACTACGAGAGGCGCCGAGCCGGCCATACCGTAAATGTCGTTGACGCTGACCCAGCCATCAGCGAGCTTGACGGCGGAGAAGAGCGGGTTGTCGGCGCGGAACGTGGCGTGCGTTGACAGATGAAGGAAAGCCGGCTGCGACTCGTTCTCCATCAGGCCCTCTACCGTCGCCCGATCGCCCAAACGCACATCGGCATCGGGGAATACCTCGGAGATCAACTCCACCTCCCGACGGGCGTAGGGGATCGTCTCATCGCACAGGCCCAGCATCAACGGCTGCCGACCGTTGGTCGGCGTGGCGCGGGTGAGAGCCCGGTGCAGAATCGTTGCGCTGGGCGCATAGGATACAGTTTTGTGATCAATAAGGTATCGGTCACCGTCGTACAGGGCCTGAAAGGGTACGTAGTGGAGGACGCCGTGGGGAACGACGACCAGCGTATCCCCCTCCAGCTGGGCAGCGATCGGCGACAGCAGTGAGTCGTACAGCCGCCCCAGGGCATCGTCCATTCCCTGCCGCAGCACTTCTGCGTGCCGGGCGCGATACGACTCATCGTAGCTGAATTTGCTGATCTGAAAGCGCATCTCAGCCAAAGCATCGCTGATCTCGGCGGAAGAGCCAGGCAGCCTGTGAGTCCACAGCCGGTCCTGCGTCAGCCCGAAGGCGATGACCTCTTCGCCGGCGGTGTAGAACTCCAGAAGCGTCATACCGTTCGGCAGGACGGCCTGAACCTGCTCCGGCGTGACCGTCCAGACCGGATTGCTGGGCGCAGTGGCCAGGTCCGGAGAGCGCCATCGATCCAAGAGCTGCCTCAATTCCGTCTCCCGGCTGGTGATAGCGTCGATCAGCTCCGGCAAGCGCTGCGCCGGCTGGCCGTCCTCCTCTGCTCGCGGCTCGTTCAATCGCGTGTAGTACCAGTTCAGCTCCGTCTTCAGCCGGTCCATCTGCTGGGTCAGCTCGGTCTCGGTTGGCGAGCTGGACGGAGCCGGCGGTTCGCCGGCGAGTGCATCGAGCAGAGCGCGCGACTTCGCCCGCTCCACCGTCTCGAATGCCTCTCGGACGCCCTCTTCGGTGCGCAGGTCGAGCGATTGAAGGACAAGCCCTTCGTAGACCCGCAGCTTGTCACTCAAGAATCCGATCTTGTAGTCCTCGGCGCCTATCGCGGCCTGCAGCCGCTCGACGTCCTCGACTGCCTGACGGTAGTGGAACAGCGCTCTCTCCGCCCGTCCCATCGCCTGTTCCGTCCTTGCCAGCCCATAGCGGCAGGCATAGGCCACAGCCGGGACGTCTGCCCCCTCGAGCACTGCCAGGCCTCGCGCGAAGTGGTCGGCCGCCCCCTTAGCATCCCCTTTCGCCAGCCTGATCTCCCCCAGCACGATCTCGCATTGGGCTGCCCGGCTGCGCAGCCCTTCTCGCTCGAACACAGCGCGGGCCCGCAGGGCGGCTTCCTGTGCCGGGATGACCTGCCCCCGGCGCCAGTCGAAAGTCGCCTGGTACAGGTCGACCGTCGCCAGCCAGAGAGCGTTATGCTGCTGCTCGAAGACGACCCGCGCCCTGTTGAGCGCGTCGATGCGGGCTGGCCCTCCGTCCGTGCGGGCCATGGCCACCGCTTCGTTCAGCCAAAGCCGCCCCGTCTCCCATGCCATTTCGGCCGCCTCGAAGACGGGCCGCGCCTCACGAGCCCGCTGGACCGCCTCCTGCCAGAGGTTGAGCGCCAGGTAGACGTCGCTGCGGTGCAGGTCGACGTAGGCGACCTCGCTCCTGCTGCCGAGGTTGAGGTACTCCTGGCGGGCCCGGTTGAAGGTGGCCAGGGCCTGCTGGTAGTCGCCCTGAGCGAAGTACAGGTAGCCGAGGTTCTGGTCCACCTGGGCGACGGCGCTGGCCATTTCCTCAGCTTCGAAGTGGGCCCGTGCCTGCTCGAACAGGCGCCCAGCCTGCCGGAAGTCGTCCAGCTCGGTCAATACGTTGGCGTCGTTCACGTTTAGCATCGCCAAGAGGGACGAATCCCCAATGCTGGCAAGGATGCCCCGCGCCTCAGCATACCTGGCGCGCGCCTCATCAAAGCGGCCCAATCTCGCCAGGATGCTGCCCTGGTTCATCGTCGTCTTGCCCAGGGCCAGCTGGTCACCAGCCGCCCTGAAGGCGGTACAAGCCCACTCCGCGAGAGCCAGACCGTTCTCATAGGCCCCCAGATACATCATCGTCGCAAGCTTGCCAACAGCAACGTGAGCCGCCTCCAGCCCCATCCCCAGGGAGCGATAGAGCGCCGCTGCCCCTTCGTACAGCTCCAGCGCTGCCTGGTGCTGATCCAGGGCCATGCAGACATATGCCTCGATGTGCATGCCGACGGCCCGTGTCTCCGGATCGCCCCAAACGTGCGCCGCATCCGCTACTGCCTCGGCAAGAGAGCGCGCCGTATGCGGATCGTCGAGCCGGCACCGCTCCGCCTCGTCCCTGAGAGCAGACAGAAGCGCGCCATCCTTGACCGGGGCGTTCTGCTCCAGCCAGGAACGGCGCGCTTCACTGGTCTCCAGCGACAGGAGGGCCCGGACTTTATCGTCCATTGGAGCCTGCCAACAGGAACGGCCTCACTATGGACACGAAGCAGCCCCATACCCGGCCTTTAGAGGAAGCCAGGCCCTCTTCGGCCACCTGGCAGACCGGGTAGAGGCCGCCCTCTCCACCTAGAGCGACACCCCTCCGATTGCGTAAGTTGTCCGGGCTCGGCCACAGGAGCCCGAACAGTATGATCAAGCCTCGATGACGACGGTCTCGACTATCGTGTCGTGATCCTCGAAGACCACCCGCAGCGAGTAGCTGCCGTCACCGAGGTCCGAAAAGGCGAAGCGACCGAGCTCGTCGGTCACCCTGCGCCTCTCTGTCCCTGTCTCGTCGGTAAGACGCACCTCTATCCCCTCAAGCCCTTCCGGCGGCGGCTCACAATCCAGCACCTGACCACGCAGGAAGAACGTGGCAGCTGCGACGTCCTTCACGATCTGGAGATCGAGGTCGAGCTGATCCTGCGAGAAGAGCAGCTGCTGTTCCTGGGGCGCGCCGCGCACGCCCGCCGGCGCCATCCTGGCCCGGCTGTCGAACCGCAGGGCTGCCAATAGGGGCAGCCTGCCCTCCGACCGCGCCCTCTTGCGGCGGAAAGCGGACCAGACACGGGCCAGCACGCTTTGCGGTGGCGATGAGAGCTCTCCGGCTCTCAGATCCTCCAGCATCCTGCGCACCGCGCCTAACTGCTCCTGGCACCGCGAACAGGCCGCAACATGTGATTCGACCTCGCCTCTCTCCTTCGCTCCCAGCTCATCTTCGGCGTATTCGACTAGATTCTGAAAGCTCACGTGGTCCATTGGCTCACCCCAGACATCGCGCCTACTCCGACAGCACCGCTACGCCTACACCTGCCGGCCCGCTTCTCGGGCCCAATCAGAAAGGGGCGGCGCCCGGCCTCAGACCATGAGGCCGTTCCCCGCCCGCCGCGGACAGGCGCTTCTGCCTGCTTCTTCAGTATACAAGACAACCCGACTCTCGGCAATACCTTGTTCTCTTATGGGTCGCTTGCGTTCGCCTGCTCTGGGCGGGCACCGTGGGCACTATCTAGAGCGACTACCCCGCAGCACGGGCCTCGGCTGCGGCCGCCGCCTACGGCATGATCCCTTCGGCCCTCCTCAGCTGCGCTTTCTACGGCCATCCAGTCCAGGCCAAGCAGCGGAACTCCCGTCGGACCTAAGGAGCCTTCCGTGCCCTCTTTTCCATGATACAGAGGCCGCGAGGAGCGGGAGAATACCGCCATTAGTAGGGGTAGGACCAACGTACTATGCCGCGCCGTCCTGGCCAGTCGGGCGCCCGCAGCAGCGCCAGCCGGGGGAGTCAGGCATCGTGCGCCTGCTCTCTCTCCATCTGGGCGAGCTGCCGCCGCAGCTTATCCAGACAGCGTGCCCTCGTGGGCCCGATGCTGCCCACCGGCATCTCCAGTCTCTCCGCTATCTCCTCGTATGAGGGCCGCGGCGTCTCATAGAACAGGGCGTCGATGAGCTGCTTGCAGCGACGCCCCAGTCGCTGCAAGGAGCGGCGCAGCAGATGCTGCCGCTCGACGCGAACGATGTCATCCTCCAACTCCTGATCAAGGGGGCCGTCCGCCTCGAGCAGGCCGACCTCCTGAACCGAGCGCCGTTGGCGCCAGCGCTGGATGCAGGCGCGGCGAGTCACGGTCACCAGCCACGCGCTCAACCGCTCCCGGTTGCGCACACTGTCCAGCTTCTCCAGCAGCACCAAACACGTCTCCTGGAAGACCTCGTCGGCGACGGGCCGGGAGAAGCCAAACCGCAGGGGAATCGTATAGATCAGCCGGCTGTACCGCTCGACGAGTGCCCGCCACGCCTCTTCGTCACCGGCGAGGCAGGCATCGATCAGAGCGGTGTCGGTCCACTCGGCCTTGAGGGCAGGATCACCACCGGCCTCCTTACCATCCATGCCGCTGTTCGGCCTCTCTCCCCGCCCTCGCTGACCGGCCTCGGCCGTTCCCGCTATCCGCTGTATGACCGCGGACAGGGCCTCTGCCACCCGACAGCCGCCACATCCGCACCCGCCCTCGTCCTCGCCCCGGCCCACCGTCCGGGCCTCGCTCTTGCCGAGCCCTGACGACCGGCAGAGCCAGAACAAGACTCTATTGCACTTGAGCGCCCGTGTCGATTTCACGTCACGTCGCCCTTCCGCCCTCTGGAACCGAGGCTCTTGCTCGTCCGATGGGCAAGCCTCGCGGCCCTGAGGCCGGGCGCCCAGCCAGTGATGCGGCATACGGCCGCCCCGGCCTCTATGCAGGTCAGTTTGGTGATCTCCGGAAGCGTCCCAGCGTGGTCTGTTTCACCAGCGCCTGCCGCAGTCAGGCAGGCTGCCCACGTGCTGGCGTACGAATCTGAGCAGGTGGCGGCCCGCTACTCCACTCCGGGCAATACCATAAGCGTGATCGACTGGACAGGCAACAAGATCGTGTCGCCGCTCGCGATCGCCAGCTCGCCCGTCTTCTCGAACTCGTGGTCCGCGTCGAACAGCCACACCTCGACCGGCCCCGACGGCGTGCTTTCGCTCAACAGCAGGGTCTGCTCTGCCTCCTGGGACCCCAGATTGACGATGACGAGCGTCAAGGCACCGTCCTCGCGCAACGCAGCTGTGATAGAGACGTCCCGATCGTCCGACGAGGCGTAGACCAGCTCACTCCCCAGTTCCTTGTAGACCTGGTACACGTAGTAGGAAGGCCGCACCTCGAATCTGGATAGAAGCCCCCACCCGCCCTGAGAGCCGCTGCTCTGGAGGATGAAATGGGCCACGATCTCGACGCGCTGGCGGATCAGGCGCCCGAGGACGTCTCCCCACCAGATAGCGTTGTAGAACGAATCCGGCGTGGCCTCGCCATAGGAGACATGGGTCCAATGGGAGTTGATCTCCCCTATGCCCACCGGAATGTCGCGTCCGGTCGTCTCCCGGATCAGACCGCGCAGGTTGGGGATGATGCTATCCCATTCGTGGGCATTGCGCCTCAGCTGATCGACCGTGGCGGGCGAGGCCGTGATTGACGTTGGAAAGGGGTAGCGGTGAATCATCACCACGTCGACCAGATCTCCATTGGCCAGCAGGAACTCGCGCATCCAATCGCGGCCCTCGTCGTCCTTCGGGTCGGTGGCAGTGTTACCGGTATAGCCGGTGACGTTGGGACCGATGAGCAGGATGTCCGGATCGACCTCCAGCATGGCCTCGGCGATGGCCCGCCATTCGGCGCTGTGCTGCACTGTGCCGTATTCATCTCCGTAGAGGTTCGGCTCGTTACCGATCGACCAATAGACGACGTCGTAGTCGTTGTCTACGTTGGCATATCGTACCAGCTGGGCCGCCTGCTCTGGAGTGCCGCCGGCCAGGCGGACGCAGATGTTGGGCTCCGCCCCCATGCGGCGGGCCAGGTCGATGAACTGGTCGATCTGGTACCCCTGCAGATCGTTCTCGTCTCCCCACTCTCCCCCAGGGTAGCGCAGGAACTCAATTCCCGCAGCTTCCGCCTGCGGCAGCAAGTCGTAGGGAACAATGACCCAGGGGCCGTAGTTGGTTCCGTAGACGTAGGGGCTGATCGGACCCAGTCCTCGGCTGGCATCGACGTACAGAGCACCAGGGACCGGCGTGGGAACGGGGGTCCAGGTGGGCAGCACCGTAGGAGTCGGCGTGGCAGTGGGTGGGGCCGGCGTGTCCGTGGGGCCGCCCAACTGGGCGCAGGCGCTCAGAACCGTGCCCAATGCCAGCAGGGCGATCAGGATAGACGGAAGTCTGAAGCACATAGCTCGGGCGTCCATTCGATGGGATTGTACCAGAATAGGGACCTCACGACAAGCACTGCGCCGGATACCCGCGCCATACGACTCACCGCCGACACGCGTTCCGCCTCAGCCATTCCGGCCCTGGTACCATCGCTGCAGCTACGGCGTCCCTGCTTCCAGAGCATGCTCGATCGCCCATATGCTCAAGGGCCGCATGTACATGCTGGCCCTGTAGTCACCGTCAATGGTGAATGCCTCCGGAGTACGGAACCAGTAGCCCCGGTTGTAGGTGACGTTGTAGATCCCCCAGGCCGTAGCCCAGGCTTCCTCGGTCATTCCTCGATGGTGCATGAGGGCGGCCAGCGCGTAGGTCGTGCCGGTCCACACCTCCTGAGACTGATCTCCCGACGTATCGACCGTGCCGTCCGGGCGCATACCGTTGACCGCGCCCATCTGCCCGTCCTGGAACTGGAGAACGTTGAACCGGTAGATCTTCTCCAACGCCGACGAGATGTGCTCGCCGGGAGCGATTGGCTCCAGCCCGGTTGCGTCCGCGTACCACTGGCCCGCAAGCTGGTCCGCCATTATGCTGTTCCTGTAGGAACAGGCACCTGAGTTGTAGTCGTAGTACTCCCCGTTCCAGAGCAGCTCCTCGAAGGAGACCTTGCCGGCCGCCAGCCAGCCAGAGTAGAGAGCGACGCTATCCCCGTCTCCGACGAGTTCCCCCATCTCAACCGCTGCCTCAAGCGCCGCCAACCAAAGACTACCGCCGTAGGCGCTGGCGCCCGTCATGGGCCAGGTGTCGTAGGTCTGGTCGGGAACGCCGTCGTGCTCCGGCAGCCCGTCGCCGTCCCGGTCGAAGCCGTGCAGATAGTCGAGGGCCCGTACGACGGCTCCCCAGCAATCGCGGACAAGCTGCTCGTCACCGGTGAAGACGTAGTCGCGCCACAGCTGCAGCACGAACTTGCTGTTCAAGTCCTTCCAGATGTTGATGTTCTGCCAGTTGTAGGCATTGACGCGCAGCCAAGGGTCCTCTTCCGGTGATCCCAGGTCGTGGGGCACCGCCCCTGCGACCTTGCGCTCGACCAGCGCGCCGCTGGCCCCGATGCGCACCGTCGTGGGGTCGCTAATGTCAACCGTGGCCGCGAAGTCCCGGATCAGCTGCTTCTGAAGCTCAGGCCACAGCTGGACCAGCGCACAGGAGGCGTAGAAGTGCACGTCGAAGGTGTTGTAGAAGAGATAGTCGAACGTCTCCAGGTAGGCGAAGTGGCCGGTGTCGCCGGCTGGAGGGTCTCCACCCACCTGCCCGTTCTCCCAGACCGTGCCCCCGTCCACCAGGTAGTAGAGCTCGTTGAACAGCGCAGTCTTGTACCACTCCGGCCGCGCAGGGTCGTCCAGTATGGGCTGCTGCCATTGTTCGATCGCCGCATCCCATTCTGCATATCGGGCCAGCGCGTCGGAGGCGATCGTGGCCGCTTCACGGCCGGTTTTGCCGTAGAAGGCGGTGTACCGTTTGTACCACTGGGTGCCGGAGCCGAACTCGGTGATTGGGAAATCCCAGGCCAAGGCAAAGGGAATCGTGCGCTCCTCACCCGGCTCCAGGTCAACCGTTACTGCCAGCGCAGCGGCAACGTATTCACCGCTGGCGGGTGAGCTGTCATCCACGTTGTCCAGACGGCCGTCGCCGGAGAAGTCCGACCATACCGCGGTGCCCTCGCGCGTGGCGAAACGGCTGCGATAGCTCACTTCCACTCCCTGCTGCTCCTCCGTGGCTATGGCGAAGGAGCCATCCCACTCCTCAGTGACCACCTCGCCTGGCCGGGTCAGGACTACTCCGATGACACCGTCCTCGTTGAAGGCGTAGTTGTAGTTGCCCCCATCGAGATCGCGATACCAATCGTGGCCCACCAGATTCTGCCAGGTGAACATGAGGCCAAGGGTCAGCGCCTCTTCGGTCGGGTTCGCCGCGGTCCACTCGAAGACGCCGACTGGATAGCTGCTCTCCTGGTAGTTGCCGGGGATGACCGGCGAGAGCTGCTTCTGCACCAGCTGCACCGGGAGCTGATCCCAGTCGTAGGCGAGCCAGGCCCTGGGGAAGAGTGCGTAGTAGGTGCCGGCTCCGGCTGGGAAGTCCCAGTTCCAATCACGCAGGATCGAAGGACGCGAAGCGGACAGAACGTGAGCCTGAGTATCTTCGCCTTGAGCAACGAAGACGGAGAACTGGTTGGCGGCGATTGTTTCGAAGCGGTGCGTGCCCAGGTCCAGGTGCCAGCGCGCGAAGTCGCCCCCGTGTGTGCGGCCGATGGAGCCGGCGCCCAACCCGCCTAGCGGCACACCGCCCCAGGCGCCATCGTCGATCATCGGGTAGAGGACGTAGGGATGGCCGGGGTCATCGTAGGGCAGGCCGATAGGGCGGGTCCAGGCGGCGGCGGGGATATCGACCAGCAGCGCTGAGCCCCACCCCGAGGGGGAGTCGGTCGGCGCCGGGGAAGGGGCAGGTGTAGCCCCGTCCGGAGCCGTGCCGCAGGTGCAGCCGCCGAGAACGACACTGGCAACAAGTGGCACCAAGATGACATATTGGAGCCTTCTGATCATCGCCTCTCCTCCCCGCAAGACAACGAGTGGACTTCGTGCAGGGCCGGAGCGAGGCGTCGCCAGACCGGCTGCCACCCGAGTGCCAAAGGTCCGGCCGCAGCGGAGCCCGGCCCGACCTAACTCAACTCGGCCTCTACCTTCACTTCGGTGCAGCCATCGCCGGGCGGCGGCACCACGTTGCCTTTCACCGGCTGGCCGTCGACCGTCAGGGAGACCTCGTTGCCCTTGCCCTTCCGCTCGACCGAGATCTCGTACCTGACCCCACGGAACAGACGCGCGGCCTTGAAGCCGGGCCAGTCCTTGGGGATGACCGGGGCTATCCTCAGGCCGTCGAGCGTCGGCCGGATGCCCAGGATCCACTGCGTGACGGAGACATAGCTCCAGGCAGCCGTGCCAGTCAGCCAGGAGTTCTTCGCTTCACCGTGGGTCGGCGCGTCCCGCCCGGCGATCATCTGGGCGTAGACGTAGGGTTCGCACCGGTGCACCTCGCTGATCTCCTCCCTGGCTGAGGGGTTGATCCGCGTGTAGTAGTCGAAGGCCTGATCGCCTTCTCCCAGCCTGGTCTCGCCGATCATAACCCAGGGGTTCGTCTGGCAGAAGACGCCCGCGTTCTCCTTGTAGCCAGGTGGGTATGAGGATATCTCGCCCATATGAAGGTAATAGCGCGTGAAGGCAGGCTGATGCAGCAGCAACCCGTGCCGGGTGGCCAGACGATTCCGTGCCGAGTCCAGCGCTTTCCTCGCCTGACCGGTGTCGAGGCCTATGCCCGCCAGCGTGCAAATGCCCTGCGGTTCGATGAAGATCTGCCCCTCTTCGCACTCGCTGGAGCCCACCTTGTGGCCAAGGGCATCGTAGGCTCGCAGGAACCATTCGCCGTCCCAGCCGTGCTCGAGGACGGTAGCCTCCATCTTCGCCGCCTCGGCCAGGTAGCGACCCGCTTGCTCTTGTAGGCCGTGCCGCTCAGAGATGCGGGCCAGTTCCAGGGCCGCCTTGACGAAGAGCCCGCCGATGAAGACCGACTCCGCCACCGTGCCATCCTTGGCCAGAGGAGCAGTCTGGAACGAATCGCCGGGATGCTCGGAGAAGATGTTCAGATTCATGCAGTCGTTCCAGTCTGCCCGACCGATAAGCGGCAGCCCGTGGGGACCCAGCCGGTCCAGCGTGTACTGCACGGCACGCTGGAGGTGCTCATAGAGCGGCTGCTCGGTTCCCGGCCGCGACTCGTAGGTCACTACCTCGTCCAGGATTGACCAATCACCGGTCTCCTTCAGGTAGGCAGCTG
>Ga0307421_1000592_pt1 | contig 23139 bp, 18 predicted proteins | sample SalMarWE160270MG_FD_202163 | JGI IMG/M metagenome (GOLD analysis project Ga0307421, IMG submission 202163) | Salt marsh sediment microbial communities from the Plum Island Ecosystem LTER, Massachusetts, United States - WE1602-70 | ecosystem: Environmental > Aquatic > Marine > Intertidal zone >...
GCGAGTACTCCGATATGTGGTAGCTGGGGTTAAGCAGCGGGTTCTGCCCCGTGATCGAGTTGGTGGCCACGATGTTGCCGGCTCCGCCGGTATCGGCGGCCGTGCTGCTGTAGAAGAGCGCATGATCTAGTGTCGCGCTGGTAGTAAGCACTCCGTAGACGCCGTACGCGTGGTTGCAGAGGATGTTGTTCGTCAGCACAAGTGTGACGTATGAGTCACCCATGTAGATGGCGGTCCGGCCACCGTCGCTTGTGCCCCGGTCGTTGTCGGCGAACGTGTTGTATACCACCGTACCAGTGACCGGAGTGGCCGGCCCGGCCTCGAAGGCCATCCCACCTCCCTCGGTGTTGGCCAGGTTGTTGGCGATGACGTTGTTACTCATGGTGAAGGAAGTGCTGTGTCCCAGGTAGAGGCCGCCGCCGTAGCTTGTGCTGGGGCCGGTGACGTTGTCCAGGACCCAATTGCCCTCTATGGCCACGTCCAGGGAATAGTATGCGTTGAGGCCGCCGCCTCGACCGGCGCCGGTGACGGATGCGGTGCTGAGGTTGTTCTGCAGGATGTTGCTTCTCACTACCACCCCATCGCACCCGGATATGTACACGCCGCCGCCTCCGCCGTTGCCCGCCAGCGAGGCAGTGTTGTGCTGGACCGTATTGCCGCTGATGGCCACGTTTCCTGAGCTGAAGCAGTAGATGCCGCCTCCCGCGCCGGCGTTGCCATAGTCGCGCTTGGCGAAGTTGTGCTCAACGGTGTTGCCTTCGATGATGGCACCGGACGAGCCGTACGTCGAGATCCCGCCGCCAAACCCTCTCCCGCCGGTGATGCTGGCGGTGTTGCTGATCACCACGTTGCCCACGACCCGGGCCAGCGGCTGCGTCGCGTAGCCCAGGCCAATTCCACCGCCGTAGCCGTAGTAGGACGTGCTGGCCGAGTTGGAGAAGACCTCATTAGCCTCGACTGTTGTGTTGGCGGCGAAGTTCTCCAGGTAGATCCCTCCGCCCCGGCCGGTGTCGGAAGTGCTTGTGTAGGCAACGTTGTAGCGAATCACGTTGTTGGCGATGACCGGACTGGCCCCGAGGCTGTAGATGCCGCCTCCCTTGCCCGGTCCGGTACCAGCGTTGGAGGCATTGCCGCGGGTGATGATGAAGCCGTCGATTGTGGGCGAGATCGCCCCGCTGATGAAGACCACTCGCCGCTGCTCCTCACCGTCCAGCGTCGTCGGGTAGAGGTCGGGGTCGCGCACGATGCCGCCGCTGGGCGAGCCGTCCCAGCCACCATACAGGGTGATGCTGCTGGTCAGCGTGACGACCGACGGCCCGCTGCCTGTGTAGGTGCCCTCTTCGACGTAGATCGTGTCTCCTGCGGCAGCACTGCCAATAGCCGTGTCCAGAGAGCAGGGGCTTGCCTGGGTGCAGGGTGCCCCGCCGCCCGAACTGCTGGCGAACCAGGTGGAGGCTGCCGGGCCGGCCACGGCAGTGGGGCAGGAACTCAGATGCAGGATCGTCATTCCGGCCGCAAGCCCTGCACCCGCGATTACGCTGAGTAGAAGCCTTGTTCGACCGCGTGCATTCACCGTCATACTCCTAGATGGCCTGCCGGCGGTTCGGCCCTATTGTAGGTGGGCGGTTTCGGTCCCGTCCGGATGACGTGGATCACTTGTGCCCTGTGCGTCACAGATACGGTCTCATTGGGCCGCCAGAAGCGATTCCAGCGAGTCGTGTTCCAGATCGAATGCCTCGGCAACGCCGCGGCAGGTGACCTTTCCCGCATGGGTGTTCACTCCCCTAGCCAGTTCCTCGTCGCTGCCGATCGCAGCGCTAATCCCTTGCTCTGCCAGCTTGACTATGTACGGCAATGTGGCGTTGCTGAGGGCATAGGTGCTCGTGCGCGGGACGAGGGCGGGCATGTTCGTGACGCAGTAGTGGATGACGCCGTCGACCAGGTACGTTGGCTCGGAGTGGGTCGTGGGCCGCGTAGTCTCGAAACAGCCGCCCTGATCGACAGCCACATCGACGGCCACGCTGCCGGGGGCCATCTGGCCGATCATCTTCCTGGTTACCAATCTCGGTGCCCTGCCACCTTTGATCAACACCGCGCCCACAAGCAGGTCGGCGCGGCGCACTGCCTCCGCGATGTTGAGCGGATTGGAGCTCAGGGTTGTCAGCCTGCCGCCCATCACCTCGTTGAGATGGCGCAGCCGGTCGACGTTGATGTCTATGACGAAGACCTGTGCTCCCATGCCCAGCGCTGCCCAGGCTGCCGCTGTACCGACGACACCGCCACCGATGATGGCCACGTCTGCCGGGCGGACGCCCGCGATGCCGCCCAGTAGCTTGCCGCGCCCGCCGCTCGTCCTCTCCATGTAGTGGGCCCCCACCTGGATAGCCAGACGGCCGGCCACCTCGCTCATGGGAGTGAGCAGGGGCAGGTAGCCATCGGCCCGCTCCACCGTCTCGTAGGCGATGGCCGTCAACCCGCGCTTCAGCAACTCCCTCGTCAGGCTCTCGTCGGCCGCCAGGTGGAGGTACGTGAAAAGGGCCAGGTCCGGCCGCAGCAACGGGTATTCGCCTGGCTGCGGTTCTTTCACCTTGACCACCAGTTCGGCCCGCCACGCTTCCTGGGCCGAGCTGCCGATCGTCGCCCCGGCAGACTCATACTGCTGATCGGAGAAGCCGCTGCCCTCACCGGCCCGGGTCTCGACAAGTACCTGGTGGCCGCTCTCGGCGAGCTGGCGTACGCCCCCAGGCGTCATAGCCACGCGGTATTCGTTGTCCTTGATCTCTTTGGGGACGCCGATGATCACTGACGGCCTCCTCGCGTCTGGCAGGGCTTGCACAGGATACTGCAATGGGCTGGGTTGCGCAAGTCCGGCGCCGCACACGGCCGGCCGAGGCGCGGAGAGGCCAGAGCCCTTGTCCAGTCCTCTGCCGCGTGATATACTCCCGCTGTGTTCGCTGCGAATACGCTGCAGGGCGGTGGGGGCAAGATCCGATGAGCGAGAGACTACGTCTGGTGCCGTTGGGCGGCCTGGGGGAGGTGGGCAAGAACATGCTCGCCGTCGAGTATGGCCGCAATATACTCGTAATCGATGCCGGGATCATGTTCCCGGAGTCGGACATGCTGGGAGTCGACTACGTCATCCCGGACTGGGGATACCTGCGGGACAAGAAGGACCTGGTGCGCGCGATAGTGATCACGCACGGCCACGAGGACCACATCGGCGCCCTGCATCACTTCCTGGGCGAGTTCGACGTGCCGGTGTATGCGACCCGGCTGACCCGGGGCCTGATCGAGGTGCGTCTGAAGCAGAAGGGTGTCCTCAACGAGGCGAAGTTGAATACGTTTGCGCCGGGCGACAACGTCCGCATTGGCCCCTTCGAAGTCGAGCCGTATCACGTCTGCCACTCCATTCCGGACGGCGTCGGCTTGGGCATCACCACGCCGGCTGGCCTGATCGTTCACAGCGGTGACTTCAAGATCGACCACACGCCGGTTGACGGCTGGCCGACGGACTATGCCAAGCTGGCCGAGTTCAGCGGACGCGGCGTGCTGGCGCTGCTATCCGACAGCACGAACGCCGATCAACCCGGCATGACCCCCTCCGAGGCGGTGCTCAACCAGGCCTTCGACCGCGTCATGCGCCAGGCACCCGGCAGAGTGATCGTCGCCACGTTCGCCTCGCTCATCTCTCGCATACAGCAGGTGATAGACGTGGCGGTCGAGAACGGTCGCAAGGTGGCCATCGCCGGGAGGACGATGATAGAGAACGCCCGCATGGCCAGGAGGCTGGGCTATCTCGACGTAGATGACGACGTTCTGTTGACGCTGGGGGAGATCCAGCAGCTTCCACCGCACCAGACGTTGATCCTGGCCACAGGAGCGCAGGGAGAGCCGACGGCGGTGCTGGGCAGGCTGGCCGTGGGTCAACACCCGTCGCTCAGCATCGAGGAGGGCGACGCTGTGGTTCTATCGTCTCACACGATTCCGGGGAATGAGGAGATGATCCACAGGGTGATCAACCGCCTCTTCCAACGTGGGGCCGACGTCTACTACGATCGACTGGCCCAGGTGCACGTCTCCGGGCACGCCAGCCAGGAGGAGCAGAAGCTGCTGATCAACATCCTCCGACCCCGCTTCTTCATCCCCGTTCACGGCGAGCTGCGCCACCTGAAGCAGCACGGGAAGCTTGCCCGCCAGGTCGGCGTTGCCCCCGAGAACATCGCCGTCGTGGAGAATGGCTTCGCCCTCGAACTGGGCGATGAGCTCCACATTGGCGAACGAGTGCCTGGCGGGTACGTCTTCGTGGATGGAGCGCTCGTGGGCGAGGTAGGTCCCAGGGTGGTCCGTGAGCGGGAGCAGCTTGGCCGGGGCGGCTATGTCATGGTGATCGTGCGTTACGATCGGGCCAAGGGAAAGCCGGTCGGCCGCCCGCGGATTGTAAGCAGCGGCTTCGTGTTCGTGCCCGGAGCCGATGAGCTGCTGGCCCAGATTGGGGAGAGCGCGCTTGTGGCAGCGAAGACGAAACCGGGTACCGCCCCGGAGAAGGTCGAGCAGCAGCTCCAGGACGCGCTATCGAAGTACCTCTACGAAGAGACGAAGAGACGTCCGGTCGTGGTCCCCGTCGTCGTGGAGGCGTAGCGGCGCGGCAGTGAGGGCGGCCTAGGAGCCTGCGGCGTCATCGTCTATGCCGACCACATCGGACAGAAGCCCCATCTCAGCCAGCGCTGTGACGAGCCGCTTCCAGTCCCGCTTCCGCACCAGCGCCGCTGAGGGCCCGATCCGCTCCTGGACGAGATTCCGCGTGCTGGGTGTGGCCAGGATCCGCTCCATCAGCTTCTCGTCTGCCAGCCTCAGTACGATCAGCTGCTCCAGCCTGGCCTGTGAGCCGCTCTTCTCCCAGGCCTTCACTGCCTGCTCGACGGAGTGGGGGAGCGGCTGCTCGGTCGCTTCCCGCAGGAATTCGAGCACCCGCTTGACGGATATGCCCTGCTGCTTCGCTCGCTGCAGGGAGCCACCGCTGATCCGGTAGGCGTACCGCTCTCCGCTGCGCGCCCAGTCTGCCACGCGGCCCAGCTGGAACCGCTCATAGCGGCGCGACGCCGGGATCTCTATCGTCAGGTCGGGACGGGCCACGGGCCGGGGCGCCGGCGGGTCGGGCGGGGGCTCGCCGCCGGAGATGAACTCCGCTCCCGCCTCAGTCAGCCTGAACGAGGTGGGTGCGCAAGAGTCCCCCTCTAGTCCCAGCTCGACCAGGCCGAGCCAGTCGAGCGGGCCGGTAATCAGAAACCTCACCAGAGCCCCTTCGACGCGGTCCCAGCACTCGAAGCCGGAGAGGTAGTGGCCACTGTAGAAGTCGCGGATGTACCAGCTGGAGTAGTCGCCATCGGGCCGCTGGAAGTCCGGGTCCGCATCCTTGATGGCGGCGACGAAGTCTGCGATTCCGTACCAGGTCCCGGCCTCGCACGCGGACAGATGTCTCTGAATAGCTCTGCGGGCGCGGAGCGGATCGTTGTGCCAGGCGCCTGTCTCGTCGACCGCTAGGCCGGGCACGTGCCTCAGGTCGTTCCACTCCGCGTCGTCCAGCCAGGCAGCAGCGAGCGTGGCCCGCTGCAGACCCGCTCGCTGTTTGAGCCAGGTGGTTACGGGACCGGGGTCGAGTCGCAGGTGCCCGGACTCGGCTGTCTGGAGCCAGCCCAGTGATGCGGCGACGTGCCGCAGGAGGGCCAGACGAGTGCTGTTCGGTGCGCGAAGCCGAGCGACTAGCTGCCGCTCATGATGGTCGGGCCATCCAAGCTGCGGCTCCGGGCGGAGGCGGTGGTTCTGAACGTAGGACAGCAGCGTGCAGGCGTCGTCGAGGAGTGCATCTTCCGCCGCCAGTACGACCGCCGGCCGGCCGGCCGGCTCGATAGCGGGTGAGGCCGTGGACGCGGGCTTTGCCTGCAGGTGGATCATCACCTCTTGGGGGACGAATAGCTCTTCGTGGCTGCCCTCGTCCTCGGCGGCGAAGGCACGGAAGATGAAGCCGGAGTACCACAGCCCCTCCAGCGGCGAGCCGGGATTCCGCCACGGCCGCTCTCGCTCCATGCGCCCGGGGCCGACCGGATGGATGTCACCCCAGCGGCGGGCGAGCACGCGTCTTGGGGCCCGCCCGCCGGCAGCCAGCAGGCTCTCCAGCGCAGTCCGCTGGTCCTCGGGCAGTGCGCGCCAGGAGCGGAGGACTGCCTCCCGCTCCGGCATCTTCTGAGTTAGAAGAAGGGCGAGTTCTCGCTGCCGCTTCGGCGTGGGCTCAACTCCCCAGAAGCGGGCGATGACTCGCAAGTGCGAAAGGTCGGCGTCCAGCAGGCACTGGCGCAGGGAGCGCATAGGCGCCTCGGTGTCGATCCAAACACGCGAGAGCGCCCCCCAACCGGCGCGTTGCCGGACAGGGCCGCTCTCCGTGCCTCACTTCCCAGTTGCCGCCCGATACCGGCAGAGGGTGCTATTGATCCCGATCGCCAGGACAGGCGGCGCTGGCGGTCCTGCTGCCGGCCACCGGCAGACTACTTCTCCGGAATGACGAACTCCTGTCCGGGATAGATCAAGTCCGGGTTCTTGATCTTGTCCTTGTTCGCTTCGTAGATCTCCGGCCAGCGCTTGACATCTCCCAGCAGCTTCCCGGCGATCTTGCTCAGGCTGTCGCCTGACTTGACGACATAGGTCCGCTTCTCCGTCTTGGTCATGGCGGCCTGAGGGGCGAACCTGGCGGCCGTCTTTCGCGCCGCCTCCTGCTTCTTCTTGTCGTCCGTCTTCTCCTCAGCCTGCTTGATGTACTGCGCAGCCTGAGCAGGAACACCAGACGGCCGGCTGGTGCTCTTGGTCGTCGTCTTCGTCGTTGTCTTCTTCGTCGTCTTCTTCGTTGCCATTGCACTCTCCCTGTTGTCAGTATCCACAGCCGGCGAGGATTCGCTAACTCCTGCCTGTGACCGCCTGCAGTAGCGCCTGGGCAATCAGACCCCCGGCTGCCGAGCGGGGCGTGCCGGTCTGCAGCGGGTTGGACTGCCCGCCGAGCAGTGTGCCGATCAGGGCCTGGCCAGCGGCTTCCGCCGTGCCCGCGCCATCCTGTTTGGCCTGCATGTAGGATAGCCCGGCCGGCAGCAGAGTCGTCAGGACGTCGCCAAGGTCGAGCCCATCGTCCTTGGGTGCCTGAGCCGTCTGGGGCTGGCCTAGTCCGGCTATCTGGTCCAGAACGGTGCCTCCTGCCGAGGCTTGCGTCGGGTGGCCCTGCGATGGTATCGCGCCGAGGACTGTCTGGATCAGCGGGACGATGTCTCCCAGATCGAGGCCCTTCTTTCCTTCGAACTGGTTGGCGGCCTGCTGTAGCCCTTGGGCGTAGTACTGGCTCGTTCCGCCCTTGCCCTGCGACTGTAGAGACTGGCTGGCGCTCTGAAGCGCCTTGGAAGGCGATTTCGAGCCCGTGCCCTTTAGGGCGTCTACAATGAGCTGCACGTTCTGGACCATGTTGTCGCCGTGGTTGCCGTTGTATCCGTCGAGGGCGTTCACCTGCTGCTTGTTGGCGGCGAGCAGACCGAGGGCGCTCTCGAAGAGGGTGCCCAGGTCGACCTGGCCCTTCTGGACAACCTGCGCCTTTGCGCTCTTTGAGACGGTCGACCTCTTCTTCTGCAGCTTGCCGGACTTGGTCTTCGTCTTCTTGGGGCTCTTTGTCCTGGCCATGTCCACTGACCTCGTCAGTAGCTGATCGCCCGCGGCAGCGCCCTGGCCTGCACGATCCAATCAGCCACCATCTTCATGCTGGGTGGGCGCCGGACCAGCCTCTTGACGGCGTTTACTTCCAGCAGCTTAGGATGGAGTTGATATGCGCTCCGCTGCGCCAATTCGACGACCGTATCGACGCCGGCCTTCTCCAGCAGGTCGCCGTACTCCTCGCCGACACCGCGGACGCGCATCAGATCGGCGCGGTTCACCCAGTCCATGATGTACTCGTCCCCGATGCCGGTCTTCTGCGCCAGCTCTCGGCGCCCGCGCGGGGTCGCGCCGGCGGCAAGCAGCGCCCCAGTGGTTCGCACTCCGGCTGCGCGTAGCTTCTGTGCGTAGAGGGGACCTATGCCCTCAATGACTTCAAGCTTTGCCATGTCACACCTCCGTGGCTTATGGGCCTGGCCGGACGGCCGGTGCTCGCAGGGCCGTCGGGCAGGCGAGAACGGACCCAGAAGATCTCCACCTTGCCTGAAGAGCGAGCCCCTGCCGGGGGACACGAGGGGGCTTTAAGGGCTGGCCCGTCGCTTGGTCGTACTTCTAGTGTGATTATACTGAGAGCCAGGGCGAAAGTCAAACCTCAGAGCAGTCTGCCGTACGCCACCGCTCCCCGCGCTTGTCCGGCTGGCAAAGGGGAGAATCCGTGGTATAATAGCAATTGCGCGAACGGGCGCTCAGCCACGTTTTTCGCTGGCTGGGCGCTGTTTTTTTGGCAGTCCTGCGGAGGTAGCTGGAAGAGGGATCTAGTATGAACAAGAGGAAGGAAGCACCCATAGACAAGGTGCGCATCATGGGCATATTCGCCCACGTCGACGCCGGGAAGACGACCGTCTCCGAGGCGGTGCTGTACTACACCGGGCGTATTCATCGACAGGGCGATATCAACGACGGGAACACGCAGCTCGACTTCATGGAGCAGGAGCGCGAGCGCGGCATCACCATCATGTCGGCGGCGACGGCCTGCCACTGGCAGGACCATCGGATCAACTTGATAGACACACCCGGCCACATCGACTTCACGGCGGAGGTGGTTCGCTCCATTCGGGTCATCGACGGAGCGGTGATAGTGCTGTGCGGAGTCGGGGGTGTGGAGCCGCAGACGGAAACGGTGTGGATGCACGCCGACAACGCCGAGGTGCCACGCCTGATCTTCGTCAACAAACTGGATCGGGTGGGGGCTGACTTCGGCCGAGCCCTGGCGGATGTCCGGGAGCACCTGACGCCAAACGCCCTGCCGCTTCAGCTGCCGATCGGGAAGGAGGGCGGTTTCATCGGGGTCGTTGACATCCTGGCCCAGCAAGCGCTGGTCTGGCGGGATGGCGCAGATGACCCTGCTGTCGAGCCAGTGCCTGCCTCTCTGCAGGAACGGCTGGCCGAAATGCGCGAGCCTGTTCTGGACGCTATCTGCGAGACGGACGACGCGCTGCTCGAGCTGCGGCTGGAGGGGGTCGAACCGGAGCTATCTGATCTCCAGGCCGCCCTGCGCAGGGCAACCTGCTCGCGGCGACTGGTGCCGGTTCTCTGCGGCGCCTCCCGCATCCGCATTGGCGTGCAGCCTCTGCTGGACGCGGTGGTCGCGTACCTGCCGTCGCCGCTTGAGCGGCGGCCGGTCACCGGCGTTGTGCCGGGGGGCGAAGGGGAGGCAATCGAGCGCGCGAGCGACCCCGGCGCGCCGTTCTCTGCCAGCGTCTTCAAGATCGTCACCGACCCACACGTAGGGCAGCTGGCCTGGGTTCGCGTCTTCTCCGGCCGTCTCGAAGCCGGAGGCGTGGTTCTCAACCCACGCACGGGGGAGAAGGAGCGTGTGGGACGTATCTACCGCATGCACGGCAGCGAGCGGGAGCAGGTGGATCACATGGCGGCGAGCGACGTTGTTGCTCTCGTCGGGGCAAAGTCGGCTACAACGGGAGACACACTGTGCGATCCCGATCATCCAATAGCTCTTGAGGACTTCGACTTCCCGGCTCCTGTGATTTCAATCGCTCTGCACGCAGGCTCCAACGGTCAGGGCGTCAAGCTCCGCGAGGCAGTGACGCGCCTGTGCAAGGAAGACCCGACGCTCATCAGCAGCTTTGACGCCGAGACCGGGGAGGAGACGCTGGCTGGGATGGGGGAGCTCCACCTGGAGATTGCCGTCGATCGGCTGCGACGGGAGTTCGGCATAGAACCCCGGGTCAGCGCACCTCAGGTCTCGTATCGGGAGACGGTGAGGCGGGCTGCGGAGACCGTCACCACCTACAAGAAGCAGAGCGGCGGGCACGGTCACTACGCGGAGGTCGTCCTGCGCCTTGAGCCTGTGGAGGGCGGCGATGGCGGGGTCATCTTCGAGAATGAGGCACCGCCCTCGGAGTTTCCCAGGGACTTCGTCGGCCCCACCGAGATGGGCGTCCGCGACGCGCTGGGGAAAGGTGTGATCGCGGGCTTCCCTGCGAGTGGCATTCGCGTGACGCTCCTGGGCGGCAAGTATCACGAGGTCGACTCAGCATCGATGGACTTCCAGATCGCGGGGTCGATGGCCGCGCGGCAGGCTTTCCGTAAGGCCGGCCCGGCTCTGCTGGAGCCCATGATGCGGGCGGACATCAGTGTGGGCGAGGAGCACGTCGGTGGAGTGGTAGCGGACATGGGCCGCCGGAGGGGCATCGTCAACGCTGTGCACGTGCGGGGCGAGTCCCGCTGCGTGGATGGCGAGGTGCCGCTGGCTGAGGCGCGCGGCTACGCGACCGATCTGCGCAGCCTGACTCAGGGGCGGGGTACGTTCACCCTCGAGTTCCGCCGCTACGATGTCGTGCCGGACGGTATCGCGGCGGAAGTGATCGAGCAGCGCCGCCAAGAGGGCAAGATCCTCGAGCGGTAGCAGCTGCGCAAGCCGGCAGATGGGCAGACCGGGGAGTGGTCAAGCATAAGAAATGGGCGCGGCAGTCGTGCAGTTGAACTGCACCGGCCGCGCCCTCCGCTTGCGCAGTGCGCCGACCGGTCTATAATGAACGCCATCCACCGATACAGGACTGAGAACATGAGCGAAGATCGACACCCCGTGCCCGTTGAACAGGATGATACGAGGTCCATCCTTGACTGGCTGCGGCGCACGGCCCGGCAGGCGCGTCTCGTTTGGCGGCTCTTCTGGGACAGACGTGTTCCTTTCTGGGCGAAGCTCATCCCGCCAGCGGCAATAGCCTACGTGCTGTCGCCAGTGGACTTTCTCTCAGATATACCGTTCCTCGGCTTCAACCAGCTGGATGACCTGGCGGTGCTGCTGCTGGGGCTGAAGATCTTCCTCGAGGTGGCTCCTCAAGACGTCGTTCGCGAGCATCTGCGCGCCCTTGGTGCCCAGGTCAAGGAATGGCGTGTCGTGGAGGACGAGACCGGTCCCGCGGCCAGCGGGGGCGAGGCCTCGGAGCAGGGGCGGGTCAAGATCCTCGATCTGGAAGAGGATTCATCTCAGTCCTAGCAGTAGGTTGACCCTCGGGCGGAGGCGCTGGCAGGCACTGACTTGGCTCGGCAGTACGTCCATCTCTCCTTCTTTGCCCTAGGTACCTCAACTGCATTGACAGATCGTTTGGCGCATGGTATCATTGTGCCTATCGACTTAGCACTCGGCCTGGGCGAGTGCTAAGTTGGTGATTGAGGGGCTATGTCGGAGCTTACACCTCGTCAGGCGACTATTCTGGGGCTGGTGGTACGCGAGTACGTCAGAAGCGCCACGCCGGTCAGTTCACGGGCGCTCGTCGACCGATATGGGCTGGACGTCAGCACGGCTACTGTCCGGAACGAGCTGGCCCGCCTGGAAGAGAGCGGCTACCTGACCCATCCGCACACATCCGCGGGGCGCGTGCCCACGCAGATGGGGTATCGGCGCTTCGTGGAGAGATTGCTGGGTGAGGACGAGCTGCCGCTCCAGGAGCGCCGCACGATAGCGCACCAGTTCTATCAGGCCTATCGCGACTTCGAGGAATGGATGCCGCTGGCTGCCACGGTCCTGGCCCGCACGGCGCGCGGCGCTGCGCTTGTCACATCTCCGCAGCCTTCCGTATCCCGCTACGAGCATCTGCGCCTCATCTCCACGCGCGGACGGGTCGTGCTGCTGGTTCTGGTGCTGCGCGGGGGCACGGTTCGGCAGCATACTCTGACGACGGCGGAGCCGCTTCGCCAGCAAGAGCTCGACGAGGCGAGTGACCGGCTCAACGATGCCTGCAGCGGGCTGCTGGCCCAGGAGATCCAGTTGCGGGCGGCGGAGCTGCCTGCGTTCGAGGCTGAGGTGGCGAGCCTGGTGGTCCAGATCATGAGCCGTTCCGACTCGTACGCGGCGGCAGTCGTCTACCGTCACGGCCTGGGGGAGGTGCTGCAGCAGCCCGAGTTCACCGAGGGGGACGATGCGCTGGGCCTGGTGCGGGTGATGGAGGAGCGCAGCTTCCTGGAGACGGTGCTTGCCGAGACCCTCAGCCCGGAGGTGGGAAGCGTTCGGGTGCTGATTGGAGGCGAAGGGCGCTGGGAAGACCTTAGGGCGTGCAGCCTGGTCTTTGGGCGCTACGGCGTCTCCGGGACGGCGACCGGCGCGCTGGGCGTCGTTGGACCTACTCGTATGCCCTATGGCCGCGCCATTTCCGCCGTCCGGTTCGTAGCCGGGTTGCTTTCCGATCTGGTGAACGAGGTCTATCCCGGGGCAGAATAGCAGGGCGGCAGCCGGGGCAAGCGGCAGGCACCGGCCCGCGACAACGGAGGAGTAGGTGGGAAAGAAGAAGAGCTCGGCGAGGGCGAAGAGCGAGGTTGAAGAATGGCAGGCGGCCGGCGACGAAGACGTCGAAATGCCCGGGCAGGAACCGGGGGACGAGTTGGCCGAACTGCGCCGCCATCTTGAGGAGGCGGAAGCCCAGGCCGCCGAGTACCTCGACGGCTGGCAGCGGGCTCAGGCAGAGTTCGCCAACTACAAGAAGCGCCAGGAGGCCGACCGGGGGCAGATGATAGCTATGGCCAGCGCCGAGCTGCTGCGCAAGTTGCTGCCACTGGTAGATGATTTCGAGCGGGCACGGGAGACGCTGCCGGACAACCTGGGCAGGTTGACCTGGTGTGAGGGCTTCTTCCTGATGAGGATCAAGCTGGATGCGATCCTCGAATCCGAGGGAGTGACGGCGATTGAGGCCCTCGGGCAGCCCTTCGACCCCGTATACCACGAGGCTATTTCCTATGAGGAAGCGCCCGGGTACGAGGAAGGCCAGGTGATCGCGGAGGTTCAGCGCGGTTACATGCTCGGCGAGCGGGTCCTCCGGCCCGCAGTTGTGAAGGTAGCCAAGGCGTCTTCTGCTCCGTCAGACGCCGGCAACGAGAGTTCAGAGAGCGAGGAGTAGGCAGTCATGGGCAAGATAATCGGTATCGACCTGGGTACGACCAACTCCGTCTGCGGGGTGATGCTGGGCGGCGAGCCCACCGTCATTCCAAGTGCTGAGGGGGGCCGGCTCTTTCCTTCCGTAGTGGCCATCAACCCCAAGACGAGTGAGCGGATGGTGGGGCAGGTTGCCAAGCGGCAGGCCGTGGTCAACCCGGAGAACACAATCTTCTCAATCAAGCGCTTCATGGGGCGCAAGTTCAAGGATTCCGAGGTCAAGAAGGCCCTGGAGCTCGTTCCGTACAAGGTGAACGCCGCCAAGAACGGCGACGTGCGGGTGTGGATGGGGGACAAAGAGTACAGCCCGCCCGAGGTCTCTGCTATGATCCTGCAGAAGATCAAGGCGGATGCCGAGGCCTTTCTGGGCGAGGAGATAACCCAGGCGGTCATCACGGTGCCCGCCTACTTCAACGACAGCCAGCGGCAGGCAACGAAGGACGCGGGCCGCATTGCCGGGCTGGAGGTGCTGCGGATCATCAACGAGCCGACCGCATCCTCGCTCGCCTACGGGCTGGACCGGAAGAAGGATGAGACAATCGCGGTGTTCGACCTAGGCGGTGGCACGTTCGATATCTCCATTCTTGACGTCGGCGACGGCGTCTTCGAGGTGCGCTCGACCAGCGGCGATACCTTCCTGGGCGGCGACGACTGGGATCAGAGGATCATCGACTGGGTGGCCGACGAGTTCAAGGCTCAGCAGGGCATCGATCTGCGAGAGGACCGGCAGGCGCTGCAGCGCCTGAAGGAGGCTGCAGAGAAGGCGAAGGTGGAGCTGAGCACCGTGATGGAGACGGAGATCAACCTCCCCTTCATCACCGCCGACGCCTCTGGCCCCAAGCACCTGCAGATGAAGCTGACCCGGGCGAAGATGGAGCAGCTGACCGAGGACCTCACCGGCCGTACGGTGGGGCCCTGCAAACAGGCCCTCTCCGACGCCAAGCTGAAGCCTCAGGAAGTGGATGAGGTAATCCTCGTCGGCGGTATGACGCGCGTGCCTGCTATCCAGAAGCAGGTGGCGGAGATCTTCGGGAAAGAGCCGCACAAGGGGGTCAACCCGGATGAGGTCGTAGGGCTTGGTGCGGCTATCCAGGCTGGCGTGCTAGGCGGCGAGGTGAAGGACGTGCTGCTGCTGGACGTGACTCCTCTGACCCTCAGTATCGAGACGCTGGGCCACGTGGCCACGTCTCTCATCGAGCGCAACACGACCATCCCCACCCGCAAGAGCCAGGTCTTCTCCACGGCGGCCGACGGCCAGACGCAGGTGGAGATCCACGTGGTCCAGGGCGAGCGGCCGATGGCGACTGACAACAAGAGCCTGGGCAAGTTCATCCTGGACGGCATTCCGCCTGCGCCGCGCGGGGTGCCACAGATCGAAGTTACGTTCGATATCGACGCCAACGGAATCCTCAACGTCTCCGCGGCGGACAAGGCTACCGGGCGGGAGCAATCGATGCAGATCATACCCTCCAGCGGCCTCGCCGACGAAGAGGTGGAGACGATGGTGCGCGATGCCGAGAAACATCGGGCCGAGGATCAGAAGCGGAGGGAAGAGGCGGAAGCGCGCAACCTGGCGGACAACGCCGTCTACAGCGCGGAGAAGTTCCTGCGCGAGCAAGGGGACAAAGTGCCCGCCGGCGTCCGTTCCGAGGCGGAGGCCAAGGTCAAGGACCTGAAGAAGGCGCTGGAGGGTGTTGACGCGGCGGCGATCAGGCAACAGGCTGAGGCGCTCAGCCAGGTGCTGCAGAGGGCGGGAGCTGCCACGTATGAGGCAGCCGGTCCAGCTACACCTCCACCTTCCGGCGGCGATGGCGGCGACGAAGACGTCGTCGAGGGGGAATTCAGCGAAGCCTAGCCCGTCCGCTGACGGACGTCGGCATGGCTTCGTGTAGTGATGAGCAGCGCACAGGACTACTATGACGTTCTCGGCGTCTCTCGAAACGCCTCTCCGGACGAGGTCAAGAAGGCCTACCGCAGCCTGGCGCGCGAGTGTCACCCGGACGTCAGCGACGCGCCAGATGCCGAATCCCGTTTCAAGCAGATCAACGAGGCCTACGAGGTCCTCTCTGACGCGGAGAAACGGGCAGCCTACGACCGCTTCGGCCGCGCGGGCGTGAGCGGGCTTGGCGGCTTCGGCTTCGGCTTCCGCGATCCGTTCGAGATCTTCGAGGAGGTCTTCGGGCGGGGCTTCGGCTTTCGCACTTCGGCCCGGCGTGGGCCGCGTCGCGGTGCGGACAGGCGATACGACTTACGACTTACCTTCGAGGAGGCCGTGTTCGGCTGTGAGAAGGAGATCTCGGCCACTCGGCACGAGACGTGCCCCCACTGTGGGGGAAGCCGGGCGGAGCCGGGCACGACGCCGGTCCGCTGCGCAGAGTGCGGCGGCGCCGGGCAGGTCAGGCGCGTCCAGCCCTCGATTCTCGGTTCTTTTGTCAGCGTCACTCCCTGTCCCGCCTGCCGCGGCGAGGGGGAGACGATACCGATTCCCTGCCGCGAGTGCGATGGCACCGGGCGAGTGCGGGTCTCCCGGCAGCTCACAGTGACTATCCCTCCCGGGGTCGACGACGGCACTCAAGTGCGCCTGACGGGTGAGGGCGAGATGGGAGAGGCGGGGGGCCCTGCCGGCAACCTCTACGTTGTGCTCGAGGTCGAGCCACATCCCGTGTTCGACCGCCGCGGCGATGACGTATTTGTGGAGCTGAACGTGAACGTAGCCCAGGCAGCCCTGGGGGCGGAGGTGAAGGTGCCGACGCTTGAGGGGGAGGAGGAGATCTCGATTCCGGCCGGCGCGCAGAGCGGCGACATCCTGCGGCTGCGCAAGAAGGGCGTGCCTCGACTGCGGCGGAACGGGCGCGGTGACCAGGTGGTCATCGTCCGTGTGGTAACGCCTACGAAGCTCTCCGCGGAACAGAAGCGGCTGCTCAAGGAGCTAGGAGGGACGCTCGATCCTGAGACCGTTTGGCAGGAGAAGCGCAGCTTCATCGATGAGCTGCGCAAGGCATTCGGGCTGTGATTGTCCTAGCGTAGCAGCACCAGCACCCGGCCCTAATTCGACGTGGAGTGGCTTGAGGTAAGCGTCGAGGTAGACGGCGAGGCAGCCGAGGCCGTGGCCGAGGCGCTGTCGCGGTACGTCTACCGAGGAGTGGCGATAGAAGCCGGGCCCGGCGGCCTAACGTCGGGCCCGGTTGTCGTACGGGCCTACCTGCCGGCCGGGGAGGACCTCTCTGGACGGAAGCGGAGGATCGAGGAGGCCCTCTATCACCTGGGCCGCATCTGGCCTGTTCCCTCGCCTCGGTTCAGGCCCGTAGCGGCTGAGGACTGGACCGAAGTATGGAAGGAGCGCTTCGACGTCATGCACGTGACCGAGCGCATTGTCGTCCGGCCGTCGTGGAAGAGCTACGACGCTGGTCCGGGCGAGCTCGTGATCACGCTCGATCCGGGGCAGGCGTTCGGAACCGGCCTGCATCCGACCACGCGCATGTGCCTCCAGCTGCTTGAGCATGGCGTACAGGAGGGAGGCAGCGTGCTTGATCTCGGCACGGGATCCGGGATCCTGGCCATCGCGGCGGCCGGGCTGGGCGCGGCACAGGTGCTGGCAGTGGACAACGACCCTGTAGCGGCGGAGTGCGCCTGCACTGCTGTTGCGGTGAACAACGTGGCGGACAGGGTCGAAGTGCGCCACGGGACGCTGGCCGACGTTCCGGGCAGCTACGACGTGGTGGTGGTGAACATCCTGGCCCGCGTGGTGATGGAGATGCTGGCAGACGGGCTGGCCGATCGGGTCGACCGGGGAGGATTGCTGATCGCGACGGGGATCCTGGAGGAGCAGGCTGGCGACGTCGAGCAGGCCCTGGCTCGAAGCGGGCTTGGGTGCGGAAGCAGGCTGCGCGAGGGTGATTGGGTCTGCCTGACCGCCAGACGGACTATTGCTGGCGCTGGTCAGACCGCTTGAAGCGGTAGACGATCCGACCCCGGGTCGGATCGTAGGGAGAAAGCTCGAGGCGGACGCGATCGCCCAGCAAGATCCGAATGTAGTACTTGCGCATCTTGCCGGAAAGGTAGGCGAGCACCTCGTGGCCGGTGTCCAACCGTACCTTGAACTGCGTGGCTGGCAGGGCCTCGACGACGGTGCCCTCCACGTCGATCTTCGCCTCTTTCTGTTTCGGCTCTTGCTTCTTGGCCATACGCTCTGCTCCCGGATTCCCGAGCTTCCCTTTCGCGACAGCCGGCACTGTCCGCCGGCGATACTAGTCTGCCGCTTCCTCGTCTGCCGCCTGCGAGTCTGGGGTGTCCTCTTTCGCCGCTTCTGCTTCGGCCTCTGCCGATTCCTCTTCAGAAGCCTCGTCCGCATCCTTGTCAGCTTCCTCTTCCGGCGCCGGCTCAGGCTCGCTCTCGGCTTCTGCTTCCGCTGCCTGCTCAGGCTCGCCCTCAGGAGCGGCCTCGGTATCCGCTTGCTCCGTATCGTCCTTCACGGCTGGCTCCGCTTCGCCTTCAGGGGCAGGCTCTTCCTCCGGCCCAGGCGCGGCTTCTTCAGTGTCCTCGGCCGGCGCTTCCTCGGCGGCAGGCTGGGCGCCCTCGGCGCCAGCGACCTGTCCAGGCTCTGCTTCGACCGCGGCGACCTCTTCGGCGGCGTCGGCCGCCTCGCTGTCCGCAGCCTCCTTCGCCGCCTGCCGTTCCGCCTCCCACCGCTCCCACTCGTCGCGGCCAACGCGCGTCGCGCTTAGCGCTATGCGCCGCCTTCGCGCGTCTGTGCGGAGTATCTTGACCAGCACCGTCTCGCCCGGCTCGAGAATGTCCGCCGGTGAAAGCTCGGGCGTGCCGATCATCTCCGTCGGGTGCAGCAGTCCCTCGACACCCAGGTCAAGCTCGACGAAGGCGCCGAAGTCGAGTACACGGGTAACGCGCCCCTCTGCGAGCGAACCGACAGGATAGCGCTCCTCAACCAGGCTCCAGGGGTCCGGCTGCAGTCGCTTCAGGCTGAGGCCTATCCGCTTGCGTTCGCGGTCGATATTGAGCACGTAGACCTCCACCTCGTCGCCGACCTTGACCACCTCTCTGGGATGCCCGACGCGCACCCAGCTTAGCTCCGAGACGTGTATCAAACCGTCGGCACCGCCCAGATCGACGAAGGCGCCGAAATCGGTGATGCTGGTAACGCTGCCGGTCCGTGTCTCACCCTCTGTCAGCTCGTCCATCACTCGATCGCGCTGCTTGTTCTGCCAGGCGCGCAGGGCGCGTCTCTGAGAGAGGATCAGGCGCCGGCGCTGCCGGTCGACCTCGATGATCCTGGCTCCTACCTGCTCCCCGACCATCGCTTCCAGGCGCTCTCGCCTCTCCTGAGGGGAGAGGCGCCTGGGCATTCCGGTGACCTGCGACGCGGGTATGAAGCCTCGCAGCTTGCCGAAGGGGACGACGAGGCCGCCCCGGTTGCAGCCGATCACTTCGGCCTCCCAGAGCTCCTCCTTCTTCATCATCTCCTCGGCGTTGATCCAGTCCTGCTGGGCCCGAGCCTGGCTGATGGACAGGATCGGGTGCCCCTCGCGGCCCGATGTGCGCACGACCATGACGGTGATCTCACCGCCGGGGGCGATCCCTGCCCGCGTCTCCTCGTCCAGCCTATCTATGTCGCTGGCAGGCACCAACCCCTCCTGCTTGAGGCCGACATCAACTATCAAGCCGCTCTCGTTCTGCTCGATAATCACGCCCGTGCTGATGTCGCCCCGTTTCGGCGCCTCGTAGTCGCCGAGGTAGGCGCCCAGGTCTTGATCGCTCATGCTCTCGGGCTTCGCATCCTGGGGCGTGGTGCGCTCGTCCGCCAAGGCCTCCTGCGGTGGTGGGCTGACGACGGTGTCTTCGTTCAGTGTGAGATCCATGCTTGGTCGCGCTCCTGAAAGGTCCTCTATATAACGACAACAGGCCCTGCACTGCCCGCACGCTGGCGGCATGCGGATGTGCCGGGCCCAGGAATCGCGCTTGACGTTAGACTAGCGCTTACGTCTTGTGCTCTATTCTACTTGACCTCACAGAAGGACGGCCCGTCATAGACGGTTCTGCGTGGCGGCCCGCGCGCGGGGCAGTATCCGGTACTGTCGCGTGCCGCTATTTTAGCACGTCACGCCTGGATGTCAAATCAGGGCCGGTCGGCGGTCGGGGCGGTATCGCCGTAACCATTCCCGCCGTTTTGGGTTACTTCTTGTTGGGCTGACGGCCTTCGCGATAAGGCCCCGGAGGTGCGTGTGCCGTTCAAGTGTATGGTTCTGGTCAAGCAGGTGCCCGATACGGCGAACATCACCGGCAAGGCGATGAAGGACGATGGCACGGTGAACCGTGCGGCGCTGCCGGCGATCTTCAATCCAGAGGACCTGAACGCTCTCGAGATGGCGCTCCAGGTGAAGGACGAGCACGGCGCCGAAGTGACTGTGCTCACGATGGGACCGCCCAGGGCGGCAGACGTGCTGCGCGAGGCGCTCTATCGGGGGGCGGACAAGGCGATCCTGCTCAGCGACCGCAAGTTCGCCGGAGCAGACACGCTGGCTACCTCCTACGCGCTGCAGCGGGCGGTGCAGCACGCCGGTGGCTTTGATCTGGTATTCTGCGGCCGCCAGGCGATTGACGGGGACACGGCGCAGGTGGGACCGCAGGTTGCCGAGAAGCTGGGCTTGCCCCAGATCACCTACGCCGAATCGATTCTGGCGCTGGAGAAGGGGAAGATCACCGTTCGCAGGGCCTTCACTCGAGGGGCGGAGACGGTCCGTTGCTCGCTGCCGTGTCTGCTCACCGTTGTAGGATCAGCCAATCGTCCCCGGCCGGCGTCGGGCCGGCGGGCGATCGCCAGCAAGCTGGCCGCCACGCCGCTCGAGTACGAGGAGCTTCTGGAGAAGTGGCCGGAGTTCGAACGGCAGGAGAAGCTGGGCGCCTATCTCGAGCAGCGAGGGCTGAAGATCCCAGTCTGGAGCGCGGACGATATTGGTGCTGAAGAAGACAGGGTGGGGCTGTCTGGTTCGCCCACCAGGGTGCTCAAGGTCGACTACGTCGTGCTTGAGACTGGCGACAGCAAGGAGATCGATGCCAGTGCCGAGGGACTGGCGCAGCTCTACCAGGAACTGGCTCAGGACTACATAATCTAGGCGGAGCAAGCGAATGCTGGACGGGCGAGAGGTGTGGGTTTTCGTAGAGCAGGACGGGTGCGATATCGCACCTGTCAGCCTGGAGCTGCTCACTAAGGCGCGCGAGCTGGCCGATGAACTGGGGGGCAGTGTTTGCGGCCTGGTGATGGGCCACGAGCTTGGCGGCGTGCCGGAGACCGTCGTGCACCACGGTGCGGACACGGTGCTGGTGGCGGATCACAGGGAGCTTAGCCCCTACCGCACATTGCCCTACGCCAGGGTGGCGACTGATCTCGTCGTGGAGCGAAAGCCCTACATCTTCTTGCTGGGGGCGACCCCGGTCGGCCGCGATCTGGCACCCCGCATCGCCAGCGCCGTCCGGGCCGGGCTCACTGCCGACTGCACGTCGCTGCGCATCGGCGATTTCGAGCGCAAGGGCGAGAAGTACGAGGACCTGCTCTATCAGATCCGTCCCGCCTTCGGCGGCAACGTCATCGCCACGATCGTCAACCCCGAGCACCCGCCCCAGATGGCAACGGTGCGCGAGGGTGTGATGCCGGTGGCCCCTGCGGACGCCGAGCGGAAGGGAACGATCGAGAAGATCAGCCCCAGGTTCGAGAAGGGCGATCTGGTCCTTACCGTAGAGGATCGGGAGGTACACGCCCCCACGTGCAACCTGCGCGGCGCCGACATAGTCGTCGCCGGTGGCGCCGGCGTGGGCAGCCCGGACGGCTTCCAGCTGATAGCGGAGCTGGCGGAGGTGCTGGGCGGGGAGGTAGGTGCCACGCGAGCAGCGGTCGACGCTGGATACATCGACCACGAACACCAGGTGGGGCAGACCGGCGTGACCGTGCGGCCTAGGCTGTACATAGCCTGCGGCATCTCCGGAGCGGTGCAGCACCGAGCTGGCATGGACGAATCGAGCAAGATCGTGGCCATCAATACCGACCCGGACGCGCCGATCTTCCAGATTGCGCACTACAAGATCGTGGGTGACCTGAACGAGGTCATCCCCCTGATGATCCGCGCCTACCGCGAGAAGGCGAAGTAGGGAGACGCATCGATGGCAGGCAACTTCTTCACCGATAACCAGGACCTGCAGTTCCACCTCGATAACCTCGACCTGGAGGAGGTCGTCGGCGTGCTGGAAGATGGCTACCGGTACAGCAGCGAGTACCCAGAGGCGCCGCGCCACTACGCAGACGCGAAGGACAGCTACCGCATGCTGCTCGATATCCTGGGCGATATCTGCGCCAACGAGGTCGATCCCCGGGCAGCTGAGGCGGACGAGGAAGGCGCCGTGATGGAGGATGGCAAGGTATCCTATGCGGCTGCGACGGCCGACGCGATAGACCTGCTCCGGCAGGCGGAGCTGCTGGGGGCGATGCTTCCCCGGGAGTATGGAGGGCTGAACCTGCCGGAGACCGTCTTCATGATGATGATCGAGATCGTATCCCGCGCCGAGCCAGGGCTGATGAGCGTGTTTGGCCTGCAGGAGATCTCCGCCACGGTTGCCGAGTACGGCGACGACGAGATGAAGGCCGACCTCCTGCCCCGCTTCGCCAGCGGCGAGGTCACCGGGGCGATGGTGCTGACCGAGCCGGACGCCGGCTCCGATCTGGGCGCAGTGCAGACCCGTGCCACGTACGATGAAGCAAACAGCGTCTGGCGGCTGAACGGCGTCAAGCGGTTCATTACCAACGGCTGCGCCGATGTGCTGCTTGTGCTCGCCCGCTCGGAGGCGGGGTCGAACGATGCACGCGGGCTCTCCATGTTTGCTGTCGAGGCGGATAGTTCGCTCGTCGTCAGGCGCATCGAGAACAAGATGGGCCTCCATTCCTCGCCGACGTGCGAGCTGCAGTTCAACAATACGCCGGCCCGCCTCCTGGGCAAGAGGCGCTTCGGGCTGATCCGCTATGCCATGAGCATGATGAGTGGCGCCAGGATCGCCGTTGCCGCCCAGGCGCTGGGCATTGCCGAGGCTGCCTATCGGGATGCCTACGACTATGCCAGGAAGCGAGTCCAGTTCGGCCAGGAGATCAGCGCTCTGCCGGCGGTCTACCGCATGCTGCTGCAGATGCGCGCCGAGATCGAAGCTACCCGTTCGCTCATCTACGAGACCGGTAAGTGGGTCGACCTGAAGAAGGCCTACGAGCGGCGCTCCGCCGCCGGGACGATCAGCGACGACGAGCGGGCCCGGCTCAAGGAGGCGGACAGGCTGGCCAACGTCCTGACACCACTGGCCAAGTACTTCGCCACCGAGATGGGCAACCGGGTCTGCTACCAGGCGATGCAGGTTCACGGCGGCGCCGGCTACATGAAGGAGTTCGACGTCGAACGTCGCTTCCGCGATATCCGCGTCACCAATATCTACGAAGGCACGAGCCAGCTGCAGATCGTAGCCGCCACGGGCCCTCTGATGGGGCACGCGCTCGATGACTGGCTGAGGGAGCAGGCTGGCCTAGACTGCGCGAAAGCGCTGCAGGGCCTCAAGGAAAGGGTCGAGGAGGCAACTGCGCTTCTGAACCGGTCCATAGATCATCTCAAGGAGCAGGACCGAGCGGTGATCGACTACTATGCTGCCGACCTGGCGGACGTGGCCGTCGGAGTGGTCAATTCCTGGTTGGTCCTCAAGGATGCGCGCGGCTCTGAGAGGAAGCGGGACCTGGCCAGGGTCTTCGTGGCGGACGTGCTGCCGCGCATCCGCGGCCGGGTGGCAGCGCTCCAGGCAGCAGACATCGCGCCGATGGAGACGAAGGACCTTCTGTTGGCAGAGCCCTTCTAGACCGGAGCGCGGCGCAGCGCCCGCACGCAGCAAAGGCAATCAGGAGCCCCCGAGAGGGGCTCTTCTCCTGTCTGGGGCGGGCAGCCGGGCAGAATGGGGGTCGGCGGGCAGGTTCACTG
>Ga0307421_1000594_pt1 | contig 23112 bp, 15 predicted proteins | sample SalMarWE160270MG_FD_202163 | JGI IMG/M metagenome (GOLD analysis project Ga0307421, IMG submission 202163) | Salt marsh sediment microbial communities from the Plum Island Ecosystem LTER, Massachusetts, United States - WE1602-70 | ecosystem: Environmental > Aquatic > Marine > Intertidal zone >...
TCTTTAGCACCAGCTCTTTCTGGCTGCTGAGGAGTGTCTATTTATTAATGGTCCTTTTTCCATTTCACGCTGAACCAAGACATTTGGATAATGTTGCATTCTTGGGCTGATATAATTTTTATAATCACCTAAAACAGATAAAGAACGGTTATAAGTACTTTTTCCCAAAAATGCAGCTACGATAAGCATTTGTTTTACTTGTACCCCTATCGGTCGATTTCTTATCGTGTCAAATAATGCATCTTGAATAGCTTGAGATTTCAGATCCTTAATCCAATAAAATGCTGGAACGTGACCCCATAACGAAAAACGAAATACCGCCAGTTTATGTTCATCGTTTATTTGAATATTTTCCCTTTCTGAATACCAACGCCATAATATTGTCTCAGGTGGTCGTATTTCCGAAGTACCTCGATTGAGTACAGACCAAGCAGAAATTTCCTCTTCTATGCCTTCGGGAGGAACTGAGAAACTCATACCTTTTATTGGAATTGAGTCGGGTGAATCCTCAATAATGAATCGACCACCTTCCGGGGCAGTTGGATCTCTGGAAAGAATGAACATGTCACTATTTGCTGGAGACGAGACTATCCTTGCTACTTTATTCAGTAGCGATTCCCGAAATTGATCTATCCTTCGTTCAATCACATCATCAAAATCTCTCGAATCGCCAAGATGATTTCCAGCACTTCTTCTGATATAAAATGTCCCTTTCCTTAATACAGTTTTCTCCGTACCACTTGGATAGATAAAGCTACCATCATTACTAATTAAGTGTGATATTCCCACTGATTGTGGTATATACAGCACAACAATTGATTTTCCAGATATTCGAAACTCTTTAGAACGTAATAATGAAATATCAGGATCTAAATGTCGATTGATTTTCTGCCGCAAATTGTTTATATCTTTGAGTGTGTTTGCTATATCACGGCCCAAACCAACAATATCCTTGTCTAAATCTGATATACCAAAGACTAAATACCCTCCAATTGTATTTGCAAATGCTGAGATGTCTTTTGTAATCTCTAACCAATCTTTCTCTAAGGTTGGGTCAAATGATTGTTTATGATCAACTCGATCATCCTCTTCAGAATAAGAAGCCAAAAACAAAGCCGCCTCTCTTGTAAGCGGATCCTCACTAGCTAGAAATTCATTTATACTTGACATCTTTTTGTAATACCTAACGGACTAAACTCAGCGGCGCGTTCCCCCGTGTTCACTGCAGCGCGGGTTATCTAAAGTTTGCCTGAAACTCAGCTAATATACGGTCCGTTTCTAGATTAATGGACGCTTGACCCTGCCGCCTTTCAATTTGGCCCCGTTGTCCCCTAACGCACCGTATTTACGAATCAGAGTCATATTAATCCGGGATCTGGAAAACCTTCTCCCAGGTACTAACTACCTGGGGATCGAAGTGAGACCCAGCCATCTCCCGGATATACTGGTATACTTTTTTTTCTGGCCAGGCATCCCGGTAGGGGCGAGGTGAACTCAACGCATCCCAGACATCGATCACGGCAAAAACCCGGGCTTCTATGGGTATCTGGGTGCCGCTTGCTCCTTCCGGGTACCCACTTCCATCCCATTTCTCATGGTGTCCATATGGAATGGGTAGAGCAGGGTGCAGGAATTCTATTGGATCAAGCATCTCCCGAGCGTATTCCGGATGTTTTTGCATCAAGCCCCATTCTTCTTCAGATAATGGCCCGGGTTTATTGAGAATCTTGTCCGGAACACCCAGTTTTCCGATATCATGCAGCAGCGCCCCTCGACGGATGTGGACAAGCTGCTTGTCTGGGATGCCAACTGCCTGAGCGAGTTTCAGGGTTCTCTCCACAACTCGCCGGGTATGTCCCTCCGTGCTTTTATCCCTCAGGTACAATGCGTGAACCCAGCCTTCTAATGTGGCATGGTAGGCTTGATCGAGCTTCAGGTTTGTGCGGCGTAAATTCTCCACCAGGGCGGCGTTATCCATGGCGATAGCTGCCTGCGTCCCCAGTGTGTTTAGAAATTCAAACCATTCATTGTCAACGCGGAGCGGTTCCCGGTGAAAGACTTCCAGAACACCCTGAATTTTCCCTTTGGCAATGAGGGGGATCCCATAATAGGATTGAAACCCTTCTACTGAAAACATTCCTCCCCGGATCAGTGTGGGGGCTTCTTTCTGCAAATTAGGAATCGCTACCAATTCGCGTTTCTGCAGCACTCGCCAGACCAGACCTTTCCGGGCTTGAGAAGTTCCCATCTGGGGTTGGTAGCGGCGGAATCCTTGGCCTTCTGTATAAGTTGGCTGGTGTGTGTCAGGATCGATAAGAAAAATGTCGGCTGCATCAACATCCAGTTTTGATACAACTTGTTCGAGAATGATGTGTAAAGTTAGGCTGAGACTAAAACTCCCGGAAATTGCCTGGTCGATAGAGTGCAGAGCTGCGATGCGCTCTAGATGATGCTGAGTGAGTTCATGCTGTCTTGCCCGTTGAATGGCACTGGCAGACATCTCCGCGATACCATGGATTAACTGGGATTCTTCTGCAGAAAAGGGCTCGCGACGCCCCACCCAAAGGGCGCCGAGCAGTTCATCATGAGCAATCAATGAGGAGCCATAAATAGTGGAAGAGACCGAATTCTGAGGAAAATAATTTTCAATAAACCGGCTGCTGCCGTTAAGATTATTGATTACTTGGGGATCGGTCAGTAATCCTGTTATGGGTTCGTTATTTTCACAGATCTGGTCCCAGGCCCCCCAGGAGAATATTAGTTCATAGGGACCCTCTGGCGGGGAGCCTATGGCTAGCGCTGCCTGGTCTATTCGCAGCAGTTTACCCAGCTGCCCGACAATCAGGGGGGGCATTTCCTCATGCGTCCGGGCTTTTCTGAGCGCAGCAGCAGTATCTATTAATGCTTGCTGATACCAGAGCTGCCGCTCGGGCGAAATATCAAAGGAAACGCCGATAACCCCTTTGAGGTTTTCCTGGACACCCCGAAAAGGATGGAATTGGCATTCCAAAATACGCTCGCCGTGATTAATGACAGCCCCGGTTTTTTCCCCGGACAGCGCCAAGCGGACATTGTCAAGAACCTCCGGATAGTCAGCATATACCTTGAATATTGATCTGCCTACTACTTCACCAGGCATCAGGCACAGGTCGGAAAGGACATCTCCCTCTATATATTGAAAGATGCCCTTGTGATTAATTATCCAGATCGTTACCGGAGCACCCACCAGGGACAAAGAGGATGTGGTAAGGGGTGCACCAGCAGGAAGCTTATTCTGCCTCAAGGACAACTGCGGGATGGTTAACGGGGATCCAGTATCCGAACCCATGAGAGGATTTGTCCTCCTGATAAGTTGTTATCTGCAGAGCTAATTCACTTAAGTCTTTGGCTTGAATGGAAAGAACCAGATTTTTGTCATTACGATCGAGAGCAAACTCCTCGCCATAGTACCCTTGAGCAAGGGCTTCTGCTGGACGTGTTAGCAGCAGATTGCGAAAACCCTGGTTGATTACAGCAGCCGCCAATAAACGACTGATACCACCAGAAGGATTTAGAGTTTTGTGTCCATTTTGTTTGTTATTGCTGGATGTGGAAAAGTATCTTGTTTGCATATTTAGTTCCTCATTTTTTGAAGGGTTGTAAATGAGACATCAGCAGGTATTTTTAGTCAGGAGAATTATATTGTGGGGTTGGTTTGTCCGGACCTTCAACGGCAAGCAGCCAGAATACTCCCAGTGCAATCAATAGATCACCGGGACTTAAAGCTCGAGTCCAGGGGAACCATTCTGGCAGTAAAATGGAGTCAGATAACCAGGCCAGGCGGGTATCCTCATAAAGCAGGAGAATATTTTTGCTCATCCCCGGCCGGGATCCAATTTGCCATACAGATGGAGGGACTTCAGGATAAAGGGCCCGGGCCGTTTCCGGTGACAGCGGCATTAAACCGCCATTAAGGGTGATTACTATCAGGTTCAGGATTAATCCCAGTCCCAAGATCCGGAAACCAATCAGATCCCAGTTAAACCAGACGAAACCCAGCAATAGAAGTTGAGAGATCACCAGCACCGCTGAAGCCCACGTGTCGGAAAACCAACCCGCTGTGTAGGGGATATGAAAGATCAGAAGCTGCGGGAATACCGCGACCAGCACCAGCCATATCATGGATATTTCTGGTACGCGGTAAGGCTTCCTAACAATCCGGGACCGGACCAATCCGGACAACCATCCGGCGGCTATGGCCAGGACCAGGATCATTTAGAAGCCGCCAATCCCGCCGGACATACCAGGAGCTCCTGCGCCGAGTACCAACATACTCAGGGTCAACAAGACCAGGAAGATCTGAATATGACGCCGGTTAACTTTGCCAGCAGCTAGAGAAAATTTTTGGATTAATGTGTTCATTTTGGCCACCTTTTACTTGGATAGTGAATAGGATGGGGAAATTATCAACTACACAGGTCTCTCGAAGAGGCTCTTTCTGAGTCCCTTTGAGGTTCGATTATGATGAATATTCCAATTTAGTGGATAAACTGCGGATCAGGTCATCAGTTGTTGATAGAGAGAATAGGTTTCCCCAGAAGGTTCTGCGTCCAGGTCCTGAGCCAGGGCTTTTCGGCACTGCTGAAAAACACGCTCAATCCCGGATCGATTACCTTGGGCCGCATGGGAACGCATGGCCAATCTCCAGGCCGCTTCCTGACTCGGAACACTCTGCAGCAGCAGTTCGCTAGTCTCCAGGGAGGCCCCGTATAACCCCCGGGTTAGCTGAAGCTCTGCAAGTGCAAGCATGGTTCTTTCATAGTAGCGATACAGTCGGTAGCGTACCGGTTCTGCCCAGATTCCTTCCAGGGTAGCAACAAAAGGATGTTGGTACAGATCTGCTGCTTGCTGGAGAGCCTGGATTTTTATCTCCGGATCAGTTTCCCCTTCAGCTTGTTTGGCAGCTGAGAGGAATTCCTCAACGTCGTAATGGTAATCAAGAGATCTGTTAAAATGGTACAGACGTGTTGGCTGATGATAGAGAACCGTATTCTTTCCAACAGCCCTTCTCAAGCGGTAGAGAGCGTTTTTGAATTGTTTCTTCAGCTGTTCTGGCGTGCTGTCCGGCCAGAAAACCAGGCAGATCTCTTCCCGGCTTGCACCCTCTGGCTGACTTAGCAGGAAAAAGAACAGCTCCCTGACTGTCTTCTGGCTCGTCCATTCTGGGACAGTAATCAATTCACCATTAAGTTTTACATAGGCTCGCCCCAGGCCATAAATATCCAGCAGGGGACTTAGTGAGGTGTGATAGGGAAGACGGTTGAACTCCATTGATTCCAGCAGACCAGGTAAGCGGATTTGGAAATCGCTTGTAGCTTGTATTAGATCTTTGATAAAAAGATCCGCAGGGAAGTGATCCTCAAGGGAGGACAAGAAGTCCAATTGATCGACGAGGGCAGGGACCAAAGGTTGAAGTGTACCTAGAGATTGAATAATCTCCTCAGCGCGGTTTAACTGACTGTGTGCGTTCAATACAGATCCCCCCATGTGTTCAATTCGGGCAAGATAAATCAGCGCAATGGTGGTTTCCACCGGCATGTTAACATTTGAAAAGGCTTCCTGGGCAACCTTGATTTCAATTGAAGCCCCCTCCAGTTGATCTTCTCCCATCAGCAGGCAGCCTCGCTCCAGGTGGTATTTTCCCCTTTCACTTCCAGAAGGGTTATTTCCGGTCTGGAAATTTACTGCATCAAGGAACTCTCTCGCCTGGTTGAATTCCCCGCTTTTTCTGGCAAGAGCGGCCAGTGAAAGCAGCAAATATATCTGTAAATAAGGTTCCCCGGCTTCATCGGCGAGCATTCTGGATTCATTGATGTACGCTTCTGCTTTTGAGATCGCTCCCAGGTCCAGGGCGAGATCGGCTAGACTGGACAGGGTGAAAGCAGTCCCGCGGAGGTTGCTGGTCTGCCGGGCATATTCAAGAGCCTTTGTAAACCAGTCGAAAGCTCCCAGGTAGTCACCGTTAAGGTGATCCAGAACCCCAAGATTATTACATAGACCGACCAACTGGTTGAGGTTCCCCAATCCTTCCCAGAGGTGGTGAGCCTGGCGGTAAAGTGATCTTGCGGCTGCGTAGTTCCCCTCGTTCATTTCCAGGAATCCCAGGTCCATCTCCACAAACGCCGCGTTCTTGTGATCATTTTGATCGAGATAACTTTTCAGGGAGCATTCCAGGTGAATTTTTGCTTCTTGAATATCTCCCAGTTGCTGTTGGTTAAGCCCAATTTCCCGATTCGACTCTGCTTCCAGGATTTTTTCATTTGAGGTTTTTTTTGACAGATCAAGTGCCTGCAGCGCATCATTAAGTCCCCTCTGGTAATTACCAAGCAAGCGGTAGCAGCCAGCCCGGCGGAGTAACATGAGCGCATAAAGGGCAGGGTCTTCAGGCAAGGATTGCCCCTCCAAACCCCGGTTTAACATCCGCAGACCGGACTCTGGATCTCCTGCCCTACTGGCAAGGGTTACGCGATATGCCAGCAATCCTGGATTGTTATTAACCAGGGCGGGGGGAAGCTCATCCAGCCAGGAATCCAGTAAGGTAATCCGTCCGCTGTGGACCAGAGCGGCGCTGGCGGACTCAATAAAATCAGCTGTAATTTGATCATCACCAAGCTGCTTGCAGGCAGCGTAGGCCTTTTCCCACCAATGGTGATTCGCATAGAGTTCTACCAGCCTGTGAAGCAGCTCTTTTGCCTGATCAGGATAGTGTTGTTGGAAGTGCTGCTGCAAAAAGTCGCGAAAGAGATGATGATAGCGGAGCCAGGTTTCACCATTGTCGACAGGTTGGACAAAGAGGTTTTGCAGCAGCAGCTGGATTAGTTCCTGCCAGTTTTTTTCCCCAACAGGATTACCCAGCGCTTGCTGGCAGAGGGATGTGTTAAATTCTTCCAGCAGGGAAGAGCGGAGCAAAAAATCCTGCATATCAGGCGGCTGCTGATTAAGCACTTGCTGAGCAAGATAATCATATAGATCAATTCCTGCTGCGCGGGCTGCGCGGCCTTGATCTGTTAACCCGTGCCCGGTGGTTTCGGCGGAGAGCAGCAGTCCTGTGATCCAGCCCTCGGTTTCTTCCGCAATTCTGTCAGCATCTTGATCACTCACTTCCTGATGGTAATTGATTCGAAGTAGAGTTTTGATCTCGTCCGGGTGAAATGCCAACTCCTCAAAACTCAAACCCTTCACCTGGGACCGTCCAACCATCAAGGGCAGATCAGGGAGGCTGAGCAGTGAGCGGGATGCGATTACCAGATGGCAGTTTTCGTCCATTTCCTGGGCAAATCGATTGATGAACTGATTGATTTCGAGACTGCTGTCGATTAAATGGAAATCATCCAGCACAAGAGCAAAATGCTCTTGAACATGGTTATAAAGGTCGTTGATAATAGTACGCAGAACCTGCTCTTGATCAATATCACCTCCACCAAGGCTGTTGATCAAGGAGTTGCTTGCCGTTCCAAATTCCGGGAATTTCTGGCGGATCGCAGCAATAAAATAATTCATAAACCGGATAAAGTTTTTATCCAGCGGGTCCAGTGCCAGCCAGCAGACAGGATATTCCACCTGATGAGCCAGATCCACAAGTAATGAAGTTTTACCATAGCCAGCCGGGGCAGCAATCAAGGTCAACCGGTATTCCAGAAGGTCATCCAGCACACTCAATAGTCGTTGGCGGCTGAGCAGGTCGTGGCGGCGCCTGGGGAGGATAACTTTTGTCCGAGTGATGGTAATGCTCATTAAATTATTGAATCCGAAAAATGGTATGTATATGTAGCCAAGGGTGGGCTTTTTCTGCTAATATTATTATAAACAGAAAAGTTCCTGATTTTACATAAATCTATGCCTGGCATATTTGTCAAGGGGAACTATTTTTTTCCCTGTACTTCCATTTAGACGAGCTCGTTCACCTTGCGGGTTGAAATCCCCTGAATAGTTACTTCCCGGATTACGGCCAGCAAGGCCTGTTCTGAACGTTTCCTCAGTTCCAGCAGATAGGGGAATAAGCTGGCTTTTCGCTGTATGTCGTCAGACCTTTTGGGACATATTTCCATATTTTAAGGAAAGACTTTTCACTTTGATTATACTCCCTGCAATTGCAGGCGATGAAGCCGCTTACTTTTCCGTAAAGTCCTTCTTTTAATCTTCTCTCTCCTGGTTTGCACCTCCTCTTCCCAATTTTTTCAACCTGCACTACCATAAAGAGAGGTACAAATACCGGGGGCAGGTCAGCAATCCTAACAACTAATCAGGATGGTTGAAATACATCCAGGAGTGATTGTTCTGTATTACTTGAATAGTAGTTGTTTTATACCTGCGGACCAAATCTTTTGTCTTTTGTTTGATTAGCTCCTTTGAGATAATCTTCAAAATCCCCCTGATTAATAAGCCAGATTTACCCGATTTTCCTCGTCTTAAATACCCCCTTCCTCAACAATCAACGAAGATAATTATGATTATAGCCGCTGAAATCTGACCCAGATCTAAGGGTAATATATTGATTTGAAAACTCTGGAACCAGGCTATTAAATGAAAATCCCATCCTAACCTCACTATGGGGTTCGGGATGGGTCCATGACAGTGGGCGGTATTGGACTCGAACCAACGACCTTTGCGATGTCAACGCAACGCTCTAACCAGCTGAGCTAACCGCCCCAGAGAAGAACATTATACCCATTCGAGGGTATTTAGGCAATACTCCTAAGAGGTCTGAACCTTTTTCAGGAAACCCCGGATCAGATCAGCGGTTTTATCGGGCTGCTCCAGCGGGACCATATGTCCTGCCCCGGGGATAATTTGCAAGTCTGCGTCCTGGATGCCTTCCCGCAGCTGCTCCGCAAAACGCAGCGGGGTCATTTTATCTTCCTCTCCTACCAGGATCAGGGTGGGCCCCTTAACCTGATCCAGCTGCCCGCTCAAGTCATAAGCATCACAGGCCCGGAAATCTCCACCCAGCACCGTAGGCCTGTTTTTTAACATTTGTTTCCTGACCTCATCGATCAGCCGGGATTCCGTCCTGGGACTGAAAGACCAGCGGCAAATATTATCCACCGCGGTGGGAAATCCCTGGGGGCTGGCTAATTCTTCAATGAGAGAGAGGTTAACCGGAAGGCTGGCTCCAGCCCCGATTAAGATCAATCCCCTTACCCGGGCAGGATGATGGATTGCGATCCAGAGCGCGATTGCGCCGCCCATCGAGTGCCCTCCCAGGAAAATATTGGGGAATTCAATTTCGTTGAGCCAATTATTTATCAGTTCCCCATAGGCAGAGATCCGCTGCAGTCCGTGCCCCCGGGATTTTCCATGCCCGGGAAGATCGGGAGTATAGACACGATAGCCGGTGAGACGCCGGATCTGGCTTGGCCAGGAGAGATGGTCACCACCTGCGCCGTGAATCAGCACAACGGTTTTGCGGGCCCGATCGTCCGCGTGATAAGCCTGGTAATACAAATCCGCTTGGTAAGGCATTGTGAGTCTATACGTATGGTGTTGAAAATTGGGTTCTAGATCAACCGCAAACGGTCTGCGGCATCCGGAGTGAGCGGCAGGACGACCTGGATCTGGGTTCCTTCTCCGGGTATAGATTTGACGTGGAATACTCCTTGAACAAGTTCAGCCCGTTCCCGCATGTTGAGCATACCCAGGCTGCCCCGGTCATCATAGTTGCCCATGACATCATCCACTAGGAAACCTTTCCCGTCATCTTCGATTTCCAGGAAAGCCAGGTCATCCTGCAAGCGCTGGACTTTGACCCAGATGTGATCGGCTTTAGCGTGTTTGCGGGCATTAGTGACGGCTTCCTCGGCGATGGTAAAGATCACTGTCTGGGAGTTCATATCCAATTCTTCTACCAGTTTGACATCAGTTTCCACAACCACCTTCTGCCCGAAGGTGTCCCGGGTTCTCTTAGCCATGGATTGTAAAGCAGCAATCAACCCCTCGGAATCCAATACCAGCGGACGGAGAGTGAACAGCATGTGCCGGATTTGTTGGGAAGTCCGGCGGGCGAGTTCTTCCGTTTGATAAAGCGCTTCACCAGCCGCGTCCACATCTCCCCGGGTGAGTAAGTGCCTGGCGCGGCTGATCTGCATGGGGATGGCTGCCACTGTCTGGGTAGGCCCATCGTGCAGCGCCCGGGCCAGCCTGCGTTGGGCCTCTTTCTGCACTTTGATGATCTGATCGCGCTCAGCTTCTATTTCCTGGAACAGGTGGGCATTTTGCATGGCGAGCTGAGCCTGGTGCCCCACCGTGTTGATGATTTCCTGGGCATCAATAGTGAAGTAGTTTTTTTCAGGATGGGCAAAGAGCAGCACTCCAAAGGTGTCCAGCCCGGCTCGGAGTGGAATACAGTAACCGGATGTGCAAGCCCGGAAAGAAATAAATTGTTTAAGTTCGGGATCCGCCGAAAGCTCCTGGGTCATCTGCGGGTCGCCGCTTTCAATGACATTTTCCAGCAGCCCTTCCACCCCGGGTACCCGTTGAGTCATATCTGGACGGGGAAGCCCGCGACCGTAGGCAACCACCAGATCTGGGACGGCCATCTCCTCTTCTGCAAAGAGCAGTACCGCACTGATCAATCGATCTGTGGGAAGGTCAGATATTCTTAATGCCAGAAAAGCTGCATCTAGGCTTTTTTCCAGTACCCGGGAATAGTTGAGGGTAACAGTTAAATCAGTGATCAGCTGGTACATCTTGCGGATCCGATTCTTGGTTTTTTCCTGATCCTTTGTCCTTGCTTTTGGTTTTGATTTGGGCTCTTCATCCTGGGTTTTTTTGGGTAAAAGCAAATAGCCTACTCCAGCCCCCAGCAGCAGGGCAATGATTCCTGTCAAACCCAATATGATCCAAAAATATTGTGCTGATATCATCTTTATTCCCTAAGACCTTAAGGGTAGTTCACTATATCATAACCTAAATAACCTAACTTATCATCCGGTGAATAATTTCCTGCCTGGTGAAATTCTCAGGTCAGGGTTTTATCCTTTAATCCTACCCCGGGAGGACAATTCCTGGAGAACCGGTACCATTTTCCAGACTGCCCGGGACCGGTGGCTGAGGTTGTTTTTATCAACCAGGGAGAGTTCAGCCATAGTGTGCCGGTATACTTCCAGGAGAAAAACCGGGTCATATCCAAAACCACCTTCTCCTCTTTCATCCGGGATGATCTCTCCCGGGCAGGTTCCATCTTTTGTGATCAGTGATCCATCCGGACCACAAAGGGCGATCACACAGCGGAAAACAGCCTTCCAGGGCCGGGGCTTGTCCTCCAGATTCTGGAGAAGAACTAACCTCCTGTCCTTATCTGTAGCGCCTGGCTGCGGCGCGTAGCGGGCTGATAATAATCCCGGCGCACCGTCCAGAGCTTCGACTTCCAACCCTGTATCATCCGCCAGCGACCACAGGTTTGCCGCTTTGGCAAAGCCAGCTGCCTTCAGAATCGCATTTTCCTGGTAGGATTCTCCGGTTTCCTTGATCTGGAGATTCAGCCCCAAATCAGCAGGAGTAACCAGCTTTAGATCCAGCCCGTTTAAAAGCGACCGAAGCTCAGCAAGCTTTCCTTGATTGTTGGTCGCCAGTAACAGCTTAATCATGAAAACACTTTCCGTATTAACTACCTTGATTTTAGATGATTTATGAGACTGGTGCTTAATAAAAACGCAAGGTTAAATGATATTTTAAGACTGCCTTGGGGTAAAATGGAACTAAATATCAATTTTACCCTGTGAATCATGCCAACTAACCTTCCTGCCGACTATTTTAATGCAGAAGAGCGCTTCCGGTCTGCGACAACTCCTGAGGATAAAGTCAAATACCTGGAGGAGATGATGAGCACGATTCCCAAGCACAAGGGAACCGATCATCTCCGGTCAGATCTAAGGAAAAAGCTCTCCAAACTTAAAACGGCTGCCACCTCCAAAAAGACAAGTAAAAAACAAGTATCACCCTATCATATTAACAAAGAAGGCGCCGGGCAGATTGTAATCATCGGCTGTACAAATGCGGGAAAATCATCCCTTGTTCAAACCCAAACCAACGCTGAACCGGAAATTTCTCAAGTGCCGTTTACAACCTGGTCTCCCATGCCCGGGATGATGTCTATTGATAACATCCAGGTGCAGCTGATCGACACCCCTCCTTTCAGTGAGGATTATATAGATCCGGAGTTCCTGAATCTGATCCGCCGGGTGGACCTGGTGCTAATCATGCTGGATTTGCATACAGATCCAGTCCGTCAGCTGAAGTTTATTTACCAGAAACTGCAGGAGAACAGGATTGCTCCCCAGCACCTGGAAGGACAGGTAGAGGTGGAGGGATTTTTGCTGTTTGTGCCCAGCCTGGTGGTGGTCAATAAATACGACAGTGAAGAATACGAAGAACATTACCAGATATTTAAGGAACTGCTCGATCTTGATTACCCGATGCTGCCCATTTCAACCAAAACCGGTTATAACATAGACACCTTAAAACAAACCATTTTTGACAAGTTGGGTGTGATCCGGGTTTATTCCAAAGCGCCGGGGAAAGAGGTTGATAAAACAGCTCCGTTTGTGATTGAAAAGGGTACTGTAATGGGGGATTTTGCAGGAAAGGTGCACAAAGATTTTCAAGAAAATTTAAAATCCGCCCGCATTTGGGGGACCAGCGCTGACTTTGCGGGTCAAATGGTCAGCCGGGACCATGTCTTGGAGGATGAGGATGTGGTGGAGCTGCAGATTTGAGGTTGGGGGTTTTTCTGTCATTGCGAACCCTTCGATTGAACTCAGGATAAACTCCGTGAAGCAATCTCCTGGTGTCCACTGTAACTGCGCAGGAAGAGTTACGATCGCCCGTTTTATTCGGGGGATTGCCACGCCGGGAAGCTGGGCTTCCCTCCTCGCAATGACAATTAATCCGAACTAATATAAAACCATAAAATTTCACTGTCATCGCGAGTGCAACGAAGCGATCTTCTGATACGTCGATCAGAGAGCCCGTTTTATTCGGGAGATTGCTGCGCTCACTGCGTTCGCTCGCAATGACAAAATAAGATGTCAGAGAAAATTTATAGCGTTTATATCATTACCAACTCCAATAACACAACTCTTTATACCGGCGTGACCAATAACCTATTCCGTCGTCTGATTGAACATAAATCAGGAGAAGGCAGCAAGTTTGCCAAAAGGTATAACCTCACAAAGTTGGTGTACTTTGAGGTAACAAATGATATCAATGCGGCGATCATGCGGGAGAAACAAATTAAGGCGGGTTCTAGACAGAAGAAGATTGATTTGATTAATTCAGTCAATCCGGATTGGATGGATTTGTTCGAAGAATTGTAATGTCATTGCGAGCAAAGCGAAGCAATCTCCTAGTGTTCACTGTAACCGCGGAGGAAGAGCAACAGTCGCTTTTTTTTTCGGGAGATTGCCGCGCTCCCCTTCGATTACCACTTCGTGTTCGCTCAGGGTCACTCGCAATGACATTGTTAAAATAAGGTAAGATAGATTGACTTATGGAAATCAATCGAAAAACCTGGCGCCAACTATCTATCACTACTATCATCCGGACGATCTACAGTACCGGGTTCAGAATGGTATTTCCCTACCAACCGATGTTAATGAAGGGGCTGGGCATTGAACTGGCTCAGATGACCCGGCTGATTGCCGGACAATCAGTAGTGGGTATCTTCAGCCCATTTTTGGCTTCAATGGCAGACACACGGGGACGGAAAACCGGCATGTTGACAGGTATGATTCTCTTCTGCCTGGGTTCATTGGTAGTCGTATTCCAACCAACAGTTCTCGGTTTTTTCCTCTTCCTGGTGCTCTCCCTGTTAGGAAAATCCATTTTTGATCCTTCCATTCAGGCTTACTTCGGGGATCATGTCCCCTACCAGCGGAGAGGACTTGTGCTTGCGATCAGCGAAATGAGCTGGTCAATGTCATTCTTTATTGGTATGCCGGCAGTTGGATTCTTGATGAACCAGTTTGGATTGCTGGCGCCTTTTCTGGTTCTGGGTGTGCTGGGGGTGATTTCTTTCCTGGTGGTGATCGTAATCATTCCGCCAGATCATATTTTGACCACAGAACGCCCCTCTCTGTTGACAAACTTCAGCCTGGTATTCCAATCAAGTTCTGCGCTGGCGGGATTAGGGGTGATGCTGGTAATTTGTTTTTCGAATCAACTTGTTAACGTTGTATTTGGGGTTTGGCTGAATGAATCATACGGTCTCCAGATTGCAGCCCTGGGCGGGGCATCCGCAGTGATCGGGATTTCGGAGCTCATTGGTGAAGGGGGAGTTAGCTTGATCTCAGATCGCCTCAGCAAACAGAAGGCAGTTCTTGTTGGATTGATAGGAAATATCCTGGCCTCTATCCTGCTCCCTTTCCTGGGGAGGACGATGTGGGGTGCTTATTTGGGATTGTTCCTGTTTTACCTGACCTTTGAATTCACAATTGTCAGTATGATCCCCCTGATGACTGGTGTGCTGCCGGAAGCCCGGGCAACAGTGATGGCATTAAATATCGCCAGCGCATCCCTGGGGAGAGGGTTGGGTTCTTTGATCGCGGCGCCCCTTTATGTGGGGGGATTCGGCCTAAATGCAGTCTTTGCCGCGGTTGTGAACCTGCTGGCGATACTTTCTCTTCGCTATGTAATTGTCAAAGAAGACAGCTGAACTTATTCAATTGGCAGATCTTCCAGTTCCTTTACCATCCCTTCGATTACATCAAATCCTCCCTGCCAGAAATCTTTACTGGAAACATCGATTCCAGAATCCTTGAGGATCGCAGCCGGTGCTCGGGATCCGCCGGCTTCGAGGATTTTAATATATCCTGGTTTAAAGCTCTCCCCTTCTTTCTGGTAGCGCTGATAAAGCGACAACACCAGCAGCTGACCGAAGGCATAGGCATAGACGTAAAATGGTGTGTGGTAAAAATGAGGAATGGAGACCCATTCCCAGCGGAATTCGTCACTCAGCTCCACTATCTCACCGAACTGTTTCATTAAATTGTTCAGATACATCTCTGAGAGATCATCGACGGTGGCGCCGTCCTGGACCATTTTGTGCGCTTCACGCTCAAAGAGGGCAAAGAATGACTGGCGCATAATCGTCGCATAAGCGTCATCCACCTGGCGGAATAATATATCCCGGCGAACAGCAGGATCGTCTTCTTGAGAGAGCAGCCGGTCAATCAGCAGCATCTCTCCAAATGTAGAAGCGTTTTCAGCCAGAGGTAGGGAAGAGTGGAAGGTGAACACGCTGTGATCTGCGGCCAGCAGCGCATGAACCCCATGACCAAGTTCGTGAGCCATGGTAGCCACTGCATCTGCTGTGCCCTGGTAGTTTAATAACACCCAGGGGGATAAATTCGGCGTCACAGACCAGCAGAATGCGCCGCCCCGTTTCCCTTTCCGGATTTCACTATCTACATGATCATCATCTAGAATCTTCTGCGCCAATTCAGCAATCCGGGGATCAAAGGTTTGGAAGGTGTCCAGCACCATGTCCACCCCTTCCTGGAATCCGTAGGTTTTATTTGATTTGGCAACCGGGGCATAGACATCATAACGCCGCAGGTGATCCATTTTCAACCAGCGGGATTTGAGGTCAAAATAGCGCTGGAAGGTGGGGGCATTAGATTCGCAAACATCCAGGAGGGTAGATACAGCCTGATCCGGGATATCGTTCCCCAGGTTGCGGACAGCGATTGGGCTCTGGTAATTGCGCAGGTCAATGTTTTCATTTGCCCAGTCCCTGACAACGGTTTGGTAAATCTGGCCCAGGATGGGTCCATCCTCACCATAAACCCGGTAGAGCTCCTGGTAAATGGCTGCCCGCAGGTCCGGATCGTGATGGCGGGCGTACACCATTAACTCTCCACGGGTTAGATCCTGCTTTTTTCCTTCCACTTCCACCTTAAAGTTATAGCGGTTGGTGATGGAGTCATACAAGGTGATCAGGGCGCTGAAACCTGTTACATTTTTAATATTGAGGATCTTTTCTTCCGGTTCTGAAAGCGTGTGAGGAGTGAAGTGCCTGATTTCTTCCAGCCAGTATTGAAGATCCCCGGCATTTTCCATTAACCGGTCGGCATCTTTCTGATCCAATTTTTTCCACCACAGATTAAAGAATAAAATCTTGTTTTGCAGGGTCACAAGGAATTGTTCAATTTTGGCCTGCAGTGCCAGGGCATCCTGATTCTGGGTATCTTCAGAGAACCAGAGACCGGCAAATCCATAAAGGCGATGGATTTGAACCGTGATTTCCTCAAGTTCTTTGATGATCCCCTGAAACGACTTTTCATCAATGTCGCCTGTAAGTTTTGGGCGGGCCTCTTCAAATGCAGCTACTGCCTGCTCCAGGGATTCCATGGCTCCTTCGAATTCAGGGGAATCGTGGCCCGGGAACAAGGCGGATAAACTCCAGCGTTTTTGAGTATAGGATGCGGTCATAGTTCACTCTCTTTTGGGGTTTTCTGATTGGTTTATGGGTATAACTTAAGCTTTGGGATTATACTTCAAAAGTGAGGAGGTGTGGGATCAAACCCCTCTCCGGAATCGGATTGTTCCCGCTCAGACCGGGTATCCCGACCTAGACCCGTGTTATAATTTTCTGACAGTTTTTTCTGATGAATACGGCTGAAATATTGATATTTTAAGTTCAGGAGACGAACCCTGTTTGTTTCCACCCCCGGTGAGTTCAGATCAGCAGGAGTAATCATGGCAGAAGCTTTTAATTTTCAAACTATTATTATGGTGCTGGAAAAATTCTGGGCAGAGAAGGGTTGTCTGATCTGGCAGCCTTATCACACCGAAGTTGGAGCTGGGACAATGAACCCTGCCACATCGCTCCGGGTGCTTGGCCCTGAACCCTGGAATGTGGGATATGTGGAACCATCCATTCGTCCCGATGATGGAAGGTATGGTGAAAACCCCAACCGTTTTTACCAGCATATCCAATACCAGGTGATCTTAAAACCGGATCCGGGAAATCCTCAAGAACTCTATTTGCAGTCATTGGAAGCATTGGGCATTGACACCCTGGTTCAAGATATTCGCTTTGTGGAAGACAATTGGAAATCCCCAGCGTTGGGGTCCTGGGGTTTAGGATGGGAAGTGTGGTTAAACGGGTTAGAGATCACCCAATTTACATACTTCCAGCAAGCTGGGGGACAACCACTTGACCCGGTTTCTGTGGAGCTTACCTATGGGCTGGAGCGAATTGCCATGGCCTTGCAGGGCGCACGCGATTTTAAAAACATACGCTGGAATGAAAACTATACCTACGGCGACATACAGCTGCAAAGTGAACAGCAGTTCAGCAAATATGCCTTCGAGATAGCTGATGTAGATAATCTGCGGGAAATGTATCGTCTGTATGAAGAAGAAGCAGAGGGTTGTTTAGTGGAAAAACAGGTATTACCAGCCCATGACTATGTGCTGAAATGTTCCCATACATTTAATCTCCTGGATACACGCGGAGTTGTGGGGGTCACCGAACGGCAGGGATTTTTTCACCGGATGCGGGATTTGTCCCGAAAAGTTGCTGATGCCTATCTAGAAGAGAGGCAAATTCTGGAATTCCCCTGGTTATCCTCCGAAGCGGAAGGAAATCTGGCTGGAAAGAAGTACAAAAACGTGGAATATCCTCTGAACCCTGCTCCCTTTCTATTGGAAATTGGCACTGAAGAGCTGCCGCACGGCGACGTGGTGGATGCAATTAACCAGTTGGAAAAACTGGTTCCTGATTTGCTGAATGAACTCCGCTTGGAGTATTCCGGATTGAAGGTAATGGCAACTCCCAGGCGGTTGGTGGTTTACCTGGAGAAGTTAGCAGGTCGACAGTCTGATTTAGAGCAGCTGGTAAAAGGACCGCCAGAAGACCGTGCGTACGACGAGGACGGCAAACCCACTCGCGCGGCTGAGGGTTTTGCTTCTTCAAAAGGTGTCACGGTGGAAGAGCTGGTAATTCGCGAGATAGATGGCGGCAAATATGTTGTGGCTGTGGAGCGGAAGAGTGGATTGCCTGCTTATGAAGAGTTGTCTGAAAAACTACCGGGTTTGATTGAAGGGATCCATTTTGGGCAATCGATGCGCTGGAATGATCCTGTGCTTTCTTTTTCCAGGCCGATCCGCTGGCTTCTTGCCTTACATGGCGAATCCTGGCTTCCATTTTCTTACGCAGGATTAAGGTCCAAACCCACTACAAAAGGCTTGCGTTTTTTGGCTGGCGGGGATATCGAAGTCAAATCTCCCGCCCATTATTTCCAGACCCTGAAAGAGCAGGGAATAACCCTCGATCAGGGCGAGCGGAAAGACCGGATAGCAAAGGACCTGAAGACACTGGCAGCGAAGGCTGGGGGAGAGGTGGCACCGGATCCGTCCTTATTAAGTGAAGTCACCCACCTGGTGGAAGCCCCAACAGCGCTGCTGGGAGAGTTTGACCCGGACTACCTGAAACTTCCCCGTGAAGTGCTGGTCTCGGTGATGAAAAAACATCAACGTTATTTTCCTGTAGAAAAGAAGAGAAAATTGCTGCCGTACTTTATCACCATCGCCAACAAACCCAGTGGGGAAGGCGAATATCCGGATCTCTCGCTGATCACCCAGGGGAACACGGATGTGATCCTCGCCCGTTTTGTGGATGCGGAATATTTTGTTCGGGCTGACCGGGAGAAAAAACTTGAAGAGTACCTTCCCGCCCTGGATTTATTAACCTTCCAGGTAGATTTGGGATCCATGGGTGATAAAACCAATCGAATCCGTAACCTGGTGGATAAAATAGCTCCCCTGCTAGATCTCTCCAAGGAGGATCTAGCTACTGCCCGGCGGGCTGCTGAGCTGTGCAAAGCTGACCTGGCAACCCAGATGGTAGTGGAAATGACTTCTCTGCAAGGGGTAATGGGGTTTTATTATGCGCTGAATTCCGGTGAAAAGGATGTGGTTGCAGAAGCTATTAGGGAGCATTATTTGCCAGCATCAGCCGATGATACCGGGCCAAAAACCAAAGCCGGCCTGTTGGTGGGTTTGGCAGATAGGCTGGATTCCCTGACTGGACTGTTTGCGGCGGGTTTGGCTCCAACCGGAAGCAAGGATCCGTTTGCTCAGCGCCGGGCTGCGTTAGGGTTGGTCTCAAACCTGATCAGCTGGAATATTGATCTGGATCTAAATACAGCAGTGGAATATGCAGTTAGTGAACTGCCCATTAAAATGGATTCGTCAACCATAGCTGCTTGTCTGTCATTTATCAGCGATCGATTGCACAATTATTTGCGTGACGAGGGATACAAACACGATCTGGTAGATGCAGTAGTCGCAGCCCAGGGTTATAACCCGGCAGGCGCATCTCGAACCGTTGAACTCCTGAGCAGCTGGGTTCAAAAAGAAGATTGGGAATTAACATTGGATACCTTTGCTCGCTGTGTGAGAATTACCCGGGATCTAAAGGAAACCTACCCGATCAACGAAAAATTATTTTCAGAGGATGCGGAAAAATCCCTCTATAAAGCAGTGGAAAAAGGGTCTTCGGAGGATAAAAAAGACGGTGATCTGGAGGCATTCTTTAAAGTCTTCACCCCTCTTATTCCCCAGATCATAAACTTCTTTGATAATGTCCTGGTAATGGATGAAGATCAGGCAGTCTGTAAAAACAGGCTGGGTTTACTGCAGAGTATCACCCGGTTTGCCGACGGTGTGTTGGATATGACCCGGCTGGAAGGTTTTTAGCCTGAATCTTGTCGCTTCTTCTTGAATACGTAGAACAAGATTTACATCCCCTTCGAATTTTGACCTCCGGGATGGAAATTTTAATCTGAATTCCCTTGGTATAATCGTTTCTGAACCCAGAAAAACTTATTGGTGAACCTTATGAGCGTTACGGACGAAATCAAAGATCGGATTGATATCGTTGACTTGGTATCGGAAAGCGTGGAACTGCGCCGGGTGGGGAGAAACTATACCGGATTTTGTCCCTTTCACCATAACGTAAACACACCCTCATTTGTAGTATTTCCGGATACTCAGACCTGGCGCTGCTTTAGTGAATGTGATGACGGGGGAGATATCTTCAGTTTCACGATGAAGAAGGAGGGCTGGGAATTTTCTGAAGCACTTCAACACCTAGCAGACCGGGCAGGTGTCCAGCTGAAACCTCTCACACCTCAAGCGCAGGAAGAACAAGAAGAACATGAAAGACTGCGGACATTGCTGGAAGAGGCAGTGATTTATTACCAGCATAATCTTCTTCATACTGATGCTGGAAAGATATCTGCAGCTTATTTGGAGAATCGCAGTTTGACAGAAAATACGATAGAAGCCTTCGGGTTGGGTTATGCCCCGAATACTTGGGATTCTGCCCTGACATATTTTCAAGACAAAGGGTATACGGTTGAAGAGCTGCGGGATGTGGGATTAGTATCTGAGAGAGACAAGGGGGGAATTTATGACAGGTTCAGGCACCGCTTAATGATTCCCATTCGGAACCGGAGTGGAAAAATGGCGGGGTTTGGCGCCCGGGTGCTTGATCCTGAAGATGTACCCAAATATCTGAATTCTCCTCAAACCCAGATTTTTGATAAAGGAAAATTGCTTTACGGTTTAGATTCAGCCCGGAAAAATATCCGGGAACTTGATGAAGTCGTGATCGTTGAAGGGTATATGGGCGTAATTGGTCCTTACCAGCACGGTTACCGGAACATTGTTGCCCAGATGGGGACAGCCTTGAACAAATACCAGCTGGGGATTTTAAAACGGTACGCTGGCAGATTTATCATTGCCATGGACAGCGATGCCGCAGGACAGAAAGCCACTCTGCGGGGATTAAATATTGCCCGAGAAACCTTGGATCGCACATCCGATATGGGTTTTAATACCAGAGGATTACTCCGCCAGGAAGCGAGATTAAAAGCTGATATCCGGGTTCTGACCCTGCCGGAAGGAATGGACCCCGACGATGTTGTGAACAAGAATCCGGAGGAATGGCGGAACCTGATTGAAACATCCCAGCCGATTGTGGCTCATGTGATGGATACGCTAGCAAAAGATCAGGCGCTGGATGACCCGAAAGTAAAGAGCGCTATCGCTTCCCAGGTGCTGCCGTTGATAGATGATATTCCCAGCTCTATAGAAAGGGATGCTTACCTGCAGCGTTTGTCCCGGATGCTGGAGATTAATGAGCAGGCTTTACTGAGCTACCGTCCGGAGCGCAAGAAGCGTCCGGCAAGAAGAACCAGGACAGAACTGCCCCCGGCTAAAGACCCGACTCTCAGGATAAGGGGACAGCGTGCAGGGGAATTGTACGAAGCGCACTGTGTGGGAATATTGCTGCGGGAACCAGATTTAATTTATAAAGTAGATCGCGAATTGGGGAAAGAAGGATTAACCCGATTTGATGAAAAAGATTTCCAGAACACAGATTTTCAGATCTTGGTTAGATTAATGAAGGATGCCCTGACGCAAAGCGAAGAAGAACCCCGGGATTATGTGATCAGCCATTTACCGGAAAATTTCCTGGGGATTATTGATGAACTGCTGGTCAGGACAGAGGACCTTGATCCAAAAGCCGATAAAGTGTTTGAAGATTTAATGAGAGCATTCCTGAACCTCAGAAAATGGCAGATAGTGAAAAATAATGATCATCTTCGGTACCTACAGGAAACTAATCACGAAAATGGGGACTACAAAGCCATTGAGTATCAGAAAAATATCACCCACTTTTTACAGGAAAAGCATAAAATAGATAAAGCAATGAAACGCTACACCAGCCGGACCGCCGCCTTTAATTCCTGAATAAGGGTAAGGCCCACAGCAAGTATGTTTTTACATCCCGCTCATTACTGAATTCTTCGAGGTTTTTAGGTAGATGCAGAAAAAACATACATTCCCAGAATCAGAAGGTGCAAACATCAGAGCTGCTATGCGTGATGATCCTGTTCAGATGTATCTGAATGACATCGGGACCATCGATCTACTGGATGTGCATCAGGAATTCTGGCTTGGCGCCCGATTGTTATCAACCCGGCGGATAGATTGTTTAAAGAGAGAACATCCGCTGGTTGATATAAATCAGACTGAAGATCGCGATATCTACTTGGCAATTTATGATGATCTGCGGGTTATACACCGTCGAATCAAAGAAGACGTGAAACGGCTTCGACTGGAATGTCCCGATTGGAATAAGATCATAAAAGAAGCCCAGCTGCTGCGTTCAACCTGGTACTTGGAACCGCCTTCTTACACCCGGAATTACCTGGATAATGGATTGTGGGGGGAAAATGAGGAATGGGGCTGTATTGCCCGCAACGTTTTCCATTTCTTTGTGTCATTTTATTCTTTCCCTGAAGTAATTGCAGAATGGCTTAAAGCCTGGCTTCTGGAGAAGAAAAACTTACCTTCCTTAAAGAAATTTAAAGACCAGCTGCCGGCAGATGACAAACTCCAGATTGAGATTGAAGACCTGTGGAGTCGTTATTACGAAGCTTACCAGGAACTGATCCGCCGCAACCTCAAATTGGTTGTCAGTGTTGCCAAGCATTATATTGGACGGGGAAATTCATTCTTGGACCTGATCCAGGAAGGCAATGTTGGGCTGCTTCGGGCTGTCTCCAAGTTTGACCCTACCCGGGGATTTAAATTCAGCACTTACGCAACCTGGTGGATTCGCCAATCTGTCAGCCGTTCGATTGCAGATCAGGCGCGGACCATCCGGATCCCGGTGCATGTGTTTGAAACGGTTACTCAACTGCTCAGGATCCGCCGGCGTTTAACACAGGAATTGGAACATGAGCCCAGCTTAAAAGAAATAGCCCTGGAGACCGATTATTTATCTAATGAGGATAACAAAGCGATTAAAGAATGTCTCCGAAGGCAAGATTCCATTCCCCTTGGTTTACTTCATAAATGGCGGGAATCAACCAGTAAAGTCCACCGCTACTTAAGGGCTGCGGAAGATCCCATGTCATTGGATCGGCCGATTGGAGATGAGGATGATAATCAGCTGGAAGATTTTATCCATGACGAAGATGCCACATCCCCGATTGAAGCCACAGCGCAGGAAATGATGCGGGAACACCTTGGGAAAGCTTTGGATAATCTTTCTGT
>Ga0307421_1000595_pt1 | contig 23104 bp, 17 predicted proteins | sample SalMarWE160270MG_FD_202163 | JGI IMG/M metagenome (GOLD analysis project Ga0307421, IMG submission 202163) | Salt marsh sediment microbial communities from the Plum Island Ecosystem LTER, Massachusetts, United States - WE1602-70 | ecosystem: Environmental > Aquatic > Marine > Intertidal zone >...
GGGGAATGGCACAATCTGCCGCAGTATTCTATATTATTGGTGCCCATCACTACTCGGGTAAACTTCTGCATTACATAGGCATCTTCATTACTGTTTCGGCATGAGGCGATAAAGCCAAAGTTCTCCGGGGTAGCTTCCTTTAGCTTGGAAGCGATAAGTTCAAAGGCTTCATCCCAGGAGGCTTCCTGAAGTTTGCCGTCCTTCCTGATAAGCGGCGTCTTCAACCGGTCTTCGCTGTAGAGGAACTCGTAGGAGTTCTTGCCCTTGGGGCAGTTGGCCCCTTCGTTTACGGGATGCTCCTTCCAGGGCTCCTGCCCGATTATCTTGCCGTCCTTAATTACCAGGTTGATGCCGCAGCCGCAACTGCAATAGGGACATATAGTGGGTACAGTCTCAATGCTCATTTTGCCTCCTGCTTAACGGATTGCCTCTTTCTCAAAGGGCTTGGACCCAGCTCCTTTATGGTCTGGGTAAAACTCTTTACGGTTTCGGCTACCTTGGGCCCCTCAGAGGCTGAAATCCACTCCAGCCTCAGCCTATCACTGCCAATACCTGTAGCCTCGAGGAAGGGCTTTAAGCCGTTAACTCTTCTTCTGGCATTGAGATTGCCTTTCTGGTAGTGGCAGTCGCCGGGGTGGCAGCCGCAGACCAGCACGCCATCGGCGCCGGCGGTGAAGGCTTTGGATATCAATCTTTCATCCACTCTGCCCGAGCACATTAACCTTATGACCCTCACGTTGGGTGGATATTTTGTTCGCGATGTACCGGCAAGGTCGGCGCCGGCGTAGGAGCACCAGTTACAAAAGAAGCCGACTATTTTTGGTTCAAATTCTCCCACGGTCACCTCCTTTCCGCATGTTCGCCTGACATGCGGCTGCGATTAGTGCTAAAATATATTGGGCGGCTTGGAGAAGAGTACCAGGCCAGAAGCATTATACCCTACGGGGTATGGTAACATCAAGACTAGATTTTACGGAGGATAAGAAAGTGGAGATAGAGGAAAAGGTAGAAGCCTCTAATAATATGCTGCTGAAGCGGCTGAAGAGGATAGAGGGGCAAATTCGCGGCATCCAAAAAATGATCGCTGAAGACCGCGATTGTGTGAGCATAGTGATGCAACTGGCGGCTGTTCGTTCTGGTGTCGAAGGCGTGGGGGCTCTGGTATTAAATAACTGTATGAAGCTTTGCTTTTATAAGGGTCCCGACGTTAAGACTAACATTGATTCCCTGGTCAGGGCGGTGGCAATCTGGGGGCGGGTACGGGGTGGGGAATCGTTACCTGAGATGGAACGCGGCTCCAAGTCTGGCGACGCGTAGATGGTGCCACAATATTGTGAACCGTTTGGGGCGTCGCCTTTGAGAAATCGCTGACAACCCCTTAGGCTATGGTCTTGAAGCAGGACCCAGGTGGCGAGAGGAAGATTCTTTTTGGGTTGGCAATCAACTTAGTAAATAAAAAACGAGAAGGGAAAAGACTATGAACAATAGTAAAAATAAAAGAAGGGTCAAAGTTGTTGAAGTCAGCGGCTCTTACTATGACATGGGATTTCAGTATGGAACCGCTTGCCCGGAAGAAATCAACAAGATGCTAGGCATCACCTCCAATACTTTCGGAGGCCGTAAGGAGATTATCGCCTTAGCGGAAAAATATGTGCCTCTATACCTTCCCCCAACTGAAGAATATGCGCCTGAAATCGTCAGCGAGATGAAGGGAATTGCTGATGGAGCAAATGTGGATTTCGACAAGATTTTCCTTATTAATTGCCACTATGAGATGACAGAATTATTGGAGGTTTCGCCAAAACCGGCGGGATGCACGTCATTTGCCGCAAGTGGGGAAGCAACTAAAAACGGTGAGTTCATCATAGGGCAAAATGTTGACCACATTCCATCATTTGAAGAGGTAATGGTTCTTTTAAAGAGGAAGCCAGCTGAAGGGCCTGAGTTTCTAACCGTAACCCCGGCAGGTTCGGTAGGGCTTTTAGGTTTGAATTCAGCAGGTATCGCTTTGAATGTAAATATGCTCATTAATAGAGATTCCCTGTCACCTACAAGTGGTGTACCTTTCTTTATAATCGCCAGAAAGGTCTTATCCTGTGAAGGCATCGCTGAGGCTATTCAAACAATAGCCTCAGCGAAAAGGGCATCCAGCGCAAATTACTTACTAACAAATGACACAGGAGACATCATAGATGTTGAAGCGACGGTGGATGACCTAGGGATTCTTCATCCTGAGAGAGAATTTTTCACCCACGCCAATCACTTTGAAACAGCTCGGTTTAAAAGTACTGATATAGCACCTGTTTATATTCCTAGCAGTTATATTCGTTCACATAGGTTAGCCACGCTAATGGGAAAACAGTGGGGTAGTCTGTCTATTGAAGTAATGATGAAACTTTTACAGGATCATAACGACCACCCCAACTCGATTTGCGCACACCCTGATCCAAAAGCTGCTGCTCTGGGACAGATTGAAACGGAAACAATGGTTAGTATTGTCAGCAATCCTAAAGAACGGAAAACCTACATAACGCTCGGGCCTCCGTGTGAAAACGAATATATGGAGTATAAATTATAAATCAGTTTTTCCAGATTTAGCCCTTTCATTTTCTACTTGCCTGCCTTTCCTGTAAATTGTCCAACAGACAAGTAAGAGGGGGTGATACCTGGGAAAATTTGTGGACGAATCAGGGTGGCTTCGTTTAGCTTTGGTTTAGCTATAAACTAGTTGTTTCTAATGAGCCGCACAGGACTCGAACCTGTAACCGGCTGATTAAGAGATTGTTAACAGAAAAGCAACCAGTCGCTTGCTGAACCGACCGCTTGCCTCCTTTCTGGGGTGCATTATACTGGCTCCACGGTAGTAATAAATTGTACTACCCTTCACTACCGCTAGGGTATATAAAAATAGAGGTAGCTATATGGCAAAGCAGGGCTCCGCTACGCCGCTGTACCTCCTATGCTATACTTATTACTGCATCTCCGTGTTGTACTTCTATTCCAGCTCCGTGTTTCTTCAGATACTGTGCCTACAGGCGTGCTCAATTGAAAATACCTGCCAAAGATGTCGGGCAAAGCTACCTGTAAGTTCAGCAGAGAAGTTGACATGACCTAATCTACCCTTTTCGGTGATTTGAATCATCGACATAAATTTACGAGGCGTTTATAATTAGAGGAGTTAACTAAATAACGGTATAGATTAATTAGCGGGGTTAGGGGAAAATGTATTATGATAGCGTTTTAAGGTTATGCGGCTATGAACCTAGAGAGATAGAAGAGCAGAGGCCAAGGCTAGAAAAAGCTTTTGACAAACTTGGATTTACCCCCCAGGACTTTGAGAGAGCAGAGGAAAGGGTTAGGGAATATTTTGCTATAGAGTTAGTGGGCATAAGGAAAATGTTAGGGCTGTGGCTCCGAAGCCTTGTCGACGTTGTCCTTGCCAGGGAGGAGGGGAAGAAGTTAGTTTACACCATGATGCCGCCTATGGTTATAGTACAGAACGCAATGGCAATGGCTTCCAAGGATGTCTATGTTACTGCTCCAGATATACTACTTCATCATACGCACGGTTGTATTTTTGGCAATTTATCTCCCATTACAGAAGCAGCCGAAGAGGATTTATTGCCACTGGCTTCATGTTATTGCGGGGGTATTAAAGCCAAGCTAGGGGCTATTTCTAAAGGGGTGATCCCGGTGCCCGATCTTTTTGTAGCAAGCGGTTTTGTATGCGACCAAACCCCTAAGGTGGACGGAATACTCAACGAAAGGTATAACGTCCCCGTAGTATATATAGATGGTACTCTGGATGAAGAAAAAATGAACTGGGAGAAGACCAGTGACAGAAGAGTGGAGTACCTTGTTCAAGAATCAAAAGATGCACTAAGCAAATTTCAAGAGGTTACAGGCTGTGTAGTGACGGATGAGATGGTCCGAGAAGCTAACTCACGGGCTAGGGACCTGCGCAAGCGTTGTAAAAAGATAGCCGACCTTATCGTAAATGCTGACCCCGCGCTTATAGGCTTCGATAATATTGCTGCACTTTTTCGGGCAGCAAATTGGCTGGTTAACCCTACGACTTATGGAAAGACAGAGGAAGTGATTGACCTGTGCTACAGAGGGTTAAAGGAGAGAGCCGATAGAGGTGAAGGAGTAGCTGCCAAGGGAGCACCAAGGGTAGCAGTATACAAGGTCTGCGGTGACCCAACCGTCGTACGCGGAATTGAGAAACTTGGTCTGGCTGTAATCGCAGACAATACTGGCATAATGGCCCCGAAAAGAGAAGAGTTTCAGAGCAAGTATGAAGATTTTTGGTATCAAGGGATTGAGTTATTCGTGCGGATGGGTGTGGGATACCCCTCACGACAGGTAGAATTTTTTGGTGATCTGAACATAGATGGGGTAATCTATAATTACCCTGTGGGGTGCCGTGACCAATGCATCTCGCCTATGAAGGTACGGGACGTTTTAACCAAGAAGTTAGGGATCCCTGTTCTACTGCTGGAATTTGACCATGTAGAGACCCGCCTTTACAGTGCTGAATCAATAATAAACAGGGTTGAGCCATTTGCTGAAATGCTGAAGGAAATTAAAGCTACCAAGACGGAATAGGAGGCTAACCACATTAGCCTCGAAATTAGTAATCTTGGCGAGATAAGAGCTACCTGGGCTTTTTTGCGGAATCAGAGGTGATTGCTCTTCGCTAAGAATGTTGTGGTAAGGAAGTCTTTAGAAGACAATTGAGGGTGGACATATTACCGGGTCTAGTGGTTGCCGCACTTGCCGTTGCCTCAGTAGATTAATTGCTAGGGAGAAGTAGTGAAAATGATTGATGATTTATCAAATTACTTAAAGGGAAGAGTGGCGGAGATCGAGAGGCTGAAGAAAGAGGGAAAGAAAATTGTGGGGTATATCCCCGGAGGATTTATACCTGAGGAACTAATATGGGCTGGCGGGGCAATACCAGTTCCACTTAATCGCGGTGGAGACCACGAGGCAGTGCTGAAGTCCATAGAATTTATGCCTCGAGTCTTTGATACCTATTCCCGTTGTCAGATTGGCTACTGGGCTTTGGGAGAACCTTTATATCAAATGGGGGACCTTATGGTTGTGCCATGTACTGATAAAAATATACAGGCGATCGGAGACTGCTGGGAAATGTGGACGGAAACAAGGCTGTTTAGGCTTGGGGTCCCTCACAATAACACAACCGAACATGCATTTAAATACTATCTTGAGGAACTACATTCACTTAAAGATGAAATAGAAAAGCTGACCGGTAACCCGATTACTGAAGCTAGACTGAGAGAGGAAATTGAGACAGCTAATAGGATGCGGTTTCTCTTGCGGCAGATAAGCGAGACCAGAAAGTCCGAAACACCGCCAATAAGCGGCAGCGATTTTATAAGATTGCACCATGCTAGCTTTCTTGCCGACAGAAATTCCATGGTAGGGTACTTAGAATCTTTATCTCAGGAGCTGAAGAACAGGGCAGGCAAAAGAGGCCCGAGAGTGTTTCTGATTGGTTCCTCTATAGCTGAGGGTGACTACAAGATTTACGAGCTTCTGGAATCTGCTGGAGCTAATGTTGTTATGGAGGACTTCTCTGAAGGGATGAAGCCATACTGGCAACAAGTGGAAAGTGATGGCGATTTAATACAGGCATTAGCCGATACCTATTTCAGGAAGAGGAGTCCTCTTCCTGCTTACTTCAGGCCCACCGGAGGCAGGCTCAGTATTCTCTTAAAGCTAGCCAAGGAATATAAAGTTGATGGCATAGTCTGGTATACCATGTTATATCGCGAAAGCCACGAGATCGAAGGTATCCACTTTGGGCGCCTTGCCGAAAAAGAAGGTTTTCGGTTTCTCAGGTTAGCCTCGGATTATGATAATGCTGAATATGAGAGGCTTCGCACCCAAATCGAAACTTTTACGGAGTCTATAAAAGAGGGGGTTTCGGAGGGGAGAGAGTGACAAGTCTAGGTGAAAAGGGAGTGATATAATCTGCGCTAGAAATTTTAGGGGAATTTTGGGAAAAATAAGCTGCTATTGTATTAGGAGGTAATAATGGCGTTAGATAAGTTTAGGCAAGTGATAGAGAACCGTCATGAGTATGCCGGAAATTGGAAGTCAGAAACCGGGGGTAAGGTCTGTGGATGCATATGTCCGAACGTGCCCGAAGAATATATATATGCCGGTGGAATCCTGCCAGTGAGAATCCTCCCCGACCCGAAGGTGCCACAAACCCTTGCCAAAGATCACATTCAGGCTAATAGGTGTGCCATGTGTCTGGGTTGCTTAGAACAGGGCCTTAGCGGGCAATATGATTATCTTGACGGGTTGGTGTATGTACAGAGCTGCCTGGCTCAATCCCAGACCTTTTCTTCCTGGGTGATGCATGTGCCCTTAGCTTGGAATTACAGGATGTTTCAGCCATTTCGCCAGGATTTGCCAGACGCCAGGAAAGTATATGTCCAGTTGCTTGAGGGATTCATAGCGTCTTTCGAGAACTGGCTTGGGGCGCCTATTTCTAAAGAGTCGCTAGCAAAATCAGTAGCTGTATATAGAGAAAATCGCCAGCTGTTGAAGCAAGTCTACGAGCTCAGGAAGAAGCATCCCCCGCTTATCAGCGGCTCCGATGCTCAGATGGTTGTGCTGTCAAGCCTGCTTATGGACAAGAAAGAACACAATGAGCTGCTTAAGCAATTATTGCAGGAGATGAAGGCCGTACAACCATCCGGCAATGGTGACCGCCCGAGGTTAATGCTCATCAGTTCTGGAATACCCCCTATGGACTTTACAGAGCTCGTTGAGTCAATCGGTGCAGATATAGTCGTTGAGGACCATTGTATCGGAGTCCGGCATTTCTGGGGTGAGGACCCCAACGATCCTCCTATGGACGCGGACCCGGCAGAGGCCATTGTAAGATACTATCATGAGAAGAAGGTACAGTGCGCCTACCAGGATTGGAGTGGTGAGAAGGCTCAGCTGCGTGTATCCCAGTTGGCTAAGGAGTTTGATGCCGAAGCCGTTATCTGGCTCGCACAGATATTCTGCGGTACACACCAGTGGGAAATACCAGAAGAAATAGCTCTATTCGAGAAAGCGGGCATCCCAATCCTTAAAATGCAGAGGGGAAGAACCATACCAAAGAGCCGATTCACTGAAGAGATAGAGGCTTTTCTTAAGGATGTTAAAGGCGAAAAGTAGGTTGACTAAGGAGGTAACAATGACACAGATAAAACAACAGTATGAAAAGAAACCCCTGGAAAGTTGGGCTAAGATGAAAGAACTGCGCCGGTGGCGTTTCAAGAACAACTGGTCGGCACAAAAAAGAGGGGATTTGGCGATAGTAAGTGAGGCCATGATGCTGAGGGCATTATGGGCTGGTTTTGGCAGTCCTTATTATGCGGTTATGTCGGTCAGCCCCTACTGGACGGGAGCTAAGCGTAATCCGGATGAGATACACAGACTTTTAGCGTTTACTGACTCCAAGGGTTACGGCCCGCAGGTATGTGGCGCTCTTAGGCTTCACCTGGCACATCTACTGGAAGGAAAGACCACCGTATCCCCCACCGGGGAAAAAGTTGTGCCGGATTTTGCCTGGCAGCTTAACTTTTGCCCCCAGGTTTCCCGACTGGTTTACACAGCCGCCAAAAAGCTTAATATTCCCTATATCCAAATTGAACCACTTTCGGGCGGTGACGTTGAGAAATCGAGGGAATACATTGTAGCGCAACTTTATGAGGCTATTGAGCAGGTCAAGAAAATCACAGGGAGGGAATATAACCCTGAGTTGCTCATTGAAGCCACCAAGAATGAGCTGGAAACCTTGAAGCTGTTCGCGCAGATATGCGAGTTAAACAAGTCTATTCCGGCTCCGTTGTGCGCCAGAGATTTGATCTCGCTGACCTTGATAAAAACGGTTATGGCCCATACTAAAGAGTCGGTGGAGTTCTACAAGGGGTTACTGGACGAGGTAAAGTATCGTGCGCAAAATCAGATAACATCAACCGGCTTCGAGACAAAGCGGTTGCTGATGGACGCGTTCCCGTGGCCGTTCCCCCGCGCTCTCAGATATCCAGAAACCTATGGAGCGGTCGTCGTCTGTGGTGACCACCCGTTTCTTGATTCACAACTCGAGGAGGACGAGAATGGGAACTGGATACCAAGAAGAGGTACCGATGAAAAAATAAAAAGCCTAAAAACTATGGACGATGCCCTTAGAGCGTTAGCTTGGTTATGGGAGGGCGGTCTGAAGGTAAACCGCCATAGTCTGCATAATTGGCACATAGAGGATACAGCTGAGATGCCAATAAGAATGGCTGAGCAGTGGCACTGTGACGGGTTGGTTCTGGCTGCGATGCGAGATTGCTTCCAACAAATGTGCTTCGGGATGGAAACCAAACTTTTAGCGGATGCTAGGGGTATCCCTAACATGCTCTTTTATTCCATTCTGACTGACCTACGTCAATTCGACCCAGATGCCTTCCAAAAGCAGTTTGATGCCTTCCTTTCAAATGGTCTTGGATTGACAAAGTTTGAAGAGAGGAAAGAGGAAGGCATTACAAAGCATGCTTAGTACTTATCGCGTCTTAGACCTCAGCGATGAGAAGGGAACTGTTTGCGGTCAAATCCTTGCCCAGCTAGGTGCGGATGTCATCAAGATTGAGGCGCCTGGTGGCAGCTCGGAAAGATCAAAAGGCCCGTTTGTGAGCGACATTTGTCACCCAGAAAGAAGCCTATTCTGGTTTGTATTCAACCGAGGGAAGAAAAGCGTTACACTCCATCTGGAAAGTGAGAAGGGTAAGGAAATCTTCAAAAGACTAGTGCGCAATGCTAATATCGTCGTTGAATCTTTCAGCCCTGGTTACTTGGACAGTATTGGTCTTGGCTATTCAGCCTTAAGGGAAATTAATCCCAGAATTATCGTTGTTTCTATCAGCCCGTTTGGTCAGACAGGTCCTTATAAAGATTATAAGGGGCCTGATATAGTAATCGAGGCCTTGAGTGGCTATATGTATCTTTGTGGAGACCCTGATCGTGCGCCAGTTCGTGTTAGCTACCCACTAGCCTACGGTTACGCTGGTACTCAGGGTGCTGTTGGTTGTCTCATCGCCCTGTTTGCCCAAGAAATAACAGGTGAGGGGCAACATGTAGATGTCTCAGCTCAAGAGGCTATGAGTGAGTTTACCCTTATGGCTCCATTGTTTTGGGATAAGTTAGGCAAGATAAACATGCGTAGCGGACAGTTTCGTGGAGGCACCTCGCGCAGAACTCGTGACGTCTGGCAATGCAAGGATGGCTGGGTGGCATTTGGGATATATGGTGGGCAGCTAGGAGGTCGAGTTAATAAAGAGTTGGTAATGTGGATGGACAGTGAGGGGCTAGCTGACGAGTTCTTAAAAAGTGTAGATTGGGAAAGGCTAGATATGGCGACAGTGCCCCAAGAAGACATTGACAAGATAGAGAAGGCCACGGGAGATTTTTTTATGATGCACACGATGGCAGAACTATATGAAGGGGCGATAAAGAGGGGGGTAAATCTTTGTCCCATATGGAATCCACGTGAGCTGCTCGGCAGTGTTCAGCTAGGGGCTCGGGACTTTTGGGTGCAAGTGAAGCATGCAGAATTAGGAATAAGTATAACCTATCCCGGCAGCTTTTTTAAATCTTCGGCCGTGTTCCCAAGCCAGGCGGGGGAACGAGCTCCCTTGATAAGTGAGCACAATAATGAGATTTATGAGGGTGAGTTGGGGATGTCTGTCTTAGAGCTCAGCCAATTGAAGGAAAAGGGGATTATCTAGAGAGATGTTGGAGTCTGTGTTTAAGGGTATAAATATAGCAGAGTTTACTATTTTTGGGCTGGGCCCGGTGACAGGCAAGTTTTTTTCCCATTATGGAGCGACGGTGGTTCGGGTCGAGTCTGCTCTCCGTCCGGACCCCACTAGAATGTGGCCACCTTATGCGAAGGGTAAGCCAGGCCTTAACCGCGGTACTTTCTGGGCGCATCTTAACACTGGCAAACATAGTGTGGGTCTTAACCTGAAGCATACCAAAGCTGCCAGCGTAACCAGGCGGCTGGTAGAATGGTGCGACATTGTCATAGAAAACTTTACTCCGGGGATTATGGAGAGTTGGGGGTTAGGCTATGAAGAGCTTAAAAAGATAAAGCCAGACATTATCCTGATAAGAATAAGCAACTTGGGACACACAGGACCACATTCAAGACAAAGAGGCACTGGAAGTACGTTACAAGGTTTAGCCGGGTTCACCAACCTTACGGGTTGGCCTGACCGAGCCCCAGCTTTCCCGTATGGAGCCATTTCCGACCAGTATCCCCCGCCGCTTGCCGCTGCCTGTGTTATTGCCGCTCTGCTGTATCGACGCCGTACTGGTGAAGGGCAATATATTGACCTTTCACAGCTTGAGTGCTCGATTCCATTTCTCGGTCCGCACATACTAGATTATGTGGTAAATGGGCGGATTTCAACTAGAATGGGCAATCGCTCATCATGCGCCGCTCCACATGGAGCTTACCGATGTAAAGGTGATGACCGTTGGTGCACCATCGCTGTTTTCACTGAGCAGGAGTGGGGTAACTTCTGTCAAGTGATTGCTAACCCTCCTTGGACAAAGGAACCCCGATTTAGCAGCTTGCGGAAAAGAAAAGAGAACGAGGACGAGTTGGATAAACTGGTGGAGGAATGGACACTGACCAAAAGCGCGGAAGAGGTGATGACACTAATGCAGGCAGCAGGGGTGGCAGCCGGGGTAGTGGAGAATACAGAGGACATGTTAAGTGATTCCCAATTAACGCACAGGGACCATTTTCCCAAGGTCAACCACCCTGAGATAGGTACTTATGTGGCTCGAAATGATGCCTTTCGTCTCTCCAGAACCCGAGGTGATATTAAACGTGCACCTTGTCTTGGTGAGGACAATGAATTAATCTACAGAGAACAGCTGGGTATGAGCGAAGAAGAGTATGTGAATCTCATTCTCGAAGGTGTATTAGAATAGTAGAAGCTAAATCAGGGAGGAGAAAAATGCCGGGAGCATTGGATGGAATCCGAATGCTAGAATTGGGTGTATACCAAAATGGCCCTGCAGCTGGCTATATGCTGGGCGATATGGGAGCCGAGGTTATTAAGATTGAGGACAGGGTACGAGGTGATTACGGAAGAGGGACATCTAGTCTGTGGGGACTATCGATTGAACACAAGGGGGTTAACCTTTTTTATGAAACCCCAAACCGCAATAAGAAGAGCATTACCCTTGACCTAAAAAAAGAAAAGGGGAGAGAGGTTCTCTACCGATTAGTGGAGAAGGCGGATGTTTTTTACACAAATTTCGGTAAGAAAACAATCACTAAACTGGGATGTGATTACGAGACCCTCTGCAAATTTAACAGCAAGATTATATATGCCAGAACATCAGGTTATGGTGGAAGAGGGCCCGAAACAGATTTGAGGGCTTTTGATGTAGTGGCACAAGCAAGATCGGGGTTGATGGAGCAAACAGGTGAGGCTACCGGCCCTCCTGCTACAATAACTGGTGCCGTAATCGACCAGCTAGGAGCCACGATGCTCGCTTATGGAATTTTAGCCGCTCTGGTGGCGCGCGAACGTACTGGTGTAGGCCAGGAAGTAGAAACTTCAATGCTGGGAAGCGCTATTCATTTACAGGCTATGTCAGTTAATCAGGCTTGCATAATAGGAAGGCCCTTTAGCCGCCACGATAGGCTAAGAGCCAGGAACCCGCTGGCCAACCATTACCAATGTGCTGATGGTAAATGGATTCTATTTTCGGAACTGCAGTCTGACAGGTTCTGGACTGGCTTCTGCAATGCCATCGGCAATCCGGAACTAGCGACGGATTCCCGTTTTGAGACATCCTCTGCCAGGAGGGAGAATTTTGTGGAGTGTATTAAGATATTGGATGGCGTGTTTAAGACAAAACCGCGTAATGAGTGGATGGAGATTTTAAGAGAAAAGGGCGGGGGAGTAGTGTGCTCTGAAGTATATTCATTGACTGACCTTCCCGGACAACCGCAGGTGATGGAAAATGAATACATGGTGGAGTACAATCATCCTGTTTTTGGCAAAGTCAAACTTGTCGGTTTCCCGGTATCGTTTAGCAAAACACCAGCTAGAATAGTCAGCAAAGCCCCGGAGTTCGGTGAGCATACTGAAGAAACACTATTAGAATTGGGTTATACCTGGGAAGATATCGAAGCTCTCAGGGAAGATGAGGTAATTTAATTAACGCAAGTGAGGGGATGGATTATGAACACGCTTGATATTTTAATTGATAATGTAATTGAAACCAATTACGAGAATCTGCCGGCCGATGTGGTTGAAGTAACTAAGAAACAAATTCTGGAAACATTAGCTGCGATTGTTGGCGGTAGCACATGTAGTTTGGCAGGCGAATTGAATAGTCTTGTAGATATGGTAAAGGACTGGGGAGGAAAAGAAGAAAGCTCAATTCTGGCATTCGGTGGACGAGTGCCGGCTCCCAATGCCGCCTTTGTCAATGGCATACTATGTGTACGCTTAGATTTTGATGATACATTTGCTGTGATGGTCAGGAATCATCCATCAAGGTCGATTATTCCCGTTGCCTTTGCAATGGCGGAGCGGCAAGGGAATACAAGTGGCAAAGAACTGATAACCGCAGTCGCTTTAAGCCATGATTTGGAATGCAGGTTGAAGCTGGCGGTTGGTCGTGATGTCGAGTCGCCATTAGGTTTTACCACGAATTTTATGGGTGCCGCAGCTACCGCGGGTAAATTGCTCGGACTTAACAAAGACCAATTAAAGAATGCTCTTGGTATTGCTTTCCACCTGATTAGTGGTGCAAAAGGTGGTATGGGAACTGCAGGTGCAGGTGCTTCCTTGAAAGGAATAAACAATGGAATAGCGGCTAAATCAGGTATTATTAGCGCCCTGCTTGCAGAAAAAGGTTTTACTTCAAGCTGGGATTTCCTGGATACCAATAATAAAAATAATTTCTACGCAGTATTTTACGGTGGATTATATTGGCCTCAAATGCTTACACTGGACTTGGGCAAAGTATTTATGAACACTAAGACTAGTCTAAAGGAATTCCCGTGTTGTCACGGGCAGCACCCGGTTTTGGAAGTTACCTTGAGTTTAGTCCAGCAATACGGTATACAACCCGGTGATGTAGAAAAAGTACAACTCTATCTGAGTCCCGTTGATTTCTTATTGTTAGGTGATCCTTTAGAGAAGAAGCAGAATCCAGAAAATATCATCGAGACACAGTTTAGCCTTTGCTGGGGCGTGGCAAGTGCCATCGTATACGGCAAAGTAGAAATAAGAAATTTTACTAAAGAAGCCCTCCAAAACGCGGAAATTAGAGAGGTCGCCCGTAAAGTATATACCAGACCAGAAATTGCGTTTGCTGGTCCAATTCATAGTCCATCCAAGGTTGAAATACTAACAAAAGACGGCCAAGTCTATACAAAGAAAAGTGAGCATCCTCCATTTGGCAGCCCGGATAACCCAATGAGCTTCTCAGATATCCGGACCAAGTTTAAGCAATGTTGTGAATATTCGGTCAAACCCATATCAAAGAAGAGCCAAGATGCCGTGATAAAGATGACAGCGGAACTAGAAGAAGTTAATGATGTTAGTAAGATTGCCCGATTACTGGGGCCATGTTAACCTCCCTGCTGAAATTACAGGTTGAGGATGATACTAAATAGTAATAAGGAGGTATACGAATGAGTGGCAAAGAGAGGCTTCACAAACTACTCGAACCTTATCACATAGGGCGGGTGCAGACCAAGAACCGGATGGTAAAAACCGGCGCTGGGACAGGCTGGTGTGAGGGCAACTACATAACTGAGAAAACCAAGCACTGCTACGAAGCACTAGCCAGAGGCGGTGTGGGCTTGATTAATACAGAATGCTGTACTGTTGATTACCCTCTGGGATTACTTGAAGAAGAGTATGTACCGGGAAAATCAGGAGGGGGGTTGTTCCGTTTTGACGATGATAGATTTATTCCGGGCTTTCGTGAATTAGCGGAGGTTATCCACAGGCATGGCTGCCCAACATTTATACAGCTCTACCATGCTGGACCGTGGCACCCCCCGGAAACCCCCGAACTCCAACTAGTATCCGCTTCAACCATGAGTGATAGAGACTGGGTTAGTGAATGGAAAGAAGCTGGGGAAGGAGAACCTACTGGTGTGGGGCTTAGGGGATTAACCATTGCCGAAATTGAAGAGTACGTGGACAAGTTCGGCGCAGCGGCAGTGCGGGCTGAGAAAGCCGGGTTTGACGGTGTGGAGATAAACGCCTCCGCCGGTCACCTGATTAATAGCTTCTTATCTCGCGTTATGAACAAACGCCAAGACGCCTATGGCTGCCAAAGCCTGGAAAACAGAAGCCGTTTTCTGGTCGAAATCATACGGGAAATTAAAAAGTGCCTGGGGCAAGACTTTCCGGTCACTGCCCTTATTAACGGCGCCGAGTTGGGAATTGACGAGGGCACAACTATTGAGGAGGCCCAGGGGATTGCTCAAATATTGGAAGCCGCGGGCGCTGATGGCATTCATGTACGAGGCCACGGCTTTGGTGATTATAGATTTACCAACATGCTTTGGCCCGAAAACATTTTTTATCCAGAACCTCCGAAGTCCCTGCCGAAAGTAATTGATGGAAGCCATAATGGAGCAGGCGCTGCGGTGCCCATGGCGGCAGCCCTCAAGGAGGTAGTCTCTATTCCAGTTATCACTGTAGGCCGGATTAATCCGATACTAGGTGAGAAAATCCTGCAGCAGGGTAAAGCAGACTTTATTGGTTTCACCAGAGCCTTGATGGCAGACCCGGACCTTCCCAACAAGGTTGCTGAAGGAAGGTTGGAGGATATTGCCCCATGCATAGCCGGCATGGAAGGCTGTGGAGAACCTAATAATATTCAAACATGCACGGTAAATGTCGCTTGGGGAAGCGACCAGGACTATATCATCAAACCAGCGGAGAAGAAGAAAAAGGTGGTGGTAGTTGGTGGTGGACCGGCCGGGATGGAGGCGGCAAGGGTGGCGGCGATGAGAGGTCACGAAGTAACACTTTACGAAAGAGAGTCTAAATTGGGAGGACTGTTACCCCTGGCCGCCCTGGTAAAGGGATTTGAAATCGAAGACCTGACACCTCTGATCCGCTATCTTAGGACCCAGATTACCAAGCTGGGCGTTAAAATTAACTTGGGTAAAGAAGTCAATCCCTCACTAATCAAGGAGATAAAACCAGATGTCGTCATCCTGGCCACAGGAGGTATGCCTACTACTCCAGAGATAGCTGGAATCAATCGGCGCAATGTTGCCAATGGTTCCGACCTGCACCGCAAGCTGAGGATTTACCTGAGGTTCTTGGAGCCGAAGGTCTTGAGGTGGCTGACGAAATTTTGGTTGCCCGTTGGTAAAAGGGTTATCATAATCGGTGGCACCATGCATGGTTGCGAGCTAGCCGAGTTCCTAGTCAAGCGAGGCAGAAAAGTGACAATCGTTGGCACAGACACAGCTGATACACTAGGTGAGGGATTTATCTCACAGTGGAAACGGGGTAGCCTTATTGATTGGCTGGCTAAAAAGGGAGCGACTATGGTGACTGAGGTTAAATACGAGGAAATAACGGATAAAGGGCTGGTCGTCATTAATAAAGAAGGCAAGAGACAGACCCTTCTAGGCGACACTATAGTGACAGCTACGCCTTTAAAACCCAATACTGAGCTTCTTAAAACCCTGGAAGGGCAAGCCCCTGAAATATATGCTATTGGTGACTGTAGTGAGCCCCGCCTGATAATGTATGCCATTGGTGATGGCTATCGGGTTGCTCGTAATCTTTAGTCAAATATCTACCATCTACAACGGGGCAGCGAGACATCAGGGAGATGGCATACCACTTCCCGACGGAACCCCTCCAGCACGATGCGGGCCTTTTCCTCCGGGGTGTACTTCCGTCTGGATGCTAATCTAACCTGCTGCAAAAAGCCCCTGGTTTGCTGGGTTCTGGCCTCGGCAGCATCAGCTTTATCTTTGTTTCCTTGGGACACAACTCGCTCCTTTCACTCTTTAGTCAGTTTGCTACCTCTCAGGAGCTTGTTCCACCCATCTAGAGTGTACGGTTATAGTGGCCCTATTTGTGCCCCATTATCGCTGGCGGTCTACAACAGGCGTGCTCAATTGAAAATACCTGCCAAAGATGTCGGGCGAAGCTACCTGTAAGTTCAGCAGAGAAGTTGACATGACCTAATCTACCCTTTTCGGTGATTTGAATCATCGACATACATTTGCGAGGCGTTTATAATTAGAGGAATTGACTGAATAACGGTATAGATTAATTAGCGGGGCAAAGGAGAGCTGTAATTTTGCCAGAAAAATCTTTGGTTGGTCTGGAAAACAATCGACCTGTGAACGCAACCGTAGAGCTTGAAGGACTTGACGCATTAGAAGGCAATTTAGTTGCTTAAATCTAGTCCTAGAGAAGTTCAGGGAGCTAGGGGGGTAGAGTTAAAGAAGGGAAGGGTAAACCTATGGCAATAAGTAAGCTAGCAATGCAGGAGATCGACAAGGTAAATGTCCTGACTGAGAGGGTGCAAGAGCGCAGGCAAGAGTGTAGAGAGACGCCGAGTTATTATTCCAGCGTGGCTAGCCGCGCGACAACGGACTCATGGAAGGAGACAGAGGGGCAGCCTTTTCATTTAAGGTTTGCTAAGGCGTTTGCAAAAGTGTTAAAGGATACTCCTGCTACTATCAGAGATGGCGAGCTTATAGTAGGTTCTCAAACGAAATATGTCCGGAGTGCTGCGCCAACGGCGGAGTTTGACCCCTATCCCCTCACCGAAATGTTGGAAAAAGACTCCTTTTGGACCATGAGTAGCAGCGAACCCGCTAGAGTTGAGGAAGAAGATAAACAAATCTTTAGGGAGGATGTCCGTTATTGGGCGGGTAAATCCGCAATAGATGCCGAACATATAGCGTTGCAAGAAGAGCTTGGAGACGATTACTTGGAACTGAACTCCGAAGGGGTAAGACTATTCTTAGCCCATGATGATCAGTCACTTCCACCGGCAAGCTTCAATCCGCGAGTGTTTAAAGAAGGTCTCAATGGCATTATTGCACGAGCAAAGGACGAACTGAAAAAGATCGACAACTTGTCCTGCCAGTTGGCGCAAGTATCATCGGCGGGCTACCACGGAATAATCGTGCTAAGGTCTATAATTATAGCTTGCGAGGCGGTGATCGAATTCGCCAATAAACATGCTGAGCTGGCAAGGAGCTTGGCTAAGACAGAAAGCAACCCAGAGAGGAAAAGGGAGCTAGAGAAGATAGCAGAGCATTGCGAGTGGGTGCCGGCCAATCCCGCTCGAACCTTTGCTGAGGCTTTGCAAAGTCTATGGTTTGTTCACTTGTGCCTGAAGCTAGAGCATTCCGATCATTGTCCCTCTCTAGGTAGGCTAGACCAGTATATGTATCCGTTCTATCAGAAAGACTTGGAGGAGGGTAAGATTACCCACCAGGAAGCGGCAGAGCTCCTCGGCTGTCTGTTCGTAAAACATAACGAGATAGAACAGCTCTATAGCCCGAAGGCTTTGGAAATTGGCCCAGCCTCAAATCTCCAACAAATTGTTATTGGTGGTCTCACTAAAGAGGGCACGGATACCACTAACGAGCTCTCCTACCTTATACTAGAGGTAACCCGCCAGATGAAGTTGCGCGAACCTGGCATTTATATTCGATACCATAATAACATGAGCCGGGAATTTCTGATGAAAGCGGTAGAGACTAACCTAGACTTTGGAGGTGGAAATCCGGCTTATCTCAATGAGCAAGGCGTGGTGCAATTATTCTTAGACGCCGGATGTTCGGCGGATGATGCAGTAGAGTGGATTCCAGAGGGGTGTTTAACCCAGCATATGACCTACGTCCAAAAGTCGTCTTCGGAGGATATGGGTGAATTAAACCTGCCTAAGGTTTTAGAGATAACTCTCCATAATGGTGTTGACCCCAGAACTGGGAAACTAGTAGGGTTACAGACCGGTAACGTTACGAAGTTCACTCGCATAGAAGAGCTTTATGAAGCATGGGTGAAACAAGTTGATTGGTTTACGGACAAGATGTTAAAGTATTGCTTCGTACTTCATAGCGTTAAGATGGAGAACTGCGCTACTCCTTTTGGTAGTGCTATGGTGGAAGATTGCATAACGAAGCGGTTGGATGCGAACGAAGGTGGGGAGCGGTATCCTTCTTTCTCAGTGTGGTTGGGTGACCGGGGGTGTGTAGATATAGCTGATTCGCTAGCAGCCATTAAGAGGCTAGTGTTTGATGACAAAAAGTTGACAATGGCTGAGCTATTAGATGTGTTGGCAGTTAACTTTGAAGGAAAAGAAGACATACGTAGAGCATGTTTAAAAGCACCGAAGTATGGTAATGATGATGATTATGTTGATGACATATTTAACTGGGTTTCACTGAAGGTACAAGAAATAATGTTAAGCAAACCCAATCCATGGACAGGAAAGAAGCCGATGAGAGTAGTAAGGCCGGCTGCTACTGGACACTACCATTTGGGTGAGGTAGTGGGTGCTCTCCCCAACGGTAAGAAGGAGTGGATACCTCTAAATGACGGTGCTTTATCGGCTATGGGTGGGGCAGATGTTAAAGGTCCTACCGCGTTAATAAATTCGGCAACTAAGGCAGCTCATGCACAGCACCTGGATGGTATTGTACTCAACATGAAGTTTTCTCCCTCGTTACTAAAAACTCAAGAGAGTCAAGAAAAGCTCCTCGCGCTGGTGAAGACATTTTTTGACCGTGGTGGGCGACATATTCAGTTTAATATAACGAGTCGGGAAGATTTACTGGAGGCGCAAAAGCACCCTGAGCAATGGAGGTCATTATTGGTAAGAGTAGCAGGGTACAGCGCTTATTTCGTGGAGTTGCCACGTAAAGTTCAGGATGAAATCATAGCTCGAACAGAACACGTAATATAATATTTAGAAAGAGAGGTATACTTCCAATAGTATTCGAAGCAAAGGGGACCGACACGGTGTAAGTGCGGGGTTAGATTCCGACGAGATTAAATTAAGTTGATTTATGGCTGAAGTTAAGCGTGCCTTAAACGTGCCAGGAACAAGTGTGACCACCAAAGGGATGATCTTTAACATTCAACGATATAGCATTCATGATGGACCTGGGATAAGAACCACGGTTTTTCTCAAGGGTTGTCCTTTAAAGTGTTTATGGTGTTCTAACCCAGAGTCACAACTTTTTTGGCCAGAAGTAGCTCATGTGGATTCTTTATGTAACAAATGCGGTCATTGTGTAGAAGTATGCGATACAGAAGCTATTTCCGTTGATGATAAGGGGGTACATATCAACAGGAAACGCTGTACCAATTGCGGTAAATGCGTAGAGGTATGTGGCCCCGAAGCTTTAAAGATTTTCGGAAGTGAGATGTCAGTGGAGGAAGTATTCCAGGAAATACAGAAGGATATTCAGTACTACCTAAATTCGGGTGGGGGAGTAACAGTTTCCGGTGGCGAACCTCTCTGCCAGCCAGACTTCGTGGTTGCGTTATTTAAGAAATGTAGTGATGCGGGTGTTGATACGTGCCTTGACACATGTGGGTATGCGGATGCCACGGCATTGGATAGAGTTTTGACGTATACGTCTCTTGTGCTATTTGACCTCAAGGCCCTGAATCCCATTGTTCACCGTAAATTAACTAAGAGGTCAAACAAAAAAATTATCCGTGCGCTCGAGTTAATTATCCGAAGGGGAACCCCATTGATAGTACGAGTCCCGCTAATCCCTGGTTTTAATAACTCAAATGAGGAGCTGATGGCTATCGCCCGCACTGTGGCATGTATGAATAAGCTAAAAGTTCATCTTTTACCTTACCATATATTCGGAGTGGGCAAGTATAAAATGTTAGATCGACGATACAAACTGAGCAGGTTGGCACCTCCAAAAGACGCGGAGCTCCGAACGGCTGAAAAAATTTTTAAATCTTTCGAGATTGAGTGTGAAGTCAAAGCTTAAAAAGGTAATCATCTACAGCTCTCGAAGAATTGCCCAAGAGGTGAAGACAGATACCCTCTTCACATTCCTCTCAGGCTTGCAATCCCCCGATTTTCGAAAGGAAACTTTTAGAAAGGAGGAGATAAATATACGAAATAGCTTAATGTACATCAGACCAGCAAGAAATCTAAGAAGGAGGCTACAGTGAAAAAGGGACTTTCAAAAATAGTAATTTGTCTAACTCTGGTCTTGTCTATTATGGCCTTGATGTTGACATTCGGCTGTCCGACAACACAAACTGAAACAAAAGAACTGAAAATCGGCGCCATTGTCGGGCTAACCGGGGAGGGTTCGGAGCAAATACACATAACTGGCGACGGAATGACTGCAGCGGCGGATTGGATTAACGATAACGGCGGGCTCACTATCAATGGAGAGAAATACCTGGTTAAACTTATTATAGAGGATAACAAAATGACCGTCGACGGGTCAATAACTGCAGCCACTAAGCTGGTTCACGAAGATGGGGTAAGTTTCGTAATAGGACCGCCCGTACCCCCCTTCTGTGCAGCAACTTTGGAGGTGACTGAGCCTGCCAAGGTGCTGAATATGGTTCTGGACGGCTCGGCGACACCGATGGAGCTAAACCCTGACACTCCCTATTGTTTTCACACTGTAATGCTGGGGGAAGTACTCGAGCGCTTCGGGTTCGAAAATTTCAGTGAGTATTATCCTGAAGTAGAAACGATAGCATTTATATTCCCGGACGACCCGGCTCAATATATTGTCGCAGACATGTCCGCGGCAGTGGCTGCAGAATGTGGCCTAACATCTGTGTCTGCAGAGGCCTACCCCTATGGTACGAACGATTTTTACCCACCGTTGACCAAGATACTAGCTGCCGAACCAGACGCCATAGTGCAACCCTCCGGAATGCCCTCTTGGCAAGGATCTATCTTGAAGCAGTCGCGGGAGCTAGGTTTCACAGGTCCTATGCTCTGTCTTTCGCATCCAGGGTCTGATATATACGTCGCGCGGGATATCGCTGGGCAGTACGGTACGGATTATTATGTTCTTGGTTATGCTCTGGATAGCCCAGAGATGACATCCATGACAAAGGAAATAGCCGAAATTATACCAGATAAGTTCGGGGTAGAGATGACGGTGGACCACCTCCTGGGTTGGGAGTGTCTCTGGACTGTGACACAGGGAATTGAGGAAGCACAAAGCCTTGACCCCACTGTGGTAAGGGATACCTTGGCGCAGATGGACAATATTGAAACCCCATTTGGAACCGGCAAGATGGGAGGACTAGAGACTTTCGGGCTTAACCATGTCCTAGTCAGACCTATTGGTATCGCCTTACTTATGGATGGGGTGGTAGAACACATCAAATGGGTAATGCCAGAGCTACCGTGAGCTTGACTTTGCAATCGATGAGCTGCGAGAAGCGAGGGGACATAAGGGAAAACTGAATAAGGCAAAGAATGAATTGTAAAGTAGTTAAGGTAATACAACCTTAACCAGTTGATGTTGCCCAAAAAACTTAAAAAATGTCCTGGACAAGGTAGGTAAAACTTGGATAGTGCCGTTTTATTGCAAAGTCTAGTCAACGGATTGATGGCGGGGTGTATTTATATATTAGTAGCCGTAGGGTTGGCCTTGCTGTTGAGTGTCATGGGCATTGTGCAGTTGGCGCATGGTGAGATATACATGCTGGGTGGTTACTTAACCTATTACTTTTGTAGCATCGCTGGTCTTCATTACTTGCTGGCACTGCTCATAGCTACGCTGCTGATAGGGGGAGTGGGGATACTCATGGAGAAAGTTTTCTTTCGTCCCTTTCGTCATGGGGATTTATCGCCCACTGTTATCCTGAGCCTAGGGCTTATGCTAATGCTACAAACTACTTCCGTGGTAAGCTTCGGCGCTTCTACTAAGGTTCTTACCACCCCTTTTCCTGGCGTTATAAACGTTGCCGGTATTAGCCTCTCTAATGAGAGGCTAATTTTGATCCTGATTAGCATCGTCTTTGTGGCAGGACTTTTCCTTTTACTGCAAAAGACCGAAATTGGTCGGACAATGCGCGCTGTTTCCCAAGACATGGATGCCGCGCTCCTGCTAGGAATAAGTGTTGACCGCGTTTCCTCTTTTGCTATGTTCTTAGGCTGCGCCTTGGCTGCGGTAGCTGGGGGATTAATGGGAGCCATATTTTCCCTCAGCCCGTTTATGGGGGGTTTCGCCTTGATGAAAGGAATTGCAGTGATAGTCCTAGGAGGCATGGGGAGCATTATCGGAGCCGTTATTGGTGGCCTTATCATTGGTTTAATAGATGGCATAGTTCCACCTTTACTAAGTGTCGAAATGGCCAGCACGATTGGTTTTATAGTAATTATCCTTATACTGCTGTTCAGACCTCAAGGAATTATGGGGCAGCCGAGTAAATGAGTAGAAAATTGGTCAAACCATTAAGCTACAGCAGCTTGATAATATTCCTATTCCTGATCCCGCTATTTGTTACGTCGCCTTACTATCTTCATATTTTCATTATGGCCGGGATAGGTATTATTCTGGCTTGCAGCCTTCGCCTAATATTCAATTCTGGGCAGTTTTCTATGGCGCACGGGGGCATGATGTCTATCGGTGCCTATACATCAGCTTTGCTGATGATTAAGCTGGGCTTGTCCATTTGGGCGGCTATGGGGGCAGGAGCGGCCGCCGCCGCAGTCCTGGCACTACTGGTTGGTTACCCTTTAGTTAGACTAAAAGGGATATACTTCGCTTTGGGCACCGTCTTCTTAGAGGAGATTATTAAACTCATAGCTCAACAGTGGACGGATTTAACTGGTGGCGTTCTTGGCCTTACCAGTATACCCAAACCCAACCCGATTGTCATTCCCGGGCTATTGAATATAAATTTTGCTTCTAAAGTGGATTTCTATTACCTTGCCCTGGTCCTGGTGCTGTTCACACTTCTCATCCTTTATGCCATCGAGCGTTCCTCTATTAATCAGACTTTTTGTAGTATCAAACAGTCCGATTCTCTGGCAC
>Ga0307421_1000597_pt1 | contig 23065 bp, 21 predicted proteins | sample SalMarWE160270MG_FD_202163 | JGI IMG/M metagenome (GOLD analysis project Ga0307421, IMG submission 202163) | Salt marsh sediment microbial communities from the Plum Island Ecosystem LTER, Massachusetts, United States - WE1602-70 | ecosystem: Environmental > Aquatic > Marine > Intertidal zone >...
CGCGCTGCCGGTGAGGGTAATTGGTCCCCTGCCCAGGGCAGCCACGCCGGTGAGGAGCCTCATGGCGGTGCCGTTGTTTCCCAGGTAGATCTCATCCCCGGGGTTTCGGAGCAGGCCGCCAGTCCCCTTGACCGTTACCTCCTGGCGGGTGACCTGGATCTGCGCGCCGAGAGCCTTCAGGGCCTCCATTATATAGTGGGTATCCTCGGCGATGAGGGCGTTGTGCAACACAGATTCCCCCTCCGCCAGGGCGGCGATGATGAGGGCCCGCTGGGTGTAGCTCTTGGAACCGGGTACACTCACCGTGGCGTTGAGATCGGTGATCGGTTTAATCTCCATCCTGCGCTCCCAACTCCTCCAGGACCACCTGCCGCATAAACTCCCGGGGCGGCTCCTTCCCCGTCCATATCTTGATCTGCTCGGCCCCCTGGTGGACAAACATCCCGACGCCGTTGATGGGTGTGCACCCCGCCACTTCGGCGTCCTGCAACAACTGTGTCTTCAGGGGGTTGTAGATGCAATCCATGACCCATTGGAAATTGGCCAGGATCCCTGTGACGATCGGTGACGCCCCTTTCTCCGGTGCCATCCCCACGGGGGTGGTATTGATCAGGCAGTCGGCCCTGATTGCGCCGATCTCCGACAGCGGATAGAAGGGGCAGCCGAACTCCTGGGCCATCTCCTCGCCTCTGGCAGTGGTGCGGTTGACGATCAATGGGCTCCCTCCTCTGCGCAGGATGCCGTAGGCGGCGGCCCTCGCCGCCCCCCCCGCCCCCAGGATGGCGAAGGTCTTGTCGCGTATGTCCAGGGATTCCTCCAACCCCAGGACGACGCCCGTCCAGTCGGTATTGTACCCCCTGAGCCGCCCCTTGTCATGGTGTAAAATGGTATTGACGGCCCCGATGGTGCGGGCATCATCTTGAACCTCATCCAGATAGGGTATCACCGCTGTCTTAAAGGGGATGGTGACGCTGACCCCACCCAGGGGGTGCTCCCTGATCCTGGTGATCGCCTCTGCCAGGTCTTCTACACAGTAGGAGCAGTACGTGGCGTTGATCCCCATCTTTTTGTAGGCGGCGTTGTGCATCGGCGGGGAGAGGCTGTGTCCCACCGGGTTGCCGTAGAGGGCGAAGATGGCCGGGGGGGATTCCTTCATCGTGATGGTGAACCTGCTGCGATCATCACGATTCAGCCCCTGAGGCACCCAAGATATTTTGGATCTGGCTCATCTCCTCGATGGTCAGTTGTCCGGGTGCCGATTCCGCCCCCTTCTCCACGGAGGCATAACCCCACGCGGCACCCACGAGGGGGGCCATGACCCTGCTGATTCGGCCCTGCTCCCCCATGGCGAAGGCGATGATCGCCCGGTCTTTTTCCCGTGCGTAGGGGATGATGCCCAGCACCCGCAGGTTGTCCTCCATGGTATGGGCGTAGGTGCAGATCTTGACGATGTCGGCCTGGGTTTTTGCACAGGCGTCAAAGCGTTTTGTGAGCTCCTTTTCAGGAGGGGTGCCGTCGAAATCGTGAGAGGAGATGATCCATTTGGTGCGGCCCTGGTGCCTTTGTATGTGAGTCGTCAGTTCCCTGAGCAACGGTTGTTCGGTCCTGGCCTCAATGTCCACATAGTCGGCCCCCAGCGTCACGGCCTCTTTCAACAGGTCGACCCTTTCGCGCTCGGTGCCGGGGAAGGCGCCCCCCTCATCGGCCCGCCTGTTGGTGACGATGATCGGCTTTTCCTTCCGTTGTATAGCAAGGAGCCGTTCCAGGTCGCAGTCCCCCATCTGGTCGATCCTCAACTCCACAACGTCTGCCAGCGGCGAACCGCGCTCCATCTGCGCCACCGCCGCCTCGGTGGTGGGGGCAACAATGGAGAGGCAGATCATCGAGGCGCCTCTCCCCGGGGGTACGAGCCGAGGACCTTGAAGATGGTGGTGACCACCTCTATATTGGTGAGACATTTTTTGATCTTTTTCTCATCGTGGTGGCCGGCGAAATCTACGAAGAAGAGGTATTTTCCGATCCTGTCCCGCGTGGGGTACGATTCGATCCGGGTGAGGTTGATCCCCTCTTTGGCAAACGGCCCCAAGGCCTTATGCAGGGAGCCCGGGACGTGGGCCGCCGCAAAGAGGACGGAGGTCTTGTCGTTCCCCGTCTTCGCGCTTTGCCCTTTGCCGATGACGAAAAATCGGGTGGTGTTCGAAGCGCTGTCCTCAAGCCCCTCGGCGATGATCTGAAGCCCGTAGGTGGTCGCCGCGCGGGCGCTTCCGATGGCCGCACCTTCACGGTCATTCAAGACTCGTTGGGCAGCGGCCACGGTGCTGTCTACCTCAATGCGGTGGCACTGGGGGAGGTTGCTCTTCAACCACTCCTGACACTGGGCCAGGGCCTGAGGGTGTGAGTAGACTCGCTTGATCTTCTCCAGCTGTGTGCCCAGAGAGATCAGGCAGTGGGAGATCCTGAGGAAGATCTCCGCTCGGATGGTGAGGGGGGTCGCAATCAGCCGGTCCAAGGTGGTCTTGACGGACCCCTCCAGAGAATTTTCCACCGGCACTATCCCCCATGAGATCCGGCCTCGTTCCACTTCATCGAAGACCTCGGCGACCCGCGGTTGTGAGTAATAGAGTGCGCTCTTGCCGAAATGATCGTGGGCGGCGAGGTAGCAGAATGATGCCTCCGGCCCCAGGTAGGCGACGGTGGTCGGCTCCTGGAGGGCCCGAGAAGAGGAGATGATTTCTCCGAAGATATTGATCAGGTCATGCTCCGGCAGGGGGCCTTCGTTGATCTCTTTGAGATAATCGTAGACCTTGCTCTCCTGAGAGGGGTCGTAAATACCATTCCCCTGCGAGTTCTTTGTCCTGCCCACCTCCATGGACAGCTGGGCCCGTTCATTGAGGAGCTTGACGATCTCCCGATCCTTTTTATGCAGCTTCTCCCGGAGGTCTTTGAGCGACGGTTTTTTCATCCCTGTAACTCCTCGATGGTCTGCTTGATCAGGTCTTCCGGCACGGCGTGGGTCACAAAGGGGAGCCCGATCTTTTTCAGGAGCACGATATTGAGGACATCCCCCGCCTTTTTCTTGTCACCCTTCATGCAGGCGGCGATCCCCTGGGGACTGAGGCCCTGGGGGATGCGCTCCGGCAGCCCCAGTGTCCTGATGAGGGCGCAGATCCTGGAGCGCTCTTCAGGGGGAAGGTAGCCCATGCGCTCCGAGAGGATGGTCTCAGCGGCCATGCCCATGGATACGGCGTCTCCGTGGGGGATGGTGTAGCCGGACTCCGTTTCGATGGCATGCCCCACGGTGTGGCCGAAATTGAGGATCCGGCGAATCCCCTGCTCGGTCTCGTCGATCTCGATGATGCCCTTTTTGATGGTGCATGACCTGATGACGATCTCTCTGAGGAGGCCCAGGTCCTGCTTTTTGATTGCGTCGGCCTGAGCCTCCAGGGTGCCAAAAAACTGGGGGTCGTCGATGATGCCGTACTTGACGATTTCCGCCAGGCCGTTGTGCAGCTCCTGCGGCTTCAGGGTCTGCAGAAAGGACAGGTCGATGAAGACCCCCTTGGGCTGATAGAAGGTCCCCAGGATGTTCTTGCCCCTGGAGAGGTCTATGCCGGTCTTGCCGCCGATGCTGCTGTCCACCTGGGCGAGGAGGGTGGTGGGGACCTGGATGTAGGGGATACCCCGCATGTAGATGGAGGCCACGAAACCCGTTATATCGCCCACTACCCCGCCTCCCAGGGCGATGAGGGCCGATGTCCTGTCCATCCCCTTCGCCATCAACTGGTCGCAGATGCGCACCACGGTCTGAAATGCCTTTGAGGCCTCCCCCGCGGGGAAGTCGATGATATCGGCTTGTAACCCCACTCCCCTAAGGGTTTTCTGTACCCCCGCCCCATGCAGGGCCGCAACGGTGGAGTCCGTGACGATCATGTAGCGGGCCGCCCAGTTATGCTTGGTCACCAGGAGACCCATCCGGTCTATGATCGCCGTGCCGATGTGGATATCATACGAGGATGAGATCTCTTTGTCGAGGTGCACCGAGATTTTTTTCATTGGACGACGTGACTCTCCGTCTTCATGAGGTCATCGAGGCCCCGTAGTTCCTCCATGAGCTGGTAAAACTTCTCCGGCTTGAGGGATTGTGCCCCGTCGGAGAGGGCCTTTTCCGGCTCGGGGTGGACCTCCACGAGGAGCCCGTCGGCCCCCACCACCCGGGTGGCCTTGGCCAGGGGGATGACGTACTGCCAGTGGCCAGCGGCGTGGCTGGGATCAACGATCACCGGCAGGTGGGTTAATTCCTTGAGTACGGGCACGGCGCTGATGTCCAGGGTATTGCGGGTGGCGGTCTCAAAGGTGCGAATACCCCGCTCACAGAGGATGACCCGATGGTTGCCGGCGGAGAGGATATATTCCGCCGACATGAGGAGCTCCTCCACGGTGGTCATCATGCCGCGCTTTAACAGGACCGGTTTTCGCGCCTGCCCTACTTTTTTGAGGAGGGCGAAGTTCTGGACGTTGCGCGCACCGATTTGGAGGATGTCGGCGTACTCCTCTACGAGATCCACGTCGGTCCCGCACATGACCTCGGTGACCACGGGCAGGCCCGTCTTTTCGCGGACCTTTGCCAGGAGCTTTAGCCCCTCCTCTTCCAGTCCCTGAAAGCTGTAGGGGGATGTCCGCGGCTTAAAGGCCCCGCCCCTGAGGATATGCCCCCCTCCCTTTTTGACGATGTAGGCGCTCTCCATCAATTGCGCCTCACTCTCCACGGAGCAGGGGCCGGCCATCACGATGAACTCCGGTCCGCCGATCTGCACATCGCCCACCTGGACGACCGAGTGCCCCTCATGGGACTCGCGGCTTGCCAGCTTGTAGGGCTTGAGGATGAACACGGTCTTCTCCACCCCCGGCAGGTGTTCGGCGGACTTGAGTTGTTCCTTGCCCCGATCGTCGCCCACCACACCGATGATGGTTCGTTCCACCCCCCGGGAGGGGTGCGCCCGATAACCGACCGACTCAATCCACTTGATCACGTCGTCTATTTGGGTCTCTGTCGCCTGTTGTTTCATCACGATCACCATCCTTCACCTCCTTTTAAAAAATAGGGCCATGGTCGCCGATGCTACCATGGCCCTATAAAAAAGCCATGGGTAGCACCTGTCTACCCATGGCTCAGTTGGCTCTATAACTTCCCCTTACGGTTCAGTCCCCCTAAGCGATGGGCAGACCGGTATAAAATAATAAAAATAGAAGCGCCAACTCTGAACATACTCTTCTCTGATTTTGCCCATCACGTTAAAAACCACCTTTAATGCATGATATGTTTATATAAAACCATACCCTATTCCCTTTGTCAAGAAAAAAATGCTATGCCCCTCTGGGGATGAGGGGTATGGGAGATTGAGGGGGGCGTTAAGGGCGATGGAAGTGGAGGTTTTATGTGTTGTTAGGAACGAGGTGTAAGAAACGGCGTGGACACATGGCCTGATCCAAGGATAAGCCGAAGGCTCCGCATTTTTACCCCTACCATCTCAGCATTAAGTCTTTCGATAGGACCTCAATAGTAAAAAAAGGAGTTATATTAATATTTAAATCAAAAAATGTTGAAAATTTGCCTTTTTCCCCATTATGTGCTGCTAATTTGCCCCTTTTTGGCTTTGACAAGGTATTTATACATTTGTTATTTTATTAGCACTCGTCTATGATGAGTGCTAATAATCAATATAATAAAATCTAGGAGTTGATGACAATGCAAGAACATCTGCCGGTAGTAAGTGATAATCTCAGCCACTATCTCGCCCAAATCAAGCAGTATCCCCTCTTAAGCCCAGAGGAGGAATTTGCCCTGGCGGTGCGGTATAAAGAGCAGGAAGAGGTGGAGGCCGCCCACAAACTCATCACCGCCAACCTCAGGTTTGTGGTCAAGGTGGCCTTGGAATACCGTGGCTACGGGATAAAGCTCCTCGACTTAATTCAGGAGGGGAACATCGGCCTGATGGTGGCCCTGAAGAAGTTCGACCCCCATAAGAGGTATCGATTCATCTCCTATGCCATCTGGTGGATCAGGGCCTATATCCAAAACTTCATCATCAGGTCCTGGAGCCTGGTCAAGATGGGAACCACCCAGATTCAAAAGAAACTCTTCTACAAGATGAGTAAAATCAAGGGGATCGCCCAGGCGGAACACAAAGAAGAAAAGATCGAGGAGTTGGCCCAAGAACTCAGCGTGAGGTCTTCGGACATTGAGGAAATGCAGAAGAGATTTGCGGGGCGGGACCTTTCCTTGAACGCCAAGTTGGGCTTTGATCAAGACATGACCTTTTTGGACCTCCTCCCCGATTTCTCCCCTGACCAGGAAGAGCTTTTGGGCGCATGTGAGGAGGACGATGCCCTCAAGGATGAGGTCGAGGATGCCCTCGGGGACCTCAGTGAGCGGGAGCGGTTTATCATCCGCCATCGCATTATGGCCGACGATCCCATGACCCTGCAGGAGTTGGGAGATACATTTCATATCTCCCGGGAACGCGTCAGACAGATCGAGGGTGAGGCCCTGAGAAAGTTGAAAGAGCAGTTGGCAGGGGCTGAATTGACGTGGGGTATGGCCTAATCCGGCTCACCAGTTGCGGGGCCAGGGGAGATCTTTTTCTTTCTTCTTTACCAATTTTACCACTTGATCAAGAATAATATCCGCGACCTCGTCTTTACTCATGAGGGGGAGTTTTCTCACCTTTCCAGAGGCATCCAGGATCTTGACGATATTGGTATCCACCCCAAACCCCGCCCCCTCCTGTGTAACGTCGTTGGCCACAATGAGGTCGAGTTTTTTCTCCTTTAACTTCGCCTCGGCATTTTCCATAAGCTCGCTGGTCTCAGCGGCGAAACCCACAAGAATATGATTGCGCCTCTTCTCTCCCAGTTCTTTGAGGATATCGGGGTTTTTCTCCATCTGTAAAAGATAGGATCCGTTTTTTCTCTTGGTGATCTTTTCATCAAGGACGTTTTGGGGGCGGAAATCGGCCACCGCCGCAGCCATAATGACGATGTGGCAATCTTCAAAATAGTGCGTGACGGCATCGTGCATCTCGTGAGCGGAGTGGACCATGATTTGCGGGATATCCCGTCGGGGCAGTGAGAGGTAATGGGGACCAGCGATCAAGGTCACCTCCGCCCCTCTCCTGCGGGCCATCTTCGCCAGGGCGAACCCCATCCGCCCGGTGGAGCGATTGGTGATGGACCTGACCGGATCGATCGGCTCCAACGTGGGACCGGCCGTAATCAAGACGCGCTGACCGGAGAGATCCTTTTGGGTAAAAATGTCCTCGATCTTTTCGATGATTTCTTCAATATCGGCCAACTTCCCCCGTCCCATGCTCCCGCAGGCCAGATCCCCTTCTATGGGTCCCACGAACTGATACCCATGGACCTTCAGCTTATCCACATTATTCTGCACGAAACCGCTCTCCCACATGTTCACGTTCATAGAAGGAGCGAACAAAACGGGTACCGTGGTAGCCATGATCATGGTAGAGAGGAAGTCATCGGCAATGCCGTTGGCTATCTTGCCCAGGATGTTCGCCGTGGCCGGGGCGATCACCATGAGATCGGCGATATCGGCCAAGGCTACGTGGCCGATCTTGGAGCCCATCAAGAGTTGGAACATGTCGCAGAGGACGGGGTTGCCGGAGAGGGTTTGAAAAGTGAGGGGTGTGATGAATTGTTGGGCGTTTTTGGTCATCACCACATGGACGTTTGCCCCCCCTTTGGTCAGCTCACGGAGGAGTTCCACCGCCTTGTAGGCGGCGATCCCACCGCTCACCCCCAGTATGATCTCCCTGTTTTTTAGCATCTCTTGGCCTATTTGGATGATTATTATAGGAATAAGGAGAAAATGTCAAGAATTTAAGTGCACTTTCTCGTTGACATTCCAGCCGTACGGGTTTAAGCTATATTATAAGGACACAATAGAATAACGGTCGCTAGGGGAGCTCGCAAGGGCTGAGAAATCCCACAAAAGGGATGACCCTGGGAACCTGTATGGGTAATTCCAGCGTAGGGAAGCGGCGGCGAAGACAAGAGTAAAAAGCCGTATCTTCCCTCTGCTTGCCAATAGAAACAGAGAAGATACGGCTTTTATATATATGAGACAAGGAGGATATAATAATATGACATTAGACGAGGTCACCATTTCCCGGGCCATTATCGAGCGGTTTCTGAAAAAGTTCGAGGCGTCACTGGAGGTAGACTGCGCCGTTGTCGGGGGGGGGCCTGCGGGATTGGTAGCGGCGTACCACCTTGCCAGGGCCGGCTATAGGGTCACCCTCTTTGAACGAAAGCTGAGCATCGGCGGGGGGATGTGGGGCGGGGGAATGATGTTCAATGAAATCGTGGTGCAGGAGGAGGGCAAGAGGATACTCGATGAATTCGGCATCAGGAGCGAGTTGTACCAGGATGGGTATTATACCGCCGATGCGGTAGAGTCCGTCTCGACCATCTGCTCCAAGACCGCCCAGGCGGGCGCCCGGATATTCAATCTGATGAGTGTGGAGGATGTGATGGTGCGTGAGGCGCGGGTGGTAGGCCTCGTTTTGAATTGGACGGCGGTCGAGATGGCCGGTCTCCACGTGGATCCGTTGACCATCCGCAGTCAATACGTCATCGATGCTACAGGCCACGATACGGAGGTGGTCAAGATCATTGAGCGCAAGGTAGACGCCGCTTTGCTCACCCCCACGGGAGCGATCATGGGGGAGAAATCCCTCTGGGCGGAGGCGGCGGAACTCAGTACCCTGGAGAACACCACAGAGGTCTTCCCCGGGGTCTTTGTGGCGGGGATGTCCGCCAACGCATCCTTCGGGGCTTATCGGATGGGACCTATCTTCGGCGGGATGCTTCTCTCAGGAGAACGGGCGGCGGCCTTGATCGCCGAAAGGCTCACACAGGAGCGATGAAGCGCGTTGTCACCATTGCGGGCTCCGACCCAGGGGGCGGGGCAGGGATTCAGGCGGACCTGAAGACCATCGCCGTATTGGGAGGCCATGGAATGAGCGTGATCACCGCCCTCACCGCACAAAACAGCCTGGGGGTCCAGTCGGTCTATCCGATCCCCCTCCCCTTCATCGAGGCGCAGATGGATGCGGTCCTCTCCGATATGGGGGCCGATGCCGCCAAGACCGGAATGCTCCGTGATGGCGCAGTGGCGAGGTTGGTGGCGAAGAAAATGAAGCACTATGGAGTGAATAAACTGGTGGTGGATCCCCTCATTGCCGCCACGGACGGCACTCCACTTTTGGATGAGGAGGGACAGACTGCCCTGCGTCAGGAATTGTTTCCTCTGGCTTCCCTCGTCACTCCGAACCTCCCCGAGGCCACTGTGTTGGCAGGTATGGAGATAGGGTCGGTAGAGGAGATGAAAGAGGCGGCCAAGATGATCCACGAATATGGTGCCGAGGCCGTTTTAATAACAGGAGGACACCTGGCGGGAGACCCGGTGGACATCCTCTTCGATGGGTCGGAGTTCACGGAGTTTCGATCGGAACGGATGGCTGTGTCTGATGTACACGGGACCGGCTGCGTGCTCTCCGCCGCCATCGCCACGGAGCTGGCCAAGGGGGCCTCGCTTCAGGAGGCCGTGCAGCGGGGCAGAGAGGTGACCATCATGAGTATTAAAGGCGCCTTGGCGATTGGGAAAGGGAGGCGATTCGCCCATCCCCCTGCCTATGGTGCGTTGGAAGGAGAACGATATAGGGTAATCGAGGCCTTGAGTAAAGCCCTTGCCCGGTTGCAAAGAGAAGAGGGACTCGGGGGTCTCATCCCTGAGATATCCTCCAACCTCGGTTATGCCCTCCCCTTTGCCCAGGCAAAGGGGGATGTGGCCGCCTTTCCTGGGCGGATCATACGGGCGCGAGATACCATTGCGACAATCGATGCCCCTGCCTTTGGCGTCTCCCAGCATATCGCCTCGATCATCCTGACCGTCATGCACCACGACCCCTCATGCCGCTCAGCCATGAACATCAGATATTCCCCCGGTATTTTGCAGGCCTGCACGGAGGGTGGGTTGCGCACCTACGGCTTTGACCGTCGCGAGGAGCCGCAGGAGGTTACCGAGGAGGAGGGGCGTTCGCTGGCCTGGGGGGTGGAGAAGGTCCTGGCCGGCGCAGGGGAGGTACCGGACGTGATCTATGACGAGGGCGGGTGGGGGAAAGAGGCCATGATCCGCGTCCTGGGGGGGGACCCCGGAGAGGTGGTCAAGAAGGTGATCGAGATCAAGAGGAGATGCACATGATAGAGACACAACTCGCTAAGGCGCGCAGGGGTGAAGCCACCCCGGAGATGGAGGCCGTTGCCCGCGCGGAGGGGGTTGATTTCCACACCCTCATGGAGGGGGTGGCTTGCGGGAAGATCGTCATCCCCGCCAACAAAAAACACCGAGGGCTCAGGCCTATGGGGGTTGGAAAGGGTCTGACCGTCAAGGTCAATGCCAATATCGGAACATCCTCGGACCACGCCGATCCCGCCGAGGAGCTCCAGAAGCTGGAGGCGGCAATTGAGGCCGGTGCCGACACCGTCATGGACCTGAGCACCGGCGGTGACATCGATGCGATCAGGAAGCTCATTCTCGAGCGTTCCCCCCTGCCGGTGGGGACAGTCCCCATCTACCAGGCCGCCATCGAGGTGGCTCAGCGCAAGGGGGGTATCGTCCAGATGACCCCCGATGATATCTTTGAAGTCATCGAGCGCCACGCCGCGGATGGGGTGGATTTCATCACGGTCCACTGCGGGGTAACCCTGAGCAGCTTGGAGCGGCTCAAGGCCCAGGGGAGGATCACGGATATCGTCAGCAGGGGAGGGGCCTTTCTCGCCACGTGGATGATCTACAATGAGCGCGAAAACCCCCTCTATGAGGACTTCGACCGACTCCTGAAGATCGTCCAACAATACGATGTCACCCTGAGCCTCGGAGATGGGCTGCGCCCCGGCTGCCTGGCCGATGCCACCGACCGCCCCCAGATCCAGGAACTCCTCCTCTTGGGGGAACTAACCGAGTGTGCCTGGAAGGAGGAGGTGCAGGTGATGATCGAGGGGCCGGGCCATGTCCCCCTGGACCAGATCGAGACCAATATCCGATTGGAGAAGCGGCTGTGCAACGGGGCTCCTTTTTATGTCCTGGGACCGCTCGTGACCGATGTGGCACCGGGGTATGATCACATCGTGTGCGCCATCGGGGGGGCCTTGGCCGCATACCACGGGGCGGATTTTCTCTGTTACGTGACCCCGGCCGAACACCTCAAGCTCCCCACCCCTCAGGATGTGCGAGAGGGGGTTATTGCCACGCGCATTGCAGCGCACGCCGCCGACGTGGCCCGCGGTCACGCCAAGGCCAGGGCATGGGATGATGAGCTTTCTGGGGCGCGCAAGGCCCTCGATTGGGGAAAACAGATTCAATTATCCATTGATCCGGCTAAGGCAAAGAAATACCGGGAAGAGAGCAGGCCTCAGACGGAAGAGGTATGTACCATGTGCGGCAAGTTCTGCGCCATCAAGATGGTGCGGGAATTCTTGGGTCTTACCGAAGGCCGCACCGAAGGTAAGACCGAAGACAAGCCGGACTGAGGGTGTCTGTTATGTCGAAAAAGGCGGATGGGGTTTTCATTACCGGGACCGACACCGAGGTGGGAAAGACCCTCATCGCCGCCGGCCTGGTAGTTGCGCTGCAGGATCAAGAGATCGATGTCGGGGTGATGAAGCCCCTGGAGAGCGGCGCCCCATCCTTTGAATCCACCCCCATCCCGCGGGACGCCTTCTACCTGAAGGAGATCGCCGGGGTTCAGGACGACCTCGACCTGATCAACCCCTACCGCTTTGAGGCCCCCCTGGCCCCTGGGGTGGCTGCTGAAAAAGAAGGGGTGGAGGTTGATCTACAGCGGATCAAGGGGGCCTACGAGGAGCTCAAGGGTCACCACCAATTCATGGTGGTGGAGGGGGCCGGGGGACTGCTGGTGCCCATCGCCAAGGGAGTCTTGTTCCCGGAGCTCGTCAAGCTCCTGGGCCTCCCCCTCCTCGTGGTGGCCAGGTCCTCCCTCGGGACCATCAACCATACCCTTCTGACCCTCTCGTATTGTCAACGGGAGGGCCTCGCAGTGAAGGGCCTAATCATAAGCAAATCAACCCCGGATGCCGATCCTGCCGAAGACAGCAACTCCCAGGTCATCACTCAGTTCAGCGGGGTGCCCGTTTTGGGGTCCTTGCCTTATCTGAGGGACTGCGCAGGGGTAAAGGGAAATAGGGCATTCCTCGCTCAAATATTCACCCAGTATATCGATATAAAAAAGTTGGTGGCGGAATTAGGTTTGGGATGAGGTTTTTAGTCCCGCCTATGGCGGGATTTCGATGACCCGCCTTACACGGGTCATCTCAACAGTCCGTATTTCTTTGCTGCCTCCTCAAATCCCGGCAGGGATCGCTCGATGACCTCCATCGGCACACAATAGGCAATACGGCAATAGCCCCCCTTCCCGAAACCCCTCCCCGGGACGGTCAGGATATGAAAGGTCTCTTGCAGGTCCGAGACAAAGGCGAGATCGTCCTCAATGGGGGTTCGGGGAAACATGTAGAAGGCCCCCTGAGGCCTTATCAGGGAATAGCCGTATTCGGTGAGTGCTTCGTAGAGGAGGTCTCGTTTTTGCTGGTATTCCCTGGGTCCCACGTGGTTTGCGCCGACCAGGGGCAACAATCGCTGCATGAGGGCAGGGGCATTGACATATCCCAAGGTCCTATTGGCGAAGATCATGGCCTCGATGACCTCCTCCGCCCCTGCATACCGGGGGTTGATTGCCACATATCCGATTCTCTCCCCGGGGATACTGAGGGACTTTGAGTATGAGACCACCGAGATGGAGGGTTCGTAGATCTCAAATACATTGGGGAGGGCAATATTGTCATAGACGATGGTCTTATAGGCCTCATCGGCGAAGAGATAGATAGGGGTTTTTCTCCCCGTGCTCCGGGCCCGCAGGAGATCGGCCAATGCACGCAGTGAATCGGCGGAATAGACGACCCCCGTGGGGTTATTGGGGGAGTTGATGAGGACGGCCTTGGTCTTGTCCGTAATGGCCTTTTTGATGGCCTCCAGGTCGAGGGTGAAATCCTCTGCGGTATCTACAAGGCACATGACCCCCCCGTGGTTATCGATGTAAAATTGGTACTCAACGAAGTACGGTGAGGGGACAATCACCTCATCCCCTTGATCGAGGATGGCCTTGAGGGCGACATTCAACCCCCCGCCGGCCCCGACGGTCATCACGATATGGTCTTCCGTGAAGGTGATGCCCGTTTCTTCGGAGAGCTGCTGGGCCACAAACCTCCTAGTCTCCGGGTAGCCGCTGTTGGGCATATACCCGTGCATCCCGGGGATGGGGTTGAGGGCGAACTCCTTCAGGGCCTCCTTGAATCCCGGGGGGGGCTCTTCCACCGGATTCCCCAGGGTGAAGTCGAAGATATTATCCTCGCCGTACTGCGCCTTGAGCTGTGGTACCGATTCGAACATCTTCCGCACCCAGGAAGATCCTTCCAAGAGCTGTCTCACCTTTTCGGAAATGGCCATATCGTACTCCTTTGTTCAAATCAAAAAGGCAATGGGAAATGCAATGATAGTTTTTGCGCTCGAAACCCCGGCCTTGTCGCCACAGACCGTCGTTCAATACCCTGTTTGGTGAGATATTATAGGTTGTTTAAAGGGGGTTGTAAAGACGTTGTCATATTTCTGGATGCGTGGCGAGGGTGTGATGAGGTGTGGTCCCATTCACCTTAAAAATTACCCCTATCTTGACACATGAAATTGCAGTATTATATTTTTTGGAGAAGCTAATCAATATTTAAGTTATAGATTGGGATTTTCAGTAAGATAAAAAGGAGGGGATATGATGGCAATTGCTAAAAAAAGCGTGGTGTGGGTGCTGGTGGCAGCCTTTATGTGTGGGGTTGCCGTGGCTGGTGGATCTCTGCACGACACAGCGAGCGCTGCGGAACCGAGTTCTCAAACGCAGCTCTTCGAGGCAGTCACGCCGAAAGAGGCCTCTACCCTGATCCAGAAGAACAACGCAAATCCCAAATTCGTTATCCTCGATGTGCGGACCCCACAAGAGTTCGCGAGCGGGCATATCGAGGATGCCGTCAATCTCGATTACTATTCCAAGACTATTCTGGACGATCTAGACCACTTAGACAAGACCAAGACCTATCTCGTCTATTGTCGCAGCGGGAGCCGCAGTGGTAAGACGTTTAACTTTATGAAGGAACTCAAGTTTCAGAAGGTCTATCACATGGTGGGCGGAATAGTACGCTGGCAGGCCGAGGGGCTGCCGACGACGAAATAAGATTGCAGTTCCTTAAATCTTTTTTGCGCGGATTTCCTGATTCGTTCCCTGTCCAGTTCCACTTGCTCATCCTGATCCCTCTGGGCTACCAGGACCTCTTTCCTCTATTTGTGTAATGTTTTGATTTTTTGCTTTGCTTTCTTCTCCGAGGTGATCCTCTCTCTTGAGAGCACGTGCGGTTTACGGGAAGCACCTCTGCGTAAGAATTCATGCTATAGAAAATTAGACTAATATCTCATTTTGTTGTAGACAAACGAGCCCTGATTCTATTATCCTAAAGCTTGTTTAAAAAAGGAATTGCTTGAAAGGAGGTTTAACAGCATGAATGGCAAGACTAAGAGGAAGCCTCCCGAAATTATCCTACGCGATGGTAAGCCAGCAGCCGTTATTGTCGATATTGACGAATATCAGGAAATGGTAGAGCGTTTGGAAGATCTGGACGATTTGAGGATGTTGGAGGAGTTGCGCAAAAAACCCCTCAAGTTCAGAAAGCTGGAAGATTTCTTGGAGGTGTACAATCCCGTTATATGAAATCTATCTTGAACGAAGGGCGGAGCAGGATCTCAAGAAGCTGCCAGCAGAGGGTTTTCGTCGGATTATTTCCTCCATTAAGGCTCTAGCTGAAGACCCCAGGCCCGCTGGATGCCGCAAGATCAGCGGTTCAAAGAACGATTGGCGAATTCGGGTTGGAGACTATAGGATAATCTATGGGGTTGATGAAGAAGCAAAGGCCGTCAGGGTTATGAGGGTCCGGCATCGACGAGAAGTATATCGCTAAGAGAGAACGATCATTTATGAAGTTTAAAGATGCTGACAATCTCAGACCATCGGATGATTTGAAACGAGGCATAGGCTAACCTCATAACGTTAGGAGACAAACATGGCAGTGGTCCGAAGAATGTTTTTAGTACCAATTATATTGTCATTTATATTTGCATTCCCTGCATTTGCAAAACAAAAAGGGGGTTCAAAAGGAGTTTTAGAAAAACTAAGACAAAATCAGGGATATAGCTCTGTTTATGACCAAAATAAAGAGCTTGCTGAAGCCTTGGCCGCACTTCCCCCAATACAAGACGGCATTAATGAAGAAGAAGAATCAGCTTTAGTAAGGATTGCTAAATCTCTTAGTCTTCCATTAGAAGGAAGTGTTTTAGAAGGTACAAGTAGTGCTGCTTATTTAGATGAAATTATTACAGGAGGACCTGAAGCAGTAAATCATTTCTATTCACATGCAATGGGTAACCCGGCGCAGAGTAATCCGATAGTAAGCTACATAAACCATGTTGCCCAAGAAAAAGATAACTTAGTTAAAATAGTAGGCAATGAATTACACCCACAATTACCTGAAGAACTTCAAAAAACACCAGAAATAAAGGGTTATAATTAGTCTGTATTAAATACTTTGGAGAATATAGCACGTTTAAAAGATATCTCCACACCGAAACAAAAGGGAAATTTAAGTGATTGGCTTGAAATGGGGCCTGAAAATAAGAACTTACCCAACACGGATCTCAGATTATTGGTTTTATTGGCTGGAAAAGAAGAATTCAATGAAAAGAATAATCCTTTGAAGTATAAAGGGCTTGACTTATTTAAGAAATATTTTAAGAAGAGAGTAGTAGGAAAAGAAATATGGAAAGATCCTGATAAAGCAACTGATTTTTTAAATCATCCTAAGTATATTGATGCTTATCAAAAACTACATTTTAGATATATAAAGGACACAATAGATAAAGCACAAAGCCCCCACAAAACTTTTAAGAACAAAGGTGGGGATTGTGAGGATTATGGTATTTTTACATCATTCTGTTTACAAAAAGCTGGTTATGAAACATCCGCACTTTTAGTTGTGTGGAAGGAGGGTAGTGGACACATGGTAGCTACTTATAAAAAAGATGGAGAATTATATGTCTTAGATAATGGAACCCCGATTTATATTACAGGTATAAGGCAATTCAACTCACTTATTGAAATTGGAAAAACGTTAGCAGAAGAAAGAGGAGTTAATGTTAAATATATATGGGCTTACGATTGGAAAACAACCTTAAGAAAGTTTAATAAGATTAATGGCAACAAATTCTATTTTAGAGACTCTTTAGTACAACCTAAAAAATGAATTCTGTATTTTCAATCAAATAAGAATCCTCATAAATAACGTATAAGTAAGATTTTGTAAATAAAAATCAAACACCGCAAGCACCGCCGCAAGCGCCAACGCAAGCAGAACAAGCAGCGCAAGCACCACCAGCACAAGCACCGCAAGCATAGTATCTTTCTATGAACATGCCGCAGCCAGAACTATGAGAGCTGTGATGTGAATGTGTTCCTGTTGCTATTCCATCTGAATAGCTTACGCTTAGGTCATTTGTATGCTGGGCAGCTTTCCCTTTGGTTGCTGGAAGGAAAGGCCAGGCCAGGTTACCTCCCCCATCCCATTTGCTTTTTATCCAAGCCCCACCCTATGCCCTCTTTTGTGGCGACGAAAGGGAATTCAAACGAAAAGGTCGGGGTGCGTTCATGTGGAATCATGAAAAATAAGGAAAAACTTGAGATCTTTGAGTTAGAGTGCGCGAGGACTTTGGGTGTCTCTTTCTCCTATAATCTCAAGTCAAAGATGACGTCTTCCCCCGCCCTGCTTACCTTGTAGGAAGATGGCCTGATGGCCTCGTGTAGATCGCTGATCCCCAAGTCGCCGATCCCCTCTATCCCTTTGCCCAGGATAAGCGGGGCCGTGATGACCACCATCCTGTTGACCAACCCTTCTTTCAAAAAGGAGGTGATGACCTCCGCGCCCCCCTCCACCAATATGGAGGAAATGCCCCGTTCGGCCAGCATTTTCATCAAGGACCTCAACTCCACCCACCCATCTGTGCCCCTCTGAACCACGAGGACCTCTTTCCCCTCTTTTCCTATCGCTGCGGCTTTATCCTTTCCGTGCTCCTCAGTGGTGACAATAAGGGTCTTCCCCTCATCCTGAAGCAACTGAGCGTGTGCGGGGATGCGCAACCTGCTGTCAAGGACTATGCGCAGGGGATTCCTCCCCTTCACCAATCTCACCGTAAGCTGGGGATCGTCGGCCAGCACGGTCCCTATGCCGACCATGATCGCCTCGTGTTGGGCGCGCAGGCGGTGGGCGTACTTCCGAGAGGCCTCTGAGCTGATCCAGCGCGCATTACCCTGAGAAGTAGCGATCCTGCCGTCGAGGGACTGGGCATATTTGACCGTGACAAAGGGGAGGCCTGTTTGGGTATGGTAAAAATAGACCTCATTGACCGCACGCGCCTCCTGCTCCAAGACCCCTACGGTTACCTCTATGCCGTGGTCACGCAGGATCTGAACACCCTTCCCATCTACCAGGGGGTGAGGATCGAGGGTGGCGATCACGACCTCTTTGATCCCCTGTTCAATAATAGTGTCGACGCAGGGGGGGGTCTTCCCCCAGTGACAGCAGGGCTCTAAGGTAACGTACATGGTAGCACCCCGTATCCCACCCGAGGCCTTATTTATGGCATCTATCTCGGCATGGTCCTCGCCGAATTTGTGGTGATACCCTTCGGCAATAATCCTGCCCGCGCGTACGATCACCGCCCCCACCATAGGGTTGGGATTCACCTTCCCCATCCCCCGGCGGGCCAGTTGCAGGGCCCGTCTCATATACTGTTCATCTTTTTTGCGCATAGGGTCAATTCACAACCTCGGGTTGGAACATGTAATTGTCCCTCTCACACTATCCGATTATCATCTCCCCCTTTTTACTCTTGGCATAGCGACGCCATGCGAGGCAGACTTATTCTAAGACAGATCCTCTGTGATGTCAAAAGCTCAACTGTCGGACAATTTGACTTGGGGAGGGGAGCATCTTATAATTGACCGCAATGGACAAACACATCGAAACATTTCTCGAAGAAGACATCGGCTCAGGAGACGTCACGACCGATGCCATTGTCCCTGAAAATCATGTCTCAAAGGCAGACATCATTGCCAAGGCGGACGGGGTGATGGCCGGACACATCTTTGCCCGACAGGTCTTTCATACCCTTGATAAAAACATCCGCTATGAAGAGTTAAAGCAGGACGGCGAACGGATCACTTACAAGGATATCCTGGCAGTCATCGCAGGTACAAGCCGCGCCATCCTGACGGGCGAACGGGTGGCCTTAAACCTCCTCCAGAGGTTATCGGGGATTGCTACCCTCACCAGAACCTTCGTCGATGCCGTCGAAGGGACCGGCGTTAAAATCCTCGATACGAGAAAGACCTCGCCGGGGTTGCGAGAGATGGAAAAATATGCGGTCAGGATGGGGGGAGGGCATAACCATCGGTTCAATTTGAGTGAGATGGCCCTCATCAAGGAAAACCACATTACCATAGCCGGTTCTATCCGGGAGGCGGTGAAACGGGTGAGGTCTCGGTCCACGATACCGATTGAAGTGGAAGTCAAAAACATAGAAGAGTTAAGGGAGGCCGTAGAGGCAGGGGTTGACAGAATCATGTTTGATAACTGGGATACAGCATCGATCAAGGATGCCGTTGCTTTTGTGAATAACAGGATCCCCCTGGAGGTGTCGGGAAACATGACCGTCGAAAAGGCACGGGAGGTTGCCAAGACAGGGATCGACTTTATCTCGGTGGGGGCAATCACCCACTCCTTCAAAGCACTCGATATGACCTTACTCCAGGAAGGACTGCGGGATGAGCGCTGAAGAATCGGCCTCCGAAAGAAAAGAAATCCTTGAAAAGATAGCGCAAGCCAAGAATAAACTGGGAAAGGACATGATCATCCTTGCCCATTTCTATCAGGAGGATGATATCGTCGGGTGCGCAGATGTTGTGGGCGATTCCCTTCAACTCGCCCGGCAGGCCGCGAAACAAAAAGATGTCCCCTATATTGTGTTCTGTGGCGTCTCTTTCATGGCGGAGATGGCACGGATCATCTGCTCACCAGGGCAGGAGGTCCTCCATCCCGAGCCCGATGCGCGGTGTCCCTTGGCGGATATGGCCGGGATAGAACAGGCAGAGGCGGCCTGGGTCGACTTAAAAAAATCGGATAAAAAAATTATACCGGTAGCGTACGTGAATTCCAACGCCGACCTGAAGGCACTGTGCGGGTGCAACGACGGGACGGTCTGCACGTCCGCTAATGCACAACAGGTCTTTGAATACGCCTTCTCCAAGGGAGACGCGGTGTTTTTCTTCCCGGATGAGAGCCTGGGACGAAACACCGCCCATGCACTGGGCATAGCGGATCACGAGATGTTCCTGTGGGACCCCGCGGCGGGAATAAAGAATACGAGCAAAGACCGTGTAAAAAAGGCAAAGGTCTTTGTATGGAAGGGGTATTGTTATGTCCATACGAAATTTCTCCCCTCAGATGTCCTGAAAGTAAGAAACGAAACACAAGGAATAAACGTGATCGTGCATCCTGAATGTACCCCGGAGGTGGTCGCCCTGTCGGACTCCGCAGGATCGACCAGTATGATCAAACATACCGTCGAAACATCGGAGCCTGGTTCATCATGGGCCATTGGGACGGAGTGGAATTTTGTGCATAGAATCAAGGTGCACAACCCTGATAAGTTCATCGTTCCTCTCAAGCGATCCGTCTGCAGCGACATGACGAAAATACAACCCCGCCACCTTCTCCAGGTACTGGAAGGATTGGTGGAAGGGAAACTTCATGGCCGGGTGAGCGTGGAAAAGGAAATCATAGAGGATGCGAGAACGGCATTGAAGAGGATGCTGGAGATAGCCTGAGATGAAGAGCAACAAAAAACATTATTGTGACGTCCTTGTTATCGGATCAGGCATAGCCGGTCTCACGACGGCGATCACCGCCTCCGAGCATGGGTTTGATGTCATCCTTATAAACAAGGAAGCCTCGTTAGAAAAATCCAACACTCAATACGCCCAGGGAGGGATCGTCAGTCAAGGCCACGATGATTCCCCTCAACTCCTTATCGAGGACATCATGGAAGCAGGGGATGGGATTTCAAACCTCGAAGCCGTTACCATCCTTGCCTCGGAAGGCCCCTCCCTCGTGGAAGATGTATTGATAAAAAAGAGCGGAATTCCTTTCTCACGTGCTGAAACAGGTGATTTTGAGTATGCCAGGGAGGCCAGTCACTCGAGACGGAGAATCCTTCACTGTATGGATACAACGGGTAAGGCCATAGAAAAAGGCCTCATAGATAAGGCGCAGAAGAGCAAACAGATCCGGCTTTTTACAAACTCCACGGCCGTCGACCTTCTTACCATCCCCCACCATTCCACCAATCCCCTTTCCCTCTACCGGGAACCCCAATGCATCGGGGCCTACGTATTTAACAATGGAGAGGAAAAGGTTGAAATGATATTCTCGTCGTATACCGTCCTCGCCACAGGAGGACTGGGCAGGATTTACCTCCATACCACTAATCCTCCCTGCGCAACCGGGGACGGGTTTGCCATGGCATACCGAGCGGGGGCGAGGCTGATCAACATGGAGTATATCCAATTTCATCCGACCTCTCTCTTCCATAAGGATGCGGATGGGTTTCTCATTTCAGAGGCCATGCGGGGCGAAGGGGCACGGCTAACGACCAAGGACAATGTCCCCTTTATGGATGGCTATTCCCCTCAGGGTGACCTTGCCCCCCGAGATGAGGTCACGAGGGCCATCTATGAAGAGATGATCAAGAGGGGGGATGCCTATGTATATCTCGACATCGCCTCCTATACCACGATAGATATCAAAAAGCGTTTTCCCACGATTTATGAAAAATGTTTGTCTCTCGGTATTGATATCCTCGAGGAGCCGATCCCCGTCGTACCTTCCGCCCATTATAGCTGCGGAGGGGTACAGGTGGATACCTGGGGGAGAACATCCTTAAAGAATCTCTATGCGGTGGGGGAGGTCTCAGCAACAGGCATCCACGGTGCGAATAGGCTCGCCTCCACCTCGTTGCTGGAGGGACTGGTATGGGGGGTGAGGGCATCAAAAGATATTGCCGCTCACTTTGACGGGGAAAAGCCCTACAAAGAATCGGAAATCCCTTCATGGCAGCCCCCTGAGAAAGAGGAGGAGGTTGACCCTGCCCTCGTCCAACAGGACTGGCTGAGCATTACCTCAACGATGTGGAACTATGTGGGTATTATAAGGACCGTAAAGAGATTGGAACGGGGGACCGCCGATCTCCGGTATTTGAAGAATAGGATAGACGATTTCTATCGAAAGGCCCACCTCACCCCCATGGTCTTAAACCTGAGAAGCGGCATTCAAACCGCCCTGATCGTGGCCGATGCAGCCTTTTCAAACAGAAGCAGCAGAGGTACACATTATATCCAAATATCCAATAGATCCGATCAAAGAATCGAACCTTAAATGATCATCCTCGCCATCGAGAGTTCGTGTGACGATACCGGGGCCGCCCTGATAGAGGACGGGAAGAAGATCCTTTCCGACTGCCTCTCGTCGCAGGATGAGGTCCATCAACGGTATGGGGGGGTGGTACCTGAGTTGGCCTCTCGACGCCACCTGGAAAACATCGTGCCGGTGATACGGGGGGCCCTCGATGAGGCCCACAGATCATTAGACGACGTACATGGCGTGGCGGTCACCCGTGGACCAGGCCTGGTGGGCTCCCTCTTGGTAGGGATCATGGCGGCCAAGGCCATCGCCCATGCCAAGGGTTTCCCCCTGGTGGGGGTGAACCACTTGATGGGACACCTGCTGGCCGTCTTCTTGGAACACGAGGTTCCCTTCCCCTTTATCGGGATGGTGGCCTCTGGGGGACATACCTCCCTCTATCTGGTCGAAGGATTTACGGCCTTTCATCCCCTGGGCAGAACCAGGGACGATGCGGCCGGGGAGGCCTTTGATAAGGTGGCCAAGTATCTGGGGTTGGGATACCCGGGTGGGATGGTCATCGAACAACTGGCCCGACAAGGTGATCCTGAGGCCATACCCTTCCCCCGGGCCTATATCGCCAAGGACTCCCTGGACTTCAGCTTCAGCGGGATCAAGACGGCGGTGGTGAACTACGTCCGCGCCCATCCCCTTTCCGATGACGGTATGGCCGATATCGCCGCATCCTTTCAAGAGGCGGTGGTGGATGTGCTGGTGAACAAGATCATCTGGGCGGCCCAATATCATCAGGTGGACAGGGTGGTGGTAGCCGGTGGGGTGGCCTCCAACAACCGCCTGCGGGAGCGTTTGCAGCACGAGGGGGAACAGGTTGGCATACAACCGTATTTCCCCTCCCCTTTTCTCTGTAAGGATAATGCGGCCATGATCGGGGTGGCGGGCTACCACCTCCTCAACGAAGGCAAGAGAGATGGGTTGGCGATGAGCGCCCTGTCACGCTGGCCTTTAGAAAAAGGGCTGGACCCATGACCACGTTGATGCAGGAGCTGAGGAGCCGAGGGGTCTCCCCCAAGAAGGCCCTGGGCCAGCACTTCCTCATCGACAAGGGAATAGCCCACAAGATCATTCAATTGGCGGCCCTGGGACCTGAGGATTGCGTGGTGGAGATCGGCCCTGGCATGGGGGTCCTAACCTTCCTCATGCTCCCCCGCGTAAAGCGGCTAGTGGCAGTGGAATTGGATAAAGATATAGCCGACTACCTCAAGGAAAAGGGGGAGGGGATGGCTTCGCTGAGTGTCATATGCGGGGACGCCCTCCACTATGATTTCCAGGGTCTCGCCCAGGAGGCAGG
>Ga0307421_1000599_pt1 | contig 22988 bp, 23 predicted proteins | sample SalMarWE160270MG_FD_202163 | JGI IMG/M metagenome (GOLD analysis project Ga0307421, IMG submission 202163) | Salt marsh sediment microbial communities from the Plum Island Ecosystem LTER, Massachusetts, United States - WE1602-70 | ecosystem: Environmental > Aquatic > Marine > Intertidal zone >...
CCAGGCTGGCCACTGAGGTCTTCCCGGTGCCGCCTTTTCCGGCTACGGCAATATTAAAGCTCAAACAGTTCTCCTCCGCTTTCTAGAATAACCCGGTAACCTTACCGGTATTTACATCAACATCCACTTTCCTGAAGGCCGGGCTGGAACTGGTACCCGGCATCAGGGTGATGGCTCCGGCGCAGGGGCAGAGGAACTTTGACCCGGAGTAAATCAGCACGTCGCGGATGGGCAGCGTCCAGCCCTTGGGAACACCCTTAAGGGCCGGGTCGTGAGTAAGAGACAGGTGAGTCTTGACCATCATGGTGGCGTACTCATCATATTTAGCATCGGCCTCGAAAGTCTTGGCCTTGGCCTCCGCCTCGGGAGTCCAGGCCACGCCGTCGGCGCCGTAGACCTCCTTGGCAATCATGGCTACCCTGTCCCGCAGCTTCATCTCGTTGGGATAGAGGAACTTGAACTCGTTCTCCTCATCACAGGCTTCCTTGACCACGTCGGCCAGCTCCAGGGCGCCGTCGCCGCCGTCTGCCCAGTGGGTGGACACGGCGCAGCGGGCGCCGGCGGCCTCAGCCGCCTTCCTCACCATGGCTATCTCCGCCTTGGTATCGGTATGGAAGCAGTTGATGCACACCACCGGGTTGATGCCGGACTTCCGGATAACCCCGATAAGGTGCAACATATTGGGCAGCCCCTTCTCCAGCAGCCCCAGGTCTTCCTTATTATAGGCGTCGGGCAGTGGAATACCGGCCACTACTTTAGGCCCGCCGCCGTGCATCTTTAGCGCTCTTATAGTGGTGGTCAGCACCGATACGTGGGGCTTAAGGCCGCTATAGCGGCACTTTACGTTCCAGAACTTCTCAAATCCGATATCAGCGGCAAAGCCGCTCTCGGTAATATGGTAATCAAACATCTTGAGGCCGATTCGGTCGGCTATGATTGAAGACTGGCCGACAGCGATATTGGCGAAAGGCCCGGCGTGTACCATACAGGGCTGGTATTCTACGGTGGACAGCAGGGTGGGATTAACGGTGTTGCGCATCCAGGCGGTCATGGCGCCGCCCACCCCCAGGTCGCCGGTGGTAATCGGTTTGCCCTTCTTATTAAAGGCGACGGTGATATTATCCATTCTTTCCCGCAGGTCGGCCAAATCTCGCACGATGGAGAGCATGGCCATCAGCTCACTGCTTACGGCGATACCGAACTTGGACTGCATGGTGAAGCCGTCCATGCGCCCGCCCAGGCCGATGACGATATTGCGCAGGCTCTGAGCGCAGAAGTCCATAATCCAGCCCATCTCCACCCGGGTGGGGTCGATATTCAGGCGGGGCATTTTGGTCAACCGGTCCAGCTGCTCGTCATCGTAGTTACGCTCGTGCTGCATCCGGGCGGTCATGGCCACCATGGCCAGGTTGTGGGCGTTCATAATATCGTTGATGTCGCCGGTAAGCCCCATGGAAAACTCGGTCATGGGGATGAGCAGGGCGTTACCGCCGCCGGCGGCAGTGCCCTTGATGTTCATCGTCGGCCCGCCCGAAGGCTGTCGGAGGGCGCCGCCAACATTCAGTCCCCGCTTGCCCATACCCTCCATAAGGCCGCAGGAGGTGGTGCTTTTCCCCTCCCCCAGCGGCGTGGGGGTGATGGCCGTAACCTCGATGTACTTGCCGTCCGGTTTCGCTTTTAGGCGCTCGATAATCTTCATAAAATCGAGCCGGCACAACCGGCCGTAGGGGATAATCTCGTCCTTCTGCAGATTCAGCTTCTCCCGCCACTCGTCGGGGGTAGGCATGTTCTCCTCGGCCGCATCGGAAATTTGCCAGTCCTTTAGTTTCGTTGCGTCGTAAGCCAACTGCAACCTCCTTGTTAAATTTAACGTTTTATATTTTTAAGCGCTCATACCTGAGCAGTCGCTAACAGGGCCTGGTATATATTTCTAACTTCACTAACAACATTAGGGCTAGATTCAAAGAGGGGACGTTCAGCCAGGTCGGCGTCAACTATAGCCTGGTCATAGGGGATAAAACCGAGGAACTCAAAATCGGGCAGGCTGGAGGTCATAAAATCTCGCTCGGACTGGCTCCGCACCTTGCTGCCCACGGCGGCAATATTATGTATATCAATCTCCTCGGCCAACTTTTTGATTCTGCGGGCGGTCTCAATACTGCGTCGGCCCGGCTCCACCACCACAATCAATCTATCCACCGCTCTGGCGGTGGCTCTCCCCAGGTGCTCCACACCGGCCTCCATATCCAGAATAACCACCTCGTCCCGGCCCAGCAGCAAGTGGGTGACCAGAGCCTGCAGGAGGGCACTCTCCGGGCAGTAGCAGCCGGTGCCGCCCTGCTTTATCCGCCCCATTACCATTAATCTAACTCCATTAGACTTCAGGGAATACTTCTCCGGTAAATCGTCAACCTTGGGATTGAGCTTGAAAAAGCCCCCCGATTTACCCGGCTTGGCTCCGGTGCGTTCCTCGATAAGAGCGCTCATCTCAGATATGGGAGTTATGTCGTCGGGGTTGGAAATGCCCAGAGTGGCGGCTAAATTGGAATTGGGGTCGGCATCTATGGCTAAAACGGAGTAGCCCGCCTCGGCGAAAATCTTAGAAAGCAGAGAGGCCAATGTCGTCTTACCTACGCCACCTTTTCCACTTATGGCAATCTTCATGTGAATCTTGCTTTTCCCATAATAAAGCTGAGACTTCGGGGGAAAGTTCTCAGCTTAAAATCGTGCCTGTTATCTGAAAGCGCCCAGTATCTAGTTTATCTCATTGGGATAGGAGAAGTCAAGCAATTACGCCTGTTGGTATATGATTTAACTTAGGTTAATCCACCCGTATCCGGCAGCCGTTGCCGGTAGATATTAACCGCGTTGCTAACCCGTCTTCGGCTCAATCGGCCAGCTATTACTTCTCTTCGGTAGCCATTATCAGGTAGACACTGACCTTGGGCTTTTCCACCAGAAGGGGCTCGATTTTCTCATAAAGCTTAACCCGCTGCTCCGACTTTTCCCATTTCTTCCATTCCTCCAGGCTCTGCCAGGTGCTCAGCACCGAGATTATAGACGGGTTTTCGGTGCCGACTAAAGACTCTCCGTGTATATAGCCCGAGTAGCTCATAGCCTCTTTCCTGAGCGCCCTGAGCAACGGCAGTAGGTCTCCCTTCTTATTTTCTTTCAGGTGACGCTGTATTACCACTCTTACCATCACTGGCCTCCTTTTATATTGATGGCGTCAGGAGCCCGTCTCCTGCTCCTGGATAAGCTTATCGCCGTAATCAAGCAAAAGCCTGGCTCTTTCCGGGCTTACGTCCTTTCTGGATTCTAGGTAGCTCTTCAGTGCGTCGAGGGGGCTTATCTCCTCGGCGGCCATTCCCCCCAGCCTCACCCGGGCTTCCCGCTTGATATCCTTGGCGATGGTAAAGTAGTGGGCTGATTTCAGGGCATTCCTGATGTCATTATCTCTAAGCTGCCCCTCAATCTCCGCCGGCAGGCTGATAGCCAGCCGCACCACGGCATCTTTAACCTCATCCACCCGTTCGGCGATAGCCTTTAATACGGTGGCCGTCGGCTCGGCATCGGCCGGCTCAATATTGGCATCGATGGTCAGAAAGCGCCGCCCCACCACCGGGTGGAAGTCGAAGGATACCGCCCTCTTTCCCACCCCCTCCCCCTCCCCGATTTCCACCATGTAGAAACCCTTCTCGTCATCGGCCTCGCCGAAATCCAGCCGCTCCAGGCTGCCGGCATAGACCACCGGCGGGTTCTCGCTTAACACCTGGTGCTTGTGAATATGCCCCAGGGCGATATAGTCAAAGGCGGGGTGGGCAACATTGCTCAGCATCAGGGCGTGTTCCTGCCCTATGGTCATTGAACTCTCCGAGCCAACCTTAGAGCCAGCCACCCAGACATGGGCCGCCAGTATAGAAGGCAGTTCGGGGTCAAGCTCCTCAGCTCTGGCGGCGATTACATCGGTTAATATCTGCTGCATTTTCTGGTTTATCTGCTCAAAGGTGAGGTTCTTGGTCTCTTCTCTGGTCAGCAGGGCGCTGCGCTTCAGCCAGGGCAGGGAAACAATCTGGACTTTGCCGCTCCCAGTCGGGATGGTGTAAACTTCGGGGCGGTTGGAGACATGGACGTTTTTCACCGCCAGGGTATCAAAGATTTCGGTGCTGGTGGCCCGCCCCACGGCGTTGGGCAGGTCGTGGTTGCCGATTAAAAGAAATACGGGGATGCCGCTGGTGGCCAGGCGGTTAATTCTCCTGGCGAATTCCCGCTGCTGGGTCTGGGTCGGCTCACGGCTTCTATAAGCATCGCCGCAGAAAAGGACCAGGTCAATTTTGTTCTCCAGAGCGTAGTCCACCAGCTTATCGAGGGCGTTCAGGAAGTCCTCAAGGCGTGTCGGCAATCCGGTTTCCGGATTGATATGCCCGTAGTTCTCAACACCAAGGTGAAGGTCGGCAAAGTGGAGGATTTTCAAATCTGTTCACCTCTTCTCCTTCGAATTATAACTTGCCGACCATATGCAATCAACAGGCGGGGGTTAATCGTTATACGGGGTGAATTCCCCTGTAAAGTAGTTTATAATAGCTCTCAACGCTGATACCCTGATGGCGCAGACATGACTGAAACGGAAAAACCGGTACCGGAAAGAAAAATATGGGGGCCCTGGGCCACGGTAGGCTTGGGGCTGGCTGTTATTGTTGTCTTCACCATAGTACAGACACTGGCAACATTAGCTGTTACTTTACCAAAACTGCCCTCCTTGCTGCAATCTTTACCCGTCCAGCCGGACCCCTTTGAGTTGATGCGTGCTATTGAAGAGCTACTGGCCACCCAGATGGGGCTGATTACCTCTATTTCCGTCTGCGCTTCGGCAATATTCGGCGTCGGTTTTATCGTATTATTCACCAGTATTAGAAAAGGCGTCGGTATTGCCGAATACCTGGGTTTAAAACGAATAACGGCCAAGCAAATCCTGGCCGTTCTGGGTATTATGGCGGGGTTTATAATTATTTCGGACGGCCTGGGTCTATTGGTGGACAGGTCGGCCTCCAACGAGTTTATGGCAAACACATACAGCACCAGTGTCTGGCCGGCGCTGCTCTGGGTATCCCTGATTATCTTCGCCCCAATCTTTGAGGAGGTTTTTTTCCGCGGCTTTTTGTTTGAGGGCTTCCGGCAGTCACGGCTCGGCCCTGTTGGGGCCGTAGGCCTGACGGCACTTGCCTGGGCAGCGCTCCACATTCAGTATGGTATTTACGACATAGCGGTGATATTTCTCCTGGGGATATTATTTGGCGTAGTCCGCATCAAAACGGGCTCGCTGTGGAGCACGATAATAATGCATGCCTTTACTAATATGGTGGCGTTGATTCAGGTAGCCTTACAGGTGGAGGGGATAATCAGCCTGCCCGGTTAGCTTTCCCCCACCCCCACTTCCAACAGTTCTCTTTCCTCCCATACCCACCCGCCCAAAAAGGCTCCGCCTCTTTAGACTCTATAACCCCGCTAAGAAGAAAATGATAGAAGTATCACTTCTGTAGGGTGGGAGGGTGGGAAACAAAACTTACTCTAAAAAACCCCTATTCCTTCCAGACCTTGCCGCCGTCGGGCAAAACAAACAGGTCTTCACCACCCAGCTTGGCCCCCAGCGTTACCTTTAAGCTATCGATGGGCACCCGTATCTGCCGCAGGCTGTCACGCTCTCTTATAGTTACCTGCTTATCCTCCAGCGACTCAAAATCAACGGTCACACAGAAGGGCGTGCCTATCTCGTCCTGGCGCCGGTAGCGCCGCCCGATGCTCTGGGCGTCATCGTAGCCCACCATCCACTGCTGGCGCAAATCGGCGTAAATCTCTTTAGCGAAAGAGGCAAGGTGCTCCTTCCGGCTCAAGGGCAGCACCGCCGCCTTGATGGGAGCCAGGTCGGGGTGGAGGTGTAGCAACACCCTTTTCTCGCCCTCGGCTTCGTCCTCGTCATAGGCGTCGCAGAGTAGAGCTAAAAAGGTGCGGTCAACCCCGGCCGAAGGCTCTATAATATAAGGAACTATATGTTCTTTAGCCTCTTCGTCATAGTAGCTCAAGCCCTTGCCGCTGGAGCTGGCGTGCTGCACCAGGTCAAAGTCACCCCGGTTAGCGATGCCCTCCAGCTCGGCCCAGCCCATGGGAAAGAGGTAGTTAACATCGGAGCACTCGCGTGCGTAATGGGCCAGTTCCTCTTTGGTATGCGGGCGCAGCTTCAGGTTTTCCCGCTTAATCCCCAGGCTCACGTACCAGTTGACGCGCTCCTCAACCCAGTAGTCGAACCACTGCTTGTCCGCCCCCGGCCTGACGAAGTACTCAATCTCCATCTGCTCGAACTCGCGGGAGCGGAAGATAAAGTTGCCGGTGGTGACCTCGTTGCGGAAGGACTTGCCTATCTGGGCGACGCCGAAGGGCAGCCGCTTCCGGGTGGTGTTTAAGATATTTTCAAAGTTAACGAACATGCCCTGGGCAGTCTCCGGGCGCAGGTAGACCACGCTGGCCTCATCCTCAACCGCCCCCATGAAGGTCTTGAACATTAGATTAAATAATCTGGGCTCAGTCAGCTCGCCGCCGCATTCGGGGCACCTGTCGCCCTTTAATTCGTCGCTGCGCCAGCGCAAATGGCATTCCTTACACTCCACCAACGGGTCGCTGAACCCCTGGACATGCCCGCTGGCTTCCCAGGTCTGTGGGTGCATCAGTATGCTGGAGTCCAGCCCTACCATGTCGTCGCGCTGCTGTACCACCGCCCGCCACCAGGCGTCTTTGATATTTCTCTTTAGCTCCACCCCCAGCGGCCCGTAGTCCCAGCAGCTGGATAAGCCCCCGTAGATTTCACTGCTGGGGAAGATAAAGCCGCGCCGCCGGCACAGGGAGACGAGCTTTTCCATTTCAACCTTGGCTTTTGCCGGTTCGGTCACAGCATACTCCTTATTCCTCTGGCTGGGGCATGGTCTTTCTTACTTTTAAGAAAAAGACTACGCCCGCCACCAGCAGGCCTGCCGTCATAAGCCCCAGGACGATTATCAAAAAGAGCCACATCGGCAGGATATGTGTTTGGTATGAATTGTAGCTCAAAATATCCAGCATTGCAAAGAGGATTATAAGCTGGGGCAGCGCCATAATATTGCCCATAAAGGATACCATCCGCCCCGTCCCTACCCCGCCGTTCTCGGACCAGCTGAACCGCTGGTCGAGCCGTACTACCCCCCAGGCGATACCCAATGCCATCAGAAGGAAGAGCAACTGCGGCGCCAGCAGCGTGACGCCGGTCATCTCCGGGCCAAGCCAGTTATCGGGGTTGCCGTCAATGTCAAAGTGCACGGCTACCTCGGTGGGAAGCAGGTGATAAAAGAAGGCAAAAAGAATTATAGAAAGGAGAAATACAATCACCGGAGCCATGATATAGCTCCAGCGGAAGGATAATCTATCTGGCATGATTATCTTATCGGCAGCTTCCTAAAGATAGGGAGCCAGTACCCGCATCGGTGAAACGATGTTCTTCTCTAAAGCCAGCTCCTTGGCCGGTATACCCAGGGCAACGCCAATCAGCTGGCTGACGAAGAGGACGGGCAGGTTATAGCTGGTATTGAACTTGGAGTTTACCTGGCTCTGGTAGGCGTCGAGGTTAATCTGGCACAGTGGGCAGGGGGTAATCAGGCACTGCGCCCCGCGCTCCTGGGCGTTCTTCATTATCTTGTTAATCAGCCCTAAAGCCACATCCGGCTCGGACATAACCAGCGAGCTGCCGCAACAGTGGGCTTTCATCTCCCAGGGGACGGCGTCGGCCCCCAGGCTGGTCACCATCTCGTCCAGGGAGTGCGGTGATTCCGGGTCGTCAAAGCCGTTGGGGCGCACCAGCTGGCAGCCGTAGTAAGCAGCCACTTTCAGCCCCTTAAGCGGCTTGGTTACCTTGCTGGCGATAACCTCCGGGGTGATATCGGTATACAAGACCTCGACAAGGTGCCGAACTTTAACCCCGCCGCCGTAAGTCAAATTACCCGCCGCCAGCGCCTCGTTCACATTATCCCGGAAGGAAGGCAGCTCCTTAAGGTGGGTATTGACCGATGACAGAACAACATAGCAGTTGGAACAGGGAGTCACCAGGTCAAGCCCCGTCTTCTCGGCCAGGGCCAGATTTCGGGCGGCCATAACGCCGGCCTCCAGCTTATACGTTGAGTGATAGGGGGTGGAGCCGCAGCAGTTCCAGTCCTCAAGCTCAGCCAGGTCGATATCCAGCGCCCTGGCCACCGGCGGCACCGAAATACCAAGGGGTGAGGCCGTCGCCTCTGCCGAGCAACCAGGGTAATAGCTATAGTATTTCATTTGGCACCCCCCAGATTCTTGGCTTTATCCAAGATAAGTTTAAGTTCCTTCATCCCCTTTATCCGCGTCGGTCTTAGCGGCATCCGCCCGTGCAGGAACAGGCCCAGGCCCACCGGCGCCAGTTTAAGGGCGGCAAAGGGATTGGTCTTCAAAAAGAGTTTAATCATCATACCCAGCTCGTACACCCGGCCATTGCCCTTGGCCGAATCAACAAAACACTGGTACATAATCGGCGTCCGGCTCTTCTTGGTGCTCAAGCCGCTGCGGATGGACAGAACCTCCAGGGCATGCATAATATCAGCCGGCTTGATATCCCGCGGGCAGCGCACCGTGCAGGTATAGCAGGAGGCGCAGAACCACATGGAATTACTGGACAGCAGCTCTTCCCTTAAACCTGCCCGCACCATGGCGATAACCCGTCGCGGCGGGTAATCCCAGTTGTTGGCGGTGGGACAGGAGCCGGTGCACATACCGCACTGAATACAGGAACGGATAGCGTCACCGCCGGGGATGGAACAAACCTCGTCAGTAAAGCTCACTCCAGCCGCCGGAGCTACGGCTATTGTCTCATCCATCTACAGTCCTCCTTTTTCAACTTATACCAATGCCCCTTCTATCTCAGCCATGAGCTGCTGGGTGGTAAAGTGCCGCCCGATAATGGCGCCGCTGGGACAGGCGGCCACGCACACGCCGCAGCCCTTGCAGAGGGCATCATTGATACTGGAAACTTGTTTCTCCTCGTCAAAGGAAATAGCGTTGTACGGGCAGAGGTCGGTACAGATCTTACACCCGGAGCAGAGCTCCTCAACAACGACAGAGGTGGCCGCTTCAACCTCTATTGAGCCGGCGCTTATGGTAGCCAGAGCCCTGGCCGCCGCCGCTGATGCCTGGGCCACCGTAGTGGGAATATCCTTGGGCGACTGGCAGCACCCCACCACGAAGATGCCATCGTTCATGGTAGCTACCGGGTCGAGCTTGGGATGCTTCTCCAGGAAGAAACCATCGGCGCTGCGGCTGACGGAGAACATCCGGGCGACGTCTTCAGCATCGGCCCTGGGTTCAATCGCCGTGCTCAGCACCACCATATCAACCGGGGTCCGGCGCTGGCGGCCGACCAGGGTGTCCTCGCCGATGATGATAAGCTTGCCTTCTTCCTCGGGGCTTTCGGCAAGATTGGTTACCTCGGCGGGGCGTCCGCGGACAAAGGTCGTCCCCTCATCAAGAACCCGGTTATAGAACTCCTCAAAGCCTTTACCCACGCACCTCAGGTCGATGTAATACTCAATTACCTGAGTTCCGGGAACATGCTCCCTTATCAGGTGGCTCAGTTTCATAGAGTACATGCAGCATACCTGGGAGCAGTACTCGTGATATTTCTCGTCCCGGCTGCCCACGCAGTGGATGATACCCACCGTCTTGGGGTGGGAGCCATCCTTAAGCAGCACATCACCGGAGGTCGGCCCCGAAGCGTTAATCATCCTCTCAAACTCTAATGCGGTGAGCACGTTATCCAGGCGTCCGTAGCCATAGTTATAGAGCGGGGTTGGGTCAAAGGGGTCAAAGCCGGTGGCGATGATTATATTGCCCACATCCACCTCTATTATCTCATCCTCCATATCCTGGAAGATTGCATTAGCCTCACAGGCCTTAACGCACTCCATGCACTCCGAGCAGACCCCGCAGTTCAGGCAGCGCTGGGCTTCCTCGATAGCCGTCTTTTCATCAAGACCCAGCTCGACCTCGGTAAAGCCCTCCCGCTTATTCGGGGCAATAGTCGGCATGGACGGCCTCGCCTTCTTCTCCACTCCCTCCTTGGATACATCGGCCACCCTCTTACGCGCCTCCGGTCGGCCCTCCTTAAGGTCAACACCCCTGAGGTGGCGGTCAATAGAGATAGCCGCTTCCTTACCGGTAGCAACAGCGGCAATAACATCGGAGGGACCGGAAACGACATCGCCGCCGGCAAAAACACCCTCGATATTAGTCTGCAGGGTCAGCTGGTCAACCTTAACCGTACCCCAGCTGGCATACTCCAGCTCTTTAGGTAGGGCGGTCTTGTCCACCCCCTGCCCCACCGCCATAATCACGTTATCAACTTCCACATCGAACTCGGAGCCTTTAACCGGCACCGGGCGCCTGCGGCCGCTTTCGTCGGGCTCGCCCAGCTCCATGCGAACACACTGGATGCTGGTTACCTTGTCATTCTTAGTCAGTACTTTCACCGGCGCTGCCAGGATGTTCAGCTTTATCCCTTCCCGCTCGGCCTCATCCACCTCGCTGCTATCGGCAGGCATCTCGGCACGGGAACGCCGGTAGACAATAGCCACCTCTTTAGCCCCCAGCCGCTCGGCTACCCGGGCGGCATCTATGGCGGCGTTACCGCCGCCGATAACGGCCACCCGCTGGCCCAGCTCAACCTTAGTTCCCGAATTCACCTTATTCAGGAAATCAAGGGCGTGTAGCACGCCTTCGGCGTCCTCGTTGGGAATACCCATCTTCTGGCTCACCCAGGCTCCGGTAGCCAGGAATATGGCCTCATATCCCTGGTCGAAAATGTCCTTAAGGTCTTTCACCGGGGAGTTGGTCTTTATCTCCACCCCCAGCTCCTGGATGTAGCTGATTTCGTTGTCCAGCACCTTTTCGGGCAGGCGGTATTCCGGTATGCCGTAGCGCATCAGGCCGCCGGCCTTGGGGGCCGTCTCAAAAACGGTCACCGGGTAGCCTTCTCTTATCAAATCGTAGGCTGCCGCCAGCCCCGCCGGACCGGAGCCGATAACAGCTACCTTGTCTTCTTTAGTTCTCTCGATAGGGGCAGCCTTCTCCCGGCCCACACTCATCTCATAGTCGGACATGAAGCGTTTTAAGGAACGTATTGATACCGGCTCGTCAACCTTGCCCCGCTCACACTCGCTCTCACAGGGGTGGGTGCAGACCCGCCCGCAGACGCCAGCAAAGGGCATGGTTCGCCGCAGCACCTCAAGGGCTTCCTTGAACTTACCCTGGGAGATAAGGGCTACATAACCCTGGGCGTTAACTCCGGCCGGGCAGGCCACCCGGCAGGGGGGTAGGCCCTGCTTATCAATGGTAAAGGCGTTGGGCACCGCCTGGGGAAAAGGCCGGTAAATTGCCTTGCGGTCGCCCAGGCCCAGGTCAAACTCGTTGGGTACGGTAACGGGGCATACGGCAGAGCACTCGCCGCAGCCGGTGCATTTGTCAACATCAACATACCTGGCCTTTTTATTTATCTTAACCTTGAAATTGCCCACGTAGCCGGAGACATTCTCCACCTCACTGTAGGACATCAGCTCAATATAGGGATGAGCGCCCACCAGGCTCATTTTAGGGGTTAGAATACAGGCGGAGCAGTCCAGGGTAGGGAAGGTCTTGTCCAGCTGTATCATATGCCCGCCTACGCTGGGGTCCTTCTCTACCAGGTAGACCTTGTGCTTGGAATCGGCAATCTCCAGGGCGGCCTGAATACCGGCCACGCCGCCGCCAACCACCAGGGTGTTGGGGTTGACCGGGACCTCCCTGGTCTCCAGGGGCTCCTGGTAATAGACCCGCCTTACCGCGGCACTGACCAGCGCCTTGGCCTTCTCGGTGGCGGCATCCTTATCCTCGGTCACCCAAGAGACATGCTCCCGGATATTAGCCATCTCGAATAAATAGGGGTTCAAGCCAGACTCCTGGCAGACCCGCCGGTAGGTTCGCTCGTGCAGTGTCGGTGAACAGGACGCCACCACCACACGGTTCAAGCCCATCTCCTTGATATCCTGGCGGATAAGGTCCTGCCCAGGGTCAGAGCACATATACATGTAGTGACGGGCTACAGCTACATTGGGTAACGTAGCCGCGAACTCGGCAACCGCCTCCACATCCACCGTACCTGCGATATTGGTCCCACAGTGACACACGTAGACGCCAATTTTTGGCTCCATTTGCCCTCCTTTGCCTTCTTAGGTTTTAAGCGGGGGGTGCCGAAAAGTGAAGCTCCTACAACTAGAATTATCTTATCACACACGACTAAAGTGGTCAAGAAAAACAGGTCATTTCAACTACGTAAAATACGCAACTGGCTTTCTATTTATCGATGGAAAAATCGGCAAGCTTATCCGCCAGCCCCTTCTGCCCCATCACCAGGGTCAGGTCGCTGCGTGTTCTTTCCAACACCCCGCGAACCATGTCGGTGGTGCGGCGCAGACCGCCGGTTATAGCGTCAGGGAAATCCATGGAAACAAGGGCATTATAGATATCATCCATGGCCCTCAGCAGTTCCTCCCCCTGGGAGAGTTCACCCCGCCTCATGCTGTCCAGTATATACCGCCTCAGCTCACCGGCGGCTTCGCCCAGCCCGTTCAGGTAGGCGGCGGCGTCAATGCCCAGCTCACCGGGGCCGGGCAGGCGCTTACCCGTAACCAGCGCCAGGGTGATGCTGCCCTCGGCAAACTCCTTGCGGGCGTCCCGGATAAAGCCGGCGTAGCCAAGTTCGCCGTAGCCGGCGGCGCTCTTTTCGGCCTCGCTCAGCCTTTCCCGCGCCGATTCAAGCAGCTTTTCAGCCTGGTCAAACTGCTGGCGATGCACCGCCCGGATGGCATTGGCGCAGTGCCGGATGGCCTCCCGGCACAGGGGCAGAACCTTCTCCCTGGCGGCATCTTTAACCTCAAATTCTTCCCTGATATTACTGGCAATCGCTTCCAGATTATCGGTCAGTTCACTCATTTTCCCGCCTCAAAAGCCTTTATCAGCTGTCGGGATGCCTTCTCTATACTTTCCGCCCCCAGTATAGCACTGATTACCGCCACCCCGTCAGCGCCGGCGGCGGCCACCTCCCCGGCATTATCCTTATTAATCCCCCCGATAGCCACCAGGGGCACGCTTACCACCCCCCTCACCTCACGCAGCCTCTCCAGTCCAACCACCCTGGCCGTTTCCTTAGATGAAGTGGAATACATAGAGCCAACGCCAATGTAGTCAGCCCCATCTCCCTCCGCCGCTTTAGCCTGCTTTACAGTAGTCACCGATACGCCCAGAATCGTATCAATCGGCAGCAGCCGGCGAGCTATCGCTACGGGCAAATCCTCCTGCCCCAGGTGCAGCCCGTCGGCGCCAACCGCCAGGGCTATATCAAGGTAGTCATTCACTATGAAAAGCACCCCGCTCTCAGAGCACAGGCCCTTTAGCTTTTGGGCGATGGCCAAAAGCTCGCCCCTATTATCGAGCTTATACCGCAGCTGGATGGCTCTAGCCCCACCCTTGATTAGCTTTTCGGCCACCTCAAGGTGGCTGCGCTTGCCCAGCTTCTGGCTGTCGAGAATGGCATAGAGCCCGGTTAAACGCCCCGCCTTGTCCCTGCGCAATAGTTTGGAAAGCAGTTTCTGCTCTATGTCATAGAGGTCAAAACGGGCTTTCTTGAACTTATCCGTCTCTAATCCGGGGGTAGTGCCCGGAATTTTAGCCAGCTCCTCCAGGATGCGCAGCGCCTCTTGCACCCGGCGGGCGTTAGCTACCACTACAATAGGCAGCTCCTTACCCCCCTCCCCGGGGACTTCAATATCAACGCCAACGTCGCCCTCCGAGTTTCGGGACTGGATAAGCTCTTTATTAAAGGTCAGGCCGCCCCTGACTATCTCATGGCGCATCGTTTTTAACTTTTGGGTCAGTTCAGCGTCATTAAGCATCAGCCGGGCCAGCTCTTCCAGGAGGTGAAGCCCCTCACTGGCACGGTTCAGGTTAGCATCAATAATACGCCGCTTCTGTTCTACCATCGCAGCTAAATTCTAGCACAGCCGGATTTATAGTTAAAGCTAAAAAGGCTCTAGCTATCGCCCACCGCGTTTTCAATCAGCTCTATTCTTGACGGTTTGCCTCTTTTATCCAGCTCTATGGCGACAACATCGATTCTCCATAGCTGGGGGAGATTATCATGTGTTTGCTGATAACGGGCGGCTACAGTCCTCAGTTTTTCTCTCTTGGCCGCCGTGATTGACTCCTCCGGGGTGCCGAAGGCCAGGCTCCTTTTTGTCCTCACCTCGATAAAGACCAGGTAGTCTTTATGCCGGGCTATCAGGTCAATCTCGCCTTCGGTACAGCGGTAGTTGGCTTCCTTAATACGGTAGCCCCGCTTTTTGAGGTAGTCGCTGGCTATCTTTTCACCCAGGATGCCGGTTTCTCTGCGCCTCATCAAACCACCTAAAGCTGGATATAGGCCTTAGGGTCCAGGTTGGCCTTAAAAGTCCAGACATGGGCCACGCCCTTTTTCAGGCGGTAAATGGCTATTACCTCGTAGCCCCTTTCTTCCGCTATCGGCTTCATGAACGGGCGCTGTTTCACTACCTCTTCTCTCACTTTCGGGTCATCCACCAGCTCAACGGCACCACTTACCCTTACCTGGATGCCCTGCTTACTGTCGTGGAAACACAGCTCCACATTGGGATTGGCCGATAGCTGTTTATATATGTCTTTGAAGGTCCAGGTCTGGATTATAATACCGTCTTCATCAGCTTTAACCATGCCCATGGCGCGCACGTGGGGTTTATTACCCTCTACGGTAGCCATATGGCAGTCGTGGGTTTCGTTCATAAAGTCGATTATTTCAGCCTTGTTCATAACATACCTCCTTTTTCCCCGGATAAACGCCTGTAGAAGATAATATCCTTCACCGGGCTGAACGACTGGCGGTGGATGGGACACGGTCCAATCCTGAACAGGCAGGCAAAATGCTGGCTGGTGCCATAGCCCTTGTGCCGGGCCAGGCCGTAGCCGGGATAGGCTCTATCAAAGACCACCATCATCCGGTCACGGGCTACCTTGGCAATAATTGAGGCACAGGCTATGGACAGGCACAAACTATCGCCGTTGGTTATCCCCTTCTGGGGGAGGCTGACCTCGGGCAGGCGCATATAGTCTATAAGCAGGGACTCAGCCGGCGGTGAAAGCTGCTCTACGGCCTCTTTCATGGCCAGGCGGGTGGCGCTAACTATACCCTTCTTATCCACCAGGTTATGGGGGGTGGCGCCGATGCCTATAGCGACGGCCGTCTCGTGTATATGTTGAAACAGAAGCTCGCGTTTGGCCGGTGTCAGCTGCTTGCTGTCATTAACCTCGGCCAGCCACGGCGTATCCAAATCACGGGGCAGGATGACGGCGGCGGCAACCACCGGGCCAGCCAGGGCGCCGCGCCCGGCCTCATCAACGCCGGCAATGAGCTGGTAGCCCTGCGCTGCCAGCAGTTCCTCTTCAATGAAGGACGGCATCTATTATTCCCCCACCGAGGACAAAATCGTCCTGGTAGAAAACCACCGATTGTCCCGGGGCGGCGGCCTGCTGGGGCTCGTCAAAACGGAGCTCAGCCCCGTCATTAAGGTGAAGCTCAGCGACTGCCTCCGGCGCTTTATAGCGGACTTTAGCCGTTATACTGATGGGCCCGGCGGGGGCTTTGCCCGATACCCAGCTCAACTGGCTGGCCAGTAGCACGCTGTGCAAAAGCTGGTCTTTGCTGCCCACCACCAGCCGGTTATTGGCGGCATCCATCTCTATTACGTACAACGGATCATCCGAGGCAAGCCCCAGACCCTGCCGCTGCCCCACCGTGTATTTAGCCATACCGTCGTGCTGGCCCAGCACCTTGCCCTTTATGTCAACTATATCCCCCGGTTGGAAAGAGACATGCGGGGCGATAAACGATCGGTAGTCATTATCGGGGATAAAGCAGACGTCCTGGCTCTCACTCCGGCTTACCGTGGGCAGGCCTATCTCGCCGGCTATTTTTCTGGCCTTTTCTTTGCTCAACTCACCCAGTGGCAGCAGCAGACGCTCCAGCTGCTTCTGCCCCAGCATATAGAGGAAATAGGACTGGTCTTTACTCTGGTCGGCAGCCTGCCGCAGGCGGTAGCCCTCCGGTGACGGCTCTATTCGGGCGTAGTGGCCGGTAGCTATATACTCTGCGCCCATCTCCAGCGCCTTTTCCATAAGCAGCCCGAACTTGATGTGTTGGTTGCAGGCGATGCAGGGGTTCGGTGTCCGCCCCCGGCCGTACTCCTGGGTAAAATAGTCAACAACCAGGCGGCGGAATTCCTCCTCCAGGTCAAGCTGGTGGAGGGGTATATCCAGTAGCTGGCAGGTGCGCTCTAAGTCAGCTATGGTGCTGGCTAGGTCAGGATACGGCCAAAGCCGGGCATATATTCCGCTGACCCCATAGCCGGCCTGTTTCAGCAGGGCCGCCGCCGCCGAGGAATCCACCCCGCCGCTCATAGCTACGGCAACTCGCTTTTGAGACAACCTAGCCTCTCCTTTTCGAAATCAGCCGGCTCACCCACTGCCAGATAACATCGGCCACTTCCTGCCTGGACCGGCTGGCATCTATCACCAGCCATCGTTTCGGCTCGGCAGCGGCCAGCTTGAGGTAGCCCTCCCTTACCCTATGGTGAAAGATGGATGCCTCCTGCTCAAAGCGGTCTTGCTTTCTGGCTAGCTTGCGGGCAAACCCTTTCTCCACCGCTATATCAAGTAAAACGGTCAGGTCAGGCTTCAATCCCTGAGTAGCCGCCTTATTAGTCGCCTTGACCATGGCCAGCTCCAGTCCCCGCCCGTATCCCTGATAGACAGTGGTCGAATCGGCGTAGCGGTCGCAGATAACCACCTTACCACTTTTAAGGTTAGGTTTGATTACCTCAGCCACCAGCTGGGCGCGGCAGGCATTAAACAGCATCAATTCTGTTAGCGGCGATATTTCGGTATCTTGAGCCCATTTCAGCCAGCGCCCAAGCTTTTCACCGAAGGGGGTGCCGCCCGGCTCATGGGTCAGCAGGGCAGGGACAGCTAAATCCGATAGCTTTCGCAACAGCGCTTTAGCCTGGACGCTCTTACCGCCCCCCTCCCCTCCCTCAAAGGTTATAAAGAGAGACATGATATACCGCCCTAGTCCAATTTGTGCATCCCAATACTCAGGTATTTCTTGGCCAAGTCAATATAAACCTGTTTCCCCCGTTTCCAGAAATCTTCATCTTGTCGGGAGATTTCTCTAATCTTACGGGCAGGACTACCGCCCACAACCAGACCGTCGGGAAACTTCTGATTCATCTTAACCACAGAGCCCTCAGCTACAATCGAACGTTTCCCAATTTCAGCCCTTATACTTAAGATTGCTCCCATACCAATCACGGCGTAATCTCCGATTAATTTTGAGTGAATTACCGCCCCATGCCCAATGGTGACTTTTTCACCAATCCAGCAAGTCTCCGCAGGCGGAGCATGAACCACAACACCCTCCTCGATAGCCGTGCCGTTGCCAACCTCGATAGTGCCATAATCTCCGCGTAGAATTACACCATGTCCAATATAGCAGTTATTGCCAACTCTGACATCTCCAATAAGCGTGGCGGTCTGGCTGACATAGGTCTCCTTGCCAATTACCGGCTTTCTACCGTCAAAACTATAAAGCATGTTTCTTATGGTTTTAAGAGCCAGCTAATTCTCAGATACTAGCCCCTTTTTTATAAATCTTCACCCTTCTATTGGGGTCTTTGCCCGTGCTCTGTGAGGACAGCTTATTTCTTTCGGCGATGAGGTGCTGCAAACGCCGGATATAGGCGCTCTGGGGGCCGAGTTCCACCATTTCCTGGCCACCCTCTACCTGGGCAACCGCTTCTTCCGCCTCAGCCATAGCCGACTTAAACAGGTCGGCCTTTCCCGTATCAGGTCTGGGATAGATAGTATTCAGAAACTGCCGGAACTGGGCCGGGGTGTTGCTCCTGAGGACGTAGATGGGCAGGTTAGCCGCTTCGGCATCCCTGACCTTCTGTGGCCTGCGGCGATAATGGCTTTTAGGGGTTACCAGCAGATTGGCTTCGTTTAAGTTATCAACTATATCCGGGCTAAGTTGCATGTCCTTGGCTATCTGCTCCATTCGCCCCCGGTTCACCCCGAAGAGATAGAGCTTGGGTGGCTTATCTCCGCGAGCCTGCGGCTTAACCCTGGAGGTTCTCTCCGTCGTAGCCGCCGGCAGCTCTTTCTGGCTCTTGACCTCCCCACTCTCATCCAGCCAGCGAACCTCAGTGGCTACCAGCTGGCTCCTCAGCAGGGCATCAACCGCCTGGCTGACATCAGGATGAATGGCTACCTTATCCCGGTCCTGAATTTCAACGATGATATCAAAAGTAGGCGGCGCCTTTCGCTCCAGTATGGACTTCTGTGTACCTCGCCGCCTGGCCTCCTCATCACCCAGGGTTACCGCCTGGATACCCCCAATCAGGTCAGCGAGGGTGGGGTTCATCATCAGGTTTTCCAGAGCGTTGCCATGGGCGGTGCCCACCAACTGAACACCACGCTCGGCAATAGTCCGGGCGGCTAAAGCTTCAAGCTCGGTGCCAATCTCATCGATGACGATTACCTCAGGCATATGGTTTTCCACGGCTTCAATCATCACCGCATGCTGCATGGTGGGGGTAGTTACCTGCATGCGGCGGGCATGGCCTATAGCGGGGTGGGGAATATCGCCATCGCCAGCAATCTCATTTGAGGTATCGACGATGATGACCCGCTTATCCAGGTCATCAGCCAGCACCCGGGCTACCTCGCGCAGCATGGTTGTCTTACCCACCCCGGGGCGGCCTAAAAGCAGGACACTCTTGCCCAACTGGATAAGGTCTTCAATAACCTTTATCGTACCAAATACAGCCCTGCCCACCCGGCAGGTCAGCCCGATGATGCGCCCTTTACGATTGCGGATAGCCGATATTCGGTGCAGGGTGCGCTCAATGCCAGCACGGTTGTCATCGCCGAAGCTGCTGACCCGAGCGGCTACATAGTCAATATCCTCCTGGTCAACTTCCTTGGGGTTGAGAATCACCTCCCGGAGGGGAAAACGGGCTTCGGGGGGACGGCCCAGGTCAAGAAGTACCTCTAGAAGCTCACTGATGTCCTTCTGTCGGCGTAACGGCTGGCGAATATGCGGCGGCAGAACATCAACCAGCGCATCCAGGTCGTCAGTGATTACCTTCTGCAAAACTACCCTCCAGATTGGTGGCTTCCGGAGACGATATCCAGAAAATATTTATGAAATCTCAGGTCGCTGGTTAGTTCCGGGTGAAAAGCAGAGACCAGTAGCTGGCCCTGCCTGGCAGCGACAGCCGTGCCGTCAGCTAACCTGGCTAATATCTCTGCTTTACCGTTCACCTGTTTAATTGCCGGAGCTCGAATGAATACGGCGGGAAAAGGCTCTTCCCCCAATACCGGCATCGAGATCAAAGTCTCAAAGCTTTCCCTCTGCCGGCCGAAGGCATTACGGTCAACAACTATATCCATGAGGCCCAGAGGCGCGACATCCGAGTCCGAAATTTTACTGGCCAGAAGTATCATCCCGGCGCAGGTGCCGAATACGGGCAGCCCACTCCGGGCGAGATTTCCCACCTCGTCCATCAAGTTATAGGTCAGCATCAACTTGCTGATGGAAGTGCTTTCCCCGCCAGGAATGATTAGCCCGTCCAAACCGGCCAGTTCCCGGGGTAAGCGGACGGGCAAAGTATCTACCTTCAGTTGACGCAATATCTCTATGTGCTCAACAAAGGCTCCCTGCGCGGCAAGGACGCCAATCCTCATATTACCACCCTCTAGACGCCAGCAGTTCTTCGGTAGGAATCTGCTTTATATCCAGCCCGGGCATGGCTTCTCCCAGGTTCTTGGAAACCTCGGCGATGATTTTGGGGTCTTGAAAATGGGTGGTAGCCTCAACTATAGCCTTGGCTCTAACATCAGGGTTTGAGGACTTGAATATACCCGACCCGACAAAGACGCCGTCAGCACCCATCTGCATCATCAGGGCGGCATCAGCCGGGGTGGCGACACCACCAGCGGCAAAGTTGACCACCGGCAGTTTACCGGCTTTATGCACCTCAGCTACCAGTTCAAAGGGGGCGCCCATCTCCTTAGCCTGTGCCATCAGCTCCTCCTGAGGGGAGCTAACCAGTTTGCGGATGCTGTCCGTTACCGCCCGCATATGCCTGACCGCTTCGACAATATTACCGCTACCGGCTTCGCCCTTGGTTCTAATCATGGCTGCCCCCTCCCCGATGCGCCGAAGCGCCTCGCCCAAATCCCGGCAGCCGCAGACAAAGGGAACCTTGAAGTCATGCTTCCAAACGTGGTGGCTTTCGTCAGCCGGGGTAAGTACCTCTGACTCGTCGATGAAATCTACACCCAGAGCCTCCAGCGTCTGGGCTTCCACAAAATGACCGATGCGGCACTTAGCCATCACCGGTATAGAGACTACCTTCATGATAGCTTCGATAACAGTCGGGTCAGCCATGCGGGCCACACCCCCGGCCGCTCTAATATCGGCGGGGACTCTTTCCAGTGCCATTACGGCGCAGGCGCCAGCCTCCTGTGCTATCTTGGCGTGCTCAGCGCTGACCACATCCATAATCACCCCACCCTTTAACATCTGGGCTAGCCCAGTTTTGACTTTCCAAGTGCCGGTTTCCATACTTTTCTCCTCATTACGATTTGAACTACGACTTTTCACACCTGTATTTTACTATTGTTTGATTTATTAATCAATTAAAGCTGAATATAGATGGCAGTAACATCAATCAACCTAGCGACTACAGGAGCGACAAAACTGATGATAAAAAATTTTAAGAGAAACAATTCAAAGCTGGTTAGCTACGAATAGTTGAAAAATTGACCTGACAGGGGAACAACAGGTAGGATATAAGCCATGGAACCTTCAAAAGCTACAAGACAAACTGATGTCTGATTTCCGGAGCCAGGCAAAGGGGGCGGTTATCGCCGGGGCTAAAAAGGCGGGGAGCAGCTTTGTCTGGATATGCAAGATTATTATCCCCGTTTCTTTGCTGGTAACTCTCCTCCAGTGGGCTGGCTGGCTGAGCTATCTGGACTTCCTGTTCAACCCGCTGATGAGCCTGCTGAATCTCCCCCCCGAGGCAGCACTGCCAATCATTTCCGGTATGCTGATAAGCAACTATGCCTCGCTAGCCATCATCGCCGCCCTTCCTTTTACTCTCGGGCAGATGACACTGATTGCCATCTTTACCCTTATTGCCCACGAACTTACCATAGAAGGGGTCATTCAGCATAAATCCGGTTTCAATGCTTTTAAAGCGGCCCTGGTTCGTATCAGTGCAGCTATCCTGACTGTTCTCATCATCTCCTTGTTCTTCGGTGACACCGGCACGAGCGTTGCCGTTCCCGCCTCTCTTTCTGTATCAGCCCCGTTTCTTGAAACCCTGAGCAGTTGGGCGATAGACCTAATATTTTTACTTCTGAAAATCGGGGGAATCATTCTGGCTATCATGGTTCTACAGGAGTTTTTAAGGTCTTCGGGGTGGCTCGACTACATAATCAGGTTTTTCCGACCTTTGATAAGAATTCTGGGGCTCTCTGAACGAACAACAATGATGTGGCTGATAGCCAATATTTTTGGCCTGTTTTACGGCGGGGCGGTCATTGTTGAAGAGGCCAGAAAGGGGACCCTGACCAGAGAGGAACTGGAACGCCTTCACATTTCTATCGGTATTAATCACTCCATGATAGAAGACCCGCTGCTCTTTTCTCTACTGGGCTTGAATCTCCTCTGGCTGTGGCTACCCCGCCTTATTATGGCAATCCTGGTAGTCTGGAGCTATCGTGCTCTAAAATATCTCAAGCGCAGGTTGCTCGGTTAGTAATTCTCGGTCAGGGAAGCAGTGGCCTTTTGGCCGGCAGGCCGGGGCGGCGGGGATACTTTTCCGGGGTGGGTGACAGCTTATCTATTATTACCAAGTAACGCTCGTTGGGGAGGGGTGGCAGGTCAACCCTTCTTACCTCGCGGAGGCTGCCGCCGAGAAGGCTGATTGCCCTGCCCGCCCGGTCTATCTCCTCGTTTATGGCGCCTTTTTTCTGGGCGATAAAGCTTCCGCCGATAGCGCAGAAGGGCAGGGTTAGCTCTACTAGCGCGGGCAGAGCCGCCACCGCCCGGGAGAGCACCAGGTCAAATTTCTCCCGATATTTAGCCTCATGGGCAACATCTTCCGCCCGTCCGGCCACGACTTCAACGCCATCCAGCCCCAGCTTTTGTACAATGTGTCGCAGAAAGTCAGCCTTTTTAGCCGTCGCCTCTAATAAGACCAGCTTTATTTCGGGGAAGGCTATTTTGAGCGGGATTCCGGGCAGGCCGGCGCCGGTGCCGACATCAATAATTCGGGAGCCTCTTTGGTTCGCTTGCAGATTACAGCCCAGTATTATGGTGAGGGAGTCCAGGAATTGCTTTAGCTGGACTTCTTCGTATTCAGTTATGGCGGTGAGGTTTACCCGCCTGTTCCAATCAATCAGCTCCCGGTAGTAGCTGGCGAACTGCCCAAGCTGGGCGGGGTTAAGCTCCAGCCCCAGTTCTCCCGCCCCGGCTTTGAGTTTTTGCATCGTATTTATTATAACATTATTACCCCACCCTACCCTGTTTTTAAACGTGAGTTTGTTGTCCCACCCTCCCACCCTACAGAGGTGATACCTCTATCAGTTCTTTTTTATGGTTTTATTTGCATATGGTTGTTACCGTGATATAATTATCTTGACACAATATCTTGAGGTCGAACGGAGGGAGGCAGCAGTATGGCGGTTTATAAGGGCGTCCTGCCCACAAGGACACCCAG
>Ga0307421_1000600_pt1 | contig 22965 bp, 21 predicted proteins | sample SalMarWE160270MG_FD_202163 | JGI IMG/M metagenome (GOLD analysis project Ga0307421, IMG submission 202163) | Salt marsh sediment microbial communities from the Plum Island Ecosystem LTER, Massachusetts, United States - WE1602-70 | ecosystem: Environmental > Aquatic > Marine > Intertidal zone >...
TAAGAGAATATCTCTTTTCCTCTCCATTTATTAGAGTAACTGCACAGCCAAAAACCATCAAGGCAAATGGCTTAAGCACATTACTGGTGGGATTGTGGTATCCGTTGATGCCAAGATAACCAAAATAATATAAACCATCCTCAAAGATAAACAGGAAAACAGGTGCAGCGATCATCAAAGCTAACGTCAATAGTACCGACAACCATGATTTGCTAGCTGGTAAAGCGTTGCTTATTAATAAATAAAGAACCATTGCCAGTAATACCTGCGCTCCCATCTGCACCATTAAGGCAGCTTTCCACATGCGGATTGAAAAAATATTTTTGACAGTGAGTACCATTATCTGCCAGCATGGATGCGATGCGACTTGACTCCAGAATTCAGGGTTTGCTTCGATTTCGCGTGCAAAGTCAATATGTGTGCCAAAATCGGTAACATCATGAAAGGCAATCTTCATTAGATTGATAGGAAAGAATATCAGGATAGTCAAAATGAGCAGTATTGCTGCTTGAATTAAATATTTCCTGCTAAAAATTTTCTGCATAAGTTCCCCGGTACAAATTTATTTATTAAATATCTTAGATTCAACTTATTTCAGAATTCCAATACACAACGAAAGGAATAAGGCCATGATCTACAACAGTAATTGTACATTACCAAAAGAATATCTAAAACAATTAACAGCGGAAGGTTTAAAAAGTTTAACTTAGATGATCCGTGTATTGGTGGACCAGGCCTTGCAAATTGAAAGATCCAGTTACAGGATTAATCCTATTCTTTCTAACTGATTTATTTACAATTCCATATCTTTTTATTAAATGATATTTTTAATGTATGATTAAAGATGAATGTAAACCATAATTAAATACTGGGTATAGGAGAGAAATAATGCACGCAATGACAAAAGAGAACCTGGAAGCAGCTTTTGCCGGCGAAAGCCAGGCTCACATGAAATATCTCATTTTCGCCAATCAGGCAGAAAAGGATGGTTTCCCGAATGTAGCCCGCCTGTTCCGCGCTAACGCATATGCCGAGCAGGTGCACGCCACCAGCCATTTCAAAGTACTTAGGAAATTATCGACCACCGAAAATAATCTTACTGTGGGTATTGAAGGAGAAACCTTCGAGATCGAGGAGATGTATCCCGCGTATATGGCTGTTGCTGAACTTCAGGAAGAACGCGGCGCGGTCCGCTCCACTAAATGGGCACGAGAAGCCGAAAAAGTACACGCGGAAATGTACACCGCCGCAAAAGTATCTGTCGCGGAGGGAAAGGACGCGGAAGTTGGCAAAATGTATGTTTGCCCTGTATGTGGCTGGACCGGCGAAGGAGAAGCCCCTGATAACTGTCCGCTCTGCAACGCGAAAAAAGAGCTGTTCGTCCTGTTTGAATAATTCTCCCGCTCAACAGGTAGCAGGTATTCTTCCTATTTAAAAGAATACCTGCTATCACTTTAAGGAATATCTCTAATTTCGCACGGCCCATAATAGATATTCGGTGCCGCAGTAACTGTTAAATCCCTGATGTGTTATCTGATTAGAAAGAAAATTTTTTTTAAAGGATCTCTCATGTCACAGAAAAAATTTCCATATGGAAGAACACTGCTGATCGGGTTGGGTTTCTTAGGCATCAACCTCGTCTGGCCCGTCTTTAACAGTTTTGTACCGCTCTTTTTGCAGGCAGGCAATCCTGAATTCGAGCGACAGCTCATTGAAGCGGGGCGCGAGATTCCCAACATTACCGGATTCGGTCTGGCACCCAGCCTGGCATTTTTTATCATGACCTGGGATAACATTTTCAACGTACTTGTCTCCCCCTGGTCCGGCGCAAAAAGCGATCATACCTGGACCCGCCTTGGCCGCAGGAAACCCTGGATCATAATCGGCACACCCATCGCCGCCCTCGCCCTGACGCTTATCCCGCTTGCAAACACAATGTTTGCAATTATGATCTTCATCCTCATCACCAACTTTGGCATGTCCCTCTTCCGCACACCCACTGTCGCCTGGCTCGGCGACCTTTTCCCCGCGGAGAAACGCAGCCAGGCAAACGGTATTATCAATCTGATGGGAGGTATCGGTGGCGCTTTAGCGCTGTTCGGCAGCGGTATGCTGTTCGACGCCTTCGGCCGACTGGCGCCTTTTCTGGGCGCGGCGCTGGTGCTGTCCGCTGTTGAAGCGGTTGCAGTCTGGCAGGTAAAAGAACCTCAACAGAGGGAGGATCAGAAAACAACCCGCTCCAAGCGCAGCTTCATTGAGGATTTCACCACCATTTTTAAAACCCAGACTCGCAGCGGGTTTTTGATCCTGCTGGCGATCTTTCTGTATTTCATGGCATATGAAGCTCTCCAGACGGGGTTGACTTCTTTCGCAGTCTTCAGCCTGGGGCTCACGCCGGGAACAGCCACCATTATGACGGCGCTGTTTGCTGCCGCATTCATCATTTTCTCACTCCCCAGTGGATTGATCGCCGGCAAACTGGGGCGCAAGCGGACGATTACCTTCGGTTTGCTCGGTATGATCCTTCTCTTTTCTGTTGGATTTTTCTTTATCCACAGCCAGATCTCTCTGGGCGTCATCCTGCTGCTCGCCGGTATCTGCTGGGCGCTCGTCAATGTGAACAGTCTCCCGCTGGTTTTCGACCTTGGGAATGAAGCGCAGATCGGCGCCTACACCGGCCTGTATTATATGGCCGCCCAGAGCGCCGCCATTGCCGGGCCAGTCCTCAGCGGCGTGGTCGTTGACCTGGCCGGGAACAACTTCCGCTGGCTGTGGGCAGTCAGCGCCCTCTATGTGCTGCTGGCCTGGTTTGCCATTCAGTGCGTCAGACCTGCTGGGCAAAACGCCAACGCATAGCACTTGTTATATGGATAACTTTCCAATATTATTAAACAGAATCGTATTTTTATATCAGAAAATTATGAATGGAGAAAAATGAACGACAATATAAAACTTTATAAATATCGTTGGGTAGTATTATCCGCTTTCATGTTTATTAATCTTACTATTCAGGTCCTGTGGATAGCTTACGCCCCCATTACAAGCCTTGCTGCTGAATTTTATGGCGTTTCTAATCTGCAGATTGGCTTTTTATCGATGCTCTTTATGGCAGCATTTATTCCATTGTCGATTCCAGCTTCCTGGGTAATTGATACGTATGGATTTCGAATTGCAGTCAGCATAGGAGCCGTATTAATGGGTATATTCGGACTTCTTCGAGGGTTTGCAGGATCTAACTATTCAATTGTTCTCTGGAGCACGGTTGGAATAGCTGTTGCACAGCCATTTTTATTGAACGCGTGGACAACCGTCCCGGCAAAATGGTTTTCGATTAGAGAACGTGCAACTGGAGTTGGCTTGATAACTCTAGCAAGCCTGGTCGGCACAGGAGTTGGTTTGGTAGCCACACCTATTCTTGTTGAAAACGGCATATCTATTTCCACAATTCAATTGATATATGGGGGAATCACAGCATTTTCCTCAGTTCTATTTTTATTCCTTGCGCGGGAAACACCCCCCTCACCTCCATGCCATGAAGGGGAAGATATTAGGGCGTTGATGCTTGATGGGCTGAAACATGCGTTAACAGTTAAATCTTTCTGGATTTATCTATTTATTTCATTTATTGGCATGAGCATATTTAATGGGATCACAACCTGGGTAGAAGCAATTATTAAACCAAAAGGATTCTCTCCAATTGATGCAGGAACAATTGGGGCTTTAATGTTAGTTGGCGGCGTTTTGGGCTCAGTGATCATTCCTATTTTTTCTGATAAGCAGGGAAAACGAAAAATATATATACAGCTTGGTGTGATTCTTGCGATTCCCGGCTTGCTTGGCTTAGCTTATTTCAATTCACTTCTTTTATTATATATCTCAGCCTTCTCTATCGGATTTTTCCTGATCAGTGTCAGCCCAATAGGCATGCAGTATTCCGCTGAAGTAACTCGCCCAACTCCCGAGGGGACCTCGAACGGCTTGATCCAACTTTTTGGGCAGGCATCGGTTGTGTTCGTTTATATAATGGAAGCTCTAAAATCTCCAGATGGTTCTTTCACTCCCTCTCTTCTTCTAGCGGTAGGACTTCTTTGCCTGAGTGCAATTCTTGCTGCCCGGATGGTAGAACCGAACAAAGAAAAGCAATTGGATTATAAATAATCTAAAATTCATTGCGGAAAGTTGTATCCGGTCACCAGGCTGCCCTATCTAATGCCCTTTCCTTCGTCAGCATGGAAATCATCTCCGCACTTGCGGTTGAAGAAGCAGCACATCCCAATTCGGCGGTGCAGTGCGCACTCCTGCACGATGTATTGGAAGACACGGATGTTTCCAAATAAAAACTCGATGAAGAATTTGGAACAGATTTTGCGAATGGGGTTGATGCACTGTCAAAAAAGTTGGAGATCAAAGAATCACAGCGGTTACGTGAAAGTCTTGAGCGCATCTGGAAGCAGCCGCGCGAAGTGGGAATGGTTAAGCTAGCAGACCGCATTAGCAACCTGCAGGCCCCGCCGTTCAATTGGACACAGGCAAAGATTAAAACTTACTGGGATAGTTTCAAGGAAATTCATTCGAAGCTTAAAGATGCCAGCCTATACTTAGGGGATTGATTGCTAACTAAAATTGATATTTACGCCAACAATATTAAAATCAAATAGAGAGAGGAGGAAAAATATCCTCCTCTCTCTTTTGAACCTATTTACTTATCCGATCGAGTAAGAGTTATTCACATCCTTCAGGATCGTTTCATGATCCTTCTTATAACTATCCTCATATGAGGTGGTGTAGAAAAACAGGAAATTTTCCGCGGTGTCAAAGAAGGTTGTCCCGCTGGTCTTGTTATCATCACTCCACCATTCTAGTCTCTCCCGTCCATCTGGCAGGGTTACATCCGTCGCGACACGCAAATCGCTGCCGTACAAGCGTTTCATAAAATCCAGCGTGACCTGCCCTTTTACAACATGGTTCATATCAGGCCCAACTTCATTCACCACGACCTGCACAAAAGCGTGCCCGTCAGGTGCAGTGTGTGTTTCCACCACAGTATTATCGATCACTTCCGTATCTTTCGCGGATGACCATCCGCTTGGGACTTCAAGCGTGAATAATCCCTCCGGCGCGGTATAAGGCATCATACCGGATGCGTCAGCTGGTGCATCGGGCTGAGGTGCTTCTGCGACAGGTTCCGCCGGTACTGGCTGTTCGACAGGAACCGCTTCTTCAACAACCGGCTGCTCTTCTACCACAACCGCTTCTGGTGCTGGTGGGGCAGCAGTTTGTCCACCGCATGCGTTGATAAGCACTGCGGCTAATAGTACGCTCATTAATGTTTTTGTGTTCATTTTTTTCTCCAATTTACTTTCTGTTATGGTTTTGTGGTCTGACCAGTATACCACTTAACCAAATTATACGGGTATTTGGGGAAATGTCAATATAGAAAATTTCAAGGGAAATAACTGCTCTTGTATCCACACTCGAGCGATAGAATAACCTACCGCAAATTTTAAAAAAATTCTGAATGTCTATTTTATTTGCGTTTTGTGAAATAATCGCATATTTCCAACCTGTATAATAAAAATACAATTTTTATGCTTAAGCTTGTTGGTAGGTGAGACTACCGGGGAGGAACACTATCATAAAATGAAAGAAAAGGAGACTACCCCTGCATCTGCAGCACATATGGGAAACAGTCATCCTTACCGCCGCGGATTCAGCTTCCTGTCGGATATTTTCAAACTAGCTTCCGGTGCTGGCACTGCGCAGATCATTCGCGCCATTCTCTCACCCATCATTACCCGCCTGTTCCTGCCGCAGGCTCTCGGCATCGCCCAGAATTTCTCCGCCATCGCGAAGACCATGGCCGTTCTCTCCGCACTGCGCTATGAGGATTCCATCCAGATCCCCAGAAAGAAGTCAGACGCGTATCACCAGCTACTTTTATGTATCCTTCTCACCACATTCACAAGCGGGGCTGCGCTGTTTCTCGTTCTGTTCTTCAGGAGACACATTGCCAGTATGTTAAATGCGCCCGAATTAGAGACCCTCCTTTGGGGAGTTCCGATTTTCATGGCAGCAAGGGGATATTTCCTTGCTCTCCAGCAGTGGAATGCCAGAGAGGAGAAATACGGTCACATTTCTTCAGCCACCATCGCTAACAGCATCATCTGGAACGGCGGAACTGCCGGGCTGGGGTTGGCTGGTTGGACGGGCAGCGCGTCAATGATTATCTCACAAATTGCCGGACAGGCAGCAGCATTTTCGATCCTCGCCTTCAGGTTCTTTAGAAAGAATTTATGGAACGGCTTACGCGATTTTAAATGGAAAAAAATCCAGGCCGGCATCCTTAGGTATAAGAAATTTCCTCTTTTCAACATTTGGAGCAAATTGCTTGATAACGCGGCGTTATATATCCCCACGCTGCTCTTTTCCGCTTTCTTTTCACCGGCAGTAGCAGGTCAATACAGCCTGGGATTTAATATCCTCCAGCTGCCTTTCGCAATGCTTGGCCAGTCCATCGGGCAGGTCTTATATCAGCGTGCATCTGGCGCGCAGCATGAGGGGAAAATCACTGCTGTTATTGAAAAACCGCTTGCATTTTTCATCAGGTTGGGCCTCTATCCAGCGCTGGTTTTTACTGTAATTGCCCCCGAATTGGTAACGCTTTTGTTCGGGAACACATGGGGTGAAGCCGGTATCTATGCACAGATGCTCAGCCCGTGGATGCTCTTTATTTTCCTCTCTTTGGCTCTTGAGCGCATCCCCGCGATTGTAGGGAAGAATGAAAACATCCTCATCTTTCATGCCCTGAATACTGCGATGCGGGTGGGCGCACTCGTGGTTGGCGGTCAAAAGGGCAGCGCGCTGCTTGCTGTCCGCCTGCTGGGTATCGGAGGGAGCATCATCTATCTGGGCAACATTCTTTCTGTCATCTTGATCTCAGGCATTCCAATTACAAGATTCATCCAATCATTCATCAAGGAAGTATTGTTCTGCGCTCCTTTTCTTCTTACTGTCTACGCTATCAAGAATTGGATCCCAATCCCAATTTTCTATTCGGATATCTTCCTGGTGGCAGCTGCGTTTCTGATTGGTTGCCTGTATTACGGTATTGCAATCATGAAGGAACCATCCGCTAAAGAGTTTCTGTCATCCAAGGTGCAGAGACGCGGCTAAAGAGCCGAAGCCCTCATTGTGATAAGGATTGACCTGCCGCAGGGATGATGTAATCTGTACATCGAGTGTCGCCTACTGGAGCGATCGTGCGCGGCAGCAGCAGTTCCATGTTTGTCTCGCGGGATGTATATACCGGATAATAATTACACAGCAGCGGCAGTGTAACCCACTCCACATACGCATTATTTTCCTCACTGAAAGAAAATTCTGATCTAAGTGAGATTAGGATTGCCGGCTCATTGACGATTAGTTTAAAACGGTGGTTGGCAAGATCATCATAGAACTGCGTGAAATATGCCGCATTCCCGCTCATTGCCATATCCATCAGCATCTTCTTTTCATAATCATCAACCAGCGGGATATTCTTAATATACCCAAATGCCAGCAGCTGGCGGTGGTCAATGAACAGCACTTCACCCTGATTGGCTGCCCGGTAAGTCCATGCTTGTACAGCGGCCAGCGCGTCCCGCGCAATTTCCGCATCGGGCACAACAGGTCGCTCATGTCTCTGCAACGTGTATGTCACCGGCGCTGCCAGTACTGCCATCAAACATACCGCAGCCAGGGTTCGGTTGATCGGTTTTATTTCAATATGCTGCCAGCCATGCGTGAATACGATTGAAGCAATCAGAACGATGCTCACCAGATACATATCCAGATTATGCAAATTGCTTCCACCGCCAATCTTTACGCTTGCGATCAAACCAACAGAGAAGAACGCACATAAAGCAACTATGACCGCTGATTTTTGCATCCAGTTCAACCGCCAATGCTTCATTGTAGAAAAAATTACAAACACTGCTAAAATTGGCAGCGTCGCCCACAGGACAGCAAGCAGTATCCCCGGGGAGAAGTTTGTATTAGGTAACAACCGATCCCACAGGAGCGGCTGCCGCTCGGTGAACGGCAGCGGGTTAATGAGTGAAGAAGCCATTTCTGACCTCATAATGAACGGCAGCAGCAACCCGCCAAAAGCACCGGCTGTACCAAACAGCAGTGGCTTTTTTAACACCTCCCATCCTGTTTTTTTGAATGACGGAGAATCTATTTGAAGCAGCGTCATCAAAACCGCCCAGATACCCGGCGCGTAGGACCATGTCCAGCGGGAGATATGCGCGTAATAGGATGCGATCATAACCAGCAGGATTCCGGGGATCAGCCGCGCGCGCGATGCGAGCACCACCAGAATGGCTGAAAGGATCAGCGGAGTATAAATTGGGCCCTGGTCAAGGAATAAAAAAGCCCACAGCCCAAAAAGCACTGCATGTCTTGAGAGTAGATCTTTAGATTTCAGCACATTCAGGGCAGTCCACCCCAGGAGGAATGGCGGTATGATCCATACCAATTGGTAATACAAGCGGAAAGCGCCAATGCTTAGATCAGAGAATAAGAAAGGAATACCCCACGGCAGCGCCATCCCGGGAGTGATGAATGCCTCCGCTCTGCCGTTATTCGCGGTCAGATAGCGGTACCCTCCTAACAAAGTGGAATAATCATAAAAGCGGTTACCTTCAGACCAGTACAATTGAAAAGGATAATCATTTACGAACACAAGACGTGATAGAACAGCGTAAAACACTCCGCTGATGAGGATATTCACTCCCATAAGGATCAATTTGGAAGCTAATGCCGCATCCGCTTTTTTCTGTAAGTATGCGCAAAACAATGATATGAAATATACAGCAAAAAATGCCATCCAGTATCCTGAGATCACTCCCTCAGGCATTGGAATAACCCATTTGAGAAGGCCGGGAAGCATCAGAAGCAGGATAGAGAATATCCTCACTATCGAAACTGGAACCCGGGTAAACCATCCAGCCCATTTCAATTCACTTGTCTTGATTATCCCGGTAATGAAGATAAGCAACCAGAGAAACCCTGCGGCAGCAGCTGTGGATTTAAATGGAAGATATTTTCCTTGCACACAGAACCCGATTAATAATTCAGGGTCCTGAAGGTTTAATTGGAAATACTCTCTGAATGCCAGAAATCCAAAGATCCCCAGGCATAGGAATATGATCATGCGCAGCCAAGGCAGTTTTTTCATATATAGATATCGGCAGGACGCCCTCCATCTTTATTAGACTATAGCATAACCCCCGGGTAGAATGTGCCTGCCTTAATATTCGTGTAACAACCATTTACCAATTATTTACTTTTATCCTTTTTCGCCTTCCGCAGCATCAGGTAATATGCATCCCCGCCAAAGCCGGGCTGGATCGTATCCGCCACCTCGAAGCCATAATGCTGATATAAAGCAACATTTTTCTCCGTTTGCGTTTCCAGGTAGCAAACCCTGCGGGATTTATCTGCGTGCGCCAGTACTGGTTTCACCAGTTTAGAAGCAAAACCCATCCCCTGGTACTGCGCATCCACTCCTAATAGCTCAAGATAATAATGGGGTCTGCTGATAACCCGAATGTGGGCCCTTTCTGCTTTTAAATAGAAGGAAATAAACTTTTTTAAATCAGGAACCTTAAATTCTTTAATCATGAACCACGCGATTCGCATATTCAGGCTGAATGTGTTCTTTGGAAAACCAGTCAAATACCAGATAGCTGCCCCTTCATACGCGGCTGATGTGCGGAATACAACACCATTGACACCCGCCCTTTCTATAATGTAACGGAAATCGACATCCATGGCTTTCTGAATATCTCTTGCCGACGAGAATAAATACCTCATCAGCGGGTCATCCCGGAAGGCGGAAAGATATACAGCAGCGACCTTGGCAGTGTCGCTTTTTGGTGCGGCTTCAATCGGAATTTCCTCCGCAATTTTTTCTGATGGATTAGCAGCGTGATTGACCATTAAATAACCTCACAAAAAGACTCAATAGCAGGGTTCCTCAATCAACTTGTTGTGCGGCACCTCCCAAACCTGCTAGGACTGCTTTGCATCGCCGCCCTTTTGAGCCCTCCCGAGTCTGGGAAACCATCTCGGTACTCTCATGGCATAGTCTATCCATTCTTGTCCAAATCGACTCTCCAGATTAGGCTCCTCAATCAAAATTGTAAATCCGTGTATCGCTAGAATGAGAATGGGAAGCAGAAGAAACATCGCTCCCAGGTCCAAGAGAAGGCCAAGGCCAGCAAACAAAAGGAATTGACCTTCCATCATCGGATTCCTCACAACCCCATACGGACCGTAGGTCACCAGTCTCTTGGTCGGCTCAGAAAAGCCCGTCGTTCCCTGGCCTACTGTGAATTGAAGCCAGCAACACCAAACAATGAAAAACGATCCAAAAACAGTCAATATAAGTCCAGCAACTCTGAACGGAAAGCCAAACAAGCCCTGAATATTCAGCACCTTACTAAGCCAACCCGCCGAGAGGATGACGATGCAGTATTCGGCAATGACGCCAATGTAGTGAGCAATAGTGCCCAACTTCCTTGCGTTATTCTGTGATCTCTTCATCCTACCTCCTTTTGTTCTTAAACAAGCACCACCCAACGGTTTGCGTTTCAACCGCTGTCGACTCTGTCAAGACTCGCTCCAAAAACCAGAGCGATGGCTGCAGGACGCACCATGCATACCCGCACTGAAGGCATTCAGCTGCAACCGCTTGTTATGACGCACCTTGCTTTGAATCTGATATCTTACTGGTTCCTAACAACACGCACCACTCCAGACTGGTGTCTGCCGCTGGTAAACCATCTATTCTGGCGCCTTCCAGCACAACACCGGGCAGGGTAGGCCGAGCTTCTCCCACACAGGCGTTTTTCACTTCTACCTTCCAGCCCGCCCCAGCGTAATTTTCCAATGCTGTGCGCCGATAAAGCATCGTCTCCAAGCCCGCTTCACGAATTACTTTTGCGTTGGCTGCATCTTCTTCTGGAAAAAAGTGAGAGATAGCCAGGAATACGCCATTCACTATCCGTCGCAGTTCTCTTAGCAAGCTGCTTGGTTCTTCGATATTGGGAAGCCCCAGGTTTGTTGTCAAATTTTCAACTGCTCCATCCTTAAACGGCGTTTGCCGTGCATCAAACGCGAGCAAACTGACTTGGTCATACAGGCTGAAACTCTCCAACCATCGACGGTCTCTGCGCAGCACACCAGGACTGAAGTCAGTGGCAATAACAGGGCGCTTGAGTTTGCGGACTATCTTCTCGGCCAAATAGCACCTCCCTGAAGCCAGGTCTACGATTGGCCCATCTGTCCTGGAAAGCCACTCGATGACGTAATCCAATTGCCTATTCCAGCAATTTGTATACTCCGGTGTGTACAAGTCCTTGTTTGCTGAATCCTCCACTATTTGTGCTTCGATGAATTTCCCGCGTTCTTCCAATACAAGCGCCCGAAAGAATTGATCGGCAGGAGCTAATATATCCAGTGGTACTTCCATCAATTGCTTCTCAAGTTCGGGATGCTCACGCAGGTGTTGAATCACCCCACTGTCTACCTGCTCCCACATATCTTTGCGTGGCAACTCTGGTGTAAGAAACAGACCAATTCCGTCGCGAACAGGATATACAGCATCACAAGCGCTGCAGCGTGCCTCCGCCGCTTCAATCCGATTTCCGTTTTGCTCGATAATATTCCATTCCAACTTACCGTGGCAGACTGGACATTCCAGCATTTCAAACAAATAAGTGTGCATTCAATCCTCCATTATTTCTGAGTGGCATAACATCGTTGCTCTACAGCATATTAAGCACTGCCGGGTAAAACCGCTTGTTATGCACTCTTGCCCTCCTGCTCGCTAACCTTTACCTGAATAGCTCTTAAAAATTCCTCTGCCCGCTGCGAACCGATCAACAATCGTTTGCCATTCAATAATTCTATCTGCACGCCGCGATCACCACTCACATTGTATGCCATCCCTTTACACCCAAATCGGATGCCCCAGCCGCCAAATTCTCTGAGAGGATGGTAAGTCCGCACTTCACATTGCTTCACTTCCATAAATCTTATCTTACGAATAATCCAATGAAAAGGGGCAAAGGATAAGATGATTCCATTATCGCGTACTTCTGTAATCAGTTTTCCAAATAAGAACAGCGCGGGCAAACCGATGCCGAAGATCACACAGAAAACGGTCAGGGGAACATCCGGTACAGGGTTGGTGCCAAAAGGTCTATGCAGTAAAAGCTGCTCTACCGCTGCATACCACTGCATTCCGGCTATCACTAATACAAGAACCAATATCCAAACTTGCCGAAACTTCTGCACTTCACAGAAAATCGGGCTTGACCCTTTCTCTTGATTCATATCCCTTTCATCTACTTTAGGTATCTAACGGTAGTTTTAGGTACTCGGTATTTTCAAACTAGGTAACCCTTTCCTTCAACGAGTTTTAGAATTTCACACCGCGCACCACCTAGGCAAATCCCAACTATCCACCACACGCTTTATTGGGCAATCTTTACGTAAATTATACGTTTCTAGCTTTATCGCCAATTATTTACTGCGTATTTCAAAGAACCAACGGGCCGATGACTGACCAGATAAATCCCATTACAAGAGTAGCAAATGCACTACGCTCCATCCATCTTGCCAGAGAAGACCATCTATCTACAGATTTTTTAGTGTCTTTATAGTCTGGATGCGTGTCATTTATTATCTGAAGCATTTCATCTGGATTGTCTTTGCCCTCTTCTATGTCTATCCTGTGAAGATCTATCGCAGCTAACTTCTTTGTGAATAGGGCGTCATCCCTAATTACAACCTCATCGATGACAAAATGTGTGATAACACTCAAAAGCGCCGAGGTAACCCAAGGAAGGGAAAGCCAAAATAGTTCGATTCCAATAAATTGACAATTTCCTAAAGCATCCCAAAACACTTTAGCGTTTAGAATAGCGTAGCCTGCGATACCTACAAACCAAACCAATCTCTCACGAGCAGAGGCTCTTGTTTTGAAGATTGGCTCACGGATACTAAGGAATAACTTTTCGTAACTCTCTACAATTTCTTTTTTACCCATATCTTAATTCCCTCATCCTTGATTATTGATTAGCTGCCCAACTAAATTTACAAAGCACTAGCTTTCTAACAATCTGATTTTGAGATTTAAGTAGATTTTATTAGATAATAGTTTATCTCCATTAATCTGATTATAACTAATTTTCTCGCTGGAATTACCAACACCGCTTCTAAAAATACTTCTTGGCTAGTTGCGTGGGTAACACCAGGTCAAACGTTATTCATACAATAATGGCAAATTGCTATATACTATTTAAAAGGTATTTTGACCCATATAGAATATTAATAACTAAAAACCAAAGGAGAACAAATGGCACAGGATTTTACCGTAATGCTCCCCAACCGCCCCGGCGTGCTCGCCAGTCTCAGCACCACCCTGGGCAAAGCCGGCATCAACATCGAAGGCATCAGCGGCACCCAGTACCAAGACAAGGTCGTATTGCATATGCTCTTTGACAAGAGCGAAGAAGCACAGGCGCTGCTTTACAAGAATAAATTCACCATCATGTCCGTCCGCGAAGTGCTCGTCACTGAAATTAAGGATAAGCCCGGTGAGCTGGGCAAGATTGCCCAGAAAATTGCCAACGCGGAAGTCAACATTGACTTTTTCTATCTCGCCACAGGCAATCGCATTGTCTTTGGCGTAGATGACCTCGACAAAGCGTCCGCTGCCTTGTAAACATATAAACGAATTTTACAAAAAAATTCGCATCGCTCAATCATCACCTGCCTGATTGTTCTTTTCTGCCGCCGGTTCAATGTTGGCTGGCAAGGAAGAGATTTTCCTGTCTATAATCCCATTTCAAGGAATAAAATTCTGTCTACCGCCAATTTATATAATTTACCCGAGATGACGGTATGGGAAAACTGGTCTTAGGTATTGACATAAGCACATACATTTCAAAATAAGTGCTCTGCCACTTGAACGGGGAGATCATCGCTCAAGCGCGTACAGACCACAGGTGCCAATTCACATATAACCCCTTCATTTGTATTTCAACACTGCGATTATGTATTATTGAAGATCAGGGTTCAGGTCCAGCATTGCCGCCATGCAGGACCGATACCTGTTTTCAGCGCGTTGTTTGATGTTTTCTAACGAGAACAGCGCGCCAAACTGTTCTAAAGGAAATGAAGCTGAAACTGCGGCACGGCATAATGCTTCCCGTGGGTCATTAGAATTAACAAACCCAACCACCAGACCACCGCAATATGCGTTGCCCGCGCCAGTTTCATCCACAATTTTTTCAACTTCAACTGCTGGGACTCGAACGCGATTACCTTTCGAATCAGCAAACGTGCTCCCTTTGTCCCCTTCACGGATTACTGCCTTCCGTGCTCCATACGCCAAAAGTTTATCCAGCAGATCATCAGTTTCATGCAATCCTAACAGCGTTCGTGCTTCCTGCAAATTAGGGGACACACAATCCACAATTGGAAGAATATTTTCTAAATTACTGCGGTTCTCCGCGGCACAATCGATATGCAGAGGTTCCCAAAATATGAATGGGTTACCGCGCTTGCGCAACAGCTCCACCCAGGAAGCAACTTCTTTCCCTTTGCAGTGTAAGTGAATACCTTTTAAATTGTCGTATGCTTTTGGAAAATCTTTCACCTCTGGTTTTTGCTGATGAAACTCATCCAAATCAGTGCGAATGATTTCTCTGCGGGTGCCATCAGTTTCAAAGAGCTGCCAGGCGCGAATAGTTTTCACCTCGCATTTGGCCAGACCCTGCACATCAAATGATTTTCCAAGCTGATTCATTAAATTTGAAGGAAAATCACGGCCAATACTCGCCACCAGCCCCACCTGCTCACTCCATACACGCATACCCATTGCAGCATGAACCCCACCGCCGCCCAGGCAGCCCATATGCGTAGTTCCATCCGGCATAACGATATCATCAATAATGATAAAACTTATTGAGATAAACATATTTTATTAGCCCTTCGATAACAGCCCTTGGTAATTACCTGCGGGCAGCATTTATTTTTCACATCCATGTAAATATCCGCTGATCCACTATAACTCACTTGAACTTCCGTGAGGATGCATATAAAATTCAAAGGCTATCCCTTCCCGTTTACCGCCTGCATAAACTGCGCCATTCGATCATAGTCCCATTCTGTCAGCATGGATTCCCTTGTCCAGCCGCTAAGTGGTTTAAAAGAACTGCTGACAATTGCGCCGTCACTAAACTGTAACGCTTTTTTAATATTTTCATTTTTTGCGCCGCCGCCCAACAGCACAGGGACACCGAGATCTGCCTCACGTACCTCTTTTAACATTTTTAACGATTCATCAAAAGAGAATCCTGTCAGGACCAGGCCATCCGCTTTGCTGTGCACCGCGGCAAAACGGGCTGCTTCCACCAACGGTAGTTCACCCAGCGGCTTGCCCGTGTGATCATACACATCTGCTAATATATCGATATCTTCAGCTCCAATCTGAGTACGATAGGTTATCGCTTCATAAGCACACCCCTCCAAGATGCCCTCAGCTTTAACCATTGTGCCAGTATAAACCTTGATTCGCACAAATTGGGCGCTAATTGCCTGCGCGACAGCCAATGGCTCGCGTGCGCCGTGGCTCATCATACAAACACCTAAAGTCAACTGTGGAAATTCCTTTCGTATAGCGCCGCCAACAACTGATAGAAATGCGACCGTATGAGGTTGGATATGGGACGCTGAGGGTAAATCCCCTAAGTCTTGAATATAAACCGCGGATACTCCTGCGCGCACTGCTTTTTCCACATTTCGCAATGCGAAATCAACGACTTCATCCATAGGCATTGAAGTGGGTTGGTTAAAAGCAGCCGATGGCGGCAGATGCAGCGCAGCAATAATCGTCGGGCTGTCTTTTTTAAATAGAACATTTCTATTCATTCTTTCCATTCCTCCCAGGTTTCACTTGTTCTAATACGGCTGATACCTCCGCCCCCTTCAATACTGCGTCCGCCTTTGAAATCTTGGAAGTATGCTTCACCCTTTACTTCTGCAAGATACGCGGAGAATAACTCTCCTGGAATAGCAGTGATGAGCGGCGAGAACATTTCTTTCCCTTCCGGAATGGGAAAATGAAAATCCGCATGCTTTGTTACTTTTTTCGCAGATTTTGGTGAAATTACTGCCAAACGGCGGCCAATCTGTTTTGCGGCAATTGCCATCTCCGCAGCACGCGATAGATCACGATCTCCAGCACTAATAATAAAAGTAGGTATGCTGATGTTCTTAGCGAAATACTGTAAATGTGTCCATTCTTCCACATCCTGCCCAAGCGCTGAATCACCTGAGGCTTCAAGTACTTTGGCAGCGGTGAATAAAGCTGTCCCGTAGTTTGGGCCGCTGCCAGCAAAGACAAATTCTCCTGCGTCTGCCCATTCTTGAGCGGCTTGCTTTGCAACTGGCTCACATCCTTCAATTGTTTGGCTGGCTAGATCTGTAAAACCCTTAATTTCAGCTCTAAGCTCTGCTGCCCTTGAATTGGTTAATTGTCCGCGGATTTCAGCGATCCGAATCGCGGTCAGGAAAAGACCAACCTGGCTGGTAAAGTAGCTGCGCACCCCAGGGATCGCCATACCCTCCGGTGATGGAAATTCTGGCACAGGAACATCTAATATGATTTTGGCTGCTTTTCCCACCGGGCTGTCAGGTGTAGCAGTCAAGGCAGCGGTCGTGGCTCCTGCTTGTTTTCCCATGCGCAATGCTTCTGCTGTGCGTGATACCATGCCGGAAACAGAGATCCCGATCAAAAGATTCGTTTTGGGACCTGTTTGGGGAATGAAACCTGCCACGTAGCGCCCAAATAACATAGAGTTCATAGAATCATCAGGAAGACGGGTTAACGATTCAAACGCTAATTCAGTACTGAGGGACGCGTGATGTGAGTCACCGCAGCCAACAACATAAAGACGCTTCAGTGAGAGGCAGAGTTCATGGTCTAATTTATGCCGGATAGTATCATCAAGCGGTTGAAAAATCTGGTTTAGCAACTCTGGTAAGCTATGTATCTCTTCAATCATATAATTCATTGAAATTTTTTCTCCTTTTTTTGATTTACTTTCATAAAATTCTGAACTTCTAATAAAGTGGGTAATCCCCCGCGAGCGCCAATCTTTTGGACTAAGATCGCTGATGCGGCACTTGCGAATTCCAGGCAGTGCTGGAGATTCCAATCAGAAAGGATACCGTAAAGAAAAGCGGCATGGAAACAATCACCCGCCCCGGTAGTATCCCTTACAGGGACATCATACACCGCTGTTGAATACCGGGTTGTTGGGGTGCAAAGTGCCGCCCCTTTACTGCCCATTGTTAGAACTACCATTTCTGGCCCCATGGAGAGAATCTCCTCAACCCCATCATCAGCAGAGTTGCTTTCTGTGAGTCTGCGGAGCCCTTCTTCACTGGAAAAAACAATGTCAGTATATCGGAGCATCGCTTTTGCGGCGTCGATATTCTTTAGAGTGTTCACCTCCATATCTACCACTATTTTTCCCCCTCCTGCGTGCAGTAACTGTGCGACATCTATAAACCAATCCTGTTCATAAAACACCGTATAACCAAACCGTGCCCTCTTCAGCGACTGTTTCATGCTGCGAGTAAGAGGTGGAGGGGATGGCAGTATCGGAACAATCAAGATCGTTCTTTCGCCATTGGAAGGTAATATGACCACTGTATAATCAGTTGAACTATCCTCCATGACAACCACATCAGATTTTTCCACGCCAAATAATTCAAAATCGCGCATTATGGTCTGGGCAAAAGCATCACCGCCCACCAATCCACCCCAGGCGGTATGCAGCCCCAGCTTTGCGGCTGCGCAGGCAGTATTTGCAATAAAACCACCCGCCAATTGCCTGGCATGATGGACAAATAGCTTTTCTCCATCCCGAGGGAGATGGGGGACTTCCAATATCAGATCCACCGCCGCGCCGCCCAGACAATATAAATCAATCATTGTTCCTACTGCAGTGTTTTATAAAGCAGATCCTTCCATCCTTGAATATCAATTTCCCAACATACCTCGATGTTCACTTCCTTTTTGGTAACTCCTAACTGGTCAACTACTGTCATTCCACGTGTAATTTCACTTACTATTTCAACATCTACGTAATGTGCGCTGTGCCTGGTGCAAATGCTTGGATCAAGCGCAATAGCCATAGTAACTGGATCGGGAAGTGCAAGTCCTGGCTCGTTCAGCCACTCTTTATTTGTTGATATGGCATGCTCATTACAATCAATGGCAAAATCCGCGAAAGGAGTATGGTAAGAGCGAACTTGGGCTATCTCTTTTTCTATCAAATTGGCATGCCCGCGGCAGTGTTCCCATCCCACCATCAAGAGTGGTATTCCTGAACCAAAGACAATCTTGGCCGCTTCCGGGTCCACATAAACATTGAACTCAGCCGCAGGGGTAACATTGCCAAGAGTAGCTGCCGCGCCTGCCATTGAATAGCACATAGAAATTTTTTCGGCTATATCCGGCGCGATCCTCAATGCTAAAGCAATGTTGGTAAATGGCCCCAATGTGACCAAAGTGATGTTCCCCGGGTTGGATCTTACAGCATCAATCAATGCTTCAACAGCATTTCCTTTGGCTACAGGAATGCTGGGTTCCGGGTAATTCTTGTTGCCCATCCCATCATCGCCATGAAAGAAATAACCCCAGGTGGACTCGCGCACCAATGGCTGTGAAGCGCCCAGGTACACTGGCGTTTTCTTTTCACACAACTCGACAGTATAACGTGCGTTTTTTGCCCCTTTTTCAACATGGACGTTTCCCGCAACAACCGAAATCCCCATGACATTCACATCAGGCCACCGCAGCGCCATTAATATTGCAACGGCATCATCTGAGGCAGTATCAGTATCAATCCAAAAATTACGCATTTGTTTTTCTCCTCTCTTTTCTTAGCCGATATCCTTTGTTAAGCGTTCCTTGATTAGATCAAGCACCCCCACCGCGTCCACGCCCATGCATACCTCAACTTCAGGTCGGCTTTCCCATTGGTTATGCCAATCAGCAATTGTCTGGCCCTTGCAGCGCCCCTCTATTTCCACAAAAACGGATACGGACTCTGTTTGAAATAGATCTGGATTCAGCAAATAAACTATCACTGAAGGGTCATGAGTATGAATGTCTCCTCCCGCGCCAAAAAGCGAGTTGTGAAATCCCTGGTAGAAAGGAAGAATGCGCCGCATCAGGTTGGTAACAGGATTATTGGCTTTATATATTTCCTCCAAAAAGTTGGGTGTCATCACAACCTGTTGAGTAACATCAAGACCAACCATAACAAGCGGCCACCCCGCGCGCATTACTATATCCGCTGCGTGGGGATCATGATAAATATTCGCTTCTGCTGTGGGCGAAATGTTTCCGGGCCTTGAAACCGCTCCACCCATTAACACAACTTTCTTGGTTAAATTCACAATCGTGGGATCGATTTTCAAGGCCAAAGCAATGTTTGTCAGGGGTCCTATTGGCACCAGGGTAACTTCGTCCGGATAAGTATGAACCGTTTCAATAATAAATTCCGCAGCAGATTTTTTTATAACTTTCCCTTTTGGCGGAGATGGATTCGTATTTCCCATGCCGTCCTCGCCATGCACCATAGTGCCCAGACCTTCCAGCGGCATTACAAGCGGCACATCGCTCCCGCGTGACACAGGAATTGAATCATGCTCCTCAAGTTCAACCAGGCGTAGAGCGTTTTGAGCGGTGACCTCACCATACGTATTGCCAAAAACACTTGTTAATCCCAGCACTTCAAGTTCCGGTGAACGCAAAGCTATCGAAATAGCGATCACATCATCAACCCCAGGATCTGTATCAATAATTATCTTCTGCGGCATTATCCCTCCTTACCTTGAATCGCCCAGCATACGTAACAGCACACGCCGTGTGCGGGGACCGTCAAACTCAAAGAATAGTATGCTCTGTGATCTGCCCAGTATTAGTTCACTATTTTCTACAATTAATGAAAGGCTGTTCCCGATTAGTACGGATTTAATATGGCCGGCTGCATCTGCTGGAGTATCATAGGTATGATTAAAATCAACTCGCGTAGGTACCAGCCGATGTGTTTCCGCGACAATATCTTTAAGCGTCATTTCATCCATAGCTGAATTGATCGTGATCCCTGCTGTTGTGTGTGGGACAAAAACCACACAAATTCCTTCTTTGATATTACTGTCACTGACAGCTTGTTTGATTTCTTCCGTAATGTTAACAAGGCATTCACTTTCTTCTGTATTTATTTTAATTTCTGTGTACATTATCACCACGTTTCTTGTTTAAATTTGAATAACTTTTAAATTTTATATTTTTTCATAACCTTCAAAAGCAGCGAACAGCACATGCATATATTCCTATATTAATGTGAATCAACTTTTTCCCTTATTGGACACTTTATGCATAGTGAAAAGGTAACCATAGCAAGAGCAAGTGTTGTTAATAGAAATGCTATCAACCATTTCCCAAATCAGCGATCACTTCTTCTATGCCATTACGCAGGACCGCTGCTGATTCACTTTGCATTGACCTTAAGAAATCCAACACACCTTGTTTATCAGGCAGAGAAAAACCAGCGCCATAAACTGAAGCGGCAAGTGCACCAAGCGCGCTTGCCAGCGCAGCGGTAGCAGGTAAACTCAACCCGCGCGTCCAGCCATATAATAAACCCGCGGTAAACGAATCTCCCGCACCAGTAGTATCAACAGCATCAACATGAAAAGACGGACAGAAAAATTGATCCTTCTCATCAGCTACAAAACTACCTTTCTTACCCAACTTAATCGCCGCAAGTCGAATGCCTGAAGATATTAATAAATTGGCAGCATCTTCTGGTGATGTAGAATCAAGCAGCGCAGAGATTTCCTGGGGGCCACTAATACAGATGGTAAGTTCGCGTAAAAGGCGGCGCATATCTTTTGGTTTCTGAATAGCTGGCTCGAGGCCTGTATCTAAACTAATTTGAACATTTTGTTTTTTGGCCAGTTCTACCGCGCGCCAAACAGCATTTTTCTGTGGAGATTCCAGCAGCGCATAACCTGAAATATGCAGTATGGCAGCATCCTTGAAAGTATCCTCACCAATATCTTGCACTTCTAACTGGATGTTTGCTCCTCGGTTGGAAAACATCGTTCTTTCCCCATCAGGAGTAACGATGATAAAAGTAAGACCGGTTGTGTTTTCTGGTTTGGCATGAACATACTTTTGATTTATGTTGGTTTGTGCCAATTTTCGCTCAATCTGTTCAGCCCAAACATCTTTTCCAACACAACCCAGCAACCCCGTTCGTTGTCCCAAATTATCGAGAACAATTGCGGAATTAACAACCGCACCCCCAATTTCCACTGCCACAGTTTCTGTCAGTCCATCTCGACCCGGGATCGGAAATTCAGAAACCGGCCAAATAGTATCAATATTGATATCGCCTAGCATCAGAATTTCCCCTCTGTTCATGCTTTCTGCACCCCGCCTTCATCTGCGTTTTCGTTATTATGAATTGCGTTTACAAATGCCGCTATTCGTTCCAAGTCCTTTTCCACTTGACTTCCGGAAATATTGGTTGATGTATTGCTGTCCACTCCCCAGGGACTTATCTCACGAATTGCAGCGTCAACATTATCCGCTGTTAAGCCGCCTGCTAAAATGACGGGTATAGCAACTGCTTCAACTATCTGTCTGCTGATATTCCAATCATGAGTAAAACCAGTAGCGCCAACCCCGGGAAAGTCCTTTCTCTTTGTATCCAACAAAAGTAAATCACTTACCTCAGCAAATTGTTGAGAAAGTACAATGCTTTTTTCATCTTCCACCGGAATGGCTTTCATCAAACGGATATCCGCATCCAGGCGGGAACGCAATTCCCGCATCGCTTCAACATCCACACAATCCACATCTGAGGAAATATGAACAATATCCGGCTTAACTTCAGATGCCATGCGCAGGATCTCTTCTACATCTTCCGACATAGTTAAAGCGACGGATGTGGCTCGTTGTGGTAGTGAAAGGGCAATCTCTCGCGCTTCACTAAAGCTTAATTCACCCGGGACAATACCATATCGGCCGGCAACAAATCCAATATTGTTCACACCGAGTTCTACTGCTTCAGCCGCAGTTTCTGGATCTGTGAAGGCATAAATTTGGATAATCATAAATCTTACTGTAAATATCCTTTCTGAAAATAAGGTTAGATTATCATTGCACTATGGCACAAATCCTTAAAAACCCTGCTCAACACTATTAACAAAAGATATTTAAGGATATTCTATGCTTATGACATCAAATCGTTTAGCTAAAGGCCTGCGCTGAATTTCATAAGATTAAGTATGGTTGTTATTATTTACTTTCGCGAGTTCACGCTCTTGAAAACGCTTTGTCTGCTCTGTGATCTGTGCCTTTCTTCGGAGTGCATATATTACAAGAGCAAGGATCGTAATGACATAGGGAATCATCTGTACCCATTGTGATGGAATATCCAATGTCCCAAATTGATTGGAAAGCGCGTCTGCAGCCCCAAAAAGGATTGCTGCCAGGAAGGTTCCCCACGGCCTTCTGCCGCCAAGATATACCGCTGCCAACGCAATGAATCCACGGCCGGCTGTCATCTCACGCTGAAAAAGAGATAGGTAAGCCATCGATAGATTCAAACCTCCAAGTGAAGCGAGAAACCCACTTAATAATATAGCAATGAATTTTATTGACCGGACAGGTATACCTAATGACGTGGCTGCAGTTGGATTTTCACCCACAGCTCTCAAATGAATACCAAATTTAGTGTTGTAGAGCATTATATAAGTTAGGAAAGTGAGAACAATAGCAGCATAAACAAAGATATTGTGCCCTGAAAGAATTGTTCC
>Ga0307421_1000604_pt1 | contig 22911 bp, 22 predicted proteins | sample SalMarWE160270MG_FD_202163 | JGI IMG/M metagenome (GOLD analysis project Ga0307421, IMG submission 202163) | Salt marsh sediment microbial communities from the Plum Island Ecosystem LTER, Massachusetts, United States - WE1602-70 | ecosystem: Environmental > Aquatic > Marine > Intertidal zone >...
TGGGCGGAGTGATGGCGGCAGCTCGGCGACTGCCAACTTGGGGGTATACGTGGGCCGGCGCGGCGGTGATCATGCTGCTGCTGGGGGCACAGACGGCCGCCGAGGAGCTGGCCGAGCAGGGTACGTTGGCGCTCTCGCCGGTTGTCGAATCGATAGCCGGCATACTGCTGGTACTGGCCAACCTGGCCGTGCTTCTCCTGGCAGCGGTGAGGGGGAGTGAGAAGGCAGGTCTGGTCAGCCTTGCCCAGGCGGCGATCATGGGCTTATCTCTCTGCCAAGCCGCCACTTACGCCCCCTTCAACCGGCTTGATGTAGCTCTCCTCGCAGCCCCTGTAGGGCTGGCAATGGGCCTGCTGATGCATCTCTACTGCCGGGGCGCAAGGCGGGACCGCGCTGCAGCAACAGCCATCCTGTGGCTGATCAACGCCGGGCTGGTGTGGCTGCTCAACTCGGTTTGGCGGGACTGGCTCCTGGATCATGACAAGACCTCGCCCGCCGTCCCATTGCTCCTGCTGCTGACCGCGCTCTTGCTTGCCGGCCCAATACTGGGCATCCTCGTGTCGCTGGGACGGCGCCAGCGCAAGCGCATGGTTGCCCTGCTGCTGCTTGTGCCAGCCGTGTGCGGCGCGTCACTGGCCGCCTACTCCTGGGCACAGACACGGGCACTCGAAGAGCATCCCGTCTACGCAGCCCCGGAGGAGGGAGCCGCGGCACTTGTCGCCCAGCTCTACTCCGACATGGAGAGGGTGGACATCGTGTATGCGAACGAGAGCGTCTTTCCACACCTCTGGTTCGTGGAGACCCACGTGTGGGCAGCCGAGCGATCCGACGGCACCCCTCTCTCAGCGCGGGGCTACGACAACCCTGGGTGGTTCTTTCTTCGCCTGCAGAACGGCTGGGTGTTCGTGGCGGAGGACAGGCTGCCGGAGCTCGTGGCTCTTGGCTGCTGGCTGTTCGGTCTCTCCGGCTAGCCCTGCGCCAGGCCACGCCTTTCGCTACTGCAAGATCAAGCCGCTCCGCCGTAGCTGGCGGAGCGGCTCTTCTGTTGTTCTGGTGACAGAGCGGCAGGGCCGCACCGCTTTCCGCTCGCTCCTGCTACACGGGCGCCAGCGTGCCGGCGAAGATCTGCCAGGCCAGAGCGGTCTTGGCTGTCAGGCTGAGAATGATGTACACCTTCTCGCCAAACAGGTAGTCGCGCCAGGGCCCCACCTTCTTGTACTGCAGGAGCATGTTGACGGCGAAGATGTTGAAGAAGACGAAGAGGGTGGGGATGATGAAGTAGACGAAGACGGGAGGCTCAGCGTCCGGCGAGGACAGCGACCCCAGGAAGTACATCGCTATGACCACCCAGGGAATGATCCCGGCGATACAGCCGAAGATGAACGCCGTCCAGTTCGTACGGGCGGTGGTCTGGTTGTGGAGCTCCATCATTATCCCGAACAGGTTCATCGTGGCGTTCAGCCCGAAGATCAGGATCAGGGCCCCCAGATCGTACAGGCCGACGAGCATGCCGATCAGCACGATCATCAGCGAGGAGCTGAGGGCATACTCGTAGAAGCGGGCCGGGTTCATACCCTTCCTGAGATTGGCCACGTACCAGCGGAAGCCGAACGTCGAGAGCGCGAAGTGGGCTGCTGCGGAGATGAGTAGGAAGACAGCCACCGCCGGCCCAAACCGGAGCTCGTAAGCGAGTTTCGGGTCTGGAGTAAGCGAGAACGTCGAGAGATCGAAGCGCAGGTAGTTGGTGTAGATGGGGTAGGTCGTGTCGTTGCTCAACAGGATCATCAGGACGCCCTGCACCAGGTGCAAGAAGCCCATTGCGGCGTTGAAGCGCCTCAGCCCCTTGAACTTGCGGTCTGAGAGAATATCGGCAGCATCCGAGACAGCGAAGTCCATGCTCATTTCATTCTCCTTTCATTCACCTACTGTTCTTGTCCCTGCGATCCACCAGTCTCCGGTCGCTCACCGAGAACCCGCCTCTCCGAAGATCACCTGCGACGCATCGTAGGCGAATCGGAGCGAGAACAGGATCAACACGCATCCGGCGACGAGCGAGAGAACGCGGAACGTCCTCTCGCTGAGCAGTCTCCGCCCCCAGTTGGTCAGCAGCGCCACCGTCGAATGCCAGGATAGGATACCGGCAATGATCGCCGCCCCGCGGAGCAGTACCAGGGGCCCGGCCGCCTCGCCCGCCTCGCCACCCACCATCGACCCGAAGACAGCCGCCCACCAGAGGACTGCGATCGGATTGGCGATGTTCACCAGGTACCCGGCCAGTAGAGGGCTCCTCGCTTGCCCGGACGGGGCCGCCTCGCGCAGCACCTGAGGGCCGGCTCCTCTGATGCTCTGATAGGCCAGGTAGAGCAAGACCGCGGCCCCGATCGACAGCAGGACGGCCCTCACCCAGCCTATCTGTACCACTCCGGAAAGGCCGAAGTAGACAACCAACACGTAGGTAGCGTCGGCCATTGCCACGCCCGCGGCGGTGAGGAAGGCTCGCGAAACGCCTCGCCGCAGGCCAGCCTCGGCGATGGCCACGGTAGCGGGTCCGGGGGGAATTGCCACAGAGAGACCCAGCAGGATGTGACGGATTACCTCAGCCATCTTCTTCCAGTGGAGCAGAGCCGGTGCCCATGGCAGAGGCTACCAGACGCCGGGCAGAAGCCGGAAGCGGGTGCGCCCGGCGTATTCCGAGTATCCCTCCAGCTCGGCCTGCAGAGTCCTGTCCTCCAGAAAGGTACGCAGGACATACATCGCCGCCGAGCCCACCGCGGGTATCAGCGCCCAGACCGAGCCCAGCAGCACAGGAGTGGCCAGTTCGGCGATGATCGCCCCCAGGTAGCCCGGGTGCCGAACGAAGCGGTAGGGGCCGCGCGTGGCGACGGTGTGCCCTCGCTCGCGCTGGATACGAACGCCCTCGGCGAAGAACGCATTCGCCACCATGGCCCACATGAAGAGCACGAAGCCGAGCACCATCCCGAGCAGACCTCCTAGGTGCCAGGCCAGCGACAGGGGTCTGGTCCAGCCAAGTCGATAGTCCAGGCCGGCCACGATCCAACCCGCCATGGGGAATAACCCTGCGGCAAACATGGAAACGGCCCGGTCCCAGCTCTTGACCCCCTCGTCAAAGATACCCTTGCCGCGCTCTACCAGCAAGTCCGGATTGATCGGTATCAGCAGCAAGGGATGGGTGGCGAGGACCGCGCCCAGGACGGCCACCAAGACCCAGCCCCAGACCCAATCGAGCGCGCCGGCGGTGAGGGAAATGATCATCGCGTAGCCGGCCAGGCCGAAGACGGCCTGAACGATCCACTTCACTATCGCCCGGCGGTCCTCCGGCTCCAGGCCGGCGGCCGATTGTGTCTCGCTCATCTTGCCCTCCGTAGATGCGCGCTCTCAGCCCTGCTCGGCGAACTTGTCGAACTCGTACGGGTCGTGCGAGCAGGTGAGCACCACCTCATCGCCGTGGGTGCGCAACAGCTCCCGCAGCCGCGGTGAGTGGGCGCCGATCCGGCGGAACGACTTGTTCAGATTGAACAGCGGCCTGATGAGACGCTGATAGGGTGCACGGCGCGGATTCTCCACATCGACTTCGCCGTGGAAAGTGTAGGCATCACCACAGTGGAGCAGCCAGCCAACGTCAGTGCGCAGCGCCAGGGCGCAGTGGCCGCGAGTATGGCCTGGCAGCGGCACCAGGCGAAACTCGGTCGATCCCAGCTCTACGGGCGCTGTGCAGTCGAAGCCAAACCACTTGTCCCCGTCCGTGTCGTGGATCGCCCACCGGGGCCCGTGCGCCCAGTGCTCCTTGCGGTAGGGCAGCCTCTCCGTCATATCCTGCGGGTTGGTCACCGCCTCATACTCATCCCGGTATACGTGGACCTGCGCCCAGGGGAAATCTGGCAGCCCTCCCGCGTGGTCATAATGGAAGTGAGTGAGCGCGATGTGGCGAACGTCCTCTGCACGGTGGCCAAGGCCTTCAACCTGCCTGACGGCGGTCTCCTCCAGCTTCCTGTGGGCACCGCCCAGAGTGAGCATGAGCCTCATGAAGGGAGTGGGGGCAATGACGTCTGCGGTGCCGAAGCCGGTATCGATCAGGAGCAGCCCGTCTTCCGTCTCGGCCAGCACACAGTGAGTCACTGCGCGAGCACGCTTGAAGAGCCCTCCGTTCCCAAAGAGCGCTACACCCAGTGGCGCGTCGAGGCTGCCGCAGTTCAGGTGATAGATGCTGATTCTTGTCCTCCACCCTGCCGGCACTGCCCACCCAGACCAACTAGCATCCGCTCGGCGGCAGCCGGGCGGGTGTGGCGGTGGATTGTCAGGCCGGCGATCGCTACTCGGCCGCTTTCACGCCGACCCGCTAGGCTCTGCGTGGTCCGGCGCGTGCCTTGTGCACCAGGCTGACTGCAGCGAGCAGACCGGCGAAGCCCGCGGCAACCCAGGCCGCGGTGGCTACGCGCTCCACATCGGAGTGCTTCACTGCAATGCCAGCCAAGGCCCAAACCAAGACCAAGAGGTAGGCCACGTCGCGTCTGGTAAGGGCCGTCAGCAGCGCGATACCGGACGCAGCTGCCAGCACTATCATGGTCCACGCCGCCGCACTTATGCCCCAGCCGCCCCAGCCGACGTAGTCGAGCAGGGAGGTCACATTCGCAATCGTGGCCACAGTGATCCATCCCAGGTAGATGCTGAAAGGCACGTGGACCAGCCACTTCTCGGCCGGAGAGACCTGCTCTCGGCCGATGCCCAGACGGAGGTAGATGGCAATGAGCAACGCCAGCAGAGCGAGCATCGCCACTAGCGTCCAGCCGAACCGCTCGTAGTGCCACAGGAACAGCCAGGCCGCGTTGGCCACACAGCTCGCCGCGAACAGGTAGCCGATCCGGGCCAGGCGCGGATTGTCCCGCTGGGCAGGCAGCGCCTGGTAGACGACGAAAGCAGCCAGCGCCAGGTAGATCAGGCCCCAGATGGCGAAGACGTAGCCGGCGGGGACGAAGTAGACCTCAAAGCGGTCCGAGATCTCGCCCGTCGTGAGGTTGTTCAGCGGCAGTGCGTTGGCCAGGGCGTTAACGGCTATGGCGGCGACGAGCGCGGCCACGTTGACCCAGCGGACCAGACGATCTCCAGTCATAGCACACCTCCAGTATGGTAGGCCAGACCGCCGGCAGGACACCACTTGACCCCGGCCTGGCGCCGAGGTCCGGGTACCGACAATCGCTGCTCGCCGCCCACTACCGAGCCCGGCGCCGCAGAAGCTGCCCGCCCACTTTCTCCCCCCAGGCGACGCCACCGCCCAGCGCAAAGCCGTAGACGAAGAAGGAGAACACCATCAAGGGCCAGACGAAAAGCGAGCCCGGGTTGCGACTCTGTGTCACCAGGATAGAGAGCAACAGCACCAGCAGTGATACAGCCAGCCCGCCTGCGAAGCCGCCGATGATGGCCCGCCACTGGCCGGCGAGCGAGGCGCAGAACAGGGCCACGAGCAGGCTGGCCAGGAAACCGCCGGCCAGCTCACCGCCGGTGAAGCCATATATGATGCTGTAGTGGCGATCGATGACCGGGCCCAGGCCGGCCAGTTCGACGACGGCGTCGCTCGGCTGGAGCATCCACAGGATCTGCTTCGCCACCAGCTCGTCGACGAAGCCTATGGCCAGGCCGACTACTATGGCCAGGAGCACCAGGCGGGGCCTGCGCAGGGCCAGCGCCGTACCCACGCACATGCCGACGCTGGGCAGGGTGGCGAAGACGACGTCCGCCAGCCTGATATCCGAGAGATCAGACCCCACTTCGTAGAGGCGCAGCGTATCGAGGGCCAGGCCCACCAGCAGGGCCACCTGGCAGGCGATACCGCAATACAGAGCGCGCCGCGCGATCATGCGCCAGTCCCTGGCTGAGATCATCGAGGCACCTCCCGTCCACCACTCACAGCGCTTCACGTCGCCTGGCGACAGACGCATGCGTGCGTCGTGCAGGCTGCCCACACCACTATGATAGTGCAGTTGCGCAGAGGGGCAAGTTCGGTCCGCTCGGCATGCCGAGGCGGGCAGAGGAAGTCGCGCAAGTTACGGGGAGAGGTCCAGCTCTACATGCCCTGCGGGGCGCGCTCTAGCAGCTGTGAGGTCCCCTCCAGACAAACGAGGGCCACATCCCGAGCGGGGCCGCCCTCCGGGATGCGGCCCGCAACCGTGATTCGGGCTAGATGCCCTTGAACAATGTGCCGATAGCGAGCAGCAAGAAGGCGATGAACTCCACCCAGAAACCGTTATCTGTGACTAAGGGGATGTCGAAGATCAAGCCTGCTATGCCGAGCGCAGCGATGATTACTGCAATGATCCAGGTCCACATCTTCGGTGCACTGAGCTTCATGTCCTGCCCTCCTTGGTTTGCCTCCTCACCGACTCCAGCCGGCCGCATCTGCTGGCCCCGCGCCAGTGCCTGCCACAGAGAGCCCCCTGAGACTCACGACCTCCCGTACAGTGGCCGGCGAGGCGGGCGCACATCGGCCGCCAGGCCACAGTTCCCTCCACACATAATAACCCCTACCGGCGCTGTTCGTTGCGTGGCTAGAGCACCCGACGGGAGGAATAGAGGCGAAGCGCACAGACGAGGGCCACATCCCGGGCGGGGCCGCCCTCAGGGATGTGGCCCACAGACGCTACTCGCCCCGCTCCCGGGGCTTCAGGAGCGTGGCAAACGCCAGAACCACGTAAGCAACGACCAGCAAGAACGGTCCAAGAACGTCCAGGATGCCCTCCACGACCACGCCCATGACGCCGAAGATGAAGATGAACACGGAGATCCACCAGACAAGCCGCTTGGGAGCACTGAATTCCATTGCTGGCCCTCCTCCTTATGGGATGCCCCAACCAATACAGGCGCTCAGCTCTCCGGGCCCCGCGGCGCACAGCCGGCAGCAGAGAGCGTGCTCAACGTCGTGCTCGACTGGCCCCCGCTCCGGCAGCGGGCGGGCCGCATGGGGCCGTCGGAGCAGCGATTCCTCTACTAGATGAGAACCCTCAATGGCCCCGTTCGTTTCGCCCAATTCGTGCCGGGCTCGCGTGGTCAGCAGGCATGCGCAATCCTATCGCAGGCCGCCGCCGGGCTGCGAGGGCACCTGGCGCATCTCCTTTATGTACAGGAGCCCTTCCTCCTCCTCGCCCACCTTGTGGAAGCCGCACTTCTTCTCGTAGAAATAGTGGTTCTTCGTCGCCCAGGGAGGAGTGTACAGCTTCCAGCTCCTGGCGTCTGGATAGGTCTCCTCGACGAAGCGCCAGATACGCGTGCCGATGCCGCGGTCCTGGTGGGCGGGATCGACGAAGATCGTGCCCAGTATGTTCTCACCGCGGGGGAGTATCCAGACGATAGTCGCGCCCACGATCTTACCGTCGACGATGGCTTTGTAGCCCACGCTCTGCTCGTAAGCGAAGAGCCACTCGCGGAAGAAGCCCCCATCGTCGTAGCCAGGAGGGCCGCCCCTCTCCTGCTGCAGATGATTCTGCGCGTCGTCGTCGAAGGCGCTGGCCATCACGGTCGTGAGTTCGGGGATGTCCGCCTCAATGATCTCCTCGAACGAGAGCTCAGGCTCCGGTTCCATCGGTTCCTCCTCCCGGTGGTCGCTCCCCGCCGGCAGTGGTTCGTATGCAGACGACCGGGGAAGACGCCTGCCGGGCCCCGTCAGTAGCCGCGCAGCACCTGGGGCAGGTACACGAAGATATCAGTCGGCATGACGCGCACAGTGGCCGTGAGAAACGGCGTGGCGTCGACGGCGTTCAGCGTCACGGTGTACCAGGCGTAGTTGGCCAGGCCCACCACGTCGTATTCGCGGGCGGTGTGGGTGAGCGAATCGGCAGCCACCACGATGGAGGCCGCCGTCGTGCTGTAGTAGCTGACGTGCCACACAGCCGTATGCGGCAGCGGATCACAGATGGTCCAATCCAGGTAGATCATCTCGTCGCCGGGCGAGCCGTACAGCTTGAACCCGGACCCATGCTCGTAGGCCCCGATGTCCCAGCCCGCACCATATGGCCTGGAGACGCTGTTGACGCTGCCGCTGTATGCCGCGCCCAGATCGACGCCTCCGTTGCGCGCCGGCGAGCCGCACGTGATGCTCAACCCGTCGCTGTCAGGCTCGATGTCGACGCCGACGGTGCCCGTGAACCCGGTGGGCAGTCTGGAGGAGTTCTCCAGCTCGGGGTCCGCGGTCAGCCCCGCTGGCTCCCACGAAGCCAGGGTGGCGGCGGAGTAGTAGGCCCCGTCTGCCCAGACGAGCGTCCCCCCGCCAGGCCGATAGTAGACGTTGTGGGAGTGGCTTGTGATATCGCCATCGTCGTCGCCCAGACAGCGGGAATCGGCGTCGCTGTATAGTATGTTGTTGCTGACCTCAAGCAAGGAGATGTCAGCGCTATTGGAGGTCACCCGGATCTGGTGGCCCCACTGGGGCTCGTGGTTGTTGTACAGCGTGTTGTTGTACACTCGCGCCGAGAGCGAATCGGCCAGCGACCCCGCGAAGTGGATGCCCTCGTAGAGATTGCTGGCGATCAGGTTGCCGTAGATCTCGAAGCTCTTGTCCCCGTGGCTCTGGATGTAGATCCCGGCGTGGCGGCTGCCGGTGATGATATTGTAGCGGATGACGGCGTTCTCCGGGCCCCGGAACCCCGGCTCAGGATGGGTGCTGATCCCCAGCCCTATTCCGCGATGGGGGTCGTGGACGTAGTTGTACTCGACGATCACGTTGGACACGTGGTTCTTCAGCGCCAGGCCAGAGCCGGCGTAGCTCGGGTCCTGCCCGGTGGCATAGATCTCGTTTCCCCGAACCAGGACGTCGCTTATGCCGCTGAGGGGGTCATCGTTGGCGGAGTAGACGTTGATGCCGCCCCGGGAGATGGCGTACACTTCGCAATCAAGCACCTCGACGTTGCTCACTTGCCGGCTGCCGCCCCATCCGCTACTGATGCTGATCCCGTACTCGTAGGTGCCCTGGGACGACCGGCTGTACGTGTCGTGCACCACGCAGTCCTCGATCCGCTTCATCGCACCGACCATGCTTCCGTCTGACTGAGGCCAGTTGATGCAGATGCCCGAGGTTTCCTGGCCCCCGGCATCCGCCTCGAAGCCCCGCACGACGGTGGGCTCGGTGGGATGGTCTTCCATGAAGTTGATGACCGACCTATGGATGTAGCCCGTTGCCCGCAGGGTGGCCCGCCTGCCCGATCCCCAGCTGCTCCCGTCGTAGGTCACTCCGCCGGCGACCTGCAGGACGGCATTCCCGCTCGAGGCAGTCCACGTGCCCGCGCTGTCGAAATAGACCGTGTCGCCCGGCGCCAGGACCGTCACTCCGCTCCAGCCGGGCATTCCGGGGCAGTGGGCCCAGGGGACGGTTTCGCTGCCGGGGCCTGTATCGTCCGCATCCGGCTGCATGTTGTCCACGTAGTAGACGGCGCCTTGCAGGGCGCCAGACGCCGTTCTCGCCAGCAGGGGTATGCCAGGGCCGGCAAGGCGACCGGCCGACGCAAGGACACAGGCCGCCGCCAGCAGCCGTCCAGCGACTCTTCTCATAGCTAGCTCTCAACCAGCTGCCGACCAGAAAGCCAGATGGAACGGCTCTATTCCCGCCCTATCCGCGCCCCAGCAGTGCGGAGAAGTATCGCCTTACTGAGAACGGCTGGCCCGAAAGCAGGTACTGGGCTCGGAACATCGCTGCCGACGCGCGTACCACTGCGTACGCAGTGACCACCATCAGGGCAATAGACAGCAGCACCTGCCAGAGCGGCACGGCACCATCCGTGAGCCGCATCAGCATCATCACCGGTGCAGTGAGCGGGAAGAAGCTCAGGGCAATCGACAGAGGCGCCTGCGTCGTGCCCGACATCGGCGAGACAAAGCCGACCATATACGCCGCTATCAGCGGCAACAACACGATGAAGGTGACCTGCGATCCTTCCTTGCGACTGGGCACCACCGCTCCAGCGCCAGCCATGAGCCCTGCGTAGATCACGTAGCCGAGCACGAAGAAGACAATGCCCCAGGCCAGCGTCCCGGGCGGCAAGGCGAAGCCTTCAGGCAGATCGAGAGTCCGCCCGCCAATCGTGAACACCAGATACATGCTGGCCAACCATACGGTGGCCTGCAGCAGACTTGCCAGGCCGAGCCCGACGAGCTTGCCTGCCAGCATCTGCCGCGGCTCTGTGGAGAGCATCATTATCTCGACCGTCTGATTCTCCTTCTCAGCGGTCACGCTGCTGAAGAGCAGGCCCGAGCTGATCATGAAGAAGACGTAGAAGAAGATCACCATCACCCCTGGAATGAAGCGGACAAGCGGGTTCGACTGGCACGCGGCGCCGGGCCGGGTGCAGTCCTCTTCGGCGTACCGATCATCCTCCATCTCGGGAGAGAGGTCCGTGGCCGTCAGGTCGATGGGATTCCAGACCCTCATGGCCAACTCCTCGTCTCCGCCCATCAGGTTGACCAGCAGCGTCCAGCGCATCATCCATTCCTGGCCGGATGCCGTGAGCGCCACATCGTTGGCGTAGACATGCACTACCTCCCCGGTCTCCAGGAAATCTGCCGGGAGAACATAGTAGGCATCTATCTCGCCGTCCTCCAGAGCTGCACTTGCCCGCTCCTCGTCGGGGTAGGGTATCAGGTAGTCGGCGGAAGCGCCTTGCGGCAGCGAGGTGATCAGCCCTCCTGGGTCGACGTAGCCCTCTGCCACCAATTTCACCGCATCGGGCCCGGCTTCGTCGTCGCTGTCCGATACGCTGCTCCTGAAGAGCTCGATCCCGGCGAATACTAGAACCAGCAACACAGGTAGGCCGAAAGCGAAGAACAGGAACGACTTGCGGCCCAGGGTCGTCGCCAGCTCGTGGCGCGCTACGAGGATTGTCTTGTTCACTGTCTATCTCCCGTGGCAAGCCCACACCTGCGGGCAATCACGATGCCCTCCTTCCCAGAAACTCGCGCAGGTTCAGACGCTGGCCGTATCGGAGCAAGCCGAGCCTGAATGCCCGGCTGGCTAGCGCGACCGCCCCCGCGGCGTAGACAACTTGGGCGCCGACCGCCAGTGCGATCTGCCATAGAGGTAGCGTCGTGAAGACCTGGCGCGCACTCATTGTCAGCAACCCGGTGAACGGCGTGAACGTCAGAGCCACCGGCAGTGCGGCGTTGGGCGTTTCCACGATCATCTGCACGACGTAGATAGGAAGAATGTGGAGCACGAAGAAGATCCCCCCGACCGACTGGCCCTCCTGCACTGAAGTGACCGTGGCACCTATCGCTGCCATCAGGCCAGTGGCTGCCACGTACGTGGGCACCGCGATCGCCAGGGTGGCCAGGACCGGGCCCCAGGGGACCTCCAAGTCCATTAGGGGCTCAAGGCCGCCACGCCCGGCAATGACTATCGCCAATACGGCAAAGGTCGTCCAGACCAGAAGCTGGGTCAGGCTGACGGCAACAACACCCAGTATCTTGCCGCCTATGAGCTGCGCGGGAGAAACGGAGGTTACCAGCACCTCCATCGTCCGGTTCTCCTTCTCGTCGGCGACGGCCTGCATTATGTAGCCGGAACTCATCACCAGCAGGAAGGCAAAGACGAAGCCGATGATGGGCGAGAGGACCATTCCCAGGCCTACCTCGCCGCCCGGCAGGAACCGACTGCCATCGGCTGAACGGATGCTGATCGTCGTTTCTCCCGTCGCCAGGCGGACCACTTGGAGTGGCTGCCCGCTCAGCAGGTTGATCTGAACGAAGTCGTAGAACTGGCGGGTGGCGTTCTCCCACGGCTCCTCCAGGTACTTGAGTTCGATATGGCTCGTCTCGAAGTAGTCGGCGGGCACCACGTAGTAGGCCTGGAGGGTCCCTGCCTCCAGCGCCGCCAGGGCATCATCCTCGGTATTATAGGCAACGAACTGCACGGCATCGCTCGGCGAGACCTCCGGCAGCACGGGGTCGTCAAACAGCCCGGCCTGATCGACGTAGCCGATCGGCGCCGTGTTCTTGCCCAGAGATTCCATCACCAGGCCGAGTGTGACGCTGAAACCGATCATCAAGGGAATGCTCAACAGGGCGAAGAGAAAGCTGCGCTTGAAGACGTTCCTCTTGTACTCGTACAGCGCGACGCGCCAGGTCTTGCTCATGCTCCATCTCCCACCGCAGCTCCTCTGCTGCGGTCCTGGGCTGAGACGACGCGAATGAAGATCTCGTCAAGTGTGGGGACGGCGATCTCGAATCTCTCCACTTGCACTCCCTGCGCTACCAGTGACTGCAGGACCTCCTGGGGCGTCATGTCCTCGGCCAGGGCTAGCTTCACGGCGTCGTTGTGAGGCGCGGCGCTCTTGACGCCCGGCACGTCCGGCAGCCTGCCCACCGCCCGTACCAGAACAGCGTGGCCGGAATACCGGCGCCGGATCTCGTCCAGCTCGCCGTATAGGAGATCGCGACCTTCGTCAATCAGCAGAATGCGGTCGCTCAGCTCCTCGACCTGGTGCATCTGATGCGTGGACATCAGTATCGTCGCGCCATCGTCTCGCAGCTCGTGCATGACTTGCTTCACCAGCTGCGTGTTGATCGGGTCCAGGGCGGCGAACGGCTCGTCGATGATCACCAGCTCCGGCCGGTGTACGATCGTGTTGATGATCTGGGCCTTCTGCTGCATGCCTTTGCTCAGCGCCTTGACCTTCTTGCTCTTGTGATCGGCCAGGTCGAAGCGCTCCAGCAGAACCGCGAGCCTGCTGCCAGCCTCGGACGCGGATAGGCCCTTGAGAGAGGCCATGTAGAGCAGGCAGCGCTCCAGCGGCACGTCTTGATACAGCCCTCGCTCCTCGGGCATGTAGCCGATGCGGTTCTTCTTCTCCTCGGTCATGGGCCCGCCCAGCACGGAGACAGTGCCGCTATCGGGCTTGAACAGGTCGAGGATCATACGGATGGTCGTCGTCTTCCCCGCCCCGTTCGGGCCGAGCAGGCCGAAGATCTCACCCTGCCCAAGCTCGAAGGATACGTCGACGACCGCCTTCGTCTGGCCGAAGGCCTTGGCCACATGGGATACCTCTACAGTGTGCATTGCCTTATCCTCCAGAAGTCCAGTAACCAGCACCGCCGGCTTCTCTTACCTACTGCAATCAACCTGTCTGTACTCAACGATGAAGGCGCTTGCTCCATTCATGGCCCTGAACGGCCGAACCGCCTGTCCATCCGCTCCATATGCTCGTCGTAGTCTGGGACGACGCGATCGTACTTCTCGTCCAGCAGAGGGGAGGAGAGTATGAAGTCGGCCGAGGCGCGGTTCGTCGCCGCCGGTATGTTCCACACCACGGCCAGACGGAGCAGGGCTCTGATGTCCGGATCGTGTGGCTGGGCCTCAAGTGGATCCCAGAAGAAGATCAGGATGTCGATCTCCCCCTCCGCGATCTTGGCCCCGATCTGCAGGTCGCCGCCCAGCGGGCCGCTGCGCACCCTGTTGATCTCCAGCCCCAACGCCTCGGCCAGCACTCGGCCGGTGGTCCCGGTGGCGTAGAGCTCGTGCCTGGTAAGCGTGCCCTTGTTGAACTTGGCCCACTCTAGCAGATCGTCCTTCTTGTTGTCGTGAGCTACGAGAGCGATCCGCTTCACCGGCTGCATTGAGAGCGCCGCCTGCTTCATTCCCCGCTCCTTACACTGCCTTGCCGGCAGCTCCTGGCCAGAGCGCGACCAGCGAGCCCCTATGCCGAGCCTCGGCCCTCTCGGCCGGCCCTCAGGGCATCAAGCCGCTTCTTGTTCTCGAAGGGCCTGACGGCGAGCCCGTAGTCGTCTTCCGGTATCTCGGCACCCAGTCGCTCCTCGATCTCCTCGCGGACGACAAGCCTGTGCTTGAGCTTTCCGCAGACGTATTTCTCGCACTGGGCGCAGTTATCCAGGCCTTTCTCGATGACGCACGGTCGCACAGGACAATCCTTGTCCAGCAGATCGCCGCCCTCCGCCCAGCACCCGTCGCAATGGATGTCTGCGGGCTTGACGCGAAAGCCGAAGTACTTCTTCCAGGCGTCGCTCAACCTCTGCAGCCGTTCGGGGTCATCCGGCCGATTCGGGGTGTAGGCCAGGCAGAGATCGCATCTCATACCACATCTGGTGATGATCGGTTGCACGGCACACCTGCCTCTCTTCAATCCTGCTGGTTCCGCAGCAGCCACCAGGGCACAAATAGAAGCAGTGGGCTGGCGATGGTATACCAGCCCATCGCCGGCCAAACGAAGAGCACCCAGGCGGCCGTGGCAAGCAGTCCCATCCTGGCTGCCCTGCCCTTGGTCAGCACCAGCACCCCTGCAGCCAGCTCGAAGACGATGACCAGGGCCGTTATCAGCCTGGCGTTGGGGACCGCGACATCGAGCAGCAGGTCGCGGTAGAAGGGGAGGAAGGTGAGGTTGGCGAACTCCCGATAGAGTTCTGGATGGGGGAACGTAATCACCAGGTTGACCAGGCTGCTGGCTACGAAGAAGAGTCCCCAGACAAGGCGTATCGCGCTTGCCAGTCGCGCCCGGCCCGCTGCAGGGCCTGCCCGCTCTAGTTCCATCGATCCTCCGTTCGCATCTTGATCAGTACGGACGGGGGCCCCCATGGTTGCACAGCGCCGCGCCTCCGGACATCGGGGCAAGGCGCCAACCGCCCAACGATCGTGCGCCAGGCCGCTACCCGCCCGCCACGGCGGCCTTGCTGCTACTGTATCTCTGGCCGAACAGCACTGCAGCTATCAGCATCGCGTAGAGCATGAGCGGCACCATTAGGAAAGGCGTTGCCCAGCAAAGGATGCCTGTGCTGTAGATGGCCATGGAGGCCATGTAGCCGATCGCAGCAAGTCCGGCCACGACGACCCAGTCGACGAAGTAGCCAAGCTTGTCGGCGGTCAGGATCGGCCACCAGCTCCGCACCCGGAACGCTGCGGAGATGTCGTCTTCGGCCGCGAAATGGGCTAGGGCTGTAGGCAGAGGAATGATGCCTGCCGTATACAACAGCATGCCCACCGCCATTGCTATGAACATAATCCCCATGCTCAAGAAGAAACCGAGCGGGAAGAGAAGGTCGATAGTGTCGCCGTCTGTCACCGGCCCCGACCCGCCGATCAGGCCCAAAGGCATCAGGATGTAGATGAGCATCCCTCCGAACATCACGACCGTTGCTGGCAGCAGGTAGGCTATCCCTACCAGCGTAGCCCGCAGGCCATCTCTGAACAGCCCGCCCCAGTCTTCCCAGGCTGGAAGGCCGGGCTCGTCTCCTTCGATAGCCACCCGCATCACGCGCAGGAGATAGCAATTGACGAAGAACGACGGCAGAATCGGGATCACGAAACTGGCCAGGTTGAGCGCTACGCCAATCAGCAGCCGGTTCTGCCACTCCGCCCCCTGAAACGGGAACCTGAGAATCGCCTTTAGTGAATCGGCTGTTCGTTCCTCCTGCATTGGTGGCCTCCTTTCGATGGACGTTTCTCCGCCAGCCAGGGCGGCGCGAAGGCCGCCCTGTAGATCGACGACCATGGACACGGAGAGTCTACCCCAGGTCGGGAGGGCGGGCAAGTGCGCCTGGGGCTGACCGCTGCGCTTGGCAGCAGGCTCTAGAGGACTCGCAGCTCGCAGACCTGGCGGAAATGGTAGCCGTAGATCGCCAGCGTCACTGCCAGGGGGAAGAGCCTGGGGCGGCGAAAGGTGGTCCAGATCAGGAGCTTCCAGTACTCGACTCGCTCCTTCCCCACTATGCCCAGGCGGAAGATGGAGCGAACGAAGGCGAGAAGGTGTTGCCGATTGAGCGGGATGTTAAGGCTGGGTGGCTGGTACTCCCGCAGGAAAGTCTTCACCCGCTGGTAGTAGGCCTTCGGCGCGTAGATCGACTGGAGGATCCTCTTGTATCCGTCGCGCAGCAGGTCCAGGTTCATCTGGGGCACGATATTGGTCGTGCCGTCGACATTGTCGCCAGACATCTTGTCGTGAAGAAGGCGCCCTGCCTCCCTCAGCCGCTCGTAGAGCCGTGTGCCCGGCGGAGCCTGGAGCAGGCCTACCATCGCGGTGACGATACCACTCCTCTGGATGAAGTCGATCTGCCTCTGGAAGATGGACGGGGTGTCGCTGTCGAACCCAACGATGAAACCGCCCTGCACCTGCAGGCCAGCCCGCTGGATGCGCTTGACGTCCTCAACCAGGTTACGCCCCAGGTTCTGCTTCTTGCTGCATTCGGCCAGGCCATCCTCAGCGGGGGTTTCGATGCCCACGAATACCGTGTCGAATCCAGCCTCGACCATCAGCTCCATGAGCTCAGCGTCGTCGACCAGGTTGATGGAGGCCTCAGTATTGAGCGGCAGGGGTTGCCTGTCCTTGCGCCACTCGATGAGCGCCGGCAGCAGCTCTTCCTTGAGATGCCGTTTGTTGCCGATGAAGTTGTCGTCTACGAAGAATACACCCTCTCGCCATCCTGCCTGATACAGGCTGTCCAGCTCGGCGACGATCTGCCCAGCGGTCTTCACGCGCGGCCGGTGGCCGAGGAGGGCCGTGACGTTGCAGAATTCGCAGTCGTACGGACAGCCACGCGAGTACTGGATGCTCATCGAGGCGTAGCGATGGAGATCAGCCAGCTCCCACAGCGGCACGGGCGTCTGCTCGATGTCTGCGAATGCCGATGTCGAGTAGACGCGCTGCGCCTGGCCGCTCTCCAGATCGGCCAGGAAGGGCGGCAGCGTGAGCTCCGCCTCGTTCAGCACCAGATGATCGACCTCATCGAACTGCTCAGGCTCGATGGTGAACAGGGGGCCGCCGGCCACTACCGGCACACCCGCATCCCTGCACCTGGCGATGATCTGCCCGGCCGACGGCCGCTGCACGGTCATACCGCTGATGAAGACGTAGTCCGCCCAGGCAAGGTCGTCGTTCGTCAGCCTGGTAACGTTGACGTCGATCAGGCGCTTTGCCCAGTCAGGCGGGAGCATCGCCGCGACCGTGAGCAGGCCCAGCGGCTGCGTCGAAGCCCTCTTGCGGATGAACCCGAGAGCGTGCTTGAAGCTCCAGAACGTGTCCGGGAACTCGGGATAGACCAGTAGAACGTTCATCACATCAACTCCCCGCCCAATGCCAGGCCGGGCCGCCCGCCCGGCCGCTCGGGCTCAAGAGAGCAGCTTGTGCAGCTGCTCTACTTCCTCCTGCCAGCCGTGAACGATTGCCAACTGCTCCTCGCGCTCTGCCGGGTCCTTCAGATAGCCCTCGCCCGCCTTATGCAGAAAACCGTAGTAGGCGGCCAGCGAATCGAGCGGGGCGTTGATCGTGGCCAGAGTCAGGTTGTCCTGCGCCTCCAAGCAGCGCTCCAGCCGCGCCAGCCTGTCTAGCCACTGCTCCACAGTCATTCCTGCCTGCTTCTTGAAGGAGTTGATCATCCACTGCCTCTCGAACCTCGACCGCTCCAGCCACCTGGCCGACTGTTCAGCCAGCGTGGTTTGCACACCGCGGCAGAGGGCCAGTGCTCGTTCGAACTCCTTACCACTGAGACTCGATTCAGCCGCCTCCCGGCCGCTGGGCACTTCGATTCCGGCGTCAAGCAGTGCTAGCCTCGAGTCGATCTCTCTGCCGCGATACCGTTCGGACTGGGCAACGGCTGCGGCAAAGCCGGCACCGGCTGCCTCGACGGAGATCGTATGCTCCTCCACTGCCGCATACAGCTCGGCCGCGGCAGCGCCCAGCATATCCGCCAGCTCAGGGATCGCGGCGAGCGCCGTCTCCGTAGGCACGAAGCCGGGCCCGATACTGAAGGAGGTCACTCCTGTGCCGTCCAGCTCCCCATAGAGAGTGCTCATCAGCCCCGCCTGGGCCGCCTTGAGCGTCTCGTATGCCCCCATGTATGCCTGGCCGACGGAGAGAACGCAGACGAACACGCCGTAGTTGCGTTCGAGCATGCCCGGCAGGAATGCCTGGGCCAGCAGGACGGGTCCACGCAGGTTGGCGCGGTAGCTGGCGTCCCAGCGGTCGATGGGCACGTCCTTCACCGCTCCCAGCGGCGCAACGGTCGCGTTGTTGATGACGATATCGACTTTGCCGTAGGCGCGCTGCGCTTTCTTGGCCAACCTGGCCACGTCCTGCTTATCGCCCACGTCCGTACGGACAAAGAGCGCGCTGCACGGAGCGAACTCCTCCTCGATCCGAGCGGCTGCGGACCTGCCAGTGGAGCCATTGATCTCAGCAATCACTACTCGTGCGCCAAGCCAGACCAGCGCACGAGCTGCCTCGTAGCCGATCCCGCCGCCGGCTCCCGTGACTACTGCAACCTGGCCCGCCAGCGATTTGCGGTTCAGGGTTCCCGACCCAATCAGCATAGATTCTATGCTCCTCCTTCGCACGGCCGCCGCGGGCCAGTATTATACTTCGCATCGGGCAGAAGGCCAGATTCCATCTTCACCTGCGGTTCTCGTGATCATAGTCTATCACAGCTGAAGGTGGACTACCTATCAAGAAGCTTTCATCTGGCTATCAACCGGCAGGGAGACCGGGCTGGGGCCGCTGAAGCGGCGATCTCTGCTGGGGAGTTGACGAGTGCCGCCTCCTGTCCTATACTGGTACCCTAGAGATACGTGCCGGCAGTCGGTTGCTCCCTTGGGCGAGGGAAGGCAGGTACACGGTGAGTAGGGAAGAGGAAGAACTGAGGCGGCTCATCAACCTGCGCGCCAAGCAGATTGAGACGCGCGACCCGCAGGAGAGGGCGCGCCAGCTCCACGGCAAGATCTCGGAGCGGCAGCGCAGGAGACAAAAGCGTTTTGGGCTCCGTGCCCTGGGCGAGGAGATAAGAGCCGTTCCCAAGCAGTGGCAGGGGATGGTCATCGGCGGCTTGATTGGCTTCGCCGGCCTGATCGGGCTAGCGGCGTTCATTCCGTCTGAGGTGGGTATTCTCATCGGCCTGGGGGCAATACTCGTCCTTGCCTTCGTGGGGTTCCTGTTCGGTATGGCCTTTCAGTGGCGCGACGACATCTCGGAGCTGGGTAGGGGCTAGAAGCCGCCGGGCTGCTGCGCTCGCCAAGGGCGGTTCCCAGCGAGCGCCCGCGCCCCAGGGGGGCTCTGCGACACCGGCGGCGCGCTCCAGGCAGCCTCACCGCCAAGCGCCGGCTGGCCCTTCACCGCCGGCTCCGTCTCGGTCTCACGACGATCCGGTGCACAGCCGTGGACTCGCTATGCCGGTACAAGAGCATCTGTGATTCGCGGTCCGTCTCGAACTCCCCGTCCGAGACGCTCACCGCGTAGTCTGCTGGATACTGGTAGTTGGGAATGAACAGCTCCGTGGGAGCAGTCACCTCCACGTCGTGCTCGAACTCGAACTCGAACACTCGCCGCTCCATGTCGAACGACATCCGCAGCGGCCTGCCGGCCACCTTGCGGGCATAGGGCCGCACCGCCGCCTCGAGCGCCCGCCCGCCGTCGTGGATATCGCCGGAGCCGATCTGTTGGTCGCGGCTGAAGATGGAGAGATCCTCGTCGTTCCATAGATCCCCGCGCTCGTTCGTGTTGTCCGCGGCGTAGTTCCACAGCGTGAAGCTGACCAGGTTCTCTTCCAGAGCCCGTATCGTGGCGTCGAGCGCCCTTGCCTGCAGGGAGAAGTCGCCTGTCTGGAAGGCCTTCTTCTTGCCCATGTCGAAGGGAATGCCGACCTCCCCTACGAGCGTGGGTGCGTTGTTCATCCGCTCCTCAGAGACCCGGATCAGCGCCGCGATCTGGTCTTCGAAGGCCTGCCGGACCCTACGGGTGCCCAGGACCATCTTCTCGCTTCGGCTATCGTACGTAATCCAGCTCCGGAAGTCCTTGGTAAGAAGCGTCAGCCCGTCATACCAGTGGACGGCGTGGACGATGCTTGGGGCATCTTTGCCTGTCCAGATAGTCCTGCCTTGGCTCGGAACGCCCTCGACGAAGATGATCGCGCTGGGCTGCACAGAACGGATCTCCTGGGCGTACCGATTGGCGAAGGGGCGGAAGTAGTCCCGGTGGAAGTCTACGCTGCTGCCGTGCACGGTCGCGAAGTGATCGGGGCGGAGCAGGCAGGGCTGTCCCTCTTCGTCTACGTCCCAGACCCCGTTCTCCCTCCAGATCGGCGGGCGCGCTTCGAGCCAGGCAGTGACGCCCTGCGGCTCGATCCGGCTCGTACCCACCTTTCGCACCCCCTTCAGGTTCGTCTCCCACACCTCAACGTCCTGAGCGTATCCGGAGCCCAGGAGCATCGCCTGGAAGGGAGAGGGCGAGTCTCCCCTGAACAGCAGGCTCGCCGGCTTTGTCAGATCGGAGATGCCGATAAGCCCGGCAGATGGCTCGTTCATCGTGTCGTAGCCGGCGACGTTAGGCAGACCCTTCAGGCGGAGCGCCACCTGTCTGATGGCCTCGATGTAGTGGCCCTGCAGGTACTCCTGGACCGGGACCCCGTCGACGCTTGTCTCCGGCGCGAAGTCGTCGCCGCCGAAGAAGAGCGTCCACATGGTCAGGTTGGCCAGCTTGCCGTAGTTGCTGGGCCAGATCATGCAGGGCAGGGGACCGCCGTGGATCGAGTGGACGATCGCCGCCCCCGTCTCCTTGAACTTAGTGACGTCGAGCCCGACGGCCTCGAACGTCCAACCGGGCGCTCCGTCCCCGCCGGAGAAGCGGCTCCACACGTCCTGATGGGGGTCGATGAAAACGTCGATCGAGTGCTCGGCCGCCTTCTCGACTACAGCCTGCAGGTAGTCGAGGTACTCCTCGTCGTAGATGCCGGGCCCTGCGTGTTCGATCGCTTCCCAGGTCGTGAGCAAGCGGACGAAGGTGAGACCCCACTCGCGAAGCCGGCCCAGGTGCTCGTCCGCTTCGGCGAGCGGAAACGGGCGGCCAACGAAGGAGACATCCCGGTAGTCGAAGAAGCGTTCCGGGTTCCACGAAGCCCACTGGGGCCGGGTGGGCACCTTGGTGCTGCCGCCCAGGTTGACGCCGCGGAGCATCAGCGTCCGCCCATGCTCGTCCACCAGCCTGTTCCCACTGACGGAAATCACGTTACTCTCTCCTTCTAGCGGCAAGCCCGCCTCCCTGCTTCATTGGCCGCCGATCCACTGGTCATAGATGGTCTGGTACCTATCTCCGGCCACGCTCTCGACGACCTCCAGGAAGGACTCCGGCGTGGCGATACGGTAGCGGTAGCGGCTGTAGTAAGTGCGCAGTATCTCGAAGAAGGTCTCGTCCCCGACAGCCTGACGCAGGCTGTGGAAGTAGAGCGCTCCCTTGTCGTAGACGATAGTCCAATACAGATCGGGGCCGTAGGCTGAAGCGGGCAGGCCTGCCGGCAGGTCGCGCCCCGGCAGTGGCACGCCCTCGTAGGTGCTGAAGAACACGCCATTCAGTATGGCGGCCGCCCTCTGCGATCCGTAGACCATTTCGTAGTACAGCATCGTGCTGTACTGGGTCAGCGCCTCGTCTAGCCAGGGCTCGTCGATCTGGTCGCTGCCGACGACGCCGAACCACCACTGGTGGGCCACCTCGTGGGCCACCAGCCACTCCACTCCGGCAACCCCGGCGTAGAGCCGGTCAGCGATGACCACCAGGCCCGGATACTCCATGCCGTTCAAGGAATTGGGCGTCTCCACCACGTCCAGCTCGGAGTATGGATAGGCGCCGAAGAGCTCGGAGAACACGGCAAGGGCCTCGGCGGCAACGTCCAGGGCTTTGCTCCCGCCCTGCGCATGCTCGCTGTAGTAGTAGCTGTTGGCGAGTACGCCGTCCACAATCCGGTTTGCGATGTCGAAGCGCTCACTCAGGATCACGACGAAGTCCCTCATGGGGCCGGCTTCGCAGAACCAGGTCGCCCTTTCCGCTGCTTGCTCCTGAAGCGCGCAGGAGCCAGATGCGACCAGCCTCATCGCCGACGGGGCGGTGATCTGCACCTCGTAAGCGGCGATGTCGGAGTAGACGTCGTCGCCGTATTCGGGCGCGATCTCGAGATTCCATCCCTCGTCGTCGTAGACCGGGATGATGGCGTAGGCGGTCGGTAGGGCCATAACCCCACGCTGGTAGGAGAAGAGGCCGTGGCCAGCCTGGCCAGTGGTGGGCACGTCTATATCGAAATCCATGGACAAGGCCAGGCTTGTGGCGGGGAGTAGTGGCGGGAATAGCCGCAGGCGGAGCGCGGTCCCTTCCAGTTCGATTGCCGGAACTGCCTCCCTGTCCAGCACGACGACGTTGGTGACGGTCATCGCGCCGCCGTACGCGGGCGTGCTCGGGAAAAGGCGCAGGTACAGATCTGAGAGCGAGCCATCCTCGAGATTGGTGTATCGAACGTCCTGGTGACCCGTGACCCGGGCTGCGGAGGGGTCGATATCCAGCACGATCTCGTATAGGGGTATGGCTCCGCAGTTCTCCACGTCTTCGGCAAATTGGGGCAGCAGGCAGACTCCAGGCAGCGGAATGGGAGTGGCAGTGGGAGCCGGGGAAGGCGTGGCCGTTGTTGGCGCGCTGGACGGCGCCACTGTTGGCGCCAGCGTTGGAGAGCTCAGCGCTGAGGTGCAGGCCGCCCCGGAAAGCAGAACGAGCAGCACGAGCGCCACCGGGCAAGCTGCCGCAGGGCGAGACCTCCCTCGGCGTGTCGCAGGGCGGATGAACTCGGCGCTCGCGCGCGAAGAAGCGCTCGCTGGCGGCGTGGTGCTGGTCGTTCTAGCCATCGACAGGAATTGTAGCCTAGCCGCCCGGGATTGCCAGGCGCCCACTCACTCGGCCGACACCCAAACTCGCAGCGTCGAGCGCTCCTCGACGGAGATCTCATGCAACCGCCGCGGTGCACCCAGCCCCGATCAACGCAAGCTAAGCGAGCGGCACAGAAGCCCACCTGCTGCTTCTGTAGGTGCGCCTTGTGGCCAGCCCTATCACTTGTCGAAGTGCCCCTCTGAACAGACCATCCCCTGCCAGCAGTATTCTCCACTATCCT
>Ga0307421_1000608_pt1 | contig 22879 bp, 17 predicted proteins | sample SalMarWE160270MG_FD_202163 | JGI IMG/M metagenome (GOLD analysis project Ga0307421, IMG submission 202163) | Salt marsh sediment microbial communities from the Plum Island Ecosystem LTER, Massachusetts, United States - WE1602-70 | ecosystem: Environmental > Aquatic > Marine > Intertidal zone >...
AAGGTACTCTTTTAGTGCTATAGTTGGGTCAGTCATCCTTGTGCCTCCTTTTGATTTGCTTATCTTATGGAAGCACAGGATGACTATTTTTTCAACCCTTTTTACACCACTTTATGAGACATTATCCCACCTTGTGCTAGCAGGCATCTACACAACACTTATCTTCACGCGCCGATCTTCCTTAACCTCAGCTAATATCATGCCCATCCTGTGTATACCTTTTTTTGGCGTTCTTTCAGCATTGACCGCGGATCTGGTTTACCTATCCAATAAATATGGGAAAGATCCTGATCCGATCGAAACATTATCTCTCAGCGAGGACATCTACTGGAAATCAATCAAGAAACGTGAAGAAGCCCAAAATATCGTCCCACTGGAAGAAGCTCTCATTATCAATGACAGGCAGACCAGAAAGAAGCTTATTCTTGATGCGCTGCTCGATGATCCCATGAAAAATATTGACATCCTCCTCCTTGCCCGGGAGAATAACGATGCGGATACTGCGCATTACGCCAATACCATTATTGCTAAGATCCAAAGGGATTTTCAGCTTCAGGTCCAGCAGTTAGCTGTTGAGTATGAAGCTGATCCGGATAATATTGATCTCCTTAATGGATATATTGAAACACTTGGAAATTTCATCGAAAGCGGCTTATCCGAAGCGTATCTATTAAAAAGGCAGCGCATCGTTTTTGCCGATTTGCTGGAAAAAAAGATCGATTTGGGCGGCTGGGATAAGGAAACGCTGCTGAAAAAGATCCATAACTGCCTAGCACTCAAAGACATCAACGCCGCTGTTGAAGCGAATGAGATTCTTAAAAAGAATCTCCCGGATGATGAGCAAACCTGGATCTGCGCACTACAGATCAGTATAGCAGGGCATGATGCGGTGCGCCTTAAAGAAACGATCAATGAGATCACCCGCCGCAATATTATTTGGTCCCTATCTGGCAAGGAACAAATCAGCACATGGGTACAGGTGTAGCGATGCACAAAAGGATCAGCTTTTCATGGCTTCTTATTCCAGCATCTATCCTCATCTTTCTTGCGTTTGCATTATTTGTGGAAAGAAGCGGCCTATCATATACGATCAGCCAAAAACCTTCAATATTTCTTGAACCGCTCCCCGCGCTAACAGCCAATGGCGGTGAAGAACAGAGAGCGGCCAATGCAGATTGTTTGGTCCTTTATGATTCAAAAAGTAGTTTCGAAAAAGGATCTCTAGAAACCGTCACAGCCGCTTTCAATAGTATGAAGGTTCCTTATTCTGAAATGGATATTATCCAATCTTCAAAAATTAATTTTAAGGAATACAAAACTATCATTATCACTTTTATCCAATTAACCCACATGGATCAGCAAATTGATGAGTTAATGGATTGGGTTGATGACGGCGGAAAACTGTTATTTGCCATTCGCCCGGATAGTTTGAACGCTTTTCCAGAAATCTATTCACAATTAGGCATCAATGTACTGGATGAAGAAATGATTGAGGTAAATGGTGTTGAATTCTTAACCGGATTACTGCCTGGTACTGCCGGCATGCAGTTTGGCATGGATTTTTTAGAACACAGCAGCCTACACGTCAATCTGAAAGAAGGGGTGAAGGTACACATCGTTTCTGCGGATGAGATCAGACTGCCAATCCTATGGGAAACGGACCTTGGCAAAGGAAAGGTCGTTTTCATCAATTCCGACCAATTCATCGATAAAGGCAGCCGCGGGTTGATTGGCGCGGCATATAGTTTGCTGCACGATGTGGTTATTTACCCGGTCATCAATGCTTCTTTATTTTTTATTGATGATTACCCCTCGCCCATTCCTGAAGGAAGTGATAAGGCGATATTTCGCCAGTTCAATCGCGACACAAAGGGCTTCTACACAAATGTATGGCTGCCGGATATGCTGGAAATAAAAGACAAATACAACATAAAAATTACCGGCGTTATTATTGAAACATACGAATATACATTACAGCCTCCCTTTGAATATACCGCAGGTCAGGATGATATTTTCAAGTATTTGGGCGGTATTGTGCTGCGGGACGGGGGTCAGATCGGACTCCACGGCTACAACCATGTTCCACTCTGTAAGGAAGAGGATGGATTAAATCAAGTATTAGGTTATCCAACCTGGCCATCTACATTAGATATGCAGAGATCAATCATAGAACTGCAGCACCTCGCTTCATCTATGCTCCCCGGACAGCCTTTCGAAGTATATGTTCCGCCCTCTAATATGCTCTGCCCCGAAGCGCGTGCATGGCTGCCAAAGGTGCTTCCTGATCTGAAGATCATAGCAAGCGTTTACCTTCCGGATGTAGATGTGTCAGCGTATGTGCAGGAATACACCGAAGCGGAGGACGGCATCATCGAACTTCCCCGCATTGTTTCTGGTTATGACCCTGACAATTACATGCAGTGGGTGGCAGCGAATGAGACCTGGCTGCATTATATTGCTGCTCATTTCGTGCATCCCGATGATGTACTCGATAGCTACCGCAGTGGCGGAAAATCATGGACTGAATTACGTGAAACCCTGGATAAATATCTATTATGGGTTCATAGTTCCATGCCCGCTGTCCGCAACATGACAGCCAGTGAAGGAGCGATGGCTGTGCAGCGATTTGTCCGCCTTACTCCAGAATACGATTGTGACAATAGGGAATGCCGCATCACTCTGGATGGATTTTATGATGAAGGTTGGCTCCTGATGCGCACAGAAAAAAAACCGGTAACGATCACAAACGGAGAATTCACACAGGTCTCTAAAAACTTATATTTGATCGAAACTTCCACAGCGGATATGCTGATAGGGTTTGAGGAGTAGTGCCGTGAAGATCTGCCTAATCCTCGAAGGAAGTTATCCATTTGTCCAAGGGGGCGTTTCCAAATGGGTCAATGATATGATCCGCGCTATGCCAGAACATGATTTTATCATTTGGGCAATTGGAGACGCAGAAGAGAAAAGCGGCAAATACGTCGTTGATCTTCCTCCTAATGTAGTTGCTGTAAAGGAAGCTTTCCTGGATTCTGCCCTGAAGCAGCGCATCCGTCGGAGTTTAAATATAAGAATAACACCTGAGCAAAAAGAAGCGGTTAGCCAATTGGTGCGCTGCGGGAACCCGGATCTTAATACCCTCCTTAATGCTTTTAAAACAAAAATGGCTAACCCTGTTGAGTTTTTCATGAGTGAGGCATCTCTGGAAATCATCAAAGATTTTTGCGCGGATGAGTTTCCATTCGCTGGTTTCACCGATCTTTTCTGGACCGTGCGTTCTATGTTCCTTCCCCTGCTGTATCTAATCAGTCAGCCAATGCCTGAAGCGGATCTTTACCACAGTTGCTCAACCGGATATGCCGGTGCTCTTGGCGCATTTGCGTCCATGAAATATGATAAGCCCTATGTGGTAACTGAACATGGTATCTATACACGGGAGCGGGAAGAAGAGATCCTGCGCGCGGATTGGGTTGTTTCCTATTTTAAAGAACTGTGGATCTCCATGTTCTATATGTTCTCACGCTTTGCCTACCAGAAAGCCCACCGCGTTACCAGCTTATTCCAGCGTGCAGCGGTTATTCAGGAAGACCTTGGATGCCCTCCGGAAAAAATTTCTGTGATCGGCAACGGGATCAAGGTCGAAGATTTCAAAGATATTTCCAGGAAAAAAGAGGACGGCTGGATCGATATAGCTGCCATTGTCCGCATCGCGCCAATCAAGGATATCAAGACCATGATCTACAGTTTTTCGCAATTGAAGCAGGAGTTAAAGAATGCCCGCCTGCATATTCTCGGCGCTGTGGATGATGAGGAGTATTATCAGGAATGTTTATCTCTGATTGACTATCTAAAGGTCAAAGACATTATCTTTCCAGGTTTTGTGGATATTAAGAAGTATTTAGAAAATATTGATTTCACCCTCCTGACAAGTCTTTCCGAAGGCCAACCCTACGCGATCATCGAATCCTTGGCAGCCGGCCTTCCTCTTGTTTCAACCAACGTTGGCTCCTGCCGGGAATTGGTCGAAGGAGATAAACATGACCGCTTTGGTTCAGCGGGGATCTTCGTCACTCCCCTGCGCCAATCAGAAATGCTCGAAGCGCTGCTTGAGATGAGTGAGAACAAGAAGATGCGGGCAAGAATGTCCAAGGTGGGCAGGCAGCGTGTAAATGCATTTTACAACGTGGAAAAAATGGTTGATAAATATCAGGCAACATACCAGAAAGCAATTGAAATATGGCAGGCATCGGATTCGAACTAAAGAAATTATTTTCCGGCAGCAGTATCATTATGAAACTGCGGGCAAACCTTTTCTCAAGCATCGTCATCGCCGGTCCGATGATCATGGGTGCGATCCTGTTGCTTGGAATTAAGTATTTGGCAGTGCACGCGGGGGCTTCCCTGCATCAGCAGGACCTCCTCATTGTCATCATCACGTACTCCCTGCTTTTTTCGCTGCTGCTCATCAACATCCTTTCCTATGTGCTCTCACGCTATGTAGCGGATATGGTTTACGGCAACATGCATGAACGCATCATGCCTTCAATGTACGGTTCAATATCCCTTCTTCTGGCAGTCGGGGCGCCCGCATGGGCACTTTTCCTTTATCTCAGCAAATTACCTCTAGAATACAGTATTTTTTCATTTACCCTCTTCTGCCTCGCTGTCGTCGTATGGACCCAGATCAGCTATATCACTGACATCAAACGCTATAAAGAGATCATCTACGGCTTTACCTTTGGGATCGTATCCAGTCTTGCGGCCGGATTCATTTTCACTACAAACAACGTTGAGGTGGTTTCCTCGCTCCTCGCCTCTGCCTGTATTGGCTATGGCATTATCATGACTACATATACCTTTATTCTTCACAGGCATTTTCCAAAGGGCAAGGGCATTTCCCTTAAATTCCTTGAATGGATCAATAAATTTCCCAGTTTACCATTTGTGGGTTTCTTCAGCACGACCGGCTTATTTATTCATATAATGCTCATGTGGCACAGCCCTCTCGGCGCTCAGGTGCACGGTCTTTTTTACCATGCGCCTCCTCACGATATTCCAGCGCTGTTCGGGTTCTTTACCATCCTGGTCACAACCGTGAACTTCGTTACTTCACTCGAAGTAAATTTTTACCCGAAATACAAGTTGTTTTTCAACCTCCTCAACAAGGGCGGTTCACTTAAGGACATTGAAAAATCAAAAGTAGAAATGCTCACCGTGCTCAAGCAGGAGCTGCTCTATCTGGCGTTAAGGCAGATGTTCGTCTCCATCATCTCCATTTTGTTAATTAGCGAAATCCTTAACGTCATCGGTGTGGGATTCACCACCACGATGATCGGCCTTTTCCGTGTCCTCTGCATTGGATATGCATTTTACGCAATCGGGAATACCATGCTCCTCTACCTTCTATACTTCGCTGCGGATGGAGCCGCTCTCTATCCGGCAGTTACGCTTTTTCTAGTAAACACAATAGGGACATATGCCACGCTCACTCTCCCGGCAAATTACTACGGGTTTGGTTTTGTTACCGCCGCGTTCTGTATGTTCGCTGTTGGATTGTGGAAATTAGTGTCCTTCACTCGCCATCTGGAATACCACGTGTTCTGCCAACAGCCCATCTTTATTAAGCCCAATTTAGGCCTTCTCACCCACTTTGTGCATTGGTTGGAATCCCGCCATGAAGCTAAAAACCGAAAAAGTTTAACGGGGAAACCACAGGATATTTAGATCTTTTAGAGTATCCACCTCTTTTTCTGAGACCTCCCAGGAAATCTACAACCAGCTTACCCTTATTGATACCCAGCCATCAGGCAGTTTTGCATTCTCCATTACCGGCTTGAATGCGTTCATCACCGCCGCTGATAAAGCCCTCTACGCGGCAAAGGAATTTGGCCGCAACCAGGTGGCTGTCAACGATGGTGCGCAGATATTGCGCTTTGCTGAGTTGAAGTTAGGAGAACAAGAAGAGAAAAAGTAAACATGGCATATACATCCGCGTTATCAAAGAAATTCAGCACCTGTTCATACACGGCATGCACCAGGGCCGATACAGTCTGATCGCTGATCTAGCTGCCGAATGTTTTCCACGTCCCCTGGGAAATCTCACTAACCTTGATTCCTGACCGTCATAATTGCCTTCAGTGGAAGCTGCCTTCATTCCCTCAACTATTAATTCTTATTCTTTGTCGGCTTCCCCATCTCCAATGCCCAATGCTTTCCACTTGCCTTCGCCCGCACGCAGGCGGTGCTTATCCCCTTTGCGCATGTGCAGTCTGTCAAATCCTTCCGGTTTGATCCCCATACTCTCGCCATCCAGCAGACCAAACACGCCTGATTGTCCCTTTTCCTGGCGTTTGCCCTGGCAGTATTTACAAGTCTTGGGATCATGCGCCTGGTAATCCTGCGGTTCTTCATAGGTACTAATGAAACCTTCGTAATTGCGCAGCACAACTTTGTGGTCCGAGCTGCTGATCAAGTAATTCGGCATCACCGGGATCTTTCCACCTCCGCCCGGGGCGTCCACCACAAAGGTCGGCACCGCGAATCCGGTGGTATGCCCACGCAGCCCTTCAATGATCTCAACGCCCTTAGAGACCGGGGTTCTGAAGTGCCCCGCTCCCTCGACCAGATCGCAAATATACAGATAATATGGTCGCACCCTTATACGCACCAGGTCCTGTACCAGCTTGCGTTGGATATGCACACAGTCGTTAACCCCTGCTAGCAAAACGGATTGATTGCCCAGCGGAATGCCTGCGTCTGCCAATTTGGCGCACGCTTCAGCTAATTCTTTGGTGATCTCATTGGGATGATTCACGTGAATATTCAACCACAGCGGATGGAATTCTCGCAGCATATCGCACAGCTCATCTGTCACCCGCATCGGCATGAACACTGGCACACGCGACCCGATCCGTACGATCTCTATGTGGGGAATCTCCCATAGGCGCATCAATATATCTTTTAAAACCTTCGGTGCCAGCACCAGCGGATCACCGCCTGAGAGCAGCACATCCCGTATCTGTGGTGTACGCTGTAAATATTCAATTTGAGCATCAATTTCTTCCTGTGAGAAAGTCGCTGCCGGGTCGCCTACGATGCGTCCGCGCGTACAGTAGCGGCAGTAGGAGGCACACTGTGTGGTCACAAGCATCAGCACCCGATCCGGATAGCGGTGTACCAGCCCAGGAACAGGAGAATGCGCATCTTCAGCTAATGAATCTTCCATCATACCCGTATAGGTGGATACTTCCGCGTCTGTTGGTATCACCTGCTTGCGGATCGGATCTTGCGGATCATCCGGATCAATCAGTGAGGCAAAGTATGGCGTGATATCCACACGAAAAAGTCCGCTTGTGTTCAGTGCGCGTTTTTCACTCTCTGTCAGGTTAATCACCCCCTTAAAATCCGCGATTGAATTCAAGCGATGGCTGAGCTGCCAGCGCCAGTCATTCCACTTTTCATCTGGAATATCTTCATAAATTGGTGCCCGTTTTGATGGAAAATCATTCTTTCTCATTGTTCCTTCCTTACTAGTAACAGGTTGTTTATCATTAATTGTATAACATAGCGAGCTATTTTCATTGAAAAAGCGCCTGTTTATTAAAGTTTTATAAGAAATTGCGAGCTTAAACCATTAATTCTTGACGCTTAAAAATACGCATGGTATCATCAATAACATGCTTTTAGCACTCTAACATCGAGAGTGCTAATTTAATAGAAAAATGAAACCATTAACTACACGACAGAAGAAGATCTTATCCTTGATCGTGCACGAGCATATCGCTTCGGCAGATCCGGTCGGGTCCAAAAGCCTGGTACAGAAATACGGTATGGACCTGAGTTCTGCGACCGTGCGTAATGAAATGGCTGCACTTACTGAAGCTGGTCTGCTGCGCCAACCGCACACTTCTGCAGGGCGCGTACCAACCGAAGAGGGATACCGTTATTTCGTGCGTCAGTTGATGAATGAGACATCCCTTCCGCAAACTATACGCGCTACTATTAACCACCAATTTTCTCAGATGAGCAGCGATATTCAGCAGTGGATGCACCTGGCCGCCTCTGTGCTTGCCAACCGAACCAATTCAGCATCTCTTATCACCGCTCCACAGGCAAGCAAAGTGCAGTTCAAGCATTTAGAACTCATCTCTACTCATGGTCGGCAGGTGCTTGCGATTCTGGTGTTGGAAGGCGGAAAGATCCACCAGCATATTATTACACTGGATGAACCGGTTACACAGGATCAGCTCTCTGTCATTTCGCGCAAATTCAGTCAGCTCCTTGCCGGACAAAATGCCATTCGGGTTAGCGATTATAAAGAACCGCTCTCTGCGGTTGAAGCACAAATATTGGCATGGTTTGATGATGAGATGATCCGCTCAGATCAGCTATCCACCGGTGACATCGTTCTTGACGGTCTTACGAACGTCCTGTCTGAGCCGGAATTCACTGATTCAGAAGAAGCCCGCCGGGCACTGCGCTTATTGGAAGAACGTTCCTTACTGCAGGATCTCTTATCGCAAACCATCCTGCCCGATACGATCGGCGGAGTGCAGGTGCTTATCGGCGGCGAGGGAACATGGGACGATTTAAGGCAGTGCTCAGTGATCCTTTCAAAATATGGCTCACCGGATATGGCTACTGGAACGATCGGCATTTTAGGGCCTATACGCATGTCTTATGGTCATTCCATCTCGCTGGTGCGCTTCTTATCCGGGCTGCTCAGCGATTTCGTCATTCAACAATGGTAATCAAAGGTAATTATAAAATATGGTAAAAAAAGAAAAAAAAGAACAACAGGAAGTACCTGAAGAGATAATTGAAAATGCTCCTCCTGAAGAAGCTATTGAAGCGGAAGCAGTAGAACAGAGCGCGGTAGAGGAAGAAGAAATTAAAGATACCGAAGAAATGGCTACTATTCCCCTGTCGGAATATGCCGCCCAATTGGAGGAAATTGACCATTTGAATCAGAAAGCGGATGAGTTCAGTGACGGCTGGCAGCGTGAACGCGCTGAATTTGCTAACTACCGCAAACGCATGAGCCGCGATCTGGATGCGCAGAGGGTAAACAACAAAATCGACATCATTAAAAAATATTTAACCGTAAAAGATGATCTCGAACGGGCGCTAAAAAATATGCCGGAATCGCTCATCGATGAACCCTGGATCGACGGCATCCAGCTCATCAATCAGAAATTATCCAATCTCCTCGACGGGGAAGGTATTCAACCAATCCCAGCCGAAGGGCTTGTTTTCAATCCAGCAGTCCATGAGGCAATTTCTCATGAAGATAATCCGGAAGTTGAAAGCGGATTTATTATTGAAGTGGTCCAGCAGGGCTACACCATCGGCGAACGGGTTATCCGCCCTTCGCAGGTGAGAGTTGCAAAATAGGAGAAGAAAAATGGGAAAAATAATTGGTATTGATCTTGGAACAACAAACTCAGTCGTAGCGGTCATGTCGGGTGGTGAACCCACCGTCATCCCGACCGCCGAAGGGGAGCGCTTATGCCCCTCTGTAGTAGCCATCAATAAGAATGGTGAACGTGTAGTCGGGCGCACAGCCCGCAACCAGGCTATCGTTAACTCGGAGAACACAATTTTCTCCATCAAACGTTTTATGGGGCGCAAATATGATGATGAGGAAGTGCAGCGCACCATCAGCCGTATCCCTTACAAGGTAGCAAAAGCTCCAAATGGCGACGTCCGAGTGGTGATGGGCGGTAAGGAATATTCTCCTCCAGAGATCTCCGCTATGATCCTTGGTAAATTAAAAAAAGATGCGGAAGCATATTTGGGTGAAACAATCACTCAGGCTGTGATCACTGTTCCCGCGTATTTCAATGATGCTCAGCGGAATGCAACCAAAGATGCTGGCAAGATCGCCGGCCTAGAAGTGTTGCGCATCATCAACGAACCCACTGCCTCATCTTTGGCATATGGGCTCGATAAGAAGAAAAATGAGGTCATCGCTGTTTATGACCTTGGCGGCGGCACTTTTGATGTGTCCATTCTCGAAGTCGGAGATGGGGTCTTCCAGGTGAAGTCCACCAGCGGAGACACTTTCCTCGGCGGTGATGATTACGATATCCGCGTTATGGACTATCTGATTGAAGAATTTAAAAAGCAGTCCGGAATGGACCTGAAACAGGACCGCCAGGCGCTTCAACGCCTTCGCGAAGCATCAGAAAAAGCTAGGATTGAGCTCTCCACTGTTATGGAGACAGAGATCAATCTGCCGTACCTTACCGCCGATGCAAGCGGCCCCAAGCACCTGGTCACGAAACTCACCCGCTCCAAATTGGAACAGCTCACCAATGACCTCACTGAAAAATCGATCGGTCCGGTCAGGAATGCCCTAAAAGATGCCGGCTTAAAGCCCGGTGAGATTAATGAGGTCGTTATGGTGGGCGGCATGACTCGCATGCCTACCGTTCAGGAACTTGTCCGCCGCGAATTCAGCAAAGAACCGCATAAGGGCGTCAATCCTGATGAGGTTGTTGCAGTCGGCGCAGCCATCCAGGCGGGTGTGCTCGGCGGTGATGTTAAGGATATCCTCCTGCTTGATGTTACCCCTCTGACCTTATCGATCGAGACTCTTGGCGCAGTGGCTACTCCGCTGATTGAACGCAACACCACCATCCCCACCCGTAAAAGCCAGATTTTCTCAACGGCAGGCGACAACCAGAGCCAGGTAGAGATCAACGTCCTTCAAGGTGAACGCCCCATGGCTGCGGACAATAAATCATTAGGTAAATTTATCCTTGATGGCATCCCTCCGGCACCACGCGGTGTTCCTCAAATTGAGGTAACCTTTGATATTGATGCCAATGGCATCCTGAATGTAACTGCGTCAGATAAAGCTACTGGCCGCAGCCAAAAGATTACCATCACCGCTTCCTCTGGCCTTAGTGAAGAAGATGTCGAGCGCATGAAAACAGAAGCAGAGCAGCACGCCGAAGAGGACAAGAAGCGCAAAGACCTCATTGAAGCTAAGAACTATGCCGATAACGCAGCATATACAGCAGAAAAGACCCTACGTGAAAATGGCGAAAAGATCGCAGAAGACCAGAAGAAAAAGGTCGAGGAACTCGTTGCCAAGCTGCGGGAAACAGCCGCCGGTGAAGATACCGATGCGATCCGCAAACAGACTGAAGAACTTGGCCAGCTTGTCCAGCAGATCGGTGCCAGTTTATATCAGCAGGAAGGTGCTGGTCAGGCAACCGGTTCATCCGATGGAGGTACTTCCGGCGAGAATCCTCCCAGCAGTTCCGATGGCGAAGATGTGGTAGACGGTGAATTCAAGAACGTCTGATATTGGAAAATACTTTTGAAAGCATGAAAGGCGCTCGATTATCAGATATAAAATTACGCGCCTTTCATGATATATAAAATAATATGCCAAAACGCGATTACTATGAAGTACTGGGATTGAATAAATCCGCCAGTCAGGATGAAATAAAGTCAGCGTTCCGTAATTTTGCCAGAAAATACCATCCCGATGTTAACAAAGAACCAGATGCGGAAGAACGCTTTAAAGAGATCAATGAAGCTTTTATGGTCCTTTCCGATGAAGAAAAACGGTCAATTTATGACCGCTTTGGGTATGAAGGTCTGCGCAGCGCGGGCGGCATGCCGGATTGGAATACCATTGACCCATTTGAGATCTTCAATCAGTTCTTTGGCGGTTTTGGTGGTTTCAGCACACGCCAGCGTCGCAACAGCCCCCACCGCGGTGAGGATTTATATTATTCCATCAATCTCGATTTTGATGAGACCGCGTCCGGCGTTGACCGCAAACTAGAAATCGCACGCGATGAAGTGTGTGAACGCTGCAGCGGTAGCGGAGCGGAACCCGGCACCAGCCCGGAAACCTGCAGCACATGTCATGGGCGTGGAGAAGTGCGCCAGGTAAGACAAACCTTCCTCGGTTCCATGGTGCAGGTAACTACCTGCCCTAAATGCAGAGGTACGGGGCGGGTCATCACCCATAAGTGTTCCTCCTGTGGTGGGCGCGGGTATGAGCGAAAAACGCTTACTAAAACCATTCCTGTTCCCGCTGGTGTTGATAACGGTACACAGATTCGCTTATCCGGCGAAGGGCAGCCGGGTAAAAATGGTGGGCCTCGCGGCAACTTGTATATTGAGATTAAAGTTAAACCACACAAATTCTTCCGGCGCCGAAAGGATGATGTCCTGCTTGACCTGAACATCAATGTTGCCCAAGCCACCCTGGGCGCAGAAGTAAAAGTGCCCACTTTAAATGGTGATGAAAAACTTACCATCCCTTCCGGCACTCAGCCCGGTAAAGTCTTTAAGCTGCGCAACAAAGGTATTCCCCACCTGCGCCGAAGCGGTAGAGGGGATCAAATTGTCATTATCAACGTGGATATTCCTTCGCGCCTTACCAGCAACCAGCGCCAGCTCTTTGAGCAACTTGCGGATACATTAGGTAGCGAAGTGCTTCCGCAGGAACGCAGTTTTTTCGATATTCTCAAGGATGTCATTGGCGGATAAATCCAGTTGGCTGGAAGTTTCTCTCCATGTTTCCCAGGAACAGGGGGAAGCTGTCGCTGAAGTGCTGGGACGCTTCACACAGGAAGGGGTAGTTATCGAACAAATGACAGAAGAGAATGATCTTTCGTCTGTACCCATCCTTCACAATTTAGTGAAAGTATCCGGCTATCTCTTCGCGGATGGAACAATTGAAGAACGTAAAATGCGGTTGGAAGAGAGTTTATGGCACCTCGGCCAGATTCAACCGCTGCCAGCACCCACTTACCACCTTATCCATGATCAGGATTGGATGGCTGCCTGGAAAAAGCAATACCGGCCGATTAAGGTCGGTAAAAAGCTGGCAATTCTGCCCGCTTGGGCAGAGAACGCCTTTCCTGCTCGTATCCCCATTCGCATTAACCCGGGAATAGCATTCGGCACTGGCACACACCCCACCACTAAGCTCTGCCTAGAGATGATAGAAAAAAAAGTTCAACCCGGGCAAAATATATTCGATATTGGCTGTGGGTCAGGTATCCTTTCAGCAGCAGCTATTAAACTTGGCGCAGACCGCGCGTATGCCGTGGATATCAGCGCAGCAGCGATTGCTTCCAGTGCGGAGAACGCGGAATTAAATCAGATACGTGAAAAAATCGTGCTCTCCCAAGGATCTGTCTCCGAAATCATCGGAGGTTGTTTTAGTATCCTCCAGACACCTCTGGTAATCGCAAATATCCTTTCCTCCGTCATTCTGCGTCTTTTCGACGATGGTTTAGCAGATCTGGTCGAACCAGGAGGATTTCTCATCCTCTCCGGCATCCTCACCCCCCAGATATCTGAAGTTTCCACTAAAGCAGAAGCGTTTGGCTTGCAACTAGTTGAACAATTTGAGATCAATGATTGGGCTGCGCTTAGCCTGCAAAAATAGTACCCCCGGTCTCTCTATTCAATCACATACTCCCACGAAATTGTGGCTTTCCCTTTCAGTGTGGCAGCCACAGAGCAATATTTATTTTCCGATAATTCGATTGCTTTTTCTACCTGGTTTGCCGTCAACCCTTCCCCTGCCAGCATATATTTCAAGTGGATTTTATTGAATGTCCAGGGCGGTTCGCTGTCCTGCTCCGCGTTCACCTGGACCTCTAATTTCTCCAATTTGATCTTGCGTTTCTCCAGGATCGTAACAACATCATAAGAACTGCAAGCTGCCAGCGCCACGAGCAGCAGCTCAGAAGGTTTCATCCCCACCGATTCTTTCGTGGATGACATTACCACAGAATGATTGGTTGAATCTGTCCCAATAAACGTTTTGCCCCCGGACCAGCGAACAATTGCTTCTGCCATACTTCCTCCAATTTTTCAATGATTATAAATTGTACAGAGAATTTTAATATTAACAATTCATCAAATCGTTTCTTGACACAGAACGTATGTTCGTGTATAGTATAGTACAAATGTCCGATAATACGCCTTTATTAAGGAGGTAGTTATGGTACGTAAAAGTGAGGGATTAAGTAAACGCCATCAATTGATTTTGAAATTTCTTACTCAATTTCAGAAGCAGAACGGGTATTCCCCTTCCATCCGTGAGATCGGGGAGAGCATCAATGTGCGCTCCACCTCTCTTGTGGATTACTACCTCAAACAGCTCGAAAAGATGGGCTATATATCCCGAGAACAGCATATCTCACGCAGTATCTGCCTTCTCAAACCATTAGCATCGTTAAAATCAACCACGGAGCGCATCGCCGATGGTATCCGCCAGGCTGGCAGTATGGTTGATGACCTGCTCAGTATCCCTGTTATGGGGCGCATCGTTGCAAGCGAACCTATTCCCATGCCCACATCAGATGTAGGGTACTATGACTCCGAAAGCAGCATTGATATTGCGCGTTCTCTTCTGCCAGTTAAGGAGAAAGCGGAAGACCTGTTCGCACTTGAGGTGCAGGGGGATTCCATGATCGATGCGATGGTTAACGATGGGGATATCGTCATTATGAAGCGCACCCAGCAGGCCAAGAACGGGGAGATGGTTGCAGTATGGTTGGATGATAAAGATCAAACCACACTGAAATATTTCTACAAAGAAGCATCCGGCATCCGTCTGCAGCCAGCTAACCCCAATATGGATCCGATTTACGTGGAAAATCCTGCCAGTTTACGCATCATGGGCAAGGTGGTCATGGTCATCCGCCAGATGAAAGGGCTTGCAGTCTAAAGATCAAATATTTCTTAACCAGCCTTCTAGCGGGTTTTTCTAATCCAGAAACTGGCTCACCATTTCTTTGGATAGTTTCCAGAAAGCATCCTGCAAATTCCTGTCCTGCGAGAATTCAGAAGCAGTACGTTCCTGCATATTTTTAAAGTACTTACCGCTCACACCTTCAACCTCCGGCGAAGAAACGAGATAAACAGAAGTCTGTGCGCCTTCTTCAACACTTATGCCGTTCAGATCATAACTTTTCCGCAGTAACTTTGTATTCACCACTCCTGGATGTAGAGCGTTAACCGTTACGCCCGTCCCATTCAGTTTGTCTGCCAGTGATTGGGTAAAGAGAACGTTTCCTAATTTAGATAAACTGTATGCGGTAAACCCATCGTAGTTGGTCTCACCCTGTAGATTCTCAAGATCCACAGATTTAATTAACTTATGTGAACTGGAAGCTACATTGACAATTCTGGCTGGCGCGCTGGCTTTCAACAGGTCCAATAGGAGCATTGTCATCAGGAAAGGCGCCAAATGATTGACCGCGAGGGTCATTTCAATGCCATCAGAACTCAATAGACGTTCGCAATAAAAATTCCCGGCATTGTTCACTAGCACGTGCAGTTCTGCTTGTTCCCGTTTAATATCTTCACTCATGCGTTTGATATCCGCCAGAGAAGAAAAATCTGCTATGTATAAACTAATCTTTTCATTACATGTATCGCTCCTAATTTCATCTAAAACATGAGCGCCTTTTCCTTTGTCACGGCCGTGCACAAGCACCCGTGCGTCCATGCGTGCCAGCTGTCGTGCGGTTTCTCTCCCAATCCCGTCCGTTCCGCCGGTTACTAAAACTGTTTTGTTCTCCATGTAAATTACCTTGTAAATTCAGTTAGTAAGCTTCCGTGTACAGCACTACTCGAGTAATGTTGCCCGCAGATGAATAAACCGTTATATCGAAATTAAATGTCTCATTGGTTTTTACCGAACTATCCAAACGCCGTACCCCTACAAGGGTTCCATTTCCAGCAAACGCGGCCGCGCCAATCCAGATATCTGCCTGATCTATCTCTTGTTCTGCCTCCACCCGCATCTGTCCCGAAATCGTTGCTTCCATTCCGTTTAAAGCGCGCATTTCTTCTTCAACAGTAACAGTCAGGTAAGAAGAGGTGGATGCTTCAACTACCATTGCAGAGAACAAACTCGCAGTTGCATCCGTGTACATTGCGGGAACATTTTCAAGGAACACCACCGCGGGGATTGCCGTTCCCGCCGCGGCCTGCCGCATCAAGGTCGGTGCCGATCTCTCTTCTATCACATTTCCAGCAGAATCCATGAAAGAATAGGTCACCACAATGTTTTCAAGGTCTTCTTGTCCCTGGTTTTCGACAAATACTGCGCACCATAGCCCACCATCCCGCGTCCGTATGCAGTCAGGGTCGGAAATTTGTAAATTTTCTAGGATGGCTGGATCAACTGCTGCCGCATAGGAGCTGTTGGATGCTGGTATCACCAGTTCATCGCCAACGATCAGAGCGGTTGGTTTTGCATCCGGGTTTGCCTTTATGACCGTTTCCATTGGCACACCATAATGCAGAGCGATTGACGAAATGGTTTCTCCTAATTCAACCACATGAATGATTGGGGTCGCGGTTGAGGCAGGGGTCAAAGCCGTTTCTGTAACTACAGCAGTCATTTCCGCAGTCACGGTTATATCTGCCTGCGTGTTGTATGGAGTTAAATCGCTCACTCCCGGATTATCTGTTACTTGGATTCCCCGGCATCCAGTCAATATCAGCAATATAATTCCAAAACAACCTGCTTTTCCCATAGATTCTCGCAATTATAACCGCAGCTGATCAGTATATGTATTTACACCATATATAAATCATGATCCATGATATATTTTATATAAGATCAAATCTTTTAATCAATGGTAATGCAAAATAAAACCAGTCACTTCGCCACATTCTCTATCTCAGATTGGGCGGCTGAAAGAAAATATTTTGGTCGTTTCTACCTTTCACAGGGGTTTAAAGGTGATAAAGGATTTACCAATGACTGCGGTCCTACCAGCCTGGCGGTCATTCTCAACATTTTCCTTTTCCAGGACAATCTGGGAAAGTCTCCGCTGGACAAAAGTTTGATCATTAGCTCTTCCGGTTTTCTCTTCTGGGATCGTCTCCCGCAGTGGCTACCGCGCGTCGGCGGGGCAACTGCGCCGTGGGGAATAGTAAAAGGTTTCAACCGCTGGTCGCATAAATACAATCTAAAATGGCGAGCTGAGCGTAAAAGCCACGCTCGCCGTGCGCATGTCCTTGAAAATTTACTTATGGGAAAGCCGGTTACCGCCCTTAAAATATGGAAGACGGGCGGTGCGCATTGGGTCAATCTCGTTCGCTACTCCAGCGATAAGGAGCGCCTGTATCTGCTTGATCCCAATCCATATTTACAGTATCTTCCCGAGGAAAAACGCCTTCAGGGTCAATCCTGGAAAGAATTTCAAGAGGACTGGGCGCGATCCAATTGGTGGTCCAAGCTGCTTGGCATCAGGAATGAGCTGATTACGTATTCAAAACTTGATTAACTGTGTACCTATCTACCCACGTAATAATATGATCATTTTCCCATAGATAAAATATTTATCTTTCGGTTGGTATAATTCTTCCATTATCACTAATTGAATATCCAACGTGGAGAAATAATGCTGAACAGCCCTGATTTTCAAACCATCATCATGTCCCTGCAGAGTTTCTGGGCAGAGGAGGGCTGCCTGATCTGGCAGCCGTATTATTCTCAGGTAGGTGCGGGTACTATGAACCCCGCCACTTTCTTGCGTGTGCTCGGTCCGGAACCCTGGAACGTCGCTTATGTGGAACCATCCGTCCGCCCCGACGACGGACGTTATGGAGATAATCCATACCGCTTGCAGCAGCATTATCAATTTCAGATCATCCTAAAACCCGATCCCGGGAATCCACAGGAATTGTATCTGCAATCCTTACAGGCGCTGGGTATCGATCTCCAGGAACATGATATCCGTTTTGTGGAAGATAACTGGGAATCACCCGCGTTAGGCGCGTGGGGGCTTGGTTGGGAAGTGTGGTTGGATGGACAGGAGATCACTCAGTTCACATATTTCCAGCAAGCAGGCGGTATCAACCTGGAACCTGTTTCCGTTGAGATAACTTACGGTCTTGAACGCATTGCTATGGCACTGCAGGGAAACTACAACTTCCGTAATATCCAATGGAATCAGGATTTCACTTATGGAGACGTCAATTACCAGGCTGAACGCGAACACAGCATATATTATTTTGAAGAAGCAGATATTGATCGGCTGCGAGAAATGTACGGGCTTTTCGAGAAAGAAGCTGATCTAGCGCTGAATAAAGGACTTGTCCTGCCTGCACATGATTACATCCTTAAATGTTCGCACACGTTTAATGTACTGGATACACGTGGTGCTGTTGGCGTCACAGAACGGCAAGCGCTATTTGGGCGTATGCGTGACTTATCCCACCGCACAGCTGAAGCATACGTTGCCCAGCGCGAAAAGCTTGGTTTTCCCTGGTTAGAAAAGCCGACTATACGAGGTAGAAAAATAAAGAGCAAATCTTCAGAGGAAGAACAAATGAACTTGCCATCCAAGGTGAATCTGCCAGAAACCGCTGATCTGCTCGTGGAAATCGGCACTGAAGAACTTCCTGCCGTGGATCTGGAAGAAGCACTTTCCCAGCTCAAAAAATCAGTACAGGAAACGATCAATAATCTGCGGTTATCTTTTGATGAAGTGAGGATATTGGGCACACCCCGTCGCCTCGCCGTGCATATTCGTTCTTTGTCATCTCGCCAGGATGACCAGATCCGCGTATTTAAAGGTCCACCCGCAGATCAGTCCTTCGATAAGGACGGCAACCCCACATCCGCTGCCATTGGTTTTGCGCGCAGCAAAGGGCTTGACACCAAAGACCTTATAAAAAAAATTGTTGACGGCGGTGAGTATTTGGTCGCTGAGGTTCATGAAAAAGGCCAATCGATCAGTGATATTCTGTCGGAAAAGCTTACTGAATTAGTTGCTGGTATCCACTTCACCAAATCAATGCGCTGGAATGAGAGTGGAGTTGCATTCTCGCGGCCTATCCGCTGGCTGGTCGGGTTATTCGGCAGCACGGAAATGCCGTTTAATTATGCGGGGTTGACAGCTGGCAGAGCCACCCGTGGCTTACGATTTTCCTCCGCGGAAGAATATTCCCTTAAAAACGTGAAAGATTATTTTTCATTTCTCTCCTCGCAGGGAATCATCGATGATAGTGACGAGCGAAAGCAGATCATTAAAGGGCAAGTTGCAAAATTGCTTTCATCGGTAAAAGCGTCCACCGATATTGATAAAAACCTTCTTTCCGAAGTAAATAATCTTGTAGAAGCCCCAACTGCTCTTTTGGGTAATTTTGACCGCTCGCATCTTGAGTTGCCCCCCGAAGTGCTTGTGGGGGTAATGAAAAAACATCAGCGCTATTTTCCCGCTTACGATAAGGAAGGCAAGCTGATGGCGCATTTCATCACCGTGCGTAATGGGGATGATCGGCATCTGGATATAGTTGCCCGTGGAAATGAAGAGGTCATTCAAGCCCGCTTTGCGGATGCCGCATTTTTCATGCATGAAGACAACCATCACAAGCTGGAAGATCTCATACCCAAGCTTGATTCTTTAACTTTTCATCCAAAATTAGGGTCTATGCGCGCTAAATCCAAGCGTGTTTATGATATCACCAGGAAGATTTCGGCTGACCTGGGATTATCTGCAAAGGATAAAAAAGTCGCAGCCCGTGCTGCGCAGTTATGCAAAGCAGACCTTGTTACCAATCTGGTTGTGGAAATGACCTCCCTGCAGGGTACAGTTGGCAAATATTACGCGCTGCGGGATGGAGAAGATCTGCCAACCGCTCAGGCAATCGAAGATCATTACCTTCCCCGACAGGCAGGCGGTATTTCTCCAAAATCCAAACCAGGTTTGGTAGTTAGTTTAGCAGATCGGCTTGATTCTTTGGTTGGTTTATTCGCAGCTGATATGTCACCAACTGGCACCAAGGACCCCTTCGGTTTGCGCCGTGCGGCTATTGGATTAGTACAGAATCTCATGCAGTGGAAAGTGGATTTTGACCTCAGAAAGGATATTGAATTAGTGTCTTCCTTCCAACCGACCGCCGTCTCACTTGACCAACAGCAGGCATGTTTTAATTTCATCATTGGACGGCTGCGGAACATCCTTCTTGAGGAAGGTTATCGCTACGATGTGGTCAATGCCGTGCTTGCAGAACAGGGAGCCAATCCTTCTGCCGCCTTGACTGGATTAGTCGAGTTGGGCAAATGGGTGGAAAAAGATGAATGGTCCACTATTTTTCCCGCTTTCTCGCGTTGTGTGCGCATTACGCGCGACATATCGGAATCATTCAAAGTAAAACCTGAAAAACTCATCATGGATGAAGAAAGAACACTGCTTGCAAGGGTAGAAAAAGCAGCGTCGGTAATAGCGGAAACCGGCTCAATAGATGCGTTTATAACCCAAATTGAACAGATGGTTCCCGATATTGATAAATTTTTCGATAACGTTCTTGTCATGGATAAAGACTCAGCCATCAAAGAAAATCGGCTTGCTATCCTGCAGAAAATTTCCGCTATGTCTAACGGATTAGCAGACTTATCTCTGTTAGAAGGATTCTAAGAAAAGAGGTCTATGATGGCATCCATTCAAGGAAAGATCCAATTCAGTGGAAAAACCGACAAAGAAATTTACAATGCGTCAATCCAGGCAGTGCCGCAGGCTGGTTTAGAGGTCTGGAAAACGCGGGAGTTAGCACGCCTGGTACTCGCTCACGGCAAATTCAAAGGTGAACAGGTGCGCTGCAATATTGTAACAAGTATGGTGGATGGGAGCACAATCATTACTGCAGAATCAGATAGTCTCGATGAGAAAGCTCTCACACTTATCCTGAATCGTCTACAGAACAAATTAAAGACATTATTAGCTTGATACAGCAGAAATTATCCTTGCCATCCTGTGATTTTTCAATTAAAGTAAACCTGCCATAGAAAATATTTTTTAATTTATTGAATGAATACAATTGATGAGATTAAAAATCAACTTGATATTGTAGATATTATTTCCGAATCTGTAAAACTGCGCAGAAGCGGAAAGAATTACATCGGGTTCTGTCCTTTTCATGCCAATACACGTACACCGGCATTCGTTGTATTTCCAGAAACTGGTACATGGCGCTGCTTCGGCGAATGCAATGAGGGTGGAGATATTTTTCGATTTGTGATGAAAAAAGAGGGTGTGGATTTCCGTGAAGCATTGAAAATGCTTGCCGACCGTGCCGGTATCCAATTAGTGCCATTAACGCCTCAAAAAAAAGAACGGAATGAACGGGAAGATTATCTGTGCAAGCTCCTTGAAGAAGCAGTTATTTTCTATCGCCATCAATTGATGTACACCGATGCTGGAAAGAAAGCGCGCATTTATTTGCGCGAAAAACGCGGTATTAAAACACAAACAGAAGAGATCTGGGAACTTGGATATGCTCCAAAAGGCTGGGATGCATCTCTCAATTACTTCAAGAATAAAGGGTATCCCGTAAAGGATATAATCGAAGCAGGTTTATTGACTGAGAAACAGGATGGGAAAGTGTACGACCGTTTCCGCCACCGTATTATGTTTCCCATTCGAAATATGTCTGGTCAGATGGCGGGGTTTGGTGGCCGCGTGCTCGACCCGGATGATATTCCTAAATTTATTAATTCCCCTCAGTCCATCCTCTTTGATAAGAGCGCAATACTGTATGGTTTGGATAAAGCACGCAAACCAATTCGCAGCGCTAACCAGGCTGTCATAGTTGAAGGATATTTTGATGTTATTGTTGTCCATCAAGAGGGATTCCAGAATGTGATCTCCCCAATGGGAACAGCCCTGACAGAAGTGCAAATGCGCATGCTCAAGCGCTTCACCCGCCGTTTCATCATGGCGCTTGATCCAGACGCAGCCGGCCAGAAAGCTACCCTGCGGGGGCTTGAAGTGGCTCGGGAAGCGCTCGACCATAACAGTGATCCGGTCTTTGATGCCCGCGGGCTGCTTCACCACGAATCCCGCCTGCAGGCTGATCTTCGCGTCAGCACATTGCCAGATGAACTTGACCCAGACGAGATTGTTCTCCGTGATCCACACGATTGGGAGCAGATCATAAAAACCGCCAAACCGATCATATACCACGTTCTCGATTCTCTGACAGCCGGCCAGGATTTGGACGACCCAAAGATCAAGAGCACAATCGCTGCCCAAATCCTCCCGCTGGTAAAAGATATATCAAACCCGGTTGAGAGGGATGCCTACCGCCAGCAGATCGCCCGCGTTCTAAAAGTGGATGAACGCGCACTATTTAATTTGGCTGTTCCTGCTAGGAAATCCCGCATTTACCGTAAGAAAATTCAGCAAACCAATGGTCAACCCGCCAATACTGCACCGCTTTATTTCAATGAGCAGGAAAAGCTTAACATGGTCGAGCGGGAAATCATTGCATATCTCATTAAATTACCGGAATCAAAATATAAAATTGACCGTTTTCTGCGCAGCAGCGGGTTGAATCATCTTACAGTTACCGACTTCGTAAGTACAGAGAACCAGCATATCTCCAAGATAATATTTGATTCCCTCACGCAGGATGACCTGGATCCAGTTGATTACATCACTTCAAGTATGGAAGGAGAATCCACTCTCACAGTAATTAATCACTCTCAACCGCCGAAAACCTCGGAAGAAGAGAAAAACACTGAACTCCGCCAGCTTGAAGAGACTGCCCGCCTTGTAATTCAAGCGCGCCAGTTGTCCGTTAATCAGCAGATAAAAGATTTCCGGTTCCTTCAATCCAGCCGAAATGAGGATAATAATATGGAACAGGACATGGTTCTTCAGGAGCGCTTGCTTGATTTGATCAAGATACGGGGTCTGCTGGACCGTGCTCTCTCAAAACCGGTAAATATCGAATGAAATCTCCCTCATGTATAATTAATAATATATAAAAAGAGTGCGTAATTTAAAAATGCTTGTTTCCGGATTTTTATAAGAACATACGCCAGCAAGGTATGTCACATGAAATGAATGGATTCAATCAGAATATTGGT
>Ga0307421_1000609_pt1 | contig 22877 bp, 17 predicted proteins | sample SalMarWE160270MG_FD_202163 | JGI IMG/M metagenome (GOLD analysis project Ga0307421, IMG submission 202163) | Salt marsh sediment microbial communities from the Plum Island Ecosystem LTER, Massachusetts, United States - WE1602-70 | ecosystem: Environmental > Aquatic > Marine > Intertidal zone >...
TCAGGTTATTTAAGGTCAGATGGATCTATCGGATTTAGGAATCATATAGCTATTCTTACCTCTGTGGGCTGTGCCAATGATCTGGCCCTCAAGCTAGGTCGAATGTATCCTAACATACTGCTTCTCACCCATCGCCAGGGATGCAGTCAACTGGGCGCCGACAATGACCAGACCTTTCGCACCCTCGCAGGCTTGGGAAAAAACCCCAACATCGCCGGTGTGCTGGTCGTCGGGCTGGGATGCGAAACAATCCCTGCTGAACGCCTAGCAAATGAGATCTCCAAGACCAAGAAAATGGTGGAATACCTGGATTTTCTCGATGATGAAGGGCTAATGGCGGCCATTCCTAAGGGAGCAAGAATTTTAGAAGGGATGATGCAGGAAGCCTCTCAAATGACAAAGGTTCCCTGCGGTATAGAGCAGTTGACTCTTGGTCTTAAATGTGGTCTTTCGGATACAACCTCTGGAATTACCTCCAACCCAGCCACTGGGATCGCGGCTGACATGGTCATCGAATCCGGAGGAAAGGTTATTTTCAGCGAAACCCCCGAACTCATCGGAGCAGAACGTATTGTGGGTAAAAGAGCGGCAAGTCGCGAGGTCGAAGAGAAGCTCTATCGCATGGTCAAGGAGTTCAAGGAAAGGGCGAAGGCCTCAGACATGGACCTGCAAGAGGCCAACGTTGCCCCAGGTAATATTGCCGGGGGGATTACCACTATTGAGGAAAAATCCCTGGGCTCTATCATGAAGGGTGGCAGCAAGACACTGCAAGGGGTGCTCGACTATGGGGAGATCCCCAAAGGGAAAGGCTTGTTCTTTATGGACGGTCCGGGCCGTACTCCGGAAGCCCTAACCGGGCTCAATGCAGCCGGGGCCCAAATCATCATCTTTCCCACTGGAGGAGGATCTCCGGGAGGATCTCTCATTTCCCCCGTCATCAAGGTTACAGGAAATCCACAAACAGCTCAGCGCCTTAGAGACCATATCGATATTGATGTCAGTTCCGTTATCAGAGGGGAAGAACCGTTGAAAAAGGCCGGGGAAAGAATCTTCCAAAAACTGGTGAAGGTGGCTGATGGAGAGCTGACCAAATCAGAGACGCTTGGATATGGCTCTATAGCCGTCTGGAACATAGGCCTTTTGTGTGGATAAGGATTGGTTTGAGGAAGAGGGGTAAATCGAATAGTAGGCAGTTTAAGGAAATCTGAGCTCTTTTGATTTTTAAGGAAGGGATGTAATTATGAGCGAACAAAGTGATTCTGCTGGGGGCAATTTAATTTGGATGTTGGATGATCTGTTTGATTCCCGTGAAATAGAAATAATAAGGGAAATGCTTAAGGAAAAAGGATATAGATTGGTAGCTACCAGAAGCGACTCTTATAGAGGTGATTATGCCAAGTACGCCCCTCATGCAAAAGGGCTATTGTTACAGGTTAATTTTCCGCTAGGTGAAGAGGATATTAAGGGATTGAATTCCTGTAAAATCATATCGGTTACCGGGATAGGCTTTGATGAACTCGATTTAGATGCAGCTACCAAACAGGGAATTATTGCTACCAATGCGCCCAGTTTCTGTGTGGAAGAAGTTTCTAACCATGCATTAGCCCTGCTTTTAGCGCTTAACCGGCATTTGCCAGAATGTCAGGATATAACCAGAAAGGGTTTGTGGGAGTTTGCGGATATATGGTCTATCAGGAGGCTTAAAGGGCAGATACTTGGATTAGTGGGCGTCGGTAAGATTGGCAGAGCAGTCGCCAGCAAGACAAAGGCCTTTGGGTTGCAGGTTAAGGCCTATGATCCATATTTATCTAAATCCGAAATGAGTCTGTTAAATATAGATAGCGTGGGGTTTGATGACCTCATCAGCACTGCTGATTTTATCTCCCTCCATGTACCATTGAATGAAGGAACCCATCATTTGATCAATGCAGAGGTCTTTGATTCCATGAAAGACACGGCCTTTCTAATAAATGCTTCCAGAGGAGATGTGGTGGACGAGTCAGCACTGATCAATGCCCTGAGAACAAAAAAGATTGCCGGTGCAGGCCTGGATGTTTTATCTCAAGAGCCTCCAGAAGCCCGGAATCCCCTATTATCTATGTCTAATGTTATTGTATCCCCCCACTCGGCGTTTATCTCTCATGAGGCGTTAATTGAATTGGGGGCCATGTGCACGAAAGCGATCATTGATACGCTGGAAGGAGAAGTGCCTGATAATATACTAAATCCAGAGGCCTTAAATATAAACCAGGAGTAAATCAAAGTGTGGTCTTATAACGAAAGAAGGATAGTGTTTATGTTGAGAGACAGGTGTAAGGTGTTGAAGGAGGATATGTTATGGATATTATAGCCAGAGGCAAATATGTTATTACTGATGCGAGTGCCGGTGAGGATGGGATCTTCACTGATGGGGCAGCCTATTTCTCTGAGGGTAAGGTCGTTGAGGTTGGCGATTATGATTCGTTGAAGAAGAAGTATCCGCAGGCGACTGTGAAGGGTAATGGACAGCAGCTGCTTATGCCTGGGCTTATCGACGGACATAGTCATGGTCGAGGTTTGAGCATTTTTCAAAGAGGAGGGCCCTATGACTTTGTGGAAAACGCCCTTATCGACTGGGCCTTTTTGATTGAAATCGATCCTGAACTAAGTGCCATGATGTCCGCAGTGAGGCATCTGCGAAGCGGCTGCACCACCATGCATCACAACAACTTTGGAAACGCAGGGCAAGCGGCCAAAATGCAAGAAATTGCATCCAAGACTATCAAAAGTTACCACAAGGTCGGCATTCGCTGTTCTTACTCACCAGGTGTATGTAACGATGACATATTGATCTTGGATGATACCCATTTTTTCGAGACGCTGCCTCCGGATCTCCAGGAATTCTGCAGGCCCATAGTCTTCTATGACAAAAAAGCTGTTGTGGATGAGTACATGGATCTCTTCGATGATCTATACGGCCGTTATAACGACGACAATACCCGGATCTTATTTGGCCCAAACCTTATCGAGGGTATCACAGATGATTTTCATCAGCGGGTCAAGGCCAGAGCCGATGAGTTGGGCAAGATCCAGATCCATATCCACGCATTGCAAAGCCCCCCTAACAAGGCCTATGCCTTGAAAAAGTATGGCAAGTCGTGGGTGGCTCATTTGGACGATCTAGGTCTGCTGGACGAAAACTACACCTTTGGGCATATGGTTTTTGCAAATGAATCAGACATTGAGCTTCTGGCTTCCAAAAGAGCATCTATCACCCACCACGCAAGCTGCAACCTGTCCATAAGAAATGGAATCGCGCCGGTCTATTATCTTCATAAGGCGGGAGTAAATGTTGCGCTGGGAATGGATGATAAGGCCATCAACGATGATGACGACATTATCATGGAGCTGAGGGTAATCCACCGGCTCCACCGTGTTTCAGGGTTTGACATTGCCAATACACCAGCCCTGGATGCCTTTGACATATTGAAGGTGGGCACCATTAACGCCGCCCGTGTGTGTGGTTTTGAGGGAGAGTGCGGCGCCCTTAAGCCGGGGATGAAGGCCGACGCCATTTTGGTTGACCTCCGCGAGATGATGGAGGATCCCTGGATGTCGCCGGACATAAACATCGCTGAGGTCTTTATTCATCGGGCTAAAGGAGTTCACGTCAATACCGTGATTGTGGGCGGCGAGGTGGTTATGGAAGATCGCAAGTTCCTGAATGTGGATATAGACAAGCTCTATGAGGAGGTACGAAAGGACATAGCCAAAGGGATTAGCCCGCAACAGAGGGAGTACGCCGAAACCCTCCAGAGGATCAAGCCCTATTCTCAGGAGTGGTATAAAGGATGGGAGAACATGGATTATAAACCCTTTTATGTGATGAACAGCCGAAAGTAGTTCCCTGGATCGTTCCAATGGCCTATTTTCCAGGTTTTTAAATACGGTTCAGAGGCCTTTTATGCGGGCAAATCCGTGTGAATGGAGAAGCGGATAAAAAGTGGGAAGATCCGACAAACATTAAGTAAAATTATTTTAAGAACATATTGTCAATCAAATAAACGCTATAGGAGGTTATAATGGAAGAGAGTACCACAAAAAAAACAGTTGTCAATTCGTGGAATGAATGGGATCCGCTAAAGCACATCATCATCGGCCGCGCTAATGGAACAATGGTCCAGGCCCCTGAGCTTGCAGTTCAACGCGACTGGCCAGAGTATGGTTTCCCCTTGGGCACATACGGGCCTTACCCCAAAGAAATGGAAGAGAAGGCCAACGAACAGCTGGACAATTTCGCTAAAATCCTCGAGAGCAGGGGCATTCGGGTAGACCGACCCACCCCCCTAGATTTCAGCCAGACAGTTCAAACCCCCGACTGGGTGCAGAATTCAATGTTCGGCTGCATGCCTCCTCGGGATCTATTGCTCACGGTCGGCAATGAAATCCTGGAAGCGACAATGTCCTTCCGCAGCCGCTGGTTTGAGTATCTTTGCTACCGCCCCTTGCTGAAACAGTACTTTAAAGAAGATCCGAACTTCCGCATGGAAGCTGCGCCCAAACCGCGTCTGACAGAGCAGACTTACAAGAAAGGCTTCTGGGAGGAATGGAACTCCCTAAGTGAAGAAGAGAAGTATGAGCGCGCAGAAAAAACCAACTGGATACCAACTGAACAGGAGCCGCTGTTCGATGCCGCCGATGTCGTGCGCTTCGGAAAGGATCTCTTTGTCCAGAAATCAATGGTTACTAATGATGCTGGTGTTGACTGGTTACGGCGACATTATCCTGACCATCGAATCCATAGGGTGAGGTATAGGGACCTTACGCCATGGCATATGGACACGACCCTCGTTCCCCTTCGCCCTGGCCTGGTGGTTTTCAACCCGGTTCGAACTCCTCTTGAAAAGGCGCAAAGAGAACTGTTCGAGAAGAATGACTGGGAGATTATAGAGGGACCGAAATCAGTTCTTGACAAAAAAAGGCCCATGACCTTCTGTAGCATCTGGCTTAACCTGAACATTCTTGTTCTCGATCCGAAGACCGTTTGTGTTGAAGCCAGTGAGACCCCTGTTATAGAACTTTTCGACAAGCATGGTTTTGAAGTCATTCCGGTTCCTTTCTATGAAGTGTCTCCATTTGGTGGCGGCCTGCATTGTGGGTCTGCGGATGTTTACCGGGAAGGTATTTTTGAAGACTACTTACCCAAACAGGTAGAGGGATTTTAAAAAAGAAAACCTACCATTAAATTATAAATGGTGGCTGTTCAAGGGCGATAGCCCTTATTTAAATTTAAAAAGGAGATAAAAATATGGCGAGGAAAAATGTCATTATTTTAGGCGCTGCTGGAAGAGATTTTCATAATTTTAACATCTATTACAGGGACAATAAAAATTACAATGTGGTTGCCTTTACTGCCACACAAATCCCAGATATTGAGGGCAGAAAATACCCTGCTGAATTGGCAGGTGATTTATATCCAGAGGGTATTCAAATTTTTGCAGAGGAGGAATTGCCAAGATTAATTAGAGAATATAAAGTTGATGATTGTGTTTTCTCCTATAGTGATGTTCCTTACAGATACGTGATGGGGGTAAGCGCAATAGTTAATGCTGCGGGTGCGAACTTTGTTTTGTTGGGCACCAGGGATACAATGATAAAGAGCAGCAAGCCTGTGGTTGCAGTTGGTGCTGTGAGAACCGGTTGTGGTAAAAGCCAGACCTCAAGAAGAATTATTGAGTTATTGATGAACAAGGGTTTGAAGGTGGTTGCCATTCGTCATCCCATGCCTTATGGTGATTTAGCTACTCAAAGAGTACAACGTTTTGCTCAGATTGAAGATTTAGAAAAGCATAATTGTACTATTGAAGAAATGGAAGAATACGAACCAGACATAGTAGGAGGAAATGTCATTTATGCCGGCGTTGACTATGAAGCTATTCTAAGGGCTGCGGAACAGGATCCTGATGGATGTGATGTCATAGTCTGGGACGGCGGGAACAATGACTTCCCGTTCTATGTATCCGATTTAATGGTAACCGTTGTTGACCCACATCGTCCGGGACATGAATTGTCGTATTATCCCGGAGAGGTGACCCTAAGAATTGCCGATGTTGTTGTTATCAATAAGATGGATACTGCTGATGCTGCTGGTATTCAAACGGTAAGAGAAAATATTGCAAGGGTTAATCCCAATGCAATTGTTATTGATGCTGCATCGCCTATTACGGTTGATAATCCTGAAGTTATCAAAGGTAAAAAAGTATTAGCTGTTGAGGATGGGCCAACATTGACTCATGGTGAAATGAAGATTGGTGCAGGGACAGTTGCTGCTAATAAATTTGGTGCAGCTGCATTAGTGGACCCAAGACCTTACACGGTTGGCAGGCTTTCTGAAACCTTCAAAATCTATCCTGAAATAGGAACCTTGCTGCCGGCAATGGGATACGGCCAACAGCAATTAAAGGACCTTGAAACCACGATCAACAACACCGAATGCGATGCAATTATTATCGGTACTCCAATAGATCTAAATAGGATTATCGACATTAAGAAGCCAAATACAAGAGTTTATTACGATTTAATGGAGATTGGAAGGCCAAATTTTGAAGAAATCTTAACCGATTTTGGGAAAAGACAAAATCTTTTTTAAATTATCGTTTTCCTAACTTTTGATTATAAAAAGAAAGGAGCAAAGGGTGGCTTATAATCTAAAAAACAGGAATTTTTTGAAGTTACTGGATTTTACACCTAAAGAAATCCGATTTTTGCTGGATCTTTCTACTGATTTGAAAAAAGCAAAGTATGCAGGAATAGAGCAACCAAAATTAACTGGTAAAAATATTGCGTTAATTTTCGAAAAAGCATCAACCAGAACCAGGTGTGCTTTTGAGGTGGCTTCCTATGACCAGGGAGCAAGGGTAACTTATCTTGATCCGTCAGGTTCTCAGATTGGTAAGAAAGAATCAATCAAAGATACTGCCAGGGTGCTTGGTAGAATGTATGACGGCATTGAATATCGTGGTTTTGGGCAAGAGATAGTCGAGGCCTTAGGCAAACATGCAGGTGTCCCTGTATGGAATGGTCTTACAAATGAATATCATCCTACTCAGGTTCTTGCAGATTTTTTGACAATGATGGAATATTCTGACAAGCCTTTGAACCAGGTGACGTTTGCTTATTTGGGTAATTCAAAAAACAATATGGGCAATTCACTATTGATAGGTGCTGCAAAAATGGGAATGGATTTTCGCTCTGTTGCGCCTGAAAACGTTCAGCCCAACAAAGAATTAGTAAAAGAGGCAAAAACGATAGCCAAGGAAACCGGGGCAAAACTATTAGTAACGCATGATTTAAGAAAAGGTGTAACGGGTTGTGATTTTCTCTATTCAGATGTCTGGGTTTCAATGGGTGAACCAGAAGAGGTATGGAAAGAAAGAATAGAATTATTGAAACCCTATCAGATTAATAGCGAAACTATAAAAATGACAGGCAATCCTCATGTAAAATTTATGCACTGTTTGCCATCCTTCCATAATCGTGAGACAATTATTGGGGAGAATATTTATAAGAAATTCGGCTTAGATGGAATGGAAGTAACCGAAGAAGTGTTTGAATCAGAAGCATCTATCGTTTTTGATGAAGCTGAGAATAGGGTGCATACTATAAAGGCAGTTATGGTTGCAACTTTAGGATGTTAGTTATTATTGTGAGTATTTACTACTCAAAAAGCTTCTTTATGTCTTTAAAGGAGGCAAAAAATAATCAGGCTTAATATCACAATTGAGGTCACTCTCTTTAAATTCACCTGTTTTCACTGGAACCTATCTTATTCTAGCCATAATTAGCTCTCTGTGTTTGTTTAGGATAAATTATTGACAAAGGTAAAAATAGATGATATTTTGTTTTTCTGTCAACAGTAAACAGTTTTCTTGTGTAACTGACAAATAAAATTTGATTGGCATAGAAGATTTTTCGATCGCAAGAGCCTTCGTATCATTGAAAACATGAGCAAAATATAGGTAGCATTGAAATAGGTAACAATAAAAAATAAAAACCGATAATCAATGTAGGAAACCAGACTATAAGCCCTTTGGCTTTAAAAAAAGGCAAAAGATAACTCTATGGCTATATTTCAAAAGCAGAAAAGAACAACTTTTAAGACGCTGGCCTTGAAACAAATCAAAGAGGCCATTCAATCAAGAAAGCTGAAGCCAGGAGATCGGATTGTCGAGGCTGAGATGGCCAGAGAGATGGGAATTAGCCGGTTTCCTATCCGCGAAGCCATCAGCTCTCTGGAAAAAGAGGGGACCCTTGTTGCCCTCCCTTTTAGGGGAACGTATGTTACCCAGTTCGATGAAAAAGACTTGGAAGAACTTTACACCCTTAGAAGCGCACTTGAAGAGTTGGCTATTCGGCTCCTTATGGAAAAAATTACCAATGAAAAAATTCGAAAACTGGAATCGATATTTGCTGCCATGGAGCAAGCAACTCATAAAGGTAAAGTGGGCAGGCTGATTTTTGGAGATATGCAATTTCACCAGGCAATTTGTGAGCTATCTGGCCATAGAAGGCTATTGGAAATCTGGCTAACCTTAAAGGATCAACTAACGTCATTTATAGCATTGGAAGAGCATTCCTACGGGGGACCGGATCAGCTTCTGGAAACCCACTATCCACTTATAGAGGCGATAAAGAAGGGGGACAGCTCCCTTGCCGAAAAGCGTATAAGAGAGCATCTATTTGAAGCACTGCAAGTAGTAAAGGGGGCCCTCCGGAAAAAACCTGAAGGCAAGCCTGGTTGACAGCAGAAAGTGAGTGGCGGCGGACAAATGAGCTAATGGATAAAAGGACATATTGCTGTTTTTAAAATAGAGACAGGAGGATTCAATGGGTACTTTTCGAATCAGCGACATAAAGGCAAGACAAATTATAGATTGCAGAGGTTGGCCTACTGTGCAGGCAGATGTATGGGTTGACGGCCGGTTGATGGGGCGGGCCGATGTTCCCGCAGGGCGGTCTACTGGAAGCCACGAGGCCCATGAGCTTCGCGACGGAGACGAGCGTTGGTATAGGGGATTGGGCGTTGAAAAGGCGGTGGCAAATGTCAACAATGATATTGCCTCGGTCCTGAGGGGCTGGGATGTTACAGATCAAAGAAAGATCGATATGGGAATGAATAAATTGGACGCTACCCCCAACAAGAGTCGCCTTGGGGCCAATGCCATCTTGGGCGTGTCCCTTGCTGTGGCCAGGGCCGCCGCTAACGTATGCGGCGTATCTCTTTATAAATATATCAATCCTAACAGCCATGTTATCCCAGTGCCTCTGATGAACTTCTTGAATGGCGGGAAACTCACGGCCAATGATCTGGAAATTCAGGAATTTATCATAATGCCGGTAGGAGCCAATTCTTATAGGGAAGCCCTTCACATGACTACGGAGATCAATGAGGTTTTGCGAGATCTGGTGATCGAAAAATACGGTATCCTGGCGACGAATACAGGAGATGAGGGGGGGTTTGCTACACCCATGCGGGGGATTCACGAGCCCTTTGAGTTTCTATCCAGGGCTGTTGAAAAGGCAGGCTTTACCGATGATGTCCTGTATGCAATGGATTGCGCCAGCAACCATTGGTATAACAAAGAGAAAAAGGTCTATGAACTGGATGGCAAGACATACGATCGAGATGCGCTGATTGGCCTTTATAAAGAGATGACAAAAAAATACCCCATCGTATCAATGGAGGACCCCTTGGAAGAAGAAGACTTTGAGGGCTATGATCAGCTTACTAAGGAACTTGGAATTCAGATTGTCGGAGATGATCTTTTTGTCACCAATGTGGAGCGGCTCAGGCAGGGTATCCAAAAAGGTGCAGCCAATGCATTACTTTTTAAGGTCAATCAGATCGGAACCCTTTCTGAAGCCTTGGACGCAGCAGAATTTGCCTATCGCCATAATTATGGGGTTCAGGTTTCAGAGCGATCTGGTGAAACAGAAGATCCTTTGATATCGGATCTGGTTGTAGCGCTGAACAGCGGTCAGATTAAAACAGGTATGCCGGTCAGAGGCGAGAGAACTTCTAAGCACAACCGTCTGCTCCAGATCGAAGAGGAACTCGGAACAACAGGAGCCTATGCGGGCAGAAATTTTGCCAGACCCTCCTGAAGCAAGACCTTCCAGGGTTATTATGCAAAGATCCAAGCACTTAAGGGCTGACCAGATAACTGATAGAGATATACTATTGAAACCATATGTGCAGAACCACAATCAATTATTATCTCACGGGGAAAGAAGCCTAAGAAAAATGGCTCTTCATATAATTGAAGAAGCCCTGGAGGCCTCGAATCCTTACCATGCGGCAAAGAAGCTTGTTCGTTTAGATAGGAGCATCCTTCACGTTGGTCCTTATACGTATGATCTATCAAAAAAAGGGAACATCTACGTTCTTGGAACAGGGAAGGCCACCTTTCCTATTGCTAGGGCACTGGAAGAGGTACTTGGCGACAGAATCACGCGAGGCCTTGTTGTTTTAAAAAAAGGCCAGGCGGGAAGGCTTAAGCGAATTAAGGTCATCGAAGCCTCCCACCCCATCCCTGATGGCAACGGATTTCGGGGAGCCAGAGAGATGATGGATTTGGCAAACAAAGCCGTTGAAGGTGACATTGTCTTTGCCTGCATTACAGGAGGGAGTTCGGCATTACTGCCCATGCCGGTGGACTCGGTCCGTCTTACTGAGAAAAAAAAGGTGACTCGGTTACTCCTTTCCAGTGGGGCCTCTATCTTTGAAATAAACGCTGTGCGAAAACATCTTTCAAAGATCAAGGGGGGGCGTCTTGCCCTGGCCGTCTTTCCTGCAGAACTGATCAATCTTACGGTGTCAGATGTAGTTGGTGATCCCTTGGACTATATCACAGGCCCAACGGTACCTGATACCTCCACATTTGAAGACGCTCTGCAAACACTGCGAAAATACGATCTCCTGAGAAAGGTTCCGCCTTCGGTTCGAGCTTATATAGAGGCAGCCGATCCCCGCAATGAATCTCCGAAGGATTTTGAGGGAATGTCATATCATACCTTTATTTTGACAAACAGCGATTCTGCCTGTAATGCAGCGGCTACGACAGCGGAATCCCTTGGGCTGAAGCCAATGATCCTGTCAACAATGTTTGACGGAGAGAGTCGCGAGTTGGGGAGAAACTTCGCAGCCGTTGCCAGAGAGATACAAAGATCTCAAGGGCCCCTGAAACCACCGTGTGTGCTGATTGGAGGTGGGGAGACCACCGTTGCCTTGAAAGGCAACTTTGGTAAGGGGGGGCCAAACCAGGAGTTTGTGGTTAGCGCCATCCTGAACATGGAGGGCCAAAAAAAATTCATCGTTGTCGGATTGGATACTGATGGGACTGACGGACCAACTGACGTGGCCGGAGCCATGGCAGACTCCACCACCGTTGCTACTACGAGCGCCAAGGGGATCGATCTCCATCGATCATTGAAGGATCATGAGGTACTTCATGCCCTGATTTCTTTGGATGAGACCATTGTCACTGGCCACACAGGCACAAACGTCAATGATCTTAAGTTCCTTATATTGATTTGAGAAGGGTGTTGACCATTGAGGCAATTTCCCTGTGAAAGGAGGTGAGGAGATATAGGCTAATACGAGCATTAGTTAAGCTAACCCGAAATAGATAAAAGGAGGAACAAAAATGAACTACAACAAAAATAATCTTGTCCTGTTTATGTTTTTTTTACTGGTTATTAGTTTTACTTTGTTTATGGGCACCTCGCCTGTTCTTTCAAAAACGATTATCAAAATGGCTAATATTGATTCTCCCTTTTCACTAGATCTTGCCAAGACCAACGGAGAATTCAATTCTACTGACATAAAATGCCGAGCGTTTAAGAAGATGATAGAGACAGCCAGCGGGGGTAAATATGAAGTGAAAATCTTTCCGGCTGGTCAGCTGGGTGGGGGGAGAGAGATGTATGAAATGCTCAAGATGCAATCTCTTCAAATGACTGGCTGCTCAGGCTCTCCTGTCGCAAATTTCGCGCCGGAGATTATGGCATTTCAGATCCCTTACCAATTCAAGGATGTAAACGTTGCTCTAAAGGTGATGAATGGGCCTCTCGGCGATGAATTGAACGAGTTAATAGTGAAAAGGACTGGGATACGATTCCTCTATTGGGGTTTTGAGGGTTATATGAATATTGCAAATACTAAGAGACCGATTGCTGTGCCTGCTGACCTAAAAGGTATGAAGATTAGAAGCAGTGTTACTCCCAATGTGATGGAGATACTCAGACTTGCCGGTGCTACTCCTACTTCAATTCCTTTTAATGAAATTTATACATCAGTGCAACAAGGGGTTGTTGATGGAGCGAATACATGTCTCGGTCTTCACTATACGATAAAGCTTCAGGAATTGATAAAGTACTACAGTATGGCCAAAACCTTCTTTGCTTGGTCTCCGATCTCCATTAATGAGAAATTCTACCGCTCTCAAACCCCAAGAGACCAATACCTTATTAAAAATAGCGCCTTAAAGGCTATGCGTGTCTTTCAGGGGATGCTGTTTTGGGGTGAAGACCTGTGGATAGATCTTTTCCAAAAACGCGGCGTCAAGTTTTCTTTCCCTACACCCGCACAAGAGCAAGAATGGATAAAGGCCATTGGCACGCCTATGGAGAAGTGGACCAGGAACAAAATTGGTAATGAATGGGTGGACAAAGTCATGAAGGCTACTAAAAAGGCGGAAAAGGAACTATACGGTGATATTAAGTAGAAGGCAGACAGTGTGAGCACAATGCCTGCTAAGGAGATCTAATCTCGGTGTTCGTCTGATAGAATCAAGGATTCATGAAGCTCATCCGGAGGGAGTTACCGCTGGTAAAGATAGCATAGTTGATTCAAGAAAAAAATCGCGCCTGGGTTTTCTGACGCTCCCTCTGGATAAGTCTCACCCTAAACCTCAACCTGCTATGACATAGTAGACCGTACAGTATAATGACTTGCTACTCCATTGGGAAATCTTAGCAAATTTCTGCTATCTCGTTCAGGGCATTGACAATGAAAAAAGCAAACCGTTTCCTCTTGTGGCTGTGCAAGATGATGCTCATAATTATGGTTCCATCCATGACAATAGTGGTGTTTGCTCAGGTGGTAATGCGCTACGTGTTTTTGTCCCCTTTTTCTTGGGTGGAAGAGATGGCGAAATTTCTTCTCGTTTGGATTTCATGTTTTGGAGCTGCCTATGGGCTAAACAAGGGTGAACATATAAGCATCCTTTTTATCAGCAACAAATTTAAGGGATATACAAAGTCGTTCGTGACGTTGCTTATCCATGTCTTACTGATAGCGTTTTTCATGGTGTGTGTTGTTAAGGGTATTGGTCTATCTCTTGCCCAGTGGAATCAACGGTCCCCAAGCCTGGAAATACCAATGACCCTGCCATATTTTTGTGTTCCTGTTAGCTTTGGCTTCATGATCATGTTTAGCCTTGAAATGCTAATACAGGATGTCAAGGCAATATTTTCAGGAAAATCTGTCCCAAATTCTCTGGAGCATTCCAAGCTGCTTAACTGATTTTTTTCATTGGCTAAAGGAGGAATAGTCTTGATACTGGCCATACTTCTCATCGGCTTATTTTTCGCTATGGCTATCGGCGTTCCTGTTGCATGGGCATTGGGAATAAGTGGCCTTGGCGCAATACTCTTCATGGATGTTCCTCTGAATGTTGTTCCTCAGAAAATATACACGGGGATAGATATATTCGTACTCATGTGCGTCCCGTTTTTCATATTGGCCGGGGAGATCATGAGGGTGGGAATTACGAAAAGATTGCTCGATTTTGCAGTACTTGTTGTTGGTAGCATCAGAGGCGGATTGTCATTAGCCAATGTCATAGCAAGCATGGTATTTGGCGGAATTACCGGTTCGGCAATTGCTGACAGCAGTGCCCTGGGTTCTGTTGAAATACCGATGATGACAAAAAATGGATACGACCCTTCATTTTCTGCTGCAATTACCGGGGCTTCTGCCTGTATTGGCCCAATAATTCCCCCGAGCATCCCGGTAGTAATCTATTCTATGGCAGTAGGTGGTGTTTCAATAGGGGCTCTTTTCGCAGCAGGCATGATTCCAGGAATTCTCGTGGGAGTGGCTTTAATGATAGCCTGCTATGTGATTTCACGGATAAAAAACTATCCAAAAAGAGATCAAAAGGTAACGGCAAGGGAGTTTCTTAAAGGTCTCAAGGATGCTACCTTGGCCATTATGACCCCAGTGATTATCCTCGGTGGAATCATTGGCGGCATATTCTCTCCAACGGAAGCTGCAGCAGTGGCAGTTATCTACTCATTCATTATCTCTTACTTCGTATTTCGTGAGTTAAAACTCTCTGACTTACCGCAGATGTTTGTAAGAACTGCGGTGACATCCTCCATTGTGCTGATCATTATCGCCACATCCAATATTTTTGGTTTGGTCATCGCATTTGAGCAACTGGCATTAAAACTTGCAGTAATTCTGGAACCTATGGGGTATGTTGGCTTTCTCTTAACAGTAAACATTATGTTTCTTATTATAGGCACGTTTTTGGATAATAATCCGGCCATTTTGATTCTGGCTCCCATTTTCGCCCCGATAGCAGTTGCTGTGGGAGTTCACCCAATTCATTTTGGAATCATCGTGATAATGAATCTGATGATAGGTCTGATTACCCCACCATTAGGAGAGGTTCTTTTTATTGTAGCTCCTCTTGCAAAGGTGTCATTTGAAGATGTAGCAAAAGCGGTCACACCCTTCACATTGGTAGAAATTGGCGTTCTTCTGTTGGTTACCTATGTCCCTGTTGTTTCATTATGGATCCCAAGACTGTTGGGATATGTACAATAGGGAAAGAAAGGGCTCACTTGACAATGGAAAGAAGACTATAGAGGACAATGTATCATTGTGAAAGAAGACCTCAGTCGTTTTAAAAAAACATTAGAGATCCCTGCTATAGAGCCCATGGAGCAATTGGCCCAATTTATAGTAGAGACAGATTACGAGGACCTGCCTCCTGAGGTAGTTGAGTATATCAAGAAACTCTTCTTGGATACCTTGGGTATAACTATTGGTGGCTCTCTGCAAAAGGCTATCCCGGAAATAGTCAGCTTGGTCAAGAGTTGGGGAGGGACAGAGCAAAGCACAATCCTTGTATATGGAGGTAAGGTGCCAACCCCGAATGCTGCCTTTGCTATTGGGCCTATGGCTCGTGCCTTGGACATGGGCGATACGCACCCCCAAGCCTGTCATATAAGCGAGTATGTAATTCCGGCATTGCTTCCTGCGGCAGAGTTGCGGGGTGGTGTTAGTGGTAAGGAATTTATTACAGCTTATGCCCTAGCTGCTGAGTTAGGAGGAAGAATAGGTAATGCTTGCCATTGCAGTGATGCTGCATGTGCTGCTGGAAGGCACCCCCAGCTTGGCCATTTCGAGGCAACTACAGCTGTGGGTAAATTGTTTGGCCTTGACAAGGCCACCATGCAAAATGCCTTAGGTATCGCCTTCCACCTGATAAACGCCAGGGATGAGCAGATGTATGTAGAACGCAATCTGATGGTACGTGTGCATCATGCCTTTACGTGCCGGGATGCAATCAATGCGGTGTTGCTGGCCCAAATAGGAGTTACCGGAGCTCATAAAGTCTTCACCGGGCAGAAAGGGCTCTTTGCTATTGATTACGCCTGGGAAAGCGAATATGAACCCCTAACAGAAGGACTGGGCACAACTTGGGAGCTTTTCAAGGTTAACATAAAGCTATATGCATCCCTCTATGGCAATCATAGTCCAATTAACGGGGCAATGGATCTTATCAAAGGGAACAATATTGACATTGCTGATATAGAGGAAATACGCGTTGAACTGGATCCTGCGAACAAGAGAGCCGGCGGTGAGCCTGCTGAAGTGGCTTGGAACCCCCAAACGATGGTTGAAGCCCAGTTCAGCACGCCATTTGCCATATCAACTGCGATCATAAAAGGGAAGATTTTCATAGATGATTATACTCCGGGGGAGCTGCATAACAGGGATGTGCGGGCATTGATGCCAAAGGTGAAGTGTGCGGTTAATGAAACTTTGGCAGCCTTTGAATCTATTGTTACCATTAGGCTCAATAATGGGACAGAATATATAAAGAGGACTGCCATTGAAGAGATTAAGGGCGGATTTCTAAACCCACTTACCTGGGATGAGATTGTTGATAAATTTAGACTGATGCCACCCTTTAGTGCAGTGGAAATGCCCCAGAGGAACATTGACCAGCTAATTGAAAAATGCAAGAGCCTGGAGACTCTTGACGATATGAGTGACATAATCAATTTAATGACGCCGTAGGAGACGAGAGATTGTTCTGCTTCATGAAAAGATCTCGAGATAAGAATCTCTCTGAATGAATCATCGAGTAAAGCGCCTTCCATATGAAAGGAGGTGAGGAGATTTAGGCTAGTACGAGCATGAGTTAAGCTAACCCGAAACAAAGATAAGGAGGAACAAAAATGAACTACAACAAAGAAAGTCTTGTCCGGTTTATATTTTTCTTGGTTGTCATCGCATTTACGGTTTTCATGGTTACCTCACCTGCCCTATCAAAGAAAGTAATCAAGATAGGTACCTATGATCCTCCCCTTGTGCTGACTATGGACAAAACCAATGGAAATTACGCATCCACTAATACGAAGGCTCAGGTTTTCAAGACACTATTCGAGGGCGCAACTGGTGGACGGTATGAGGTAAAGATTTACCCTAACGCCCAATTAGGTAATGACAGGGAAGGGCTGGAGATGTGCAAAAAGGGGTCCATGGAGATGAACGCCTATCCGGGCAATCCCATGTCAAACTGGGTACCGGAGGTTTTGGCCTATCAGATTCCCTATCTTTTCAAGGATACCACCGTTGCCAAGAGGGTCATGGAAGGTCCCCTTGGCGAGGAGTTGAGGCAGCTGATTCTTAAAAAAACGGGAATTCGTGTTCTTGCGTGGGGCTTTGAAGGACCATACGTGAACTTTCAGTCCATCAAAAAATCGATTCGTGTGCCGGATGACCTGAAAGGTCAGAAGATCAGGGTTATGGAGAGCCAGAGCATACATGAGACCGTCAGGGCCGCGGGCGGCACCCCGACCCCGATTCCCTGGCCCGAAATCTACACATCCCTGCAGCAGGGTGTTATCGACGGTATGGCCTGCCCGCTGCCCTTTGTCCGCATGTCAAAGGCCGACGAGGTAATCAAGTATATTAACAAGGCTGATTTTTATCTTGCCTTTTCCAACATGCACGTAAACGAAAAATTCTACCAGGCCCTTTCTCCTGAGGACAAGTACCTGCTAAAAAAGTGCGCACTCGAGGCCATGAGGGTCTATGACGGCATGGTGCTTTTTGCTGAAAAAATAGAGATGGAATATTTTACGAGCAAGGGCATTGAGGTCTATTATCCCACTGCCGCGGAGATGGAGATATGGGAAAAGACCATCAAGCCCCATATGGTTGAGTGGACCAAAAATAAAATTGGGGCTGAATGGGTGGATAAATTCGTGAAGGCTTCCGCTAAGGCGGAAAGGGAGCTGTATGGTGACTAAACCGTAAGGCACTCAAACATATTGCGCCCGCTGACCCCAGTGAAATCTCTGGGGTTAACGGGCAAATAGTAATCATATAAAGGAATTCTATTCAGTAGAAGTCCCCTTGCCCCTTAAGACAGGTCTGCCAGGAGCTTCAAATCGATCCCCCTAACTGGTTTTATAGGCAAGGCTGAGAGGAAAGTATGGGTTTTTATGAGAAAGATGAATGATTTCTTAATGAGGATCTGTGGGGTATTGGTAATGGTCATGGTGCCGGTGATGACGATTGTCATTTTCCTGCAGGTGGTTATGCGCTACGTATTTATGGCGCCCTTCGCCTGGTCAGAAGAGTTGTCAAGATACCTTCTTGTCTGGATCTCATGCCTTGGCTCCGCTTATGCCGTGAGAAAGGTGATGCATATCAACATCGTGTTTGTCAAAAACCTGTTCCCGTATACTGTAAAGACGCTAATGTCGATATCGAGTCATGTTATCGTGATGCTGTTTTTTATTTTCTGTATATACCACGGTTGGATTGATTCCATCGAGGAATGGGCTCAGAGGACCGCTGCCATGCAGATACCTATGGCTTTTCCGAAACTGGCCATTCCAGTAGGATTCGGGCTCATGATACTGTTTAATACAGAGCTGCTGATAGAAGATATCAAAAGAGCTTTTTCAGGAAGAGAGATATCCTGAAGTCTCCAGGGAATGCTCATATGATGCTGTAAAAGAGAAAAAGGAACAGATATGATACTTGCTACATTGATGATCGTAATGGGCATAACCATGGCAATCGGTGTTCCAATTGCATGGACATTGGGGATAAGCGGTGTGGTGACCATAATCATGATGAGTATACCGTTGAGCACCTTGCCCACGAAGATATTCGGGGGCATAAACTGCTTTCCGCTCCTATGCGTCCCTTTTTTCATCCTGGCCGGGGAGATTATGGCCTATGGAGGATTTACGCATAGGTTGCTTCGTTTCGCGACAATCATCGTCGGTTTTATCAGGGGAGGGCTCTCGCTCGCCAATGTCGTCGCCAGTATGCTGTTTGGAGGGATTACCGGCGCGGCGGTCGCCGATGCCAGCGCTCTCGGATCAGTTGAGATACCTATGATGAAAAAAAGCGGCTATGACGCCTCATTTTCAGCCGCCATAACCGCAGCCTCAGCCTGTATTGGTCCCATCATTCCACCGAGCATACCGGTTATTATATACGCTATGGCCGTAAGCGGCACCTCCGTAGGAGGACTTTTTGCGGCAGGCATGGGTCCTGGAATCATGGTTGGGATTGCCCTTATGGTCGCCTGTTATATCATTTCTGTAAAAAGAAATTATCCCAAAAGAGAAGAGAAGATAACGTTAAGAGATTTTTTAGTCGCTTTCAAGGACGCATTTCTGGCCATCATGACACCGGTGATAATCCTGGGCGGCATAATCGGAGGGGTGTTCACGCCCACCGAAGCGGCCTCCATAGCGGTAGTCTATACCTTTATCATCTCCTATTTCGTGTTTCGAGAGTTGAAACTCAAGGATCTGCCCAAGATGTTCCTTGCCGCAGGTGTGGGGTCGGCCCTTGTGATGATCATCATCGGGACCTCGACTGTGTTCGGTATGGTCATAGCACTCGAGCAGGTGGCCATGAAGCTTGAGGTGCTTCTCCGGCCCCTGGGATATTTTGGCTTTCTTCTCGCCATAAACATCCTATTTCTCTTTGTGGGCACATTTATGGATAACAACCCGGCCATCCTGATTCTGGCCCCTGTGTTTGCGCCCATAGCGGCAGCCCTGGGAATTGAGCCTATTCATTTTGGGATAATTGTGGTAATGAATCTGGTCATAGGCTTAATCACTCCACCCCTAGGACTAGTGCTTTTTGTTGTTGGGCCTATCGCAAAGGTAAGCTTTGAGCAGGTGACAAAAGAGGTTCTCCCCTTCCTGCTTGTGGAGATCGGGGTGCTTCTGATGGTTACCTATATCCCATTCATTTCGTTATGGATTCCGAAACTGCTGGGATATGTACAGTAGCAAAAGAAAGAACAATCAACCGTTATATACATTGGGACAAGGGATTAGATAGTAGACCAGTGGAAAAACCCTGCTTTTCTTTCTCAAATAAAGCCCTTATAAAGGTTAGAGTATGACAAGAAAAAAATCTAACGAACCACAGTCCAGTAAATGCATTGTTATCGCATTGGGTGGGAATGCAATACTAAAGGCTCATCAGAAAGGGTTTGTAGAAGAACAGTTGAAAAACATTCGCATCACATGTGAGCAAATCCTGGAGATGATAGGAAAGGGACATAAGATCATTATCACTCATGGTAATGGACCACAAGTCGGTAGCCTGCTCATACAGCAGGAAGAGGCTTATTCTCGAGTTCCAGCAATGCCCATGGATGTTTGCGGGGCCATGAGCCAAGGCGAAATCGGATACATGCTGGAACAGGTTTTACACAATTTGCTACAAGCCAATGGAATAAATAGGGATGTCTTAACAGTGATTACTCAAGTTATGGTGGATAGGGAGGACCCTGCTTTTAAAAATCCTACAAAGCCGATAGGTCCATTCTACAATGCTGAAACCAAAGAACGCTACGAGAGGGAAAAGAACTACATAATCAAGGAGGTGAAACCAGGGAATTCTAGCCCTTACAGAAGGGTTGTCCCATCTCCAAACCCTTTGAGAATCTTAGAGGCTAAAGCCCTTAAGCGTTTGGTTAATGCTGGCATCATTATCATCGCTTCAGGTGGTGGAGGGATCCCGGTAGCAATGGATTCCGAAGGAAACTATCATGGCGTGGAGGCAGTCATTGATAAAGATTTGGCGGGGGAAAAGCTGGCTGAAGCTGTTATTGCTGACCTGCTACTAATCCTTACGGATGTGGAGAAGGTCTTTCTCAACTTTGGCAAACCCAAACAAATTGCCTTAGATGTAGTCCAATTAGAAAAAGCAAAGGTGTATCAGAAAGAGGGACACTTTTCTCCCGGGAGTATGGGTCCCAAGGTTGAAGCCTGTTTACGGTTTTTAGAGTTTGGTGGGGAAAGGGCAATTATCACATCCTTGGACAAGGCATCCTCTGCGCTTGAGGGCATAACAGGTACTCATTTTATCCCCTAAGGCAATCCCCCCAAAGGAGAAATAGTTATGTTTCATTTACTCGAGGCTCAACAATTCACTAAGAGAAACCTCAGAGAACTTTTTGATCTCAGCAGTCGTCTCGAGACAATTTTAGCCCGAGGGGGCGACGAATGTTTAAAGGGTAAGATTTTAGCCAGCCTTTATTTCACTCCGAGCTTGAGGACACGTTTTTCTTTTGAGGCTGCCATGCTGCGTTTAGGTGGAAGCGTTCTTTCTACAGAAGCAGCCGATATTTTTTCATCAGAGCTCAAAGGCCAATTCGAAGACACTATCCAGGTAGTATCCGAAATGTCCGATGTCATAGTACTGCGCCATTATGAAAGCGGATTTGCTAAAAGAGCAGCTGCAGTTTCGTGTGTCCCAATTATCAATGCCGGAGACGGTCCAGCCCAGCATCCAACCCAAGCCTTACTTGACCTCTATACCATCGATCGTCATTTAGGAGGTGTGGACGGCTGTTCCATCGCTATGGTTGGGGATTTGAGTGGACGCACTGTCCGTTCTCTGTGCTATTTCTTAGCCAAATTCCATGGCATTTCCATATCCTTTATTTCCCCTGATTTAACAGAGGTCAAAGACGACATAAAGGAGTATCTCCAGCGACATAAAGTTCGGTTCACAGAGATTACGAACCCAAAAGACGGATTAGTAGATTTGGTCAAAGAGGTTGATGTCGTGCACATCACTCAACTCTCAAAAGAACATTTTACAGATCACCTCGAGGATTACAAGCAAACTATACGCAATTATGCACTCAACGCAAGGGCGCTACGCGCCATGAAGAGATCTGCTGTGATTATGCATCCACTTCCGCGTGCCGCTGAATTGCCTGATGAATCAGACAGTGATCCCAGGGCAATTTATTTTCTTCAAAACCGTTACGGGCTTTATGTTCGCATGGCAATACTCTGTACTGTCTTGAGTTGTTACCCAAAGTTTCTGTAAACATACCCATCTTACATGTAATAGATAACCATTCGATGATGATCGAAATTAGAGAAACGGGGAGGGCCGGAAAGACGATTAGATAAAAGAGGTTTACCAAATAGACTCTATTATGTTAATCCGACAAAAAGTTTTGCATGAGTACTAGTCATCCTTATTGCCCGAATGGTAACGCTCATTGAAAGATTGGTAACTACACAGGTTCACACGCGGCGCAAGCGCCTGCGCTGCGCGAAGTTCCGGGTTCACGCCTGCCCGCCCCCCGATAAATCGGGGGACAGGTGGGGTTCAATGGTTATTTGCTGAACCATTAACCGTTAAATGCGGGTTTTTCATGAGCCGGTTGAGGAGTCGTGGCATGGACAATGGTTTCCCGATAAAATGGGGGTTGAACCCCTGAATTTTTTGGCAAATGGGTATCCTTTAATTCGTACAACATTGAGATTCCTTAATTAGGCGTATTTTCTGGATACCTCAAAGGCTAAGTTCTGCCTTAAGCTCTCGTGTCATTAAATCCTTAACCGCCTTCCTTGGTTCCTTTTCTTTGTAAATAACATTGTAAACTTCTGTTATAATGGGCATTTCTATGTCCATCTTTTTTGCTAAGTTATAGGCAGACAGGGATGTCTTTATCCCCTCAGCAACCATCTTCATGCCAGAAACAATCTCCTTAGCAGAAATACCTTCAGCGATCTTTAATCCAGCCATTCTGTTTCTGCTCAGATCACCGGTACAGGTTAAAATGAGATCACCTATACCTGCCAGTCCTGCAAAGGTTAGTGGTTGTGCACCCATAGAAACGCCGAGCCTTGTTATTTCAGCCAAACCTCTCGTTAATAAAGCCGCTCTTGCATTAAAGCCAAAGCCGAGGCCATCTGATATGCCTGCAGCAATTGCTATCACATTCTTGAGGGCGCCTCCAAGCTCTACACCTATCACATCCTGGGTAGTATAAACCCTGAAGTAATCAGTAGAAAATAGCTCCTGTAAGTAGGTAGCCAGTTCTTTATTTCTGGATGCAAGTGTTACGGCTGTTGGGTGTTTATGACAGACCTCTCGAGCAAAGCTTGGCCCGGAAAGACATGCAAACGTATCACCCCAATCTCCAGGCAATGCAGATGCAACTACCTGAGACATAGTCATAAGGGTTTCGTTCTCTATGCCCTTTGTACCCACTATCAGGGGTGTCGCAGGAGAAAAAAAAGGA
>Ga0307421_1000611_pt1 | contig 22822 bp, 14 predicted proteins | sample SalMarWE160270MG_FD_202163 | JGI IMG/M metagenome (GOLD analysis project Ga0307421, IMG submission 202163) | Salt marsh sediment microbial communities from the Plum Island Ecosystem LTER, Massachusetts, United States - WE1602-70 | ecosystem: Environmental > Aquatic > Marine > Intertidal zone >...
TTCCGCCAGGTGGACGATTCGATCACCCGGCAGTTCGCCGGCCCGGGGCTGGGCCTCTCCATCGTCAGGCAGCTTACAGAGCTGATGGGAGGGCGGATCGAGCTGGAGAGCGAGGTGGGGAAGGGCAGCACCTTCACGGTGATCCTGCCGCTCGAGGCCGCACCGTCCAGTGAAGAAGAACCAACCACTGACCGGACAGAGGACGCAACGGAGGAGGCGAAAGGTGAGTAAGCCACTGGCCCTGATCATCGAGGACGACGCGGACGCTACGGTGATCTTCGATGAGGCGCTCCAGGCGGCCGGCTTCGAGACGGAGTGCATCAAGACGGGCGACGCGGCCGCTAAGCGGCTGACCGACGTCGTGCCCGCAGTCGTCGTGCTCGACCTGCACCTGCCCGGCGTCGGCGGGACGACCATCCTGGACCAGATCCGCAGTGATCCCAGGCTGGCCGCCACGCAGGTGATCGTGATCACCGGCGATTCGACGCTGGCCGACGATCCGAAGCTGCAGACGGCGGCCGTGCAGATACTGGTCAAGCCGGTGACGTACAGCCGCCTGCGAGACCTGGCCCGCCTGTTGATGCTTTCCATCAAGAGAACTAAGGGCGGGTAGAGGTCCCAACGGGCCCCCACCGGCCGGCGCCAGAAGTCGACGGCGCAGGAGCTACCGTCCCGGCCGCCGCCCATCGCGGCGGCATCGCCTCTTTCCTCGTTGACGGGCAATCCGATTAGGTCTGTGCATACCTTCCCAGAGAACAGAGTATGACCAATCTGACCGGCCGGGCCAGCCGCCTGGCGACTGCAGGTAGGGCCGCCACTCTGCTCATCCTGGCGATCGTCATAGCAGCACTCGTCGCCGCTCAAGTCCTGGGCTGGGCCTGGTCGCGCCGGCCCTTCCTCGGCATGTTGCTCGAGCCCACGCTCGTGCTCAGCCCTATCCGCGGCACCGACTGGGCCAGGCTGCAGTTCGAGCCGCCGCTCGAGCAGCCGGACCAGTTGATCGTCATCGACGGTCAACCTGTGCAGAACTACGGGGACGTATCCGCTGTGCTGGACCAGCGCGACGTGGGGGACACGATCCGCGTCACCGTCGCCCGGCCGGACGGCAGCGTCCGCGAAGAGCAGATCACGCTGGCCCAGTTCCCGCTCCGTGACGTGTTCTTCGTGTTCCTTGTCCCCTTCGCTGTCGGTCTCGCCTACCTGGCGCTCGGCGTCTGGGTTCGCCGCGTGCAGGGCCGGGGCAGGGCCGGGCAGGTCTTCGGCGCCTTCTGCGCCGCCATCGCCGTGGCCCTCTGCTGCCTATTCGATCTCAACACAACACACCGTCTGGCCGCATTGTGGAGCGTCGCGGTGCCGCTGGCATCCGGTACAGGCATGCACCTGGCCCTGATCTTCCCCTGGAAGCCCCGCCTCGTGCGCCGCTTCCCGGTGCTCCGCCTCCTGCCGTACGTACCCGCGGCCTACCTGGCCTCGCGCTCCGCCCTCGTAGTCTACGACACGAGTCAGCCCTGGGAGTACATCGACCGCTGGCGGGATAGCTACCTCTTCGTCGCCGTCGGCGTCTTCCTGATGCTAGGAATGCTGATCTATCGTCTGGTCCGGCCTCCCTCGCCCGTCGTCAGGCAGCAGAGCCGGGTCATTCTTCTGGGGACAACGCTCGCTTTCCTGCCCATCGTGCCCTGGATGCTGCTCAACGTCTTCGGGCAGGCCGTCCCCTTCGCCCCCGCGGTCTACACGCCTTTCATGGTCCTCTTTCCCCTATCCATCGCCTACGCCATCCTGCGCTACCGGCTACTCGACATCGACCGGCTGCTGAGCCAGGGTGTGGCCTACGGCGCACTGACCATCCTCGTGGTCGTCGCCTACTCGGCGCTCATCAACGCGCTCAGCAGCGTCGTCGCCGTACGGGCCGCCGACCCCGCGGTGCTGTACTTCTTCGTCCTGGCCGTGACCCTGCTCTTCAACCCGCTTCGGGCCCGCGTCCAGCGCGTGGTCGACCGCGTCTTCTACCGGGAGCAGGTCGACTACGCTGCCAGCCTGCAGGACTTCAGCCGCGAGCTGACGCAGACGCTCGACCTGGAGGAGGTCCTGCAAGAGGTGGGCCGGCAGATCGACAAGGTGCTCCACCCGGCCTGCCAGTGGGCCTGCCTGTACGACGAAGCGTCCGGCTGCTACACCGCCGAGGCCATCGGTGCCCATCAGGAGGGCGCGCTGGCAGCCACTTTCGTCCCGGACGGCGCACTCGCTCAGTGGCTGCGCCAGCATCAGGAGTGCCTCTACCTGCCGCCCGACGGCGAGCCGCCGGTCGCCTTTGGCGAGGACTGGATGCACATGCGGCTGCTGGGCGCAGTCGTCTACGCTCCCCTCCACTCGCGCCAGGGGCTGACGGGCTGGCTGGCAGTGGGCACAAAGCGCTCCGGAGAGCCGTACAACTCGGAGGACGTCGAGTTCCTCGGCGCGCTGGCAGATCAGTCGACGCTGGGCATAGAGAACGCCCGCCTTTTCGCCCATGTGCGGCGCAACCTGGCCGCCATCACCGAGATGAAGAACCTGATGGACGACGTCTTCAGCAGCATCGCCAGCGGCGTCATCACCACGGACACCCGCGACCAGGTGACGCTCGTCAACCGGGCCGCGGAGTCGATCACCGGCCTTCCTGCCGCCCAGGCGATCGGCTGCTCCTGCGAGAGCTTCTCTCCGCCCCTGGGCCCAATGCTCTACCCGCTCGTCAGCCTGGTCAAGCAGCAGGATGCCCCGGTCATCGGCCACGAGGCCCAACCGCAGCTGCCTGAGCGCGGCCGGGTTTGGCTCCGCATGCACCTCTCGCCACTGAAGGACAGCCGGGACGTCACCTCCGGCGTGGCCATCGTGCTGGACGATCTAACCGAGCAGCGGCAGCTCGAGGAGAAGGTGCAGACCGTGCGGCAGACGTTCGAGCGGTACGTGGCGCCCACCATCGTCGAGCAGCTGCTCTCCAACCCGGAGAGCGTCCGGCTGGGAGGCATCCGGCGGGACATAACGAGCCTCTACGCCGATATCCGCGGCTTCACCGCCTTCAGCGAGAAGGAGTCGCCGGAGACACAGGTCGAGGTACTGAATAGGCATCTGGAGCTGGCCACGGAGGCGATCCTGGCCCACGAGGGCACGCTGGACAAGTTCGTGGGCGATGCGGCCATGGCCTTCTTCAACGCGCCGGTCGAGCAGGAGGATCACACCCTGCGGGCTGTGCTCGCCGCGATCGGGGTCCAGGAAGCGATCAGAAGGGGCCACGCCGAGATGGACGAGCACCAGAGGCTCCACTTCGGCATCGGCATCGCGGTCGGTGAGGCGGTGGTGGGGAACATCGGCTCCGCCGCCCACCAGCAGAACTTCACCGCCATCGGCGACTGCGCCAACTTCTCGTCGCGCCTCTCGGACATCGCCGCGCCCGGCCAGATCCTGATGAGCGCCGGGGCGTACGAGCGCGTCAAGAGCCAGGTTCGGGCCAGGCTGGTCGGCCCCGTGCAGGTGAAGGGACACAGCCAGCCGGACGAGGTCTACGAACTGCTTGGACTGAAGACAGGCTGAAGCCGGCAAACCCGCCAGCTACGGCCAACTGGTGAGGCCGATTCTACCCTCGGCCCTACTCCTCCTCCATCCTATGGAACCGCTCGACCGCCCCCCTGATCTCCTCGCAGGCCGCGTGCAGACCATCCCACCCCCGCCCGGCGACCTCCGCGCTCTCCAGGTCCTTGTAGACGTTGAAGAAGTGGGCCATTTCCTCGAGGAAATGGGAGGGGACGTCCTCTAGCTTGCAGTAGTCCCGGAAGAGAGGATCGGTGTGGGGCACGGCGAGGATCTTGTCGTCCCGCTGCCCCTTGTCCACCAGGCGAAAGACGGCCAGCGGGCGAGCCTCGATGACACAGCCGGCGAAGGTCGGCTCGTTGGTGATTACGAGCACGTCCAGCGGATCGCCGTCGGAGTGCAGAGTCTGGGGTACGAAGCCATAGTCGCCCGGGTAGTGGAGCGAGGAGAAGAGCACCCGGTCCAGCTTGACGAAGCCCTGCTTCTCGTCGTACTCGTACTTGTTCCGAGCCCCCTTGGGAATCTCGACGACGACGTAGATCACGCGCGGCCAATCCGGCCCGGGAGGCAATTCCCGCCACAGGTTCATCGGCTACCTGCTTCCTGCAACCCGCCCCCCTACCAGCTCAGACCTCGAACGAGTCCCCCCGGCTGGGCACAGACGCCTTGGCCACACCCAACTCCATCAGCCCATCTGCCAGCGCCGTCGCCGGGTCTGGGTCTCCATGGACAACGAAGGCGTGCTTCACGCTGCCGGCGATCGGCCGCACCCAGCCCAGCAGGCCATTCCGGTCGGCGTGGGCGCTGTATCCGTTGATCGCTTCGACGCGGGCCCGGAGCTTGTACTCTCTGCCGAAGATCTTCACTTTCGGCTGCCGCTCCACGATCCGCCGGCCCAGCGTATGGGGCGCCTGCCAGCTGACGATGAGCACGGCGTTGCGCGGGTCCTCGATTGCATGCTTGAGATGGTGCTGCACCCGCCCCGCCTCGCACATCCCGGAGGCACTGATGATGACCAGCGGCTCTTTCTTCTCGTTGAGCGCCTTCGAGTCCTCGACGTTGCGCACGTAACGCAGCCGGTCGAAGCCGAACGGATCAGGGTGCCTGTCGCCGTTGACGAACTCGCGCAGGTCCTCGTCGTAGCACTCCGGGTGAAGACGGAAGATCTCGGTCACGTTCACCGCCAGCGGGCTATCGACGTAGATCGGCACGTCCGGCAGCCGGTTCTCCTTGGTCAGCCGGTTGAGGCTGTAGACGATCTCCTGCGTGCGCCCCACGGCGAAAGAGGGGATGATCACCCTGCCGCCCGCCTCGCATGTCTGCCCGATCACGTCGACCAGCTCCTCCTCGGCGCTGGCGTGTGATTGGTGCAGCCGGTTGCCGTATGTGCTCTCGATGACAAGCAGATCGGCCTCAGGAGCCGCTTCCGGATCGCGCAGTATCGGCATATCCTCCCGCCCCAGGTCGCCGCTGAAGAGCAGCTTCCTCCGTTTGCCGCCCTCTTCTATCTCCAGGAAAACGGCGGCCGATCCTAGGATGTGGCCTGCGTCGATGAAAGTGCACATGACGCCCGGGGCGACCTCGACCGGCCGGTGGTATCCCACACTCAGGAAGTGCTCCAGGCTGGCGACGGCATCCTCGTAGGTGTAGATCGGCTCGACCGGATCGAGCCCGTCGCTGGCCCGCTTCTTGTTGACGTAGGCCACATCCTGCTCCTGGATGTAGGCTGAATCGCGCAGCATCGCTGAGCAGAGATCACGTGTCGCGAAGGTGGAATAGATCGGCCCGCCGAATCCACTGCGCACCAGGTTGGGGATGTTGCCCGAGTGGTCGATATGGGCGTGAGAGAGGACGAGCGCATCGATACTCGAGGCGTCGAAGGGCAGGGTACGATTGCGCTCGAGCGCTTCCTTGCGCTTGCCCTGGAATAGCCCACACTCAAGAAGAACGCGGTTGCCGTTGACGGTGATCAGGTGGAGTGAACCGGTGACGGTCTGCGCTGCTCCCAGGAAGCGGATCTTCAAGAGGCCTCCTCTGCTCTCACTACCGAAACTGCACGGCCCCGCCGCCCTTGAGCCTTTACACGAGGGGACGTTGTCCCTCGTTTCGCATTATACCCGCCGCTGCTTGCCTGTCAATGACTCGCTGCTCCCAGGGCTTGCCACACGCCCTGCTTCCCGGGAACCCTAGAGGGCCGCGCAGCGTCAATGAAGCTGTAACACAGGCTTAACGGATCGCTGTTGCCGATACGCCTGGGCCATGTTATACTAGATTATGTTCGGGGTTTGTGCGCCTACCGGCCGCCCGGCGTTGGCTGGCCTGCCGCGTATGTGGAGATCTGTCTGAATGCGTAACCGCATTCTGCTGGCGACTGCTTTGGCGATAGTGATTCTGCTGCTGCCGGCCTCGACTGCCGCGGACCAGCCGGCTGATCTCAGCATACGTGCGGACAGCACGCGCTACGCCTGCGTCCCGAGCCTGATCTGGCGCCATCCGGAGCTCTGCCCCAGCTATGGTCCCGGCAACGCCACCTATCGGCTAGCCTCGGTGGGAGCCCCGGACCCGCTGCCACCGCTGCCAATCGTGGAGATGCCCGAGGTCAGTGGCGACGTGGTACCACACACCTTCGCCCACGTGAGCACGCTCCCGCTCAACGTCTATCGCCATCCGGTCGACGAAGAGCTGGGCCTGCCCCCCGTACGCACCCTTCTATCCGGCGACTGGTGGCTCAGCCTGGAAGAGAAGGTGGAGTACAACGGGCGGGAGTGGTACCGGATCAACGAGGACGAGTATATCCCGGCGGATACGGTATGGATCGCCCAGCCATCCATGTTCCAGGGCGTGCTGCTGGCGGACCAGCCGCAGCAGGCCTTCGCCTGGCTAAACCAGGCCGCGCGCCCATCCGTCGTCCCTCAAGGACCATTGAACTGGAACGTCGAGCTGCTCGATCGCTACCAGTTGGTGACGATCAAGGCGGAGCATCGCATCGGCAGCGAGGTCTGGTACCTGGTAGACGACGATCAGTGGATTGAGCAGACGAATGTCTCCCGAGTCGACGTAGATCCGATTCCACCAGGCGTCGACCCGGGTGCCAAGTGGATCGAGGTAGACCTGTATGAGCAGACGATCGCCGCCTACGAGGGCGCGCGGATGGTATACGCGTCGCTCATCTCCAGCGGCCGCCAGCACACCGCAACGCCCCCGGGTCTATACCAGATCAAGGTCAAGATCCGCGAGGCTAAGATGAGCATGCCGTTCGCCCAGGACGGCGATGCGCTCTACTACTACCTCGAGGACGTGCCGTGGACGATGTACTTCCACGAGGCGTATTCGATACACGCTGCCTACTGGCACGACGCCTTCGGCTTCCGGCGCAGTCACGGCTGCGTCAACCTGGCGCCGCGCGACGCCCTCTGGTTCTTCCAGTGGGCGGACCCACCGATCGCCGAGGACTCGGACTACCTGTATGCCGGCAGCGGCGGGCCCGTAACCTGGGTCTGGGTGCACTACTCACCGCCGTACTAGAGCATTCCCCATCCGCGGCTGACGGCTCCCTTCCGCCACGCCCCCCCCCGGCGAGCCGGCCGCGACAGCTTAGAGAGAGACAAGAGAGCTTGATGCCCAGGGCAGAAGACCGCCACACCCCTGGAGGGTGCGTCGCAACGAGCCGGCCGCGGACGAAGGCTGCCATCACACGCGTCTCGCTCGTCCTGCTGATGGCCTTCACCGCCATCGTCGCTCCCTCCTCCGCCTGGGCGGACAGCCAGGCTCCCTATGAGTCCGATTCCGCGCTCTCCAGCTACTGGCCCGCGGCGGTCGCTCGGTGGGAGTCGGTGATCGTCCCCCAGGCTGAATACAGAGGCTTCGATCCGGACCTGATCGCCGCCGTTGTCTGGAAGGAATCGGAAGGCGACCACAGGGCACGCAGTGTGGTCGGCGCTGTCGGCTTGATGCAACTGCTGCCCTGGGACGGTCGGCCCACGCCGGAGGAGCTGGAGGACCCCTACACCAACGTCTTCTGGGGGACGCGCGCCCTGGCCCAAACGCTTGTGGACGGCAACGGGGACCTTTACTACACCCTCGCCGCCTACAACGGAGGCTGGGCCCAGGTGCACCTGCGCGTGACCCGCCAGTACGCGGCGGACGTCCTGGGCCACTATGCCCGGGCGGTAGCGGTGAACTATGGGCTGCCTTCCGAAGGCGGCTGGATCGCCATCCTGGCCATCGAAGGCATGCCGGGCACGAACACGATCACCGTGATCACACCAGATTGGACAGCGGCCCGCTATACGCCGCGGCCGTGGATCCCGGCGCCTATCCCCGCTATCCCGGATAGAGAGCCTCCCCACGCCACTGCTGCCATCTTCGTCGACGCCGCGGGCGTCGAGCACCGGGTCAACCTGTGGCTGGTGACAGCGGACGATACGGAGCCCTCCTCATGGAGCGGCGAAGCGGCCTTCGCGCCATTCCCCATGTCAACGAACACCATGCGGTCGATCCGCAACTGGGTGCCTTCCATGCAGCCGGAGAAGGGCCGGCAGTAGGACAGGACACAGAGAGAGGCACGTCGTCACGAGGCCACAGACCCGTTCCCTCGAGCAGAGACCCGTTCTCTTGAAGAGAACGGGTCTCTGTCTAGAGCGAACACGTCTGTTGTCGAGGGAATGGGCTCCCCGATGCCTGCGGGCCTACTCCTCGACCAGGAACAGCCTCCCGTCCGCCCTGCCGAAGACCTCCGGGAAGTAGAACTCGTGCGCCGTCGTCGGTATCACGCGGTACTCACCCACCTGCGTGGCGCGGAAGGTGTAGCTGTACTCGTAGGTGCCCGCCGGCAGATAGTCCGCGAAAAGCACCACTCTATCGTCCCGCATCTCGCTGCGGCTGTACCACTGCCACCACCACCAGCCGAAGAACCAGGGCCAGTCCTCTTCGACCTCCCGGCTCAGGCTGGGCTGCTGATCGAGCAGGCTGGTCGTGGCCAGGCTCGTGTCTATCCCCTCGCCGCCTGCCGGCAGCGGGTCCTCGACGACCACGTAGTATAGGTCGTGCGGAGCGATGATGGTCAGGTGCACCTGGACTACGTCGCCCACGGAGGCTTCGTTCACCTCGGGGCACTTCGCCCCATCGGTGCAGTCGGGGTCGCTGTAGCGGCGGGAGACGATGACGCCGCGATTGAGCGGCTCGATCTCCTCCACCGGCAGGTAGACATTGAGATGGGCCGTGTAGTAGAGGATGCCCTCACCGCGGCCGCGCCCCACCGTCAGCAGGTTGCCCTGGCCTCCCAGCAGGTCGGCAACGGCGATGCTCAACTGTACTGATTCGTCGACCGTGTCCGGCGTCACCGAGCCCTGCACCTGCAGCTCCTCGTTCAGCCAGACGGCATAGTCGTAGTCCCCTCGCAGCTCGCCGGTGACGACCATCCAGTCCGTCAGCGCTATCAGCGCCCAGGCCGTCTCCTGCGTCGTCTCCCAGATGCCGTCCTGGCGAGCGATCATCAGCCAGCGGACCACGTTCTGGATCAACGCGTTCTCCGGATCCAGCCGGGCCAGCGCTTCCAAGATCACGGCCGTGGAGCGGGTGTCCGTGTTCATGCCCCAGTAGTCGTAGTCCTCCTCCTCCCAGTGGGCACCCGTGGCGCTGAGGATGGCCGCGTTCTGCAGATCGGAGAGCAGCGTGTCTATGCGACTGTCGTCCTCGTCGATCCGGCCCACCGCCAGCGCCAGGAAGGCTCGCCCGTAGTGGCTGAGCCTCTCCCGCCTGCTGTAGAGACTTCCGACGTACGTCTCCGCCTCCTCCGTCTCTCCACCCTCGGTCAGCACGAAGAGGATAAAGGCCTGCAGGTTACCTTCCCGGTACGTCTGCAGCTCTCCGCCGCTGACCAGCTGGCTCTCCAGGTAGCGCAGGCCATTCTGCAGCACCCGTGTACGGACGGCGAACCCCGCCTCCTCCGCCTTGATCAGGGCCAGGACGACGTAGGCGCTGAGATGGGGGTTGCTCTCGCCGTACTCCTCGTCCTTGTACCACCATCCCCAGCCCCCGTCGCTGTGCTGGCGCAGATAGAGCTTGTCCAACCCTTCCTGCACCAGACCGGGCAGCTTCGCCTCCAGCTCGGCATCGCTCAGATCGAGCTCCTGCAGAGCGCGATCGGTGAGCACGTTGGGCAGGAAGCGGGATACGATCTGCTCCGTGCACTCGTAGGGGTAGTGCTCCAGGTAGGATAGGCCGTCCGTCATCCCGGCCGCCAGCGACGGGTCGAGGCGCACGCTCAGCTCGCCCTGGCGATCGTCGTACTTCGGCGGCAGGGCCACGACCTCTGTACGGGTGTCCTCGCCCGTCAGCTGGCCGCCCGTGCCCACGATCTCGGGCGCGGTATAGCGGCGCACGAGGAGCGTGCCGTCCGGCCCGGTGGTCAGGCGCGGGCGAGAGGAGTCGCTGTACTCACCGGCCACGGCACTCACGATCACCTCTGCCGCTTCCACGTCCTCCGCCGTAGCCCACCACGTAACCTTCGCCTCGGCCCCATCGGCGATCGAGACCATCCGTTCAGCCTCGTCCTCCAGAGCGAGCCCTGTCACCTGCAGTGTCACCTCCACATCCTGCGCTTCGCCGGTGTTGTTGCTCACCAGCGCAGCCAGCTGCACCCGGTCGTCAACGACGAAGAACCTCGGCGTCACCGGGCGGACCAGGAGCGGCTTCGTGGCCACCAGCTCGGTAAGCCCTTCACCCACCTTCGTATCTGCCGTCACGCCGACGGCCCGGCCGACCCAGGTGGTCAGGTTATCCGGCAGCTCGATCTCAACCGTCGCCCGCCCGTTCCGGCCTGTTTCGACCTGCCCATCCCAGAAGGCGGTGTCCTCGAACCGCTCGCGCAGCTCGATTCCGGCCTCGCCCTCTTCCGCGTAGGCTCTTTCTCCTGGGGCGAGCGGCAGTGCCGAGGGCATAGGCGCCTCCTCGGCCTGATCCGCCCCTCCACCACCGCCCATCCCGCCGGCCCAGCCGAGCATCTGCAGCTCCTCCATCTGCCGGAGCAGCAGCCGGTTGATCGAAACGACCAGACCGCTGGCGGTGGATACTCCCAGGCCCCGCTGCGCGTAGAAGACCTGGACTATCTCGTCTTCCGCACGCGGGCTCAGACTGAGTATGGCCTTGTCTACCAGGTCGATCGACAGCGAAGCTTGCACTGGGCTGCCGTTGTAGTCGGTCACCAGGACGTCCAAGGATATCGTATCGCCCGGCCCGGCTTGCTCCGTGCTCGGAGTGAGCGTGATGTCGAGCTCCTGCTGCGTATGCTCCACGGTGAGCAGGACGTAGCCCACGCGGTGCGTGGCCGCCGGCTCCGAGGCATCCGGCCCCTTGACGACGACTGCCGAGAAGTAGACGTTGGGGGCGTAGTCGGCGTCGATCGGCAGGCTGTAGACAAGCGAGTTGCCCTCCATCTGAACGACTTCTTGCTGCAGTATGCCCGCCCGCTCCACTGTGATCCAGGCCCACTGCTCGCCCTCGAAGGGCGTCGGGATCAGGATCTCCGCCGTTTCGCCGGGGGCGTAGGTCGTCTTGTCGCTGATCAGGTTGATGCGGTCGTTGTCCTCCCGTCTCCAGGACACGTAGTCATCGCTGCCCACCCAGACCCAGACCGAACTGCGGACGAGGCGGCCACCGGAGTCCCGTCCGCTCACAGCCACTCGATAGCTGCCGCCCTCTGCCGGGGTGAAGGTGGCCAGGCCCTCGGCGTTGCCATCTGTCGACAGCGTGCCCGATTCGACGAGCGTGTCCTCCGTCTCCCACTCCCAGGTGCCGCCGCCGAGCTCGTCTTCGACGAAGGTGTTGGTCCATTCCCGGCGGTAGACCTCCATCTCCAGCTCTTGGCCGGGCAATCGCTCGCCCGACCAATCAATGGTGACGACGTCGACTCCCAGCTCGTCCCCGGCGCGGCCCACGTACTGCTGAGGCGCCAGACCGACGTAGTACTCCCCCTGGTGGACGACGACGTCATTCCGGCCGGAGATGACCTGCCCGTCGCTGCCGTAGACAGAGGCCTCGATCGTCAACACCTGCCCGCCGGTCATGATGCTGGTGGGCAAGATGATGTTCAGCCCGCCGTCGCTGCCCGTGGTTCCCGATCCGCTGAGGATCGGCTCCGGGCGGGCGGGCTCCCACCACCAGCACCAGAAGCAGATCCACGGCTCATCGTTGTCGCTGAAGGTGTAGCGGCCAAACTGGGCAGGCTGGAAGGTGTAGGGGGCAGCCAGGATGTTCCACTCCACGCGAGCGCCGGCGACCGGCCCGCCGAAGTAGTAGGCTGCATCCACTTCAGCGCGGCTGGCCCGGCCGGACGCGATCTCCGCCTGCTGCGGACTGACTGCCACCTCGAACTCGGGCGGCCGGTACGCCGCCACGGAGAACTCCCCTGCGAAGTAGTTGTCGCCCAGCCAGGCGTTGATGCTGTAGTAGCCCAAGGCCGCGCCGTCGTCGAGCTCGATCTCCCCGTCGAAGGCGCCGTACTCATCGAGCACGTATTCGCGGTTGAGGATCTCCTCCCCCGCAGCATCGTATACGTTCAGTTCCACGGTCTCTGTGGAAGGCAGCCTGTAGCCCAGGTCCTCCATGGCGCGGACGAGGCCTCGGAAGTAGACGGTCTGCCCCTGCCGGTAGATCGGCCGATCCGTGTAGACGTAGCCGCGGTATCTCAGGCTTGGGTCCGCAGCTTCGGTCTGCAGGCCGAACTCGTAAGGCGAGATGCCTTCCTCCCACTCCCAGCCGGATCCGGCCAGCACGAAGGGATCCTCCGAGGCCACGAACAGCCCGTATCGGCTCCAGGACGACGTTCCCAGGAGTGCCAGCCCATCCGAGTCGGTCGTGGCCGCGTCTATCTCGGAGGCCGAGTCATCGTAGGCCGCCAGACGCAGCCCCTTGACCGGCTCCCCTGTGGCCAGCTCCGTCGCCCAGGCCCACACCTCGTCCGCGCTCATCTTCAGGGTCAGGTTGTAGTCGGACACGGCGAGGACAACGCGCTGCATCCAGCGGTCGTGCTCGATGCCGGGTGCATTCACTACCAGGTAGTAGGCGCCCGGCGCGAGCGCCCCGCCATCCTCGGCCAGGCCGACGACCGCGTAGCCAATCTCGTTCAGCACGAACTCGACCGGCTGGGACCACTGGCGAACGGGAATGCCGGCCGGCTCGAAGTCGTACCAGTCATCGTAGGCGCGCACCACGTCTTCGATATCCAGTCTGTACAGCTCCAGGTCGAGCTGGCCCACGTTGAGGTAGGCAACTACCATGCTGGCCGGCTGCTCCGCGTCCAGCGTGCCCACGTAACCGGACGTGCGAAGCTGAACCCAGGGCTCGAACGCAGCGGTACGAAAGCGAACCGTCAGCTCCTGTCCTGTTGTATTACCATAGGGATCGGCGATACCGGGGCCGATTCGCACCTCGTAGTCGGTGCTCGGCTTGATGTCGAAGTTGAGGATGAAGCTGTTGCTCCAGGTACTGAAGTAGGTGTAGACCTGAGTCGGCGAGAAGGGTGGCGTCATCTCCAGGTTGGACATCACCGTATCGGGGTCGATCGGTGTGTTGAACTGGATCTCGAAGCTGGTGTAGGGACGGGCGTTCAGATCCCCATCGCCAGGGTCGGTGCCGATAATCCCGGGTAGGGGGACGGTTGTGAAGGTCCACTGATAGGCTCCGGCCATCCCGTCGCCGCCTCCGCTGCTCTGCACGCCTGCGTCGACGCGAGCCGTATACCTGGTATCGAAGGCCAGCCGCTCGGTGGGGGTGAAGACGAGCGTGGCTCCGGCGACCGCCACCTGGCCGCTCACCTGCTGTCCACCCACGCGCAGCAGGAACGCCTCGGCCGCGGACGAAGCTTCCACCTCCATGTTGAAGTCCACCCGGATCGGGGTATCGACGTCGACCAGTTCGCTCCCCTCCGTCGGCGACACCCAGACAACCTGAGGAGGCTGGGTGGTGAACGACCAGGAGTAGTCTTGCCCCAGCACGCCACCCGTCGTATCCTCCAGTCCTGCCTCAACGACTGCGGAGTAGGTCGTACCGCCCGCCAGCGCTTCGTCCGGCGTGAACAGGTAGATCGAGGTGTTGAGCCACTCGCCCTCACCCTCCACCGGGGGATCGAGAACTAGCGGCTGCGGGAGCTCGCCGAAGGCGGGGTCGCTGACTGCCGTCAGAGGCACGACCGGCCGGTTGAAGATGACGGTGATGACGCTGCCCGCCTCCACATCCTGGCTTCGGGCGGCCGGGATGGCCTGCGTTACCTCCAGGTAGCCCACGGTCCGGAAGCGGAAGCGGTAGGCGCCGTCTATCACGGAGCCATCCTCCGCCTCTGCATCCGGCCCCAGCGTGACCTCATACTGGGCATCCCGCTCCAGGCTGAGAGCAGGTTTGAAGGAGACCGTGCGCTCGTCGCTCCATTCGAAGCTGCCCGATACCTCAGGGAATACGTCGAAGGCATCCTCGACGGTGTCCTTGTCCATGGCCCGATCGAATACGAGCTGGATGGCGGCGTCGAGCGCAAGCTCCTCTCCCGGCTCCGGCGTGCGCTGCACCACGATCGGCGAGATCGTGCCGGGCGGCGGCGCCTTGTAGGGGAATGGAGTGGGTGCCCGCTCACCGCCGCAGCTGCAGGCGCTGATAAGGACACTGAATAGCGTAACGGCGGCGACCGCCTGATAGCGGCTTCGTCCTCTCATCGGTCAATCCTCCTGTGTTTCCTCAGGCCGCGAGGCCAAGCTGGTGACGCACGATATCTGCGGCCGGAATGCCCGGCCAGTGGCCGGTCCGGTTCCCTGCCATCATGACGCCGGAAGCCCTCGCCGGGTTCCCTCCCCGGGATCGCGCCGCCAGCTGAGTCCACTCGGGCCAAGCGGGCCCGGGGCCCTTCTCCGCACCCCTCTCGTGTCCAAGAAGCTCGGCCGCACGATAATGTCGTGCGGCCGCTTGTACCACCAGATGCACGCTCCTCACCACTCATTGAACCATGCGCCGCTGCCGGATGCTTGACGGAATCCCTACGCCACACCTCCGGGAAGAGCACAGAGCCGGCTCGCGTCACGGCCCACGGCTCACCCCTGCGCGCCGGCCCGCAGGCCTGCCGCCATCTGAGCGACATCGCGGGCAACGAATCGGGCCCCCCACAGGGCCAGCAGGCCTCCAAAGAGAGTGAGCGTGACCACCAGCGCCAGAGCAAGCCGAAGGTCGCCGGTCCGATCGGACAGCCAGCCGATCACCGCCGGCGCGGTCGCATCGCCCAGCAGATGGATGGCCAATAGGTAGGCCCCAAACGCCGTGGCCCGGAGGTCCGGTGGGACGACCTGATGAACCAGCGGTCCCATGCAGGGGTAGCCAAGCGTGAAGAGATAGACGGAGAAGAAAGCGAGCACGATGAAGAGAGTTCGGTCGGCGGCCAGCGCCGCCCCCACGGCGAGCGGAAACCCGGCCACGAAGCTAGCGCCGATGACCAGCAGCCTTCCGCTCGGCCAGCGGCGTGTCAGCAGGTCGCCAAGCACGCCCCCGGAGAGGACGCCAAGCGCACCTGCGCCGACGGCGACAACACCCGTGGCGATGCCAGCGGCTCCCTCGCTCAATCCGTGGAAACGGACCGCAAACGTAGGCAGCCAGTGCGCCAGCCCGCCGCCGACGAACGCATTGAGCACACCAGCGGCGACCGCCACACGGAGGGTAGGCGCCCGCAGCGCCTCTCTGACCATCGTCGGAGCCGGGATCAGCCTGGGCGCCGCCGTCTGGGCCGCGCCTCCCAGCGCTTCGAGGTCGCTGGCGCCCCTCTTAGGGTCCGGCAGAAGCCACACGGCCGCAGCCACGATTAGGCCGGGCAGGGCCACGATGAATAGCGGCCATCGCCAGCCCCAGCGCTCGCCAAGCACGCCGCCCGCGACGTAGCCCGCCGCGGCGCCAAGCATGAGCCCCAGGTCGTGCAAGCCCACCACCCGAGAGCGGCGGTCCGGCGGGTAGATGTCGCTCAACCAGGCTAGTGCGGAAGGACCATAGCCAGCCTCACCCAGCCCCAGGCCGGCCCTCCCCAGCAGCATCATCACGTAAGATGCAGCCGAGCCTGCCAGGGCGGTGGCCCCGCTCCAGACGGCGATCGCCAGAGCTACGACCTTGCGCCGCAGCCAGCGATCGGACAGGATGGCCACGGGCACGGCCCCCAGCGAGTAGGTCAGCTCGAACGCCGTGCCCAGCAGGCCGACCTGTGTGTCGGTGAGTTGCCAGTGGTCCTTGAGCAGGGGGGCCAGCGCGGCGATCACCTGGCGATTGGCATAGCCGAGGAAGTTGGCGACGCAGAGGATCAGAAGCGTCCGAGACGCAATCGGACGAGCGCTGATAGGTCGCTCTATAGCAGACAGGCCCTGCACGAGAGGGATGGTAGCATCGTACGCCTGGGGGCGCAAGTGAGCTGCGGCCCTATTGCCCCCCAGACGCTGGGGGCGCAAGCAAACTGAAGCCGGCAGCAGGAAGCCTGCGGCAGTCAGCCCGCACCGTCAGCCCGCAGACATGAGAGCAAGGCAGGCCCAGCAGCAGAGAACGAGCGCAACCCGGCGGGTCACGCGGCCGCGCGAGCCTGCACGGCGTCTGCCGCGGGCTCGCCCAGCTCCAGTTCGCGCAGGAGCTCCCGGGCGGACCTGAGGCCGGCGAACACTCCTACGAGCACGGCGAGAGCTTCGGCCGCGGTGCCCAGGAGGGAGACGAGCACCGCCAGAGGCAGTATGGCCACGAGCGGCGCGCCTATCGCGGTGACGGCGGCCGGGAGCGCGACGAAGACGACCACCATCCACAGCACCCAGATCACGAGACGGACCGGGCCGCGGCTGCTGTTCTTCCAGATGAGCCAGCCCGAGCCCCAGACGAAGAACTCGGCCACCACGGAGAGGCCCGCCTTCGGCCGGTCCTCGATCAGCCGGATGACCCGGCCCAGGCCCTGGCCCAGCTTGCGCAGCTGATAGATCGAGTAGACAAGCAGACCTGCGGTGAGAAGCGCGAGTACAGCCAGAACGACGACCACAAGCCAGGGGTCGGCCCGGCCGAGGAGGTAGAGGAGGGCCATCAGCACGATGGAGGACAGGTTCTCGACCGTGGCATAGACAGGCGCCGCGCTCGTGCCCGTGGTCCCGCTCGCCGAGCTGAGCGCTGGCTTGGCCAGGAACCTGGAGCCGGTCAGGAGGCCGGCCGCCAGCCCGCCGCCGCCGGCGACGAGGAAGCCGGAGGTTCCGATGCCGCCCTCAGGATCGAACAGCGCTATGCTGTCGAGGATCGTTCTCAGCTCGGGGTGCATGTGCGCAATCACGCCGGCGGCTGCGAGCGAAAGCATCCCCCCTGATAGAGGGACCGCGAAGCCGCTGACGAGGTTGGTCACCGTGTTGACGGTGTTCATCACGCCGGGGCCGAGAAGAGAGGCGTAGGCGGGGGCCGCGGTGAGCACCCAGAACAGGGCCACGATGCCGACGAACCACCAGGACTCGAAGAACTCCATCTGGGGGGCCAGTTCTATCAGCTCGAACTTCGCCGCAGCGGAGACGAGCAGCAGGCAGAGGTACTGGTTGCTGGCACCCACCAATCCGCCCGCGGCGATGGCAGCTAGCACTAGTTCCATGCAGCATCCCCCATGTCGAGGGGGCGAGGGGCACCCGAGGCGCGGGCCCTTTCGCGTCGCCGGCGACCGGCTGTCGCCGAGCCGCCGGGCTTCTATCCGACCTGCCCCCGCGGCGAGAACGGCCTACAGTCTAGAGTACCCCCGCCGCGATTCGAACGCGGGCCACCGGCTTCGGAGGCCGGTGCTCTATCCTTCTGAGCTACGGGGGCACGCGCGGTTCTTATACCACACAAGAGGCTAGGGCGCAAATCCGCCCCCGCAGGCGAGCGCCGCCGCGAGCTTGATCGCCTCGACCGTGCTCTCCTCGCTGGCCACCCCCTGCCAGGCGATCTCGAAGGCGGTGCCGTGATCGACCGACGTACGGATGATCGGAAGGCCCAGCGTGACGGTGACACTGCGCTCGAAATCGTGCATCTTGATCGGGATATGACCCTGGTCGTGATACATGGCCACGACGACGTCGAACTCGCCGCGCACGGCGCGCAGGAAGACGGAATCGGCCGGAATCGGCCCTTCGATGTCGATTCCCTCGGCTCGCGCCAGCTCGACCGCCGGTCCGATCGCCTCGATCTCCTCCCGGCCCATCAGCCCGCCGTCGCTGCCGTGGGGATTCAGCGCTGCGGCCGCCAGGCGAGGTTTCTCCAATCCGATACCCTGTAGAGCCCGAGCGGTCAGGCGGATCGTCTCCACCACGCTATCCCGAGTGATGTGGGAGGCCACCTCGCTCAGCGCCAGATGGCGCGTGACGTGGACGACGCGCAGGCCCGGCGTGGCCAGCATCGTGGTCAGCCTCTCCTCGCCGGTGAGAGCGGCGAGCAGCTCCGTGTGGCCCACGTAGGGGATGCCGCCCTCGTGCAGCGCGGCCTTGTTGATCGGGCCGGTCGCTACCGCCGCCACCCCGCCCTGCAGCGCCAGCTCGACGGCCTTCTCTACGTAGGCGACCGAAGCACGCCCCGTGTGCGCCGCGACCTGGCCGGGGCGCAGCTCGCCTGCATCGACGTTCGCCAGATCGAGCACATCTGGCGCCCGTGGATCGAACTCGGCTTCGGCCAAGTCCTTCACCGGCCGCTGCTCTGGCGGGCCGCCCACCAGCTCCGCCGCCCGGCGCAGAACCATGGCATCCCCAATCACCAGGGGCCTGCAGCACTCCCAGACCTCTGCCCGGGCCAGCGCCTTGGCTGTCACTTCCGGCCCGATCCCGGCCGGATCGCCCATGGTAATCGCGATGACGGGCCGGTTTCGTCACAGCTTCAGCTCCAGCTGGATCTCGTCGCGGATGTGAATGCCGTCGAAGCCTGCGATGACGAAGCCGTGGTGTTCCAGAACCTGGCCGGGAAGAACGCCCGTGATGACAAAGCCCATCCTCTGATAGAGCCCCAGGGAGGGCAGGTCGTCGTTCGTCGTGGCCACTATCAGGCGCGTTGCACCATCCGCCCGCGCCTGGCCGATGACCGACTCGATCAGACCAGTGGCCACCCCGCGCCCCTGCCAGCGCGGGAGCACGTTCAGCATTACCAGGTTGGCGGCGTCTCCCTCCAAAGCGTAGCAGGCCACGCCGACGATCATGCTCACGTCGCAGGCGACGTAGGCCGGCAGCTCGCGCACGACGTACGTGCGGCCGAAGCAATCGATCTCTGTCTCGTCCCAGAACGCCTCCGCCATAGCCACAATACGGCTGCGGTCACCATCCGCGGCCGGGCGAATGGTGACCGGTGGCCTCGGCGCCTCGCCCCGCGGGCCGGTCACCTCCAGCCTGGCGTGGACGGGACAAAGAAGGGCGGCGGTCTCCCGATCCCGGTGCATGGCGGTGCGGTCGCAGTAGCTGCAGGATTCCATTTTTGCTCTCCGTGATCGTGATGCTAGAATTATACGCCGCCCGGACCAAGCGACAACCCCGAGGCACACCTGATGAACGGCGAACACCGGCCGCGATGGAGACTCGTTCGCTCGCCGGCCGCCCACGGCGCGGCCAATATGGCCATCGACGAGGCGATCCAGCTGGCGGTTGCTGCCCGCACTGTGCCGCCCACCCTGCGGTTCTACTCCTGGCAGCCCCCTTGCCTCTCTTTGGGCCGTGCCCAGCGGTCCGCCGATGCAGATCGGGAGGCACTCGTGGCAGCAGGCTGGGATATCGTGAGGCGCCCCACAGGCGGACGGGCCATTCTGCATACGGACGAGCTCACTTACAGCCTGGCCTTGCCCATTGGCGATCCTTTGGCGGCGGGCACGGTCGTTGCCAGCTACCGCCGCCTCAGCGCAGGGCTAGCGCGGGGGCTGGAGCGGCTGGGGCTCAGCGCCCGCGCCGCCGAGCGGCAGGCTGCGCGGCGTAGTCGCGCTGGAGGCCCGGTGTGTTTCGACGGGCCCTCGCACTACGAGATCACGTTCCAGGGGAAGAAACTGCTCGGCAGTGCCCAGGCCAGGGTGAAGGGGGCGGTCCTGCAGCACGGCTCGCTGCCTCTCCGGGGAGACATCGGGCGCATCTGCTCTGTTCTTGCCGGGAGGCCCGACCCCGACCAAGTCCGCGCCCGGGCGGTGACGCTGCAGGAAGCGCTCGGCCGCGCAGTGAGCTGGGACGAGGCGGCTGAGGCGCTTGCGGCCGGCTTTGGAGCCGAATTCGGACCGTCGATTGAGCCGGGCGAGCTCACGCCTGAAGAACGGGAGCGAGCTGCCCGGCTGGAGACCGACAAGTACGCGGCTGACAAATGGACAGGCCTCGTATGAATCCCCGCCATCCCCGTGAGTGTAGCTGGCTCTGTCGCCTTCAATGCCTCCTGCCCCTCCATGGGGTGACATGTTCACTGAACAGTTGCATGGTGACAAATTCATTGAACACCAACACAAAACACCAAGAACCCTTGACTGCGGCGGGGCATTATGTTATAATACATCAGACTATATGTTGCAGGCCGCCGGCAGCCTCGCCGAACTCGCGCAGTGGCGGGACCGCAACTGCTGGTGGGCCAGCACTGCGGGCAAGAGCGTAGTCATTGGTCGGCTCAAGGGGGGCGCGCGAGTGATGGTCACGATCAGTGACTGGAGCCCTTTGCCGAGAACTGGGTCCGGATAGCGATCACGGCCGTGCACACGTCACGCGCTAAATGCTTCGCTTCGACGTATCTCCTCTAGTAGAGGCCCAGCTCGGCGCCTCGCTCGTCCTGGACGTCGAGTCTGGCCCTCGCACTCTGATTGACCTGCAGGTCGAATCTCTTCGTGGAGTAGTGCAGGTCACACGTGTCCAAGGCAGCTTGTTGGTGCAGGGCACGGTGCAGGCAGAGCTGCATCTGGAATGCGTGCGCTGCCTCGAGCCGTTCGATCTACCCGTCACACTGGAGCTTGAAGAGACCTATACCCTACCTGGCGTGGCCCCCGAATCCTACGATTCACCGGCCGTTGGGGAGGACAGTACGCTAGACCTGGCCCCACTGCTTCGTGATCAGGGGTGGCTTACCATTCCGATGAAGTCCATATGCAGAGAGGACTGCAAGGGGCTCTGCCCTCATTGCGGAAGGAATCTGAACAAGAAGAGCTGCAAGTGCGCGGAGGAGCGAATCGATCCGCGGCTATCGGCCCTCAAGAATCTGTTACACTGAAAGCGGGGGATTGATGGACCCTACAGGAGAATTGCTCGAGAAGGCTGAGGTGCAGGGATTCGTGACGATGGCCGACATCCTCGACGCGGTTCCTGAGGCCGAGGAGACGCTCGATCAGATCGAGGAGCTGTTTGCCGTGCTGCACGAGGCTGGTGTCGAGGTCTATGACGACGATGGCGATGCCGGCGGCACGCGAGAGAGCGGAGGTGACGGGCTGGTGTATGACTCCGACGATGATGACGGCTACGACCTGAGTGGAATCTCCAGCGACGACACTGTCGGCCTCTACCTGCGCGAGATGGCCCGCGTCCCGCTACTGAGTACGGAGGAAGAGATCAACCTGGCCAAGGCACTCGAGGCAGGGCGCAATGGCCAGGAAACCCTGCGCAACGACGGTTCCGATCCTGTACGCCGCGCCGAGCTGGAGCGCATCATCGGAGAGGGGCTAGCTGCCAGGGATCACCTGATCAAGGCGAACACCCGGCTCGTGGTCAGTATCGCCAAGAAGTACATAGGCCGGGGGGTGCCGTTTCTCGACCTTATTCAGGAGGGCAACCTCGGCCTGATGAAGGCCGTGGAGAAGTTCGACTACAGCCGCGGCTACCGGTTCAGCACCTACGCAACGTGGTGGATCAGGCAGACGATCACGCGCGCGATCGCAGATCAGGGGCGTACGATTCGTGTTCCGGTTCACATGTCGGACCGCATTCGCCGGCTCTACAACACGGCGCGACAGCTCGAGCAGGAGCACGGCCGACGTCCCACACCGGAGGAGATCGCCGCCGAGATGGACATGGAGCCTCGCAAGGTGCAGTGGATGCTGCGAGTCTCCTGGCGGCCGATGAGCCTGGAGCGGCCGGTGGGCGAGGAGGACGACAGCGAGCTGGGCAACTTCATCGAGGACGAGACAACGCCCACTCCGGGCCAGAGCGTTTCCCAGAGGCTCCTAGGGGAGCGCATTGAGACGATGCTCTCCACACTCAGCCCGCGCGAGGCACGCATCCTGAGGCTGCGGTTTGGGCTGCTCAATGGCCGCAGCTACACACTAGAAGAGGTAGGGCAGAAGTTCGGGCTGACCCGAGAGCGAATCCGGCAGATAGAAGGAAAGGCGCTGCGACGCCTGCGCCACCCGCGGCGCAGCAGGCGCCTGCGCGACTACCTGGGGCAGTAGAGACGGACCTGCTGGCTGTGCAGTTCAGTATGATGTCCAGCAGTCCGTGACGCCGCGAGGGCGGTAGCCCAGCCGCGTCACGGAGAGAGACCGCCAGCAGTGCTGGCGGTTTCGTTTTGCCATCGCCTGTGCTAGAATAGCTTGACCGCTACGGAGGAGCGCCGATGCCGGAGAACATACTGATAGCCATAGCCTGGCCATATGCGAGCGCCCGAATCCACGTAGGCAACGTCACCGGGTCCCACCTTCCCGGCGACATCTGCGCCCGCTACCACCGGCTGGCAGGCGACAAGGTGCTCATGGTCTCCGGCTCTGACTCTCACGGTACGCCGATCACCGTCGTCGCCGACCAGGAAGGGCTGCCCCCTCGCCAGGTCTTCGAACGCTTCCACAAGGGCTTCCTGGAGGTCTTCCAGCGCCTGGGCATCAGCTACGACCTGTTTTCGCACACCGATACGGAGAACCACCACCGCGTATCGCAGGACATCTTCCTCGACCTGCTTGGCAAGGGCTACCTCTATACAGAGGTGCAGCAGCAGATGTACTCAGAGACACAGCAGCGTTTTCTGCCCGATCGATACGTGGAGGGCACGTGCCCCAACTGCGGGTACGATGGCGCGCGCGGTGACCAGTGCGACGAGTGTAATACGCTGCTCGACCCGAAGGACCTGCTCCACCCCCGCAGCAAACTCGACGGTTCCACCCCGGTGCTCCGCGAGACCGAGCACTTCTATCTTGACCTTCCGAAACTCGCGGCTGCCGGCCTGGCCAGCTGGCTGGACAAGGGGAAGGATCATTGGAGACCAAACGTGATCAATTTCGCTCGCAACTATGTGGGCGAGGGACTACAGGGCAGGCCCATCACGCGCGACCTGG
>Ga0307421_1000614_pt1 | contig 22815 bp, 23 predicted proteins | sample SalMarWE160270MG_FD_202163 | JGI IMG/M metagenome (GOLD analysis project Ga0307421, IMG submission 202163) | Salt marsh sediment microbial communities from the Plum Island Ecosystem LTER, Massachusetts, United States - WE1602-70 | ecosystem: Environmental > Aquatic > Marine > Intertidal zone >...
ACGTGGCCGACCATGTGTGCCGCGGCCAGGCCTTCATCTGTTCCCCCGCCTCCGCGAGCCCCTCGATGACTATCAGCACGTCCTCGGACACCATTTCCACATTGGTCATCGACTCGCTGGTCTCAACCGACGCCCCCTGCGCATACCACGGAGGGGCGGAGTCGGCCTCCACGTGCCGATGTACCTTGAGGATCAGCATAGCCACAGCAAGTAGGGTTAACCCAGCTCGCGCCAATCTGCGTGGCATGTTTCAGTCGTCCTTCAAGTACCGGGCGGGCTCTCCTCCTCCCCGCCGAGTCGACTCGTGCACCATCCATGGCACTCGACGGGGCCTGCCCGCGCTTGACGCCCGCGCTACGCTTCTCCACCGGGAAGGCGACTGGCCCTCCTCCGCGCTTCATTCGCGCCCCCGGTCGTTCGGGTTGCCGACGAGGTGGCCCAGCAGGCTGCTCTGGATAGGGCGGGCAGCCCTGGCGGACTCAGCCTGTCAGTCTAAGGTGGCGCTAACTACCACGTGCTCGCGCTATCGGCGAAGTCCGCGGCCGTCCTGGCTCATACGGGACTCGTGTTCTGCAGCCTGGCGCCCCGGCGGCGGCGCAAACCGACCGGCAAGAGTGACCCGGTTCACGCGCTTCCCGGCAGGGCCGATTCCTTGTCCGGCACGAGTCCCCAGCAGCGTGCTGGTGGCCAGTGCGTCAGATCAGCAGCTGGATCGTCACATGGATCCGGTCCTGCGACTCCTCGCCATCGCTGTCCCTGACGATGAGCGTGATGGTGTGAGTAGTCGAGCCGCTCACGGCGTGAAGCCGAACGGTGATCGTCGTCAATCCGGGACCTGAACCCAGGAGCCCCTCCACATCTGAGTACCATTCCACGGTCACGTCGCTGCCGTCCTCCGGATCCCAGGCCTCGGCCTCGAACGATACGGTGGCGTAGTACCCTTCGTCGTCCTGCACTACGGGCGTGTAGCTCGTACCATCCTGCGGGCTGGTGATCTCGGCGGTGGGAGCCTGGTTGCCGGCACACTGCTCGTCGCTCTGGGGCAGTATCGTGAGATAGATCGAGACCTCGCCTGGCAGCCCTTGCGGGTCTGTGGCCCTCAGCGTGACGGTGTGACTGCCGATCCTCAGCCGGTCGGTTGTATAGGAGCGGCCCCAACCGAATTGCCCGTCCAGGCTGGAGATCCACAGGAACGCGCTGTCGTCCAGTCCACCAGTGAAGATCTCGTTCGGGTCTGTCGCGTCACCGCGGAAGATGATGCCGTCACTGTCGCAGAAGCGCTGGGTGCTGCTGGGCTGGCTGATCACCACCACCGGCGGAGAGTTGCCGATCTCGATGGTGATCTCCTGGAACGTCTCCTCTGAGAAGTCGCTCTCCAGGCCGGAGACGGCCAGCCTGATGCTGCGCTCGCCTGCGGCCAAGTCGTTCGCGCTGGCGCTGAGTGGCTTGGTGTGGACGCCCTCCTCGCTCGTCCTGCGGATGGTCACGGTCTCCTCCCAGAAGGTGCCCACGCCGCTGGCGATCCACTGCACCCGGCAGCGCACGTCTTCGCCGGGCTCAGAGATGATGGTGATCTGACCGACGAAGCTGACCGGCTGGCCCACCTCGTGCGCCGATCCATCGGCGGGCGAGGTGATCTGCGCGTGGATCGAGGGCGGGGCGGCTGCCAGAACGGCGTCGAAGGCGTTGACCCGGTTGGTGCCGTAGTAGTCCTGTGCCGTCTCCTGCATCAACGTCCATACTTCGTCGGCGCTCAGCGCCGGATTGGCCGCCCAGATCAGAGCGGCCACTCCTGCGGCGAATGGGGAGGACATGCTCGTGCCCCCGGTGCAGTGGGCCTCGTTGGCTGTGTTGTCCGGACTAGGCCCTACGAAGACCCAGTAGGGAGCGTAGATATCGACGTTGCCGGAGCCGTAGTTCGACCCCGAGTCCCTATACTCCTGGTCGGTGGCCAGGCCGCCAACGCAGATCACGCCCACGCACTCGCAAGGTATGTGCCAGGTATCCTCCCAGCATCTGATCGGGTCACAGTGCCTGTAGTCGACGTTCTGACCGTCGTTTCCCGCTGCAGAGAAGAGCAGCACGCCTCGATCGTGCAGGGCCCGCGTGGTGGCCTCCAGGGGATCCCAGGCCAGTCCTAGGAACGAGGGCATCGACCAGCTGTAGCTCATGTTGATGATTCTGGCGCCGTGGTCGTAGGCAGCCCACAGACCATTCGTCGTATGCCAGCTGTCGTAATAGGTGAAGACGAGCACCGGCTCGGCCACCGGCCCGGCCACGCCGGCGGCGCCGTGGTAGTTGTCCGCCAGCGCCATGGCGGTGCTGGCCACTTCGGTGCCGTGCCACGGGCAGGGGTTGCCGCCGGTACAGGTGCCCAGATTGGAGTGCCCGATCGGATCGAAGACGCCGGGTACGACGGAGATGGCCGTCGGGGCGCGGAAGTCCTCGTCGACCCAGAAGCCCATGTCCAGGATGGCGATCTTGACCCGGCTGTCGAGAAGGCCTGCGGCCTCGAGCACCGACCAGGCCTCGGTCACCCCGATATCCTGGACCGTGCCGGTGGCGAAGTAGGCCCAGTCGTAGGCGTTGCGGCTGTAGGCTGGGCAAGGGCTGGCGCCGGGCCCCACCGGGGCCTCCAGGGCGGAGTCCGGGATGGGATTGCCCGAACCAACCCAGTTGACGCTGAGAGAGTGGCCCAGGCGGGTTTCGGAGAGAACGAGCGCGAGGAGCCCCGCTCCCGCGTCGCTGGAGAAACGGAAGGTGCCGCCCGGGATGTAGCCACCCTCGGACGCAGCCAGCCCTTCAGCTTCTTCCGATAGGCTGTCGTGGCTCAGGCGGGCTCTGTCCGCGCGGATGAGGTAGATTGGCCGTAGGCCGGCTCCTCCATGTTCGGCGGGGTCGAGCTCGTACAGGAGCTCGCCGCCCACTCGGTCAACCAGATCCTGGACCGCCGTGGGATCGTCGCTCTCGATCAGCACCTCGTCCTCTACGAAGCTGGTGACGTCGCCGTCAGGGTCGGCCAGCGCGGCCAGCGGACGGCTGCCGTCGCCATCGAAGCCGGGCAGGCTGCCCTGGACCGGCTGCACTTGGGGGTCGATCACGTAGACGAAGGGGGCGGAAGCTTCCGCCGCTTGCCCGCCGTCCGCGTCAGTCCCCAGCAGGTCGTCCAGTGTCCCCGAGAGCACCAGCCACAGCGCGAGTGCGACCAGGCACAACAGGACAGCCGCTCCTGCTATCATACCTGCTGCTGCCACCTTCTTGTTGGACATCGTCCGCCTCCTCTCGATGGGCGGGCCAGCAGGGGTGCACGATGAGCCGGCGTCAGCGGACGGAGCGTTAGCCGCGCCCGTCGCTGTCACGACCGGCATCGGCAGGCGCGCCGGCTGCCGTGAGCAGCACCTCGTGCCCGCGTTTCTTAGCTGGGGTGTGCCTGGCTGCCGGTGGTAGCAACCACGGGGACGTCAGGGAGAGCGCGGCGGAAAGGGGAGAGCGAACTGCTGAAGAGGGGCCGCCCAGCTCAGGGACCAGCTCTCCTTGGCGAGCGCGTTCGTCGCCAGTCTGTTCCCTCCTTGGTCAGACTGCTGTCTGATCCACTCACATTGTAGTCAAGTCACGATGGGCTGTCAAGGCCTGCTGGCAAAGGAGGGTCCGGCGGACTCACGAGACGCCCGCCGCTCTTGTCGCTAACCGCGGCCCGGCACCAGATCTCTGGACAGCGTCCCGGCCCACGGGCCGTCGGGCGTTGACGTCCAGGGAGGACCGACTCACTGCCTGCTCTGCAGGCGTCCGTCGTCCGGGCCGTGGAGGCGAATGATGGGATGGGCTCCCAGCCTGCCCAACGCTGTGCCGGCTGGCTAATGCCATGATGCCTCTGTGCTTTCTGTGGTGAACCCCTCTCCAAGATCCAGCATCGAGCTCCGGTTGACATAGCCCCTCTCAGCCGCTATAATAAGTGTAGGTCTGACACGAGGGGGATCCCTATGGCACTGGCAGACTACCCGCACCCTTCCGTAACCGTCGACGTGATCGTCTTCAGGCTGTTCGAGGCCGATCTGCAGGTGCTCCTGATCAGGCGCGGGCACGATCCGTTCGCTGGCATGTGGGCCGTCCCGGGCGGCTTCGTCGACATCGACGAGTCGCTCGACGGCGCTGCCAAGCGAGAGCTGGAGGAGGAGACCGGCCTGCGGGACGTCTACCTGGAGCAGCTCTACACCTTCGGCGACGTGGATCGGGACCCCCGCGGCCGTGTGATCACCATCGCCTACTTCGCCCTCGTCCCGGCCGCCGAGCAGCAGCCGCACGCCGGCGACGACGCCACAGAAGCCGGCTGGTGGTCAGTATACGACCTGCCCCCTCTGGCCTTCGACCATGCCGAGATCCTGGACTACGCCCTGCAGCGACTGCGCTACAAACTCGAGTACACCGCGGTCGGCTTCGAGCTGCTGCCCGCGTCCTTCACGCTGACCGAGCTGCAGACAGCCTACGAGATCATCCTCGGCGAGGAACTGGACAAGCGCAACTTCCGGCGCAAGGTGAAGGCTGCGGACGTGATCGAGGAGACCGGCGACTTCCAGACAGGCGAGGGGCGGCCGGCCAGGCTCTACCGCTTCCGCGAAGACGCCGTAGCAGAGACCAAAGCGCGGCGTCTCTTCCCGTAGCTGTAGAGCCAAGCTTCCCCTTGACAGACGGCGCGGAACGGGGTATACTTAGTGTACAGCCTACACTAAGTATGAAGGGCGCCTTGCCTTGGGACCGCCGGACCGGGCCCAGAGGGCGCCGGGGGAGGTGCGATGTCGACTGCGGATAGGATCGCGGCCTGGCTGGCGGACTATGCGGACTCTGCCGGTGCCAGGGGCTTCGTCTTTGGGCTCAGCGGGGGGGTCGATTCAGCCGTCGTCGCCGCGCTGGCGGCCCGGGCAGCGGGAGCTGAGAATACACTCGGGGCGCTGATGCCCTGTCACTCGACCTCCGACGACGAACGCCTCGGCAAGCTTGTTGCAGACACCTTCGCCATCCCGACGGTCCGTATCGATCTGACGCCCACGTTCAACGCCCTGCTGCAGTCGCTCCCCAAGTCCGGCCATCCGCTGGCCGGGGCGAACGTCAAGCCCCGGCTGCGCATGACCGTCCTCTACTACCTGGCCCAGTCCAACTCCTACCTGGTTCTCGGCTCCGGCAACAAGTCTGAGCTCGCTGTCGGCTACTTCACCAAGTTTGGCGACGGGGCCTGTGACCTCCTCCCGCTGGGCGGACTCTACAAGACGCAGGTCTGGCAGCTGGCCGCCGAGCTCGGCGTGCCCCAGGAGGTCATCGACCGCCCTCCGTCCGCTGGACTGTGGCAGGGTCAGACCGACGAAGCTGAGCTGGGGATCACCTACCGCGAGCTCGATCGTGTCCTGGCGGCTGCCGGGGCAGGCGATACGTCGGAGATAGACGCCGATCTTCTGGACAGGGTCCAGGAGATGATAGCCCGCTCTGAGCACAAGCGGGCTCCAGCGCCGGTCTTCCACGCGGAGTAGGAAAGTGACCGCTGAGGAGATCCTTCGTGCGGCTGAGCCGCTGATCGAGCTGGCCTTTGCCGAGGATATCGCCGCTGGCGACGCCACCTCGCAGGCGGTGCTGCCGGAGGACCTCGCTGTCCGGGGCTGCATCGTGGCCAAGGAGGACGGCGTCGTGGCCGGACTGGCGATCGCCGGCGCGGTCTTTGCCCGTGTGGGGCCGCGTCTCTCCTTCGAGCAGGTCGTCGCCGACGGCACGGTCGTCGCTCCGGGCGACGTCGTCGCCACCGTAGAGGGCCCGGCTCGAGGCATGCTCGCCGCCGAACGGACGGCGCTCAACTTCCTGCAGCGTCTCTCCGGCATCGCCACGCTGACTCGAGCATTTGTCGACGCCGTGGCAGGCACAGAGGCCGTGATACTCGATACCCGGAAGACGCACCCGGGCTACCGTGTTCTGGAGAAGTACGCCGTGCGCATGGGCGGCGGCCAGAACCATCGCCTCAGCCTGAGCGACATGCTGCTGGTGAAGGACAATCACATCGAGGCCGCCGGTTCGATCACCACGGCGGTGAAACGGGCCCGGGGCGAGTTCCCCGATCTGCCTATCGAGGTCGAAGTCACTGACATAGATCAGCTGCGCCAAGCGCTGGCGCTGAAGCCGGATCGGATCATGCTCGATAACTTCGACCCGGGCGCCATGCGAGACGCCGTGCGCATCACCGCCGGGACGGTGCCCCTCGAGGCATCCGGCGGGGTCACGCTGGAAACGGTGCGGGCGATCGCCGAGACAGGGGTCGATTTCATCTCCGTCGGCGCGCTGACCCACTCGGCGCCGGCTCTCGACCTGAGCCTCGAGGTTGCCCCGCCAGGAGGAGAGCCATGAGCGAGTCCCATGTGCGGGAGCTGAAGAGGCAGCTGGGTGACTCCCTCGTCATCCTGGGCCACCACTACCAGCGGGACGAGGTGATCCAGTTCGCCGACCTGCGTGGTGATTCGCTCAAGCTGGCCCAGGACGCCGCCAAGTGCCGCGACGCCCGCTACATAGTCTTCTGCGGCGTCCACTTCATGGCGGAGACTGCGGCGATCCTGGCCCAGCCGGGGCAGGAGGTGCTGCTGCCCGACCTTAAGGCCGGCTGCCCTCTGGCGGATATGGCCAGGCGGGAGGATGTGGAGAGGGCCTGGCAGGAGATCGGCGTCGTGGTGGATGTCGACGGCGAGGTTACCCCGGTGACCTACGTCAACTCCGCGGCGACGCTTAAGGCCTTCTGCGGCGAGCGCAGCGGATCCGTATGTACGTCCTCTAATGCAGCACCTGTGCTCGACTGGGCGTTGGCTCAGAGGCCGCGGGTCCTGTTCTTCCCCGACCAGCACCTGGGGCGCAATACGGCGAAGAGCATGGGCATCCCGCTCGATGAGATGGTGGAGTGGAACCCGAGAAAGCTGCTCGGCGGGAACGACGAGGAGGCGCTGACGCGGGCGAAGATCATTCTGTGGCGCGGGTGGTGCAACGTGCATCAGCGCTTCCTGCCCGAGGACGTGACAGCCTGGCGGGAACGGGAGCCGGGGATACGCGTCATCGTGCATCCGGAGTGCAAGATGGAGGTCGTCGATCTGGCCGACGAGGCGGGTTCGACCTCCTACATCATCCGCCGCGTCGAGGAGGCGGAGCCGGGCACGAAATGGGCCATCGGCACCGAGGCGAACCTCGTCCATCGGCTGCGCGATGAGCATCCCGATCAGTTCGTCGCCTCGCTGTCCGGGCAGCCGAGCTACTGCCGCACGATGAACCTGATTACGCTTGAGAAGCTGGAACGAATCCTGGAGGGCCTGGTTCGGGACGAGCTGCTCAATCGGATAACCGTGGGGCCGGACGTGGCGCGAGCGGCCCGGGTGGCGCTCGAGCGAATGCTGGAGGTGAGCGGATGAGCCCGGTGCGGACGGACGTGCTCGTCATCGGCTGCGGGATCGCCGGAGCGACAGCGGCGTTCCAGCTGGCCCAGGACCAGGAGCGCCAGATCACCGTCGTTACCCGTGCCCAGCGTCCGGAGGACTCGAACACCTATCACGCGCAGGGCGGCATCGTCACGCTGGGGCCCGATGACAGCGCAGCCCTGCTCGTTGAGGATATCCTCGCCGCCGGAGCCGGCTTGAGCTTGCCGTCCGCGGCGAAGATCCTGGCCGAGGAGGGGCCCGGCCTGGTGCAGGAGCTGCTCGTCGACCGGGCCGGCGTTGCCTTCGATCGGACGGACGAGGGCGAGCTGTGCTACGGTCGGGAGGCGGCCCATTCGCGCGATAGGATCCTCCACGTGGGAGACGCCACCGGCAAGGCGATCGCCGACGCTCTGCTGGCCCTCCTCGATCGATTGCCTAACGTTGAGATCGTCTCCGGGGCCACGGCGGTCGACCTGATCACCTTCCCGCACCACGCCGTCGACCAGCTCACCGTCTACCAGCCGATCACCTGCCACGGCGCCTACGTCTTCGATCAATCGCACCGCGAGGTGCATCGCTATCTGGCCGGGGTGGTTATTCTGGCCACCGGCGGCCTCGGTCGCATCTTCAGGCATACCACCAACCCGCCGGGCGCGCGTGGGGATGGTCTGGCCATGGCCTATCGCGCGGGGGCTCGGGTGATCAACGCCGAGTACGTCCAGTTCCATCCCACCACGCTGGCCGCCCCAGGAGGGGAGGGCTTTCTCATCTCTGAAGCCGTGCGCGGCGAGGGCGGGAAGCTGCTCACGCCCGATGGCCGCTACTTCATGGCGGACTACGCCCCGGAGTGGGGAGATCTGGCGCCCCGCGACGTCGTGGCCCGGGCGATTCATCATGAGATGGTGGAGAACGGGTACGAGCACGTGCTGCTTGATATCACCTCGCTCTCCGCCGAGCGGCTCGAGGAGCGCTTCCCCACCATCTATGCCCGTTGTCTCTCGCTGGGGATCGACATGGCGCGCCAGCCGATACCGGTCGTACCCGCCGCCCACTATTTCTGCGGTGGCGTGTGGACGGACGAGTGGGGCAGGACGAGGATCCGCGATCTCTACGCCGTCGGCGAAGTCGCCTGCACCGGCCTGCACGGCGCCAACCGCCTGGCCTCGACCTCCTTGCTGGAAGGACTGGTGTGGGGCGACCGAGCAGCTCGAGATATTCGCAGCCGTAAGGAGTACCCGGTGCCCAGACCTGAGGAGGTGCCCCACTGGGAGGAGGAAGGGCTGGAGGAGGAGGCTGACCCGGCGCTCATCTGGCGCGACATGCGGACGATCCAACACACTATGTGGCACTACGTGGGCCTGGCCCGATCGGGGCGGCGGCTGGCGCGGGCGCTGCGTGACCTCAGCCACCTGAGGCAGGATGTCGAGGACTTCTACCGGGTGACTCGGCTGAACGACGCGCTGATCGGCCTGCGCCACAGCGTGCAGGCGGCGCTGATCGTCGCCGCCGCGGCGCAGCACAATCGGCAGAGCCGCGGCTGCCACTACCGGGACGACACGAAGGGGACCGCGCCGATCTGAGGAGCCGCAATCGACCAGGGCCAACGGCGGGGTTGATTATGAAGAAGGCTCTCACCATCGCCGGCTCCGATTCGGGTGGCGGAGCGGGCATTCAAGCGGACCTGAAAGCGTTCGCGGCCCGCGGCGTCTACGGCACCAGTGCCCTGACGGCGATCACGGCGCAGAATACCGTCGGCGTGTGGGGTGTCTACGAGCTGCCCGCCGACTTCGTCGGCGAGCAGATAGACGCCGTCATGGGCGATATCGGCGCCGACGCCTGGAAGACCGGGATGCTGGCGAACGCGGAGATCGTGTGCCTCGTCGCCGAGCGGGCCCGGCGCTACTCTGTTGGCCTGCTGGTCGTCGATCCGGTGATGGTGGCCAAGAGCGGCGATCCGCTGCTGCGAGAGGATGCCCGCCAGGCACTGGTCGAGCAGCTGATCGGGCTGGCCACGGTCGTCACGCCCAACGTCCATGAGGCGGAGGCGCTGACAGGTACGAAGATTGCCGGCCTGCACGAGGCGAAGGCTGCCGCGGCGGCGATCCAGGCTATGGGGGCGGCGAATGTAGTCGTCAAGGGCGGCCATTTGGAGCAGCCCGGCCGGGCCGTCGACGTTCTCTACGACGGCAAGACCTTCACCGCCTTCAGCGCTCCACGGATCGAGACGAAGAACACGCACGGCACGGGCTGCACCTTCGCTTCTGCCATCGCCGCCGAGCTGGCGAAAGGGCTGGCGGTGCCTGAGGCAGTGAGGGTGGCGAAGATCTACCTGACCGCCGCGCTGCGCGACGGCGCTCGGCGGGAGATCGGCGCCGGGCACGGTCCGCCCAGCCACTTCCTGGGCCGGGAGCTGGAGCTGCCCGCCGACGGGGCCGGCGTGGAGGTCTTCGAGGCCTAGCGGACCGCCTCCCGGACAGCATGCCGGGAGCGTGCAACCCTGCACAGCCTTCTGCGTATCATACCAAATGGGCCCTCATGGCCCCAACTATTCGCCGCGCTTCGACCAGACCTGTTCGGGCCCATCTGACCGCGGCGTACGTATTGGATTCTGTGGCCCTTTGCAGGTTCAGGAGGAGAGATGAGTACTCAGCAGTTCGTGTTTCCGGTCAGGTCGTCTTCGTCGGGCCGTACGGTGGGCAGCGTGCAGGGCGTGCTGCGCACGCTGATCTTCCTTGTCGTTTCCGTCATTCTTGGGCTGGCGACGCTCGTTGTCTGGCTGCTGGTCAGGCAGGTCTCCCCGTCTATCGCCTCCGGCCTATTGATGCTGGGATGGGGCGCGTCACTGATCGTGGGGGTTGCCATTTCCAGGTGCCTCTACGTCATCCCTGAGTTCGAGCGCGTCGTCATCCTCAAGCTGGGCAAGTTCGTCGGCGTACGCGGGCCGGGGATGTTCTGGGTGATTCCCTACCCGCCCTTCTACCAGTCGGTGGCCATGAAGCTCGATACCCGCGTCCAGACGCGGGTCATCACCGCTGCCCAGACGCTGACGGCGGACAACGTGCCGGTGGGCTGCGAGGCGGTCCTGTTCTGGCGTGTGGAGGACTCGAAGCAGGCCGCGCTCGAGGTGGCGAACTACGCCGAGGCCGTCTTCCAGGCGGCCAACAGCGCGCTCAAGGATACGATCGGTGGCCTGGAGCTGACTGACCTGCTGGGCGAGCGGGAGAAGGTCTCCAAACAGCTAAAGCACATTATCGACACGGCGGCGGCCTCGTTCGGCGTCGACGTCTCCTCGGTGGAGATCACCGATGTGCACGTGCCGAGCGACCTGATCCAGGAGCTGAGTGTGCTGGCTCAATCGCGCCGGGCGGCGAGCGCCAAGATCGCCGAGGCGGAGGCGGAGAAGCAGATCGCTCAGAAGCTGCAGGAGGCGTCCGAGCTGATGGGCTCGCAGGCGCTGGAGATGTACCGCCTCAACGTGCTGGAGCGCATCGGCCGCGAGGAGGGCAGCCAGATCGTCGTCTACGGCCTGAGCGGGTCGGACCAGAAGATGGAGAACATGCTCACGGCCACGGCGGCCGGCTCGCTGGCCCGCTCGAGGCCGGACGCCAGTGCCAAGAACGCAGCCAGCGACAAAACCGGTACGGCAGAATAACCTGCCCACGAGCACAGGAGTTCACAGTGCCCCCCTGCGACAAGCTCCAGGGGGGCTTTTCTCTCTCTGCAGAGCCACGGCCAGCGGGACGTTTGTGTACACCCTTCCCCGGCGCTATAATCGTGCCGGCGACGAGCTCACGCGGAGGGTTGACTATGGAGATTGCGCCGGAGGTACGGGAGAAGCTGCTGGGATTCCAGCGCAGCGAGATCACCGAGTTCAACATCTACTCCAAGCTGGCCCGGTCGATCAAGTGCGAGGAGAACCGCAAGGTCTTGCTGCAGATCGCCGCGGACGAGCTGCGCCACTACGGGGTCTGGCGGCAGTACACCGGCGTGGACGTCAGGCCGAGCCGGTGGCAGGTGTTCAAGTACGTCCTGATCTCCAGGCTTCTGGGCTTCACCTTCGGGGTCAAGCTGATGGAACGGGGCGAGGAGGACGCGCAGGAGAGCTATGGCGCACTGGCGCACATCATCGCCGACGCGGACGCGATCGCCAAGGACGAGGGCGACCACGAGGACGAGCTGCTGGCCCTGCTCGACGAGCAGTTGCTGCGCTACACCGGGTCGATCGTGCTGGGGCTGAACGACGCCCTCGTCGAGCTGACGGGCGCGCTGGCAGGGCTCACGCTGGCACTGGGCGATAGGCAGCTGATAGCGCTGACGGGCTCGGTCACCGGCATTGCGGCGGCGCTGTCGATGGCGGCGTCGGAGTACCTATCAACCAAATCGGAGGAATCGCACCAGGACCCGGTGCGGGCTGCCCTCTATACCGGCGTGGCCTACATCATTGCCGTGGCGCTTCTGATCACTCCCTATCTCGTCCTGGATAACCTGTACCTGTGCCTGGCTAGCTCGCTCGGCCTGGCCGTGGCCATCATCGCCGCTTTCAACTACTACATCTCTGTAGCCCGCGACCTGCCCTTCCGCCGCCGCTTTCTGGAGATGGCCGGACTGAGCCTGGGCGTCGCGGCGCTGAGCTTCGGGATTGGCTACCTGCTGCGGTCGGCGCTGGGCGTGGACGTGTGAGGAGGTCGTGAGGCCGATACTGGCCGGCCACCCGCGAGTCGGCTGCCCCGCGCTGCTTGGTTCTAGAGCGGCTGACATAGTGGTCATCTCAGGGCCGGAACCAGGGCCAAGCGTCAGGCGACCGGAGGAATGCCCGATCTATGGGAGTGAACTCGAGGATTGAGAAGCGCTGCGCTAAGGTGAGCCTGAGCTGCCAGACGAGCGACTTCGACTACTGGCAACGCCAACCGTATCAGGTTCGCTTGGCCGCGCTGGAGGAAGTGCGGCGGGAGTATCACCAGTGGCGATACGATGCTGAACCAAGACTTCAGAGAGTTCATACAGTCGTTGAACGATAGCCAGGTCCGGTACCTGGTTGTGGGCGGCTACGCAGTGGCGCTGCATGGCTACCCGCGCTATACCAAGGACCTGGACGTGTGGGTCGAGCGGAGCCCAGACAACGCGGCGAGGGTGGTCGAGGCGTTGGAGAAGCTTGGGTTTGGGTCATTGCGTCTACAGTCCTCGGACTTCATGGAGCCGGATCAGATCATCCAGCTGGGGTATGCGCCTGTGCGCGTAGACCTGATGACTACGCTGCCTGGGGTGGAGTTTGATAGGTGCTATGCCTCTCGGGTAGAGGTTGAGGTCGACGGAGTGGTGGTCAACTTCATTGATCTCGATGGTCTGAAGAAGAGCAAGAGGGCCTCGGGGCGATTGCAGGACCTGGCCGATCTGGAGAAGCTTGGCTAAGGGGCAGCGGCGTGAGGCCGCCGCAAGCGCTGTTTGCTGACGTCACGCGATCCATTGGATCCGACGTGAATGCGTGCCGCTGGCCCAGGAGCCTCAGGTGTCCGGAGGGATACCACGATGACCGAACACGAGCGAACGAGGTCTCGGGACGCTGGTTGCTCCGCCCGACGGGAGGGTATGGGGGACGACGGTGCCGGCGCACTGTCGCCGATCCTGTGAGTGGGATAGGACGATGAACTGCACTGAAGGAATGGGGGCCGAATATCCGAAGACACTGTACGCAGGCGACTACGCGTTCGCGAGGAGTGGGGACGGCAGTATCGCCCGAATCACGCTCAGCCAGCTCGATCGGCTGGGCCAGGTGCTCTTGGGTTTCGTGCTGCTGACTGCCATTGGTCTGGCCCTTGCTCTATCGTTGGCGGGGGCGATGGAAGTCGGCGAGGCGGTCCTGGCCATTGCTCTCGCCGGCTTGATCTGCGGCTTTCCGATAGCGCATGCTCTGCTGCTCAGGAGAGCAGGCACGATGGAGTTCAATGCCGCCGCCGCGGTGCTGAAGATGGAGCAGGGCGTGCCGAGAAGGGAGATCCCCTTTGGCCATATCTCCAGGGTCGTGGCCAGCTACCGGCGAGTCGGCAAGGGATGGTCACGATTCGGGCGGATCGGGCGGTTCGCCATCACACTTGTGCTCGACGGCGGGAAGGCATTCCGTGTTGCCACGCTGAGCGGGCCGAAGGCGTGGAAGGAGGGGCAAGCCCTTGCTCTTGCTTCCATGATCGCCGAACTGACGGGAGCGCCACTGGAGACCGACATCGCCTCCAGGTAGGCGCGTATCGTGCGGTAGCCGTAGCCCGCGCCGGCAACCTACATGACGATCGCCGGGCTGCTTAGGCACTGAGAGTCGATAGCGAGAGGCTAGTGGAAGAACGAAAGCGCATTAGTGATAGGGACGCAGCAGGCGTAGCACCGCTAACCCTCAGCAGGCGGACCATGGCGGGAGTAGTAGCGGTAGCTGTGGTATTGTGGATCAGTGCGGTCCTACTGTGGGTGCAGGCAGGTTTTGACAGATGGGTACTGGCCAGCCTCACCGCCCTTCGTATGAACGAGCTTGTTGCTGGCCTGGCCCACACGGCCAGCCACTACGGCATGCCGGTCATTGTACTCGTCTATCTGGTCTATTTGTTGTTTGCGTTCAAGCTCCCGCGGCTGCGGGATGCCTACCGGATCTACTTACTAGTCATCTTGATTTTCGGTGTTGCCGGCCCCGCCGGGGACTTCCTGAAGGAGGCCCTGGACCGCCCCCGGCCCTCTGTAGAATACGCCGGAGAGATCGAGGCCCTGCCGACAGCCGGGACGCCGGCCCTTCCGTCCGGGCATGCGACCAAGAGCGTGGCCCTGGCCCTACCCTTCCTGCTGTTCGTCGCGGCCGACGATAGATGGCATAAGTGGGTGAAGACCCTTCTGGCGGCTTCTGCCCTGAGCGTCTGCTGCTCCAGAGTGTTGCTCGGTGCGCACTACGTGAGTGATGTGCTGGCCGGTATCGGCATGGCGTTGATCTGTGTGCCGTTGGTGACGCTGTTGACCAACAAGATGCTGGCGAGGATGAACAACCGGATCCTCGATCGTGCCGTCGTCGTCTGGGCTGCGATCCTCGTCGGACTGATGCTGTTCCTGGTTGCGAACTGAGGAGCTATTCGGAGCGCGGTTGAGCCTGCTCCGCGTCTCCGCTGCCGTGGCCCGCGGGAAGCCGGGGCGCGGGCGCGGTGGGCGCCGCGACTCGACAGGATTGTAGGATGCGCGCGCTAGTCATTTGCGACGATCACTGGCACCCGGCCAGCCTGGTCCGCGAGGGCCTGGCGGGGATCAACGACGGCGAGTTCGTCTTCGACTGGGTCGAGGACGCTGCCGATTGGTCGCCCGAGCGCATGACGGCCTGTCCTCTGGTCATTCTAGCCAGGTCGAACCGCTCTGCGGCCGAGGAGACCGGCTGGATGACGGACGGCGTGCAGGCTGCCTTTGCCGACTACGTGCGCAGCGGCAATGGGCTGCTGGCCATCCACTCGGGCACGGCCGATTATGAGAATGCCCTGGTGCTCCGCAGCATCTTGGGCGGAGTGTTCTCCCATCATCCGGAGCAGTGCCCGGTCACCGTCGAGCCGCACCCGGGGCATCCGCTTGCGGCGGGGAGCCACCCGTTCACCGTCCAGGACGAGCACTACTTCATGGAGATGGACGACCAAAGTGTGGATCTGTTCGTTACGACAAGATCTGAGCACGGCGAGCAGCCGGGTGGCTGGACCAGGACCGAGGGCGCCGGCCGCGTGGCCGTGCTGACGCCCGGCCACAACGTGGAGGTCTGGCGACAGCCCTCGTTCCAGGCCTTGCTGCGCAACGCCCTCCGCTGGTGTGGTGGGACGCTCTAGGTAGAAAAGGGACCTACGATGGAGAGAACTGCCTTCGTCACAGGAGCTGACCGCGGCCTGGGCTTCGCCCTGTGCGCCGGGTTGCTCGATAAGGGCTGGCTGGTCTTCGCCGGGCAGTATATGCCGGACTGGCCCGACCTGGCTGCCCTGGCCGGCCAGTACCCGGAGAAGCTCCACCTGGTTCCGCTCGATGTCGCATCGGCGGAGTCCGCCGCAGCCGCCGCGCAGGCCGTGCAGGTGATCTCCGATCACCTCGATCTCCTGATCAACAACGCCGGCGTCAACTCGCCCACCGTCAGGGCTCCGATCGGCGAGCCGCAGGACTACGGCGAGATGCTCCGCCTGTTCGACGTCAACGCCCTGGGCCCGCTGCGGGTCGTGGAGGCCTTCCTGCTGCTAACCGGGCGAGGCAAGCTCAAGCGGCTCTGCTTCGTCTCTTCCGAGGCGGGCAGCGTTGCCCGGTCGGAGCGCACTGCCTGGTACGGCTACTGTATGTCGAAGGCGGCGCTGAATATGGCGGTCAAGAATCTGTTCAATGAGCTGCGGCCGCAGGGATATACCTTCCGTCTCTATCACCCGGGCTGGATTCGATCGTACATGGGCGGACAGAAGGACCTGGAGGCTGACCTGGAGCCGGAACAGGCGGCCGGGATGGCCATTGCCTTCTTCCTGGGGGACTTGGCGAACGAGGACCGGCTGGCGATGATCGACTACGAGGGGCAGGAGTGGCCCTGGTAGGGCTGTGGCTTCTGCATCCGGCTGGTATGGGCAGTGGCAAGAGGCTGAGCTGAGCGGGAGCAAGGGAGTGCGCGTCCCGGCTTGACGGACACAGGAGTGCGGATCCATGCAGGAAGAAGAGGCTATCAGGGCAGCACTCGCACTGGCCGATAGGTGCAAGATCGCCATGCTGGGCACCAACGGCGACGACGGCTATCCGAACATCAAGGCCATGATCAAGATGGAGAACGAAGGGCTGAACACGGTCTGGTTCAGCACCAACACGTGCTCGAGGCGGCTCGCCCAGGTGCTCCGCGAGCCCAAGTCCTGCGTCTACTTCGTCGACTTCGACAAATGGATGGGCCTGATGCTCGTAGGCGAGGTCGAGGCGCTGCAAGACGCGCAGTCCAGGGAGCGCCTGTGGCGCGAGGGATACGAGAAGTACTATCCATCAGGCGTGACCGACCCCGACTATACGGTCCTCCGCTTCACGGCCAGGCGGGGCAACTACTATCACGGCCTGTCGAACGTGACCTTCGAGCTATGAGCGAGGTAGATCTCAGCGCCCGGTACAGCGGCCCAGGGGACTGCGGCAGCAGGCAGCGAGCATGACAGCCTTTCGAGCAATCCCCTTCCTGAGCGTGGCCCTCGTTCTGGCAGCCTGCGACGGGCCGGTGCCGGCTGAGCAGAATCCAACACCGCCGCCCGGCTCGAGCACCGCGCCCGCTCCGGTGGAGATCCGCTGGTTCATCGGGCTGGGAACCGGTACGAACCCGGAGCAGTACTACGCGGAGGTCGACGCGGTCGAGGCCTTCAATGCCTCCCAGGAAGGGATCGAGATCGTCATCGATGAGCCCGGCGCGAGCCTGGCCATCGACGTCCTGGCGACCATGATCGCCGAAGGGAACCCGCCGGACATCTTAGGCCCGGTGGGCCACCGGGTGGCGAGCGTATACTCCAGCCAATGGATGGACATCGAGCCGCTCTTGTCCGATTATGACCTGAGCGCCTACAACCCAGCCGTCTTCGAAGCCTGGCGGGTGCCGGGCAGAGGGATCGTCGGCTTTCCTGCGGGCGTCTATCCGTCGGCGATCTTCTACAATCGCGATCTCTTCGACGCGGCGGGCGTGCCCTATCCGCCGCACGGGTATGACCAGCCATATGCCGACGGAGAGGAGTGGACCGTCGACAAGATGCAGGAAGTGGCAATGCTGCTGACGTTGGACGCGACGGGGCGCAATGCGTACGACCCGGCCTTCGATGCGGAAGACATCGTCCAATACGGGTACGTTCCGCTGTGGGCGCTGGCGTCCGACGTCGCCTCGCTCTTCGGGCCAGGATCGTTCGTCGACGGCGAAGGGAACGGGGCGCTGCCGGAACAATGGGCCCAGGCGTTCCGCTGGTACTACGATGGGATATGGGCGAGTCACTTCGTGCCCGGAGGCCTGTGGGTTGACGGCGAGCCTGCCGGCAACCCATTCGACGAAGGTAACGTGGCCATGGCCCACTCCCATTCCTGGTACACCTGCTGCGTGGGAGACGTTGTGAATTGGGACCTGGCCGCCGTGCCGGCGTATGATGGTCAGGTGACCGCCAAGCTGCACGCGGACATGATCGGCCTGTTCAGGAGCACCGAGCGCGCTGAGGAAGCGATGGAGGCGCTGTACTACCTGGCCACGCAGCCCAAGCTTATCGACGCCTGGCACGGTATGCCGCCGCCGACCAGCTTGCAGGCAGGCTTCTTCGCTGAGCTGGACGAGCGGTTCCCTCAGGGGGTCGACTGGCAGGTGTTTGTCGATGGGCTCGACTATCCCGACGTGCCCAACCACGAGTGGTGGCTGCCCGGTGAGCGAGAGCTGGGCGGAAGGACGACGTGGCGGGCGGACGATCGGCTGGACGAGTTCTACGCGCTGCTCAGCAACACGCCGGGGCTTGACGTCGAGGCTGAGCTGGAGGCGCTGATCGCGGACCTGGAGGCGATCTTTGACTAGTCCCGACTGCCGCATGGCGGATGCTGGAGGCCACCCCCGATGAACAGAATCCACGTTATCACGCTCGGTGTGGAGGACATCAACAGGGCGTTAAGGTTCTATCGAGACGGCCTGGGTTTCTCCACCACGGTAGCGGAAGAGGATCCCGCCATCGTCTTCTTCCAGAGCGAAGGCGTCACCCTGGCCCTCTGCCCGAGGGCGGGTCTGGCCAGGGATATCGACGAGAGCAACCCGCCTGAGGGCGCCGGCTTCTCCGGCACGACGCTGGCCTACGTAGTGAAGGAGCGAGAGCAGGTGGAGCAGGTGCTCGCTCTTGCCGAGAAGGCGGGAGGGAGAATAGCCAAGAGACCCCAGGAGGCATTCTGGGGCGGCTACCACGGCTACTTCGCCGACCCCGACGGCTACTACTGGGAGGTGATGTACTGGGAGAACTGGAAGCTCAAGCCCGACGGCGGTCTGTATGTCGACTGATCGCTAGAGGCGACGGGCCGTCACAACGCGCGACCAATCAGAGGAGGTGTTGAAATGGGAGTCACGCTATTCGGTCTGATCTTCTTGGCTATTGGCCTGTTCATGTTCATCCGCGGCCTGTGGCTGTTCCGCGCCAGCCGCGCGAGCAGATCTTGGCCATCGGTGCAAGGACAAGTCATCGCGGCCATGGTGGAGAAGCGCGTTGACACCGACGAGGACGGCAGCACCACCCGCTACATGCCGCGGACTGTCTACAGCTACTCCGTCCAGGGCCAGCAGTACACCTGTGACAAGGTTGCCATTGGCTCCACGCCGTGGTACAACACCTATGCCAAGGCTCAGAGCAAGCTCGCCTACGAGGCCGGTCAGAAGGTGACCGTCTGCTACAATCCCGAGAAGCCGGCCAAGGCCGTGCTCGAACCGGGCTCCTCCCGCGGCGTGTGGAGCAGCCTGATCATAGGGGCCGGCTTCATCATCTTCGGCGCGATAGCGGCGGCTGGCTACATTCAGCCCTAGGGGCGTACGCGGCCGACCCCGCCCCGTCTGCCCGGGTCGCCGGGAGATGCTGAGGCGTCTGCCGGCGCGTGCGTGTGCCGCGCCCGAGGCCTCGGCAAGGAGCGCCTGGGCCAGGGCAGCATGCGCTCGGGTCCGGGAGTTGTGCGCCGGATGGCTTTTCCGAGCAACTGATCGTCCATGGAAACGGGAGCGGCAGGCGGCGTTACCCTGTACTTCGAGGCGGGCGAGCGGGAGGCCGCGGACCTGTTCGCCGACGCTTGCACCCAGAGCGCAAGCGTGATCAGCAACTCCTGGGGACTGGAGCCCCCAAGAGCCTGCAGAGTCTACGTCATGACGTCGTGGATGCGCTTCTACTTCCATTCCGCTCCCTGGCCCCAGCGCATTCTGTACGGCTTGACGCTGCCTCTTTGGTATGGGCGAATGAAACGATTGTGGCCCTTCATTGGCGGATGGACTCAGCTGTACAGGGCTCGCCCCGCGGTGGGGGTCAAGCCGCCTAGGCTGATCGACATCTCTGATAGGAGTATCGGGGAGAGGATATACATCAAGGAAGACAACCTGATCAGGAAGGTCCAGTGCGCGATCTGCCACGAGCTGGCCCACGCATTCTCGGCCCACCTCAAGCTGCCCCTCTGGCTGAACGAGGGGGTAGCGATGGTCACGGTCGATCGATTCATTGGCAGGCAGACGGTCAAGCCCGAGACTATCGGAACGCTCAGGTCGTACCCGCGCAAGGCGAAGCCGGCGAAGCCCCGCGAGCTGTTCAAGATGGACCACGACACCCTGGCCTACCAGTACATTCGGGCCTATTGGATGGTGCGCTACCTTGAGGAGGAGCATCCAGGCCTGGTGCGCAGTCTGCTCTCGCGCCGTCAGCGGGCTCCGGTGCACGAGCGGCGCGTAGCCCAGGAGCTGGGAATCGAGCCTCGTCTCCTGTGGCGCGAGATCGACGAGGTAGTGGGAGCCCACTTCGCTGAACCAGGAGGTGAGCCATAACCTACGTCGGTCACAGCCTCGCCGGAGCGGCGATCGGCGTGCTGTGCGAGCCTCGCCAGGCCTCGGCCAAGCGACGCTTGCTGCAGTACGGCGCCTTCGTCCTGATTGCGAATCTGCCCGACCTGCCAGTGCGGGGCTGGGGACACGATAGGTACGATATCAGCCACAGCGTAGTTGTTGCCTCTGCCCTCTTCGCTCTCGCAGCGCTCGTCCTGGTGATCTGGAAAGCGGCGCTCGTCCAGATCGGTGGCTGGCGTGCCTTTGGCTTTGCCTGCGCTGCCTGGCTAAGCCATCTGCTTCTCGACTCGTTCTACAACCACGGTCAGGGCATCGCCATCTTCTGGCCGCTCTCGCAGGCGCATCTAGCGCTGCCCATTCCCTGGTTCTCCGTCGTCAATCCCCTACACCTGACTCCCGATGTCCTGCGCGAGTACTTGGTTGAGGCGGCCAGCTACGTGCCACTTCTGCTGCTCGCTGTGCTGGTGAAGCGGGCCGTCGCGGCACGCCGCCTGGCCCCGCCACGTTGAGGACCGCGGCACACTTGCCGATCCCGGACCAGTTGCCTTTCCGGCGAATCGCTGCTAGAGTATGCCCATCCTGCAAGTCATGCCCGGCAGCCCTCCTGGGACGTCCCGTCTGAGGCGTGGAGCACCCGCCGAGGCCGTTGCTGATGGTGGAAGACTACTCTGTCCAGCTGGCACAGCCTGAGCATCTCCCGCTTCTGCCGGAGATCGAACGGGAGGCGTGGTCTCTGTTTAGGGGGTGGGATGTACCGATGGGCGGGCCGGATGTGGCGGTGGCCCTGGCCGACCTGCGGGCTGCTCAAGCGGCCGGCCTGCTGTGGGTGGCCCTGTCTCCCGAGCACGAACCTGTCGGCTTCGCGCTGGTAGAGAGAGACGGCGCTCACCTGCATCTCAAGGAGCTCGACGTTCATCCCCAGCACGGGCGAACGGGGCTGGGCACCGCGCTGGTCGAGGCTGTATGCTCCTGGGGGCGGGAGGCGGGCTGTCGTGAGATCACGCTGACCACTTTCCGGGGCATCCCCTGGAACGAGCCGTGGTACGCCAGGCTAGGGTTCGAGGTCCTCGGCGGAGCGGAGCTGACTGTACAGCTGCGGCGGATTCTGGAGGAGGAGGCTACGCGTGGACTGGACCCGGACCGCCGCGTGGCCATGCGCATGCAGTTGGGGCCGGGTGCGCGGGACTCGTGCAAGGAGTAGCGTATCGGAGGGCCCCGGCCGCAGTGGCCCGTTCATGCGCAGCTCTGGAGCCAGTGAGGTCCCTGCCCGGCTGAGACTTCGAGGAGCGGCACGGTATGGATGAGATGATTGCGGAGCTGATTCAGGCAGCGCGGGGCGTGGTCGGGCAGCGGCCCCTGCGAGACAGCTTCTCCGCCGGCGGAGTGGGCGCCGCGATCAGGACTGCTCAGGGCAGCGTCTACACGGGCATCTGCATCGATCTCGGCTGCGGGCTCGGCTTCTGTGCTGAGGTGGCCGCCATAGCCCAGATGCTCACGCAGGGGGAGACGCAGATCGATACGGTCGTTGCGGTCACGGAGGAGGGCATCCTCCCGCCCTGCGGCCGCTGCCGGGAGACGATGGCCCAGATCGACGAGCGGAACCTCGACTGCAAGGTGGTCGTCGCTCCCGGCGAGGTGGTGCTGCTGCGCGAGCTCCTGCCCAGGCATTGGCTTGCGGCCGGCTAAGGGGCCCAGGGGCGAGCCAAGCATCGCTGATAGTAGGAGGCCTGCATGTCCAGCCCCGCGACGTCATCGCTGCCTGGCCAGAAGGCACAGGCGCTGAAGGAGCTGCCGGAAGGATACCAGGTCAGGCGCGTCTTCGATTTCTCCAGGGGGGCCTGGTTCTGGATACTGAATCTGGTGGGCATACCCGTGGCCCTGCTTGTTGGCTGGCTGTTCCTGCAGCTGGCCGGGGCCTTGCGCTCCGAGCATCCGGCGCAGCTGCTGGCGACAGCGCTCCGGGCCACGTCTCTGCCGCTGGCGCTGCTGCTCATCGTGCTGGTTCTCGTCGTCCACGAGCTGATCCACGGCCTTGCCTTCTGGCTCTTCACTCGATCCCGGCCGAAGTTCGGCTTCAAGGGGTACGCGGCCTACGCGGGGGCGCCGGACTGGTACCTGTGGCGCAATCAGCACCTTGCGACCGGCCTCGCTCCATTTGCGGTGATCACGCTGATAGGCCTGGTGCTGCTGCCGATCATCCCCTCTGCCCACGTCCACCTCGTTCTCTGGCCCATAGCCTTCAACGCCGTGGGCGCGGTCGGCGATCTGGCGGTCGCCTTCTATGAGCTTCTTCAGCCGCGAAACGCTTTGGTCAACGACACGGGGATGGTGATCACGCTGTACGCTGCGGGCTGAGGGAGTGGCGGTGTTGTGCGTGGTGATGCGAACGCTTGCCGCGGGAGAGTGATGTACTCCATTGTTGACCGCCTCCTGTCGTCAGCCGAAGCCTCGATCCGCTACAAGGTTCGAGTTGGCGTGCTGGGTGAGAACCCCAAGTCTGCCGCCATCAAGAACCTGCAGTGCAAGATCAGGGAGTCGCCGCGCGTCCGGGCGCTTCTGGCGAATCGCGACGAGCGAGGCCGCATCCGCCCGCTCCATCACGTCTACAAGAAGTGGTCCGGCGCCCACTGGGTGCTGGCCCGCCTGGCGGATATCGGCTATCCTCCAGGCGACGAGAGCCTCTTCCCTGTGCGTGACCAGCTGCTCGACTGCTGGCTGGCCCCGCAGGCGATCCGAGAACGTGTAGTCGACGAGGCGCCGCCGAGGGCTCGCTTTCGAGGCGTGCCCATCGTCGACGGCCGCGCTCGCCGCTGTGCCTCGCAGCAGGGGAATGCCCTGTTTGCTATC
>Ga0307421_1000616_pt1 | contig 22793 bp, 23 predicted proteins | sample SalMarWE160270MG_FD_202163 | JGI IMG/M metagenome (GOLD analysis project Ga0307421, IMG submission 202163) | Salt marsh sediment microbial communities from the Plum Island Ecosystem LTER, Massachusetts, United States - WE1602-70 | ecosystem: Environmental > Aquatic > Marine > Intertidal zone >...
CAACGATGCCGACCAGCCCGGCGCCGGCTGAAACCAACGCCAGCAGGAATAGGTTCAGGCCACCCGGCAACACCGCCGGCTGCAGACCCTCGAATGCAGGCTCCAGGAAGTGCTCCAGCACGGGCTTCCAGGTGGTATTGACCAAACCTCCGACGAGGCTGGCCCCGCCCAGCACCACCAGGGGCACGGTCATCACCGGAGGCGATTCATGGGGGCTGACACCCTCCGACCAGCGCCGATCCCCAAAGAAGGTCAGATACATCAGCCGGCTCATGTAGAAGGCTGTGATGAGAGCCGTGGCCAGCCCCACCGCCCACAGGACGGTCCAGAGCCCGCCGCGCTGGAACACCGCGGCAAGGATCTCATCCTTGGACCAGAACCCGGAGAACGGGGGAATGCCCGAGATGGCGAGCCAGGCCACCGCCATGGTGCCGAAGGTGAGGGGCATGAGCCGGGCCAGACCGCCCATACGGCGCAGGTCCTGTTCGCCACTTAGAGCATGGATCACCGACCCGGCCCCGAGGAACAGCAGCGCCTTGAAGAAGGCGTGAGTCATGAGGTGGAAGATGCCGGCCACGTAGGCCGCCGCCCCCACCGCCATAAACATGTAGCCCAGCTGGCTGATCGTCGAATAGGCCAGCACACGTTTGATATCACGCTGCCCCAGAGCGATGGTGGCGGCGTATAGGGCAGTGGCCGCACCCACCGTAGCCACAATGCCGGCGGACACCGGTGCCAGCTCGAAGAGGGCTCCGGTGCGGGCCACCATGTACACCCCCGCAGTGACCATGGTGGCGGCGTGGATCAGGGCCGACACCGGCGTCGGGCCCTCCATAGCGTCGGGCAGCCAGACATAGAGGGGCAGCTGTGCCGACTTTCCGGTTGCGCCCACCAGCAGCAGAATGGTGATGGCGGTGGCCAGGCCGGTGCCGAGTTCGGCGGGGGCGGACTCAAAGACGTGGCCGAATTCGAGCGTGCCGAATGTAGAGAACACGAGCATGATTCCCACCAGGAAACCGGCATCACCGACCCGGTTGACCACAAAGGCCTTTTTGCCCGCCGCTGCCGCAGTCGGCCTGTCGAACCAGAAGGAGATCAGCAGATAGGAACAAAGACCCACCAGCTCCCAGCCCACATACAGCACGGCGAAGTTGTTCGCCAGCACCAGGATCAGCATCGAGGCGCCGAACAGGTTCATATAGGCGAAGAACCGCCCGTAACCCCTGTCGCCCTTCATGTACCCGATCGAGTACAGGTGGATGAGAGCCCCGACCCCGGTAACCACCAGGGCCATCAGCGCCGCCAGCGGATCCCACAGCAGCTCGGCATCCACACCGAGTGCCGGAAGCCAGTCAAACCAGGTCACCACCCGGGCCGGGGCGTGGCCACCAAGGAAATCCAGGGCGGCAACCAGCGCCAAGCCAAAAGAAGCCGCCATGGTGCCGGTGGCGATGATGCCGGCCCCAGGCTCACCAAGGCGTTTACCGGCGGCCAGCAGCACCACCGCTCCTCCGAGCGGCAGGAGAACGACGAGAGAGATGAGCACGTTCTCCATCGCCTATCCCTTCAGGTCCACGAGCTCGTCCACCGAGGCGGTGTTCCTGCGCCGGAACACCGCCACGATGATGGCCAGGCCCACCACCACCTCAGCCGCTGCCACCACCATGACAAAAAACACCGATACCTGGCCTTCAATGAGGTTGAGCTCCCGGCCGGCGGCGACAAAGGAGAGATTGACCGCGTTGAGCATGAGCTCCACCGACATAAACATGACCAGAGCGTTGCGCCGCAACAGCATGCCCGAGGCGCCGATGATGAAGAGGATGGCGGCCAGCGCCATGTACCAGCCCGGGGTCACGGTGTACCAGGAGGTCACATCGGTCATGGCGTCTCCTCCTCATCCGGGCGCCGGAATTGAGCCAAGGCGATGGTGCCGGCGGCAGCGATGATGAGCAGCAGGGCGGTGACCTCAAAGGGCAGCAGCCAGCGGCGGAACAGCTGATCCCCGATCGCCTCGACGGTGCCGTTCACTGCCTCTCCGGGCATATGAGGTCCGGTAGCCCAGTCCAGCCGCCCGGCAACCAGGACCCCGGCTCCGAACAGGGCGAGCAGGCCCAAAGACAGTGTGCGCTGCAGAGGAAGATTCTCGCTGAAGTCCTCGGCCCGGTCGACACCGATGAGCATGATGACGAACAGGAAGAGGGTCATCACCGCCCCGGCGTAGACGATCACCTGCACCGCGGCCACAAAATGCCCGGCGTTGGAGACATAGAAGACTGCGACCGAGAACAGGGTGAGCATCAGGCCCATTGCCGAGTACACCGGGTTGCGGGCCCATACCATGGTGATCCCCCCAAAGACGGCGGCGATGCCAAAAATGACGAAGAGCACAAACTCGACCATCAGACCTCTTCCTCCCCGGCGGCGCCCCCCGACTGCCCCCGCTCGGCAGGACGCAATCCTGCACCGGCAGTGGGGGTCCATGCCGTCACTCCCTCGTATGCCGCCCGTCCCGCCGAGGCGGTGGCCCGCATCCATCCATCGGCCTCATACAGCTCCTCGAGATCGTTCAGCTCGCTGGCCGGCTGCGCATGGGGCACGTTCCCGTCGGCATCCATGAGCAGCTCGCCTCTGGTGTAGATGGCGTCCTTCCGGTTGTCCACCGACATCTCGAAGAGCTGGCTCATGGTGATGGCCTCGGTGGGACAGGCTTCGACACAGAGCCCGCAGAAGATGCAGCGCAGCATGTTGATCTCGTACACGAAGCCGTAACGTTCGCCGGGGCTCACCGGCTCGCCGCGAGGATTCTCTTTGCCCCGCACATAGATGCAGCGGGCCGGGCACACGCCGGCGCACAGCTCGCACCCGATGCACTTCTCCAGACCATCGGGGTATCGGTTGAGCACGTGCCGCCCGTGGAACCGCTGCGGTTTCTGCCGCATACGTTTCGGGTAGGGCGTGGTGACGCGACGGCGGAACATCTGCTTGAAGGTGACCCAAAAGCCGGTGAACGCAGCCATCAGAGCAATCCTCTCATCACCATGGCCAATTCCACAGAGCACCGAAGTGCCTCCAGGCGATCACAAACGAAAAGAGGCCCAGCCAGACGAGGCTCCACGGAATGAGCCGCTTCCAGCCGAACGTCATGAGCTGGTCGTAGCGCATCCGCGGCAGCGTGCCCCGGATCCAGATAAAGACGAAAACCAGCACGAACGTCTTCAGGAAGAACCAGAACAATGGCATCACCCAGGCGACCTGCGGTGGCAGCCCGAAGTCGGGGCCCAGCCAACCTCCCAGGAACAGAGTGACGGCAATGGCCGAAATGTTGAACATGTTGATGTACTCGGCCAGGAAGAACAGGGCGAACCGGAAGCCGGAGTATTCGGTGTGGTATCCGCCCACAATCTCCGACTCCGCCTCGACCAGGTCAAACGGCGCCCGATTGGTCTCAGCGATGCCGGCGATGAAAAAGATGATGAACGAGGGTGCCAACCAGAAGACGAACCAACCCGGGACCCCCAGCTGCCAGCTCCCTATCTGGAACTCGGCAAACGTCTGATCCTGAAGCTCGACGAGCTTGGAGATCGACATGACTCCCAGTCCACCGTCACCATCGCCTATCTGTGTTGAGGCAAAAACAACGACCGGCACAAGGGCGAGGCCCATGGCCGCCTCATAGGAGATCATCTGCGCCGTGGCCCGCACCCCGCCCAGTAGCGGATATTTGGACCCCGAGGCCCAGCCGGCCAGCACTACGGCGTACACCGCTATCGACGAGAACGCCAAGATGAAGAGCAGAGCAACGTTGAGGTCCATGGCCTGGAGCGTCACCTCGGTCTCACCGATGTGGAACGGCGCCCCAATGGGGACGACGAGGAAGATGAGGAAAGCCGGAACCATGGCCAGGACCGGAGCCAGCAGATATGCACCCAGCTCCACCTTGCGGGGCGTCACCTGCTCCTTGAACAGCAGCTTGAGCCCATCGGCCAGCGTCTGGAGTATGCCCCAAGGACCGGCCCGGTAGGGACCGACCCGGTTCTGCATGTCCGCCACGATCTTGCGCTCGATCCACACCAAGAGGATGCAGGCGACGAGCAGCAGGGCAAAGGCCACCACCACCTTGATCAGCCCGCTGAAGAGCACGTTGGCGAAGAGGTCTTCGAGGAAACTCACGAGACCACCTCCACCCGGAGACCGCTGCCAACGGAGACGCCGAGGTTGAACGGCAGGTACACGGTGCCCGGCGCCAGAGAATCATCGATGATCGTCTTCAGCTCGGCCTCCCCGGCCGATCCACGAACTTGGACGATGGATTCGGCTTCGATGCCCAGCCGGGCCGCATCCTCGGGGTTCAGGTGAACTGCGGCCTCGGGGCGCATTTTGGCCAGCGACTCGCTTCGAGCCAGGGCGGTGCCGTCGTCGTAGAGCACCCGGGCAAGATGCAACGAGAGACCGTCGACAGCTTCGTCCGGCGCTGCATCGCCCGGCGTATAGGCGAAAGACGCGTCGACGACGATTCCACAACGCCCCTCTTCCCGCTCGAGTGCCTGCCAACTCGCGGCGCCGTATTCCGGAGCCACCTCGGCGATCTCGGCCGCAACGGCCTCGGCGCTGGTCGCCCCGATGGCATGCCCGAGGCGGCGGCTCAGCTCCTCCAGCACCTCGACCGCAGGACGGGCCTGGCCGGGCCCGGTGATCAGCCGATTCACCTTCTGCACCCGTCCCTCCAGGTTGGTCACCGTGCCCTCCACCTCGGCGAACCCCAGGGTGGGAAGAACCACATCGGCCCGGCGTGAGGATTCGTTCAAGAAGAGATCGATGGCCACGATGAACTCGGCCCGCTCCAGGGCCGCCGCCGCTCGTGCTGGATCGGGAAAATCGGCCGCCGGATCGGCCCCGAGCAGCAGCACCGCCCGGACCACGCCCTCCTCCAAACCTTCGATGATCGCGGTGGCGTCACGGCCGGCCACTTCCGGCACGCCGCCCCAACGCTCGGCAAGGTTGGCCACTGCAGCGGGATCGTCGGCCGCCACCCTCCCCGGCAGCAGATTGGGTGCGAGCCCCATGTCGAGAGCTCCATAGGTGTTGGAACGCCGGGTCACCGGCAGCACCTTGGCCTCGGGCAGCCCGGCGGCGAATGCCGCCACCGCCTCGGCCAGCTGCGGTGACTCGGCAAGCCCGGTACGCCCGACGATGGCCACCACCGGGCCCCGCTCCAGAGTGGCTCTGGTCGCGGCAAGATCGCCCTCACCGGCGGCGAGCCGCTGCAGCGTCGCCGCCCCGTCCCCGGGCCGGTAACGCACGACGCTCGCGGCCACCGAGTCAAGACCGTTGGCGCGCGGGTGCACCACAACCAGGGCGGCACCCAGCTCCGTTGCGGCCCGGCGCACCCGCAGGTACAGAACGGGGAGCTCTTCGATGAGGTCGGGAGCCCACACAAGTACGGCGCCAGCATCATCCAAATCGCCGATGGTGGCCCTGCGGTCGGCGCCCGCCAGAAACCGCTCGTCGAGGGCATCGCCGAGCCGAGCGTCGACGTGGTTGGTGCCGATGGTGGCCCGCAGCAGCTTGCCGAACGCGTAGGCCTCTTCGTTGGTGCCGCGCCCGCCGCCGAGCCCGGCCACGGCATCGGCACCGCAACCATCGATGATCTGGCGTAGCTTGGCGGCGGCGGTGTCCAGCGCCTTGGTCCAGGAGGCCTCCTGGAGTATGCCTTTCTTCGAGCGCACCAGCGGAGTGCCGAGCCGATCCACGGAGTTCAGGTACTCGAAACCGAAGCGACCCTTGTCACACAGCCAGCCCTGGTTTGTGGGCTCATTGTCCACCCCCAGGAACCGCAGCACCCGATTGCGCGATGCCTGCACCAGAATGCGGCATCCCACCGAACAAAGGGGACAGGTGCTCTCCACGGCGTCGAGATCCCAGGGCCGTGCCCGGAACCGGTACGGCGTCGCCGTCAACGCCCCCACCGGACAGATCTGCACCGTGTTGCCGGAGAAGTACGAGGCGAAAGGCTCTCCGGGGAAGGTGAGCACCTGGGTGTGTCCGCTGCGCTCGACAAACTCGATGAGAGGCTCGCCGGCGATCTCCTCGGCGAACCGGGTGCAGCGGGCGCACAGAATGCAGCGCTCCCGGTCCAGAAAGACGAGGTCGGAGATGGGTATGGGCTTGGGGAAGTGCCGCTTCTCCTCCACATAACGGCTCTCACCGGGTCCGTAGGCCACGGTCTGATCCTGGAGCGGGCACTCCCCACCCTTGTCGCAGACGGGACAGTCGAGAGGATGGTTGATGAGCAGAAACTCGAGCACTCCCTCCTGTGCCTTCACCACCGTCTCCGAACTGGTGGAGACCACCATCCCGTCCTGCACCGGTGCCGTGCATGCCGTGGTGAGCGCTGCTCCTCGACTGCTCTCTACCTCAACCAGGCACATGCGACACATGCCCACCGGTTTCATCCGCGGATGCCAGCAGAAGTGAGGAACGTAGATGCCCTCGTCCCGAAGGGCCTTGATCAACAGCTCTCCGGCAGGCACCTGCACCTGGCGCCCATCCACGGTGATGGTGACGAGATCAGACACCGCCGCCTCCATTCACCATGGCCTCCACCTCAGCACGGAAATGCCTCATGATCGAGACGACCGGCGACACGGCAGACGGGCCGAGCGGGCAGATCGTGGTCATTGCCGGCGGCCAGGCCAATCCCGGGCTGATGTTGTCGCCGATATCGAGCAGCAGATCGAGGTCGGCAGGCCGGCCCGCTCCGCTGAAGATCCTCTCCAGGATGCGCTCCATCCACGCCGTGCCTTCCCGACACGGGGTGCACTGACCACAAGACTCATGGGCGAAGAAGCGCATGATGCTGAGCGCAGCCCCCACCACGTTGGTGGTCTCGTCCATGACCACAACCGAACCCGAACCCAGCATGGTGCCGAGCCGCTCGGCGTCGTCGATGGTCACCGGCTCGTCGAGATACTCGGGGACCAGCCAAGGAGCCGAAGCTCCACCCGGGATCCAGGCCTTGAGTGCGCGGTCCTCCCTGACACCGCCTCCGATCTCATAGATGAGATGCCGCCAGGTATTTCCCATGACCAGCTCATAGTTGCCGGGCCGCTTCACATGACCCGACAGCGAGAAGATCCGGGTGCCCCGCGACCCTTCGGGCCCAATGGCATCGTAGGCGGACCCGCCGTTGCGCAGGATCCAGGGGATAGTGCTGATGGTCTCCACGTTGTTGACGATGGTGGGCCGGGCGTAAAGGCCTGCCACCGCCGGATACGGCGGTCTCAGTCGAGGCTCACCGCGCCTGCCTTCGAGGCTGTTGAGCAGGGCGGTCTCTTCACCGCAGATGTAGGCGCCGGCACCGAGATGCACAGTCACCTCGAGGTCGAAGCCGGAGCCGAGTACATCGTCTCCCAGATAGCCGGCGCCTCGCGCCTCGTCGACGGCACGCTGCAAACGACGGGCCGAACGCGCGTACTCGCCCCGCACGTACACAAAGGCATGGTGCACCCCGAGCGCATAGGCGGTAATGGCGATGCCCTCGACAAGCTGGTGTGGATCTCTCTCCAGCAGTTGGCGATCTTTGAAGCTGCCCGGTTCGGACTCATCACCGTTGACTACCAGGTAGCGGGGCTCGGCTTCGGCGAGGAACCCCCACTTGACCCCGGCCGGGAAACCGGCGCCACCGCGGCCCCGCAGATTGGCCGCCTTCACCTCAGCGACGATGTCGGCCGGCTGCCTTTCGGAGAGAACCTGGCGGAGGGTCTGATATCCGCCGGTCGCCTCGTAGCGCTCCAGCGTGTGGCCGTCGCCTATCTGTAAGCGGCTGGTGAGGATTTGCCCGCTCATACCGGCTCCCCCGCCGCGCTCCCGTAGGGACCGAAGCCGGGCACGGGGGCCACCGACCCCTCCTTCTCGCCGGCCCCCCACTCGAAGGAACGCTGACCTCCAAAACGCTCCTGCAATACGTCGCTGCGAATCACCTCCGGCTGTTCCTCACGCAGCCAGCGGCACAGCTCCCGGGCCTTGTCGGGGGTGACCCCTTCAACAAGCTCGTAGTTGACTTGCAGGGCAACCGCACCTCCGCAGGCCCCGATACACTCGACTCGCTCCACACCGAACAGGCCGTCATCCCCCGTCTCACCGGCGACCACGCCGGTCTCCTCCTCTATTGCGGCCAATACCTCGGCGGCGCCGAGCAGATGACACGAGATGGAGGCGCACAGCGAGATCAGGTAGCGGCCGGGGGCACGGCGCTTGAACATGGTGTAGAAGGAGGCCACCGCCTGCACCTGCGCCGGGGTGAGGCCGGTCCACTCAGCAACCTCACGCATGCCCTCGTTGCTCACGTGCCCCTCTTCGAGCATGGCCAGATACAGCAGCGGCATGACTGCGGAGCGGCACTCGGGATACTGGGCCACGATGGCCCGGGCCCGATTCTGAGTCTCGGCGCTCCAGCGGCTCATCGATCCACGTCCCCAAGCACAGGATCCACCGAAGCCAGCGTGGCCACGGTGTCGGCGATGAGAGAGTCAGTGAGCAAAACCGGCAGGGCTTGCACGTTGGCGAACGACGGCCCGCGCACATGCAGGCGCCACGGTTTGGTGCCACCATCGGAAACCAGGTACATGCCGAGCTCACCCCGTGGCGATTCCACCGCTTCGTATACCTCGCCTGCGGGCACCTTGAAGCCCTCGGTGAAGATCTTGAAGTGGTGAATCAGCGCCTCCATCGATTCGTCGATTCGGGCCCGCGGCGGCGGTGTCACCTTGCGATCGTCACTGCGGTAGTCACCGGCCGGCATGCTCTCGGCCACCTGCCGCACTATCGCCAGCGATTGCCGCATCTCTTCGAGCCGCACCAGATACCGGTCGTAGGTGTCCCCGTGTTGCCCGGTGACGACCTCAAACTCGTACTGATCAATGCCCGAGTAGGGAGCCACCTTCCGCAAATCCCAATCGACTCCCGCAGCCCGGAGCACAGGCCCGGTGACCCCGTAGGCCAGACACTCCTCGGGGGTGATCACGCCGACGCCTTGGGTCCGCTCGATGAAGATTGGGTTTTCGGTGAGCATGCCCTCGTAGTCAGCAAGGCCACCCGGCATGGCGGCCAGAATCGCCTCCACGTCCTCCTCCCAGCCGTCGGGCAAATCGGCCGCCACCCCGCCGGGACGGATGTAGTTGTGGTTCATGCGAAGCCCGGTGACCTTCTCGAAGAAATCGAGGAATAGCTCCCGCTCCCGCCAGCCGTACAACATCATCGACAGGGCGCCGATGTCGAGGCCCTGTGTGGCCAGCCACACCAGGTGGCTGGCCACACGATTCATCTCCGTCATGAGCACCCGGATCGCTCGGGCCCGCGGAGGAATCTCGATACCGAGCAGCCGCTCGGTAGCCAGGGAGAAACAAAGCTCGTTGAAAAACGGCGACAGGTAATCCATGCGGGTGACGTTGGTGGGGCCCTGGAGGAAACTCAGCCTCTCTGCAGTCTTCTCCATACCGGTGTGCAGATAGCCGATGATCGGTTTAGCCCGGCGGATCGTTTCGCCCTCCAGCTCGACCTGGAGCCGCAGCACCCCGTGCGTGGCGGGATGCTGCGGTCCCATGTTGACGATCTGGGTCTCCTCGTCCGAAGCCGCCGGATCCTCGAGGTAGTCATCGCTGACCAGAGTCCCCCACTGCTCGGCCAGCATGCCCGCGTCCTCGTGCTCAAGCATCTCCTGCGAACCTTCATCGGTGTAACGGCCCAGGTCGGGTGGAACCTCGGTGCCGGACATCCAGAGGTCGTGGCGGCGCCGACGCTCTTCCCCGGCACCGCCCACCGGCGCGGCTTCCTGCGTTTCCCCGCTCGGAGCCTCGGTATTGCCGGTAACCATGTCGGGAGGATCGCTCACGCGTCCGCCTCCTTGAACTGCACGGGGACCGACCCCATCGGGGCGTCTTTGCGCAACGGATGGCCCTGCCAGTCATCGGGCAGCACGATGCGGGTGAGATCGGGATGGCCGTCGAACCGAATCCCGAAAAGGTCGTAGGCCTCCCTTTCGTAGAAATTGGCCCCGGCATACAGGCCGGTCAGCGACGGGGCCACCGGATCACCGCCGGGAATGCCCGTCAGGATGCGCAGGCGGCTCTCCTGTTTGGTGGACACGATGTTCACCACCAGCTCAAAGCGGTGAGGCCGGCGGGTCAGATAGTCCACGGCGCACAGGTCGATGAAAAAATCGAAGCCGTCCGCACGCGCCGCCGAGACAAAAGCCACCAGGTCGCCACGCTCCACCCGCACCACATCCTGGCCATACGAAGTGCGAAAGACCGCTTGCGGGAACCGGGCCGCCAGATCGGTGAACGCCACGTCAGCTCCCCCTCTGAATTCTCTCGTGAAGGGTGAGGATCCCGTGCTGCAGAGACTGCGGACCCGGTGGGCATCCCGGCACGTAGATGTCGACCGGCACCACCTGGTCGACACCCTGCACGAGGGCATAGTTGTTGAACATACCCCCGGTGGAAGCACAAGCTCCCATGGAGATCACCCACTTGGGCTCGGCCATCTGGTCGTAGATCTGCCGAAGCACCGGCGCCATTTTCTGCGAGACCCGGCCGGCGACAATCATCAAGTCTGCCTGCCGGGGCGAGGCCCTGAATACCTCCATGCCGAAACGAGCCAGGTCGTGGTGGGCGGCGCCGGTCGCCATCATCTCGATGGCGCAGCAGGCCAGACCGAAGGTGGCCGGCCACATCGATCTGGTACGGGCCCAATTCACCGCTTTGTTCAGCGTCGTGGTGAGCAGACTCGTCGAGCCCTCGGCCCGAGCCATCAGGCAGTCTCCTCTCTAGAGGGAGCGACGACACGCCGGTAGCGGCCCCGCCGGGGAATGTTCCAGTCGAGAGCTCCTCGCCTCCACACGTAGATCAGGGTCTCGGCAAGGAGAGCCGTGAAGATGCCAACGGCGGCCATGCCGTACCAACCGAGGTCGTAGAAGCGGGCCGCCCAGGCAAAGAGGAAGACGATCTCGATGTCGAAGATGACAAAAAGCATCGCCACCAGATAGAACTTCACCGGAAAACGCTGCACCGGCTCCTGCAGAGGGACGATGCCGCACTCATAGGGTTCCAGCTTCTCCCTGGTGGGATAGCGCGGTGCTATCAGGCGATTGAGCAGAAGTGAAATGCCGGCAAAGCCGACCACGAGCAGGAACATCAGGGCGATCGGCAGGTAGGCGGTCAGCGACATCCAACCCCTTTGTTCCTGGTGACGGGGAGGAGGATAGAGCACCGGGAGGCACCCATGTCTGGACGCGCGAGACTGAACTCGCGGCAATGGCACAACGCGCGCTGGTAGCGGGCCGCCGGGCCCGATGTGTCGCGGCAAGCCGTCTAGGGCTCGGGCCCGATCTGCACCAGGCGCTCGAGGGCACGGTAGGCGGCGAATCCCGCCCCCTGGTCGGCAGGATCGAGGAGATTGGCCATGACCTTCATCACCCACTCCATGAGCGGGCGTGAGCGCAGCCCGGTGCGGGTTAGCAGCGGCATCACCCCGGGCCTTCCGATGAGACGTACAAAGGCTCGGCCCACCCTGTGATAGAGGCCGTACCGATCTTCGATCTCCTGCCGGTATCCCTGAAGGCGCGTGAGATCATCGGCGCCCAGGGCCGTGGAGACGTGCCGGGCGGCGGCACGCCCGGTCTCGTACGCATAGGCGATGCCCTCACCGTTGAAGGGGTTGACCGCACCGGCGGCATCGCCTACCAGAACCCAATTGGCCCCGACCAACGGACCTACCGAGAACGACATGGGCAGCTTGCCTCCGGCAGGTCTGCCGATGGCACCAGCGGCGGAAAGGCCCCAAGACGGATCGGCCGTGGCGACCAGCACATCCAACAGAGTCGAAGTGTTCACTTCTTTCCAACGATGGAAGGTCGAGATCACTCCGACACCGGCGTTCACCGTGCCATCGCCCAGAGGGAAGATCCACCCATATCCGGGAAGCGCCGAGCCGCTCTGGCGAAGGTCGAGGTAGCTCTCCAGATAGTCGTCATCGGATCGAGGGCTGCTGAAATAGCCGCGGGCGCCGAGGCCGAACGGGCGGCGCTCGTCACGCCGGGCGCCCAGGGCCCGCCCGAACCGGCTCAGCGAGCCGTCGGCGACGACGACGGCCCGAGGAGACACCATCTCGGTCTCCCCGTTGTGCTCCAGAGCGACGGCCACGACACCGCCGTCCCCGAGCAGGGGCCGGGCCACGGTCCCCTGGTGCACCACAACACCCTGCTCCTCGACCAGACGCGCCACCTGGCCGTCTAGGTCACTTCTACGCATCACCCCGCCCCAGCTGGGATACACCGGGTGCTCGGGCCACTCCAGCTCGAGAGTGAGCCCGCCTGCCACGGCACGAAGACCCCTACAGCGATGAAACTCGGAACTGGAGAAATCGAATCCCATCTCGAGGAGTTCGTGTATGGCCCGAGGCGTGAGGCCGTCACCGCAGGTCTTGGCGCGGGGGAACTCTCGCTTCTCGATCAGCATGACGAGGTGCCCACGCCGGGCGAGCCAGTAGGCGGCGGCCGCGCCACCGGGACCGCCGCCGACAACAACCACCTCGGCAGTGGAGGGCATAGGAGGAGGCTAGGGCCGGCAGGACGGGAGGTGATATCCCCCGTCGGGGATTCGATGACGGCTCAGGGCCGGTCGTGGAGGTAGAAGGCGAGGACCTGCATCTCGGTGGAGAAATCCGCCTGGCGCACCTTCACCCCGGCCGGCACCTTGATCACTGTGGGCGCGAAGTTGAGGATCGAGCGCACGCCGGACCCGGCCAGCAGTTCGGCCACCTCCTGCGCGGCATGCGCCGGCGTGGCGATGACTCCGATAACTACCGACCTATCGGCTACCGCCGCCGGAAGATCCTCCACAGGTTCGATAACGAGTCCGTTGACCTGGTCTCCGATCTTCTCCAGATCGTTGTCGAACAGCCCGACGGCATGGAATCCCTCGCTGCTGAATCGATCGAATTTGGCCAGGGCCCGCCCCAGATTGCCGATGCCCACGATGACTATGGGCCATTCGTTATTGAGGCCGAGGGCCTGCCTTATGTAGAAACGGAGATGCTCCACCTCGTAGCCGACTCCGCGCACACCGTAGGAGCCGAGGTAGGAGAGATCCTTGCGGACCATGGCCGCATTGAGACCTATCCGGGCCGCCAACTCATCCGAAGACAGCTGAACCTGCCCGGCGGGCAGGTCGTCGAGACACTTCAGATAGAGGGGCAGACGCTGGACGGTTACGCCTGGAAGCCGGTCCTTCACAAGCGCGCAATATAGCGGGTCCAATAACACCAAACCCCGTAGCCTTGGTTTTCGCGTTTTCGATCGTCGCCCCTAACTGCAGAGCCGCTCCCCCAGCAGCCGCCGGCCCAAACCTCTCAGCCGGCCGGCAGCAAGCACCCTCCCGTCCGCGGCGAGAACGACCGGGCACCGATCGGCCGCAGTGTTCTCCCATCCAGCTCTCTCGCCGTCCAATACTCCGACGACGAACCCGAGCACCGCCGCCCAGCGTTTCACCCTCCTCAACCCGGAGGCACAGGTCGGGCATCCGGCCTCGACGATGACGCTAAGCCGGCGCACCCTGGTCACCACCCCGGCCGCGAGCCGGCTTTCATCCCGCTGGCTTCCCGAAACCGATGGGGACGCCCGCTGACAAGCCAAAGGCCTCGTCGGCCCTACCCCCCGGAACGGCCACGGCCACCATGCCGTAGGAGTCCACATTCACCACACCCAACTCGCCGGATTCGCCGTAGCCGAGACGCCACACCATGACGCGAGTCACCGACCCGATCCCAACGGCCACGGCGTCGCCTACATCGAGCCCCAAAGCGCGCAGGTCATCCGGGGCCACGTTCGTCTCGGCATTGCCGTAGCCATCGATCCACCACACCTCACCCCTCACCACATTGTCACCCACCTCGGCGAGGGGCAGTAGAAGCGGCGTGATCGATTCTGCAGGGATATCGGGCCCGAGATCGTCGAGTGTGGCCTGAAAGGAGGCCAGCACGGCAGCAGCGGGAGCAAACACGTCCCGGCCGTCAAAAGTGACTCCATCGCCGGGCAGCCGGAACCGTGGATTCTCGAGCGAGACAATACGCTGGGCACCCCCGACCATTGCCACCGCCGGTGCCAGCAGGCCGTTGTCCGGGCCCACAAAAGACCCCCACGGCGTCGAGGCGGCGATGCCGCGCCGCTCGGTGCCAACACCCGGGTCGACCACCGCCAGCACCACACCGGGAGGCAGGTACTGCACCGCCCGAAGCAACGCCAGCGCCCCGGCGCGCACGTCGCCACGGCGTACCTGGTGGGTGACATCGATCACACGGACTTCGGGAGCAACCCGCGCCACGACCCCATGTACCACCCCCACAAACTCGTCCACCAGCCCGAAATCCGACAGGAAGGCGATGGGAAGCGAAGGTTCGTTCATGGCGGCTGCAGCATACCCAGCAGCGGCCGGCCGCCTCTAGCGGCCGCAGGCATACAATCGGCAGCCACGACGAGGAGACGCGGTGGCCGCCGACATTCACGAAGGACTCATCGATGATGTATGCCGCCGCGGAGTTGTCATGCTCGTCGGGGCCAGAGATACGGGAAAGACCTCGTTCGCCCGCAAGCTGCTCGCGGCCGCGGTGGCGGCGGGCAGAACCGCCGCCTACATAGATGCCGACGTCGACCAGACGGTGACCGGACCGCCCACGTGTATTGGTCTTCACCTGGTGAGCACCGCCGCCGATGCCGAGGATTTGAGCCGGGCCGACGCCATTCAGTTTGTCGGATCTAACTCCCCGGAGGGTATGGTATTGCAGCAGGTGGTCGGCACCTCGATGCTCGTCGACACCGCCCGCAGGGATGTCGATCTCCTCGTCATCGACACCACCAGCGACATCTCCGGCGTTGCCGGCCAGGCGCTCAAATACCACAAGGCGCTGCTGTGCCGGCCCGACGTCATCGTCGGTCTCCAGCGTGGCGCCGAGCTCGAGCCTCTTGTTGGGATGCTGCGTCGATTTTTCAGCGCCGACGTCGAGGTGGCGCCCGTCGATCCAGCGCTGCGGCCCCCCACGCCCGAGGACCGCAGGGCCAAGAGGGCAGAGGCGTTTGCCGAAGCGTTTGCCGAGCCGCTGCAGAGGTGGAGGGTGCGATCCACTGTGTTCGCTCCCACTCTCCCCGCCGGACTCGATTTGAGCAGCTTGCACGGGGTGCTGGTCGGCGTCATGGACGGCACCGGCCGGTGTCTGGGCCTGGGAGCGCTGGAACATGACAACGGCCTGCTCCGGGTGATCACCAACGCCGGCGAGGGCATGCGCGGCCTGCGCCTCGGTTCGCTCACCATCGACCTCGAGACGTTCAACGTGCATCGGGTGAAGCTGCGCGACCTGATGTTCGGCATCGGCTGAGCCGAGTCCTCACCGACGCGCTAAGGCCCGAAGAACCTCTCCGATCCCCCACCCCGCACTTCCCCAAACGAGGATTCGGATCGATTCGGCACTTCGGGCCTTGCATCACCGAACCTAGGAGTGGGGCGGTGGGTAGTCAACCGGCTCCAATTGGCTTGTTTCTGGCGATTTCTGAGTTCGGCCTGCACACTGCTGTGGCCAGGTGGCACCAACCGATCCAATGAGCGCCACGTGTTCCACATTTCCACAGCAATCCACAGGGGGTTGTGCACAAGCGATGTCGACAAGTGCGGTAGGAAGTTCTTTTTCGCGATTGACCGCCGCACCCCCGGCTACGGCGCGCCGACGACGGCATAGCCGGCGGCGACTATAAAGGAGGTCGTGAGCTTGCGATGGAAGGCGGCAACGATCGTGGTGGTCGTGTTCGCCGTCATCGGCTGCTCCAACGCCGCCGAACCGTCAGGTGGCGGGTTTGAAGTTGTCCTGCTTGTCACCCAACACGGCGATACCATCGCCGCCTGGACTCTGGACCGGCTCGCCGCCGAGCTGCCGCTCGCCGAGGTCGAGATCGACGGCCAGGTCCAGAGAGGGCATCTGCTCCTAGACCTGCTCGAAGCATCCGGCGCAGGCGACTGGCAGCGGGCCGAAGTGATCGGCAAGGGTGAAGGCCGGGCCTTCGATGTGGTCCTCGAGGTCAACGCAGCCGAGGTCGACACAACATGGATCCTCGACATCACCAATCTGGGCACCCTGAAGCTGGCCGCGGACGCGCTGCCCAAAGAACAATGGGTCCGAGACGTCAGCGAGATCGCTGTTGAGTAGTCCGATCTTCCTCGGCATTGACGACACCGACACCCCGGCAAGTAAGGGCACCGGCTACACCACCCGGCTGCTTGCCGACACGATCGAAGCCGCGGGCCGGGGCTGCTCGCTGGGAGTCACCCGCCACCAGCTGTTCACCGGACCCAGCACCGAGGCCACACGGCACAACTCGGCCGCAGCGATCGCTCTCGACTCTGGCGTTGCCGCCGGCCTCGAGGAGCTGGCCACCGCGTTCTTGCGCGAGTGCTCCGCCCCGGGTGCCGACCCCGGGCTTGCTCTCCTCGCCGGGCCGCCGCCGCGGCCCGTACTCGAGTTTGCCCGCCGCGCCCAAACCGGCCCCGTAGAGCGCTCCGAAGCGGAGCGCCTTGCCGCCGCCGCGGGGATTCATCTTGTCGCCATTGCCGGAGCGGGAACGGGAGTCGTCGGAGCGCTGTGCGCTGCAGTGCTGCGTGCCGACGGCAACGACGGCCGCTTCATCGGCCTGCGCGGCATCAGGGATCTGACCGGGAAGGTCGAGGCACGCCACGTGCTGGAGTCGACTCCCATCGCCGCCGTGCTCAACGAGGCCGACGGAGGCCCAGTCGCAGCCACCGCTATCCTCGAGACCGGTGATTGGGTACGGCCTCGCCTGATCAAAGGCCACCCGGTGCTCTTCGTGAAGAGAGACGAACAAGAAAGGCTTTGGGTGAATGCAGACGTCCCTCTACCCAAAGACTGATATCTCCAGACAGCGAAGGCTGCTCCTCGACGTTGGGCTCGCCCTGATCATCGGATTCGCCGCCGCCGTCGCCAAGCGCTACCTGGGATTCCACATCGGCCTTCCCGGCCATTCCGGCGTGGGATGGATCGCCACCTTGCTCATCGGATCGGTGGTCAATCCCCGCCGCGGCATGACCCTCCTTGCCGGAGTTTCCATGGGCGTATGGGGAGTCCCCCTCGGCATCAGCCACTCCATGGGCTACAACGTTGCCCTGTTCACCTTGGCGGCGGCCACACTCGAGGGGACTCGACAGACACTGCCGGTTCACCGACTCTACGGCGCCACAGCCAGCGGCGTGGTCGTGCACACCGTCAAGTACGGCTACGTGCTCCTGGCAGCCTGGCTCTCGGGAATGCTCAGGGACATCGAGATCTATGGCTTCCTGGCCGGGCTCCGCAACCACATCGTGTTCGGCCTTGCCGGAGGCATCGTCGCCTGGGCTTCACTGCGCGCCGGGCGCAGCCTGGCACGACGACTCCACGCCCGGCGCCGCGGCGCCTAGCACAAGCGCTAGTCCTCGGTGATGCCCTCGTAGAGCTCGAGGAATCGTTTCGCCGCAGCCGACCAAGAGAAGGTCTCAGCGTGGGCCAGCGCTCCTTGCGAGAGCTGAGCCGCCAGCTGGGAGTCCTGGAGGATGCGCCGCACGGCCTCGGCATAACCGGCCGGATTCCATCCCTGGATCAGGAATCCTGATTCACCGTCCACCACGGTGTGAGCCAGACCACCCACCTCTGCCGCCACCACGGGCAGCGCGCACGCCTGCGCCTCCACGGCCACAAGGCCGAATGATTCGCTCCGCGACGGCACGAGCAGGACATCGGCGCTGCGGTAGGCCGAGGCCAGCTCGGGATGAGGTATCGGATCGTGAACCTCGACACGCTCCGCCACACCGAACTCTGATGCCATCGCGGCCAGCCGGGCGACCTCGGCATCTCCCTGCTCACCGCTGGGACCTCCCACAATCAGCAGACGGGCATCGGCCACCGCCGCCGCTACGTCGGCAAATGCCGCCATCACCACATCGATGCCCTTGAGCGGCTGAATCCGGCCCACGTACAGGACCAACGGCCCCCCTGCCAGACCCAGCCGGGCCCGAGCCTCGATCTGTGAACCGGGAGTGAAGATGGTGTGATCCACCCCGGGCGGCGACACACAGAGGCGCTCCGGATTAGCCGAGTAGTGCTCGATCAGCTCCTCCGCCTCGGCCGGGGTCGATGCGATCACACACCCGGCGCGGGCGATCACCTCGGTCTCGGCAGCGATACGCAGCAGGCTCGTTGGAGCTTCGTCCTCACGTCTGGCGGCATCCTTGACCCGGCCCAGAGTGTGGAAGGAGATGGCCAGAGGGATCCCCAGCACCTCGCCTATGAGCACACCGGCCCAGCCCGATAGCCAGTAGTGGCTGTGCACCAGGTCGTACTTGACGCCACTGCGGGCCTGCGTGGCGACAACACCCTCGGCAAACTCTCCGACCACATCGACAAGTCTGGCCACGGGGAGTAACTCCGCTGGCCCCACATCGATGTGAACCACGCGATACCCGGCATCGGTCTCCACAACGTCCGCAACATCGAGATCGCTGCGCCTGGTGAATACATCGACGGCAACGCCGCGTCGCTGCATCTCGGTGGCCAGCTCCCTCACATAGACGTTCATGCCCCCGGCATTACCGGATCCGGGAATCGCCAGCGGTGAGGTGTGGATGCTCAGGAAGGCAACTCGGCGGATCACGTCGACGCCTCCACCAGGTACAAACGCCGGCGCTGCGCCCCGATCCGAAACTTGTACGCCTCATCTCCCTTCAGCAGGTCGAACCGAGAAAGGCGTTCGCCGATCGCTCGTCGTATCAGTCGGTCGAGCAGCACCGCTCCGGGAGATGCTTCTCCGGCGCCCGGGTCAAAGGCCGAGTTGTACAGGTAGTAGGCCCGCTCGTCCTGAAAGCCGAAACCTGCCGCCACCGCGGCTCCCTCGCCGTCGACGAGAAAGTCGAGCCTGGCCCCCGGCACCAGGAGAAGATCAGCAAAAAACGCCTCCATCTCCCCGGTCATGAACCGGCCCTTTTCACCCGGGGCCGTGCGGTGCATGGCGACAAAGACGGCCAAGCCCGACAAAGAGGTGTCGTCGATCAAATGAGGCGCTCCCCGGACGCTTTCGAAGCGGCGCCCCTTGCGGCGTATCTCGTGCCGCTCTTTCTTGTCAAGTGAGGCGAGGTACTCGTCGTACGACGCCGACAGATCGAGAACGGCCGCCACCTCGTGTGGAGTCACCGAAGCGGCGACTCCCGCCTGCTCGAGACCCTGGCTAACCACCTGGGCCGCCTCGCCGGGGAGAGAATCGAAAGACAGCGGTGTTCCCTTCGGAAGAAAGGCAACAAGATCGACCAGCAGCCCAGCAACGCCGGCGCCGAGTGGGCTGTGGTAATCGATTAGGTCGGCCTCTCCCATTAGCCTCACACCACCAAGTCCCCGGTGCGCGGCGAGCAGCGCGCCGTCCGTCTCGGCCAAGATCGGCTCGCCCTCACCACGATGCCGCCACCAAGTCTCGAGAAACGCCCGCCCCACAAACGGGCCCACCAGCGGGGCAATCGGTTCCAGTTTGAAGCCGTCGGTGCCCCAATCGCGGTGAACACGCATCAGGCGCCTTCCCCGAGGAGCATCATGTGGCCCACAGGCTTTCCACCACCAAGAACCAAAGGGCGGCCCACCTCGGCGAGCATGGCGTACGGATGATCCGGGAGTAAACCCAGGCGGCGCATCGTCTCGACGACGGCCATGGCGGCCGGGGCAAACACGCCGGTCCACGATTTTGCGGCTATACCCAACCCTCCGAACCACCCCATCCCAAGGCAGCCCTCGGCACCTCCCTTCACCACGCTGTGGCTCCACAGAGCCAGCTTCGTCTCGGCCCTATCGCCATCGGCGGTGAGGGCGGCAAATCGCGACATGGCGCTTGCCACCGGGGCCAGATCATCGTCGATGACGAGGCGGGCAAAGGCGAGAGCCATGCTTCTCACGGTCACGGCAAACGTCGGAACACCGCATCCGTCGACACCGATCGAGGTCACACCTCCATCGGTCACATCGTCCATGTGCTCGGCCACCGCCAGCTGCAGAGGATGTTCCGGGCCGGTGTAGAGAAGCGGCCAATCCTGGGAGGCACAGGCCCGCAGCATCCCGGCATGTTTGCCCGAGCAATTGTGGAACACCGGCAGCGGCGCGGCGGCGCCGGCGGCGGCCACCCTCGCCAGCGACTCCGATGATGCCGGCCATGCCGGGGGACACAGGAGATCTTGTTCGTCCAGCCCTACCTCGACGAGCATGCTCCGAACGAAGGCAAGGTGAACCGGCTGTGCTGTGTGGCTGCCGGCCGCCACCGCCATCTGCTCGGGAATGAGCGCGGCGCCGCTGCGCTGGCTCACCGCCGCCTGGAAAGGTTTTGCTGCCGAACGCATGAAGAAGGCCCGGTCCATGTATCTCTCGCCTGAGAGGGCAATGAGGCGGCCGGAGGAATCGACAACGGCAACACTGACCGGATGCCGGGACTCGACGATCCCGGACCGGACCAATCCGGCGATCATCAGTCTTCGGTCTCGCCGTCGTCCCCGGTGAGGCCGCCGCGGTAGCGACTGGTGAGCTCCTCGAGCACCCGGTCGTACGCTTCGTACACGGCCCGGCGCTGCCGCGAGACCTCCACCTCCACCTCGGCGAGACGCTGCTGCATCTCGAGAAGCTCCGCATCGGCCATCTCGGGCAATCGGGCCAGGAAGTCATCTGCGAGCACATGGTCGACGGCCCGCTGACCCCGCTCCGGGATGTCGGGCATGTCGAAGTCGAGCTGCCGCAAGCCCAAGCCGGGCCCACTGCTGGCCCCCGCGGCAAGGATCTCAGGCAGAGCCTCGAGCAGGCTGCGCTCCTCCTCGCCGGAACGGCGGCGCATCTCAAAGGCGAGCAAATCCATCCGCCCGTGCAGCAGCCGACGGTAGAAGGACAGCTCGGTGTCGAGATCGCCGCACAAGGTACGGCGACGCCTCAACTCATCGGTGTCCACAAGATGCAGATTCCCGACGAAATCCGGTGACTGGATGGTGTCGATACGACGGCGATACTTTTTGGTCAAGATCTATCCCCTGAATCGGCGTCAGCCTATCCCATCCGAGCCCGGTTTTGATCAGGAACGTGGACAGGCACGCGCCACGGTGGGATACGGGTTCACCGCGCCGACGCCGTCCGGATGGATCTCGAAGTGGAGGTGGTAGGCGCCGGGAGCCGCGTTCCCGGTATCACCCATGTAGCCGATAACCGTTCCCTTCGGCACCCACTGCCCGTCGACAAAACCCGCCGGGTAGGAAACGAGATGGGCGTACACGTAGTAGACCCCGTAATCGGCGTAGAGCCTGACAGTGTTCCCGCCCAGCACCGTGAGCCTGCTTATGGCGATGCCGTCGGCAACGGCCACCAGTGGTGTTCCCTGGGGAGCCATCAGGTCGGTGCCGATATGCCCCCGACCGTAAGAACGAGGCGCTCCCCAAGTATCGGTGAACGCCGACACGCCGACGACGGGACAGATGAATCCTGGAGTCACGTTCGCAGGCACGCCTGCCGCCGGACCGAGCAGCGCCATACGAATAGCCTCCTGTCGAAGCCGCTCCTCCTCGGCAAGACGTTCGGTCTCCACCAAGGTCGCCTCGGCCTGGACCAGGGTCCCTTGCGCCGTGGAGTAGCTCGATTCGGCTTGGCCCAGCAGCTCGTACATACGACTCGCCACAGCCTCCGCCTCGATACGCAGAGCGCTGGCCTGTTCGGTGTCCACATCCAGCTGCTCCTCGAGTATTTCCATCTGGGCAGTGATGGCCTTGAGGTCCTCGAGTGCAGCCAGGTCCTCGGCGGCGGCCTCGGCAAACACCGCCCGAGTCAACATCGCCAGCTGCATGCTGTCCGTGTCGATGACGAGCAGCTCGTCGCCGCGAGTCGTACCCGCCATGTAGGCCTCGATGGCCCAGTGGCGCGCCTGCTCGCGCATCCTCGCCACCTCTCCTGCATACTGATCCAGGCGCCTGCGCATCTGGGTCATCTCGGATACGAGGGTCTGGTATTCGCCGTTGATCTGCTCATAGGCAAGCGTGGCGGCATCGAGGCTCTCCAGAGCGGCGGCGCGTGCCGCCGCCGCCTCTTGCGCCTGCTGCCGCGCCTGCTCCGCCTCGAGGCGAGCCTGCTCGACATCGTCTTCGTCAATCGAGCGCGCCGGTGCCGCCACCGCGGAAAGGGCGATGACGAGGGCAAGCACGATGGGGGCGCGTGCGCGCCTCCAGACCGGAATCACGCGATTCATCGTATGATCAAATCCGATTTATCCACAGCCTTTCGCGCTGATATCGGCACGCGCTCCAGCGGGGTGAAGCGACTAGACCGGCGAGGCGGGCCCGAGCCAGGGTGCCAGCGCGGGATCGGCCCTAAGGGTCTCCTCCCGGCGATCGGTCAATATGGAGCTATCAGGCCATCAGGCGGAGCATCACCCAGAAGGTGCCGGCTGCCATCATGACTCCGTCCAGATAGTGGAGACTTCCCGGCAGAGCCCCAACCAGGTAGAAGCCACCGGAGCGGGCCAAGGAGCCGAGGTTCCGGCCGGCAATGAGAGCAATCGCCGCCCCGGCCGATGCCACCACCATCGGCCACAGCTCCTCCGACCACAGCGCGCCGGCCACCCCGCCGGCGCCGAGAGCGGTAACGATGCCGACGGTGAACGGATCCAGCGTGCTGATGTCCGCCGCGCCGGCGATCCACGA
>Ga0307421_1000620_pt1 | contig 22754 bp, 21 predicted proteins | sample SalMarWE160270MG_FD_202163 | JGI IMG/M metagenome (GOLD analysis project Ga0307421, IMG submission 202163) | Salt marsh sediment microbial communities from the Plum Island Ecosystem LTER, Massachusetts, United States - WE1602-70 | ecosystem: Environmental > Aquatic > Marine > Intertidal zone >...
CGTTAAAGACCTTCCGGTAACTGAACAACCACTTGCCGTTCACCTTAACAAATTCATCTTCGTAGTGACCATACGTCATGAAAACGGCCGTTCGTACGGGATTGGCGTTCCCGGCATGGAACCAATAGGATCTTCCTACGGCCCTGTCACCGTCGATCTTTACGACGATGTTCGTAACGAAGTGACGAGGGCCTTGGGGATGCAGCCCCGGTGGAACCTCCTTGGCTCGCTGGGCCTCAAGTTTTTTGTTTCTCTCAATGGTGGACTTCCGGATCGCGTCGCGACCACGTAACACACCGGCGCCGACATCAAGTATACCGTCTTCTGAAAACAGCGATACGAAGGCTTCGACATCATCAAAATCCATAGCAAACAGATAACGGGCCTGAAGATCCTCTATCTGGGATCGGTCTTCAGCGTAGCTGCTTTCTAAGGTTAGTTTTCGCATTTCCATTGCCTCCTTTTCTTCGAAATTTTTGCCCGCTGCCTTGCGAGCGTGATTCACGATAATCACATGCAAAGCGTGCCAAGTATAAATTCTTATCAAAAAAGATGGGCCAGGCTGCTCCACTCCGAGAGACGAATCAATCTGTCATTCGCGGGTCGAGCCGCATGACAAGTGATCCATCGGGAGCTGCCTCACTCTATTTTCGGTGCCATCGTTGACGACGATCAACGCAGAGATTGCCCGCAATCCCTATGCGCCCAAAGGGCTGCTATGGTCGTTACCAGGCTGGGTTGCCGCCTTTATGGAATAGCTCGTCACGATTTTCGTAAACGATCTTCCGGTAACTGAACAACCACTTGCCGTTCACCTTAACAAATTCATCTTCGTAGTGACCATACGAACCGTAAACGGCCGATCGCTCGGGATTGTTGTTCCCGACAGCGCACCAATAGGATCTTCCTACGGCCTTGTCACCTTCGATCTTTATGACCATGTTCGAAACGGAGTGATGATAGCGTGGGGGATGCACCTTATATAATGGATCCTTGGCAAAACGGGCCTTATCTTGTTCGTATTTCTCCATGGTGGACTTCCGGATCGCGTCGCGACCACGTAACGTACCATTGTCGCCTTTGACCACAAATACAGCGTCTTTTGTAAACATCGATACGAAGAGATCGATATCATCAAAATCCATCGCAAACAGATAACGGGCCTGAAGATCCTCTATCTGGGATCGGTCTTCAGCGTAGCTGCTTTCTAAGGTTAGTTTTCGCATTTCCATTGCCTCCTTTTCTTCGAAATTTTGGCCCGCTGCCTTTCCGACGAAGATTTCTTTCGGTACTTCGGAAAACGCGGTCAAAACTCAAATCTGGACCGCTATATCAATATACGTGCTGGTCGCTGTATTAAAAAAGCGCATCCCTATCAAGCACAGCCCCTACACAATTTTACGGCTTCTGAGCTTGATTATTTTAAAAGGGGACTGCCGAAGGGATCATTGATCCATTCTGTGAGATCCCTGCATGTAAAAAGGTTTAACCGCAGCATAGTGGCCAAGTTTGATAAAGACCAATTCGCCTTTGAAAGGTGATGAAGGTATTTCAAGAGCAACAGGGCAACCAAGGCTGTCCAAATTTGAATGCGAAGAGCATTCTCGGAAGTTCCGATAAAAGTTTTTACCTTGGGGTGCTGTTTGAGGGTCTTGAAGAACACCTCAATCTCCCATCTGTCTTTATAAAGTGATCTATCTGACTTCCTTCGGACTTTTCTACCGTTTTTTGACAATTTATTTTCTATAGATGCTTTCAATGATTGCTGTCTTCCTATTTAAAGAGATGTAATCTTTAATAATCAGTTTTTATTAAGCCATCAGGCTTGGTAGAAACAGTGAGATCTGTGGAAATGCGATCAGAAGAGTTATGTGCAATATATCAGCCACAATAAAGGGGAAGACACCCTTGATTATAGTCTGCATTTCCACATCCTTGGCGATCCCTTTTATTACAAAGAGATTCAGGCCCATAGGGGGAGTGATACATCCTATTTCAGATACTCTGGTTACCAATATCCCGAACCAGATCGGATCAAATTCCATTTTAATAATCATCGGGAAAAAGACGGGCATTGTAAGCAGAACCATTGATATGGGATCCATAAAACAACCAAGTATCACATAAAAAAGCATGATAATGGATAGAGTAACATAGCGGTTCATAGGCAATGAGCCGACAAATTCTCCCAGCTCATAAGGGAGCCTGCTTACAGCCAGAAATGAATTGAGCATCGAAGCGCCAGCCACTATTAGCAGCACCATTCCCGTAACTTTCGCCGAATTAGTAAGGCTTATCCGGAAATCATTCCATTTCAGTTTCCTTGCGATAATGGCATAGGCGAAAGCGCCGAAAGCGCCGACACCGCCAGCCTCGGTGGGGCTGAAGACACCCAGATATATGCCGCCTATCACCAGCAGGAACAGGCCGAACACAGGTCCTGTTTTTTTGAGAGAACCTACCTTTTTTTCCCAGGTTGTCCCGGGTCCAGGTGGGCCCATAAAAGGTTTCCAGGTACAGATCACGTAAATTGTAATAATGTAAAAGGCCGCCTCAGTTATCCCTGGAATAAAACCGGCAAGAAAGAGTTTGCCGATGGACTGCTCTGTAATGACACCGTAAAAAATAAGCCCCATACTGGGGGGGATCATGGCGCCCATGGTGCCGCCAGCAGCCAGAACCCCGGTCGTAAGGCCGGGGTCGTATTTATACTTTTTCATTTCCGGCAGAGCCACCATCCCCATGGTTACGGCCGTGGCTACGCTTGACCCGCTGACGGCGGCAAAGGCGGCACATCCGCCAACAGTAGCCATTGCCAGGCCGCCCCGCACATGCCCTATCCAGGTATGCGCCGATTCGTAGAGATCCGTGCTTATTCTTGAATAGTAGCAGATTTGACCCATCAGGATAAAAAGAGGCGCAACTGAAAGGATATAGCTGAACCATGTATGAAAGGGGTAGGTGCCCAGCATACCTAAAGCCGGATTAAGACCGCGAATCCATGCAAAGCCGATAAAGCCTGTGAAGGCCATGGTGATTGCAATGGGCATTCGCATGAGAAGCAAAATAAACAGGATGGCCAGACATATTATCCCAATGGGCACAGGCGTCATTTCTCGAACACCCCTAGTATAGAATCAGTTAAGTCCATCAAAATTACTATGGTGAACAGCCCAAAACCGACTCCGATTAAACCCACAAAAGGATATAACGGTATAAAAAGTATCAACGATGTGAATCGTCCTTCGGCAAGACCACCCATGTGTACGAAGGAACGCCACACTATCAGTAAAAAGAAACCAAGGGTGATAAGACCCGTAAAACAATCAAAAATCGCCAGCCAGCGTTTTGGCAAAATGTTCGCCACCACGTCAACATTGACATGCTCTTTTTCAATCGCGCAGTAAGAAAGACCAAGGGAGACAAGGACAACCAGAAGAAGTTCTGTTACCTCCTGTGCGAATATTATCGGGCTGTTAAAAATATAGCGCAGAATGACATCAGTTGCAGTAAGCAGCATCATGAGAGTCACCGCAACTTGAGACACACTATTTAAAGCTACAATAGCTTTCCTGATCGTTTCCCTGTTGATCCTGAATCCTATGGTCTTTCTCGTCCTGCCCATTGATAAGACCTTACTTTGCTGTTGTTTTTATCAATTCCTGTGTGGTGGAAAGAATCTTCTTTACCAGTCCTTCCGGATCGGGATGTCCTTGAGCCTTCGCCTCTTTTAGTGCCAGTTTAATCCAGTAACCCCAGAGCTTCTCACTATAAAGATCCTCCCACTTTTTCATTTCAGCAGGAGACGCATTCGTCTGAATTATTTGATAGCCTTCGGATTTGATCTTTTCCCTGACCGGGCCCTCGGATTCATCATATGTTGCCCTGGCCCAGAAACGGCTTCCTTCCATGCCACAGACGCTCATAAGCTTTTCCTGTAAATCAGGAGTCAGACTATTCCAGGACGGCCAGTTCATACAAAGTCCTCTCGCACCGGCGTTAAAGGGTCCGACAAAATAGTATTTTGCCACCTCGTAAAGCCTGAAAATCATCAGCATGTCCCAGTTGGTCACGGTGGCGTCAATCACTCCCTTTTCCAGGGCACTGTAGATTTCAGCACCCGAAGTGACGGTCGGAACACCTCCAGCTAATTCCACCATATATTGGAGGGCTTCTCCTCCGCTCACCCTTACCTTGAGCCCCTTAAAGTCCTCCATCGATTTGATCTGCTTTTTATTGGATATAAAGAAAAAGGGTGTGGATGTGTAAAAGAGCAATACCTTGTTGTCTTTATATTCGTTTCGAATTTCCGGAAATTGTTCATACAATTTCCAGCTAACAATGGATTCATGTTCCGCACTCTGATACTCGAGAAAAGGAAGGGTTATTACAGTGTGTAAATCCACAAGACCGGGAAAGTAGTGAAAACCGACATCCGTAACATCACAAATGCCATTCTTCAGGGAATCCCAACTATCCCTTGACTTGGTAAGAGATCCTCCCCAGTATGGCTCAAAAGTAATCTGACCATTGGTCACTTTTTCCACCTGCTCAAACCATGGCATCATTGTATGAACCGATTGCCAACCAGTAGACGACAGAGAAGTTGAAAAGATGAACTTGTGCTTTTTGGCCTCAGCCGCGGAAGAGGAGACAGCAAAGACCAGTGTAAAGATACTTAAAAGAATCACAACTAAAAATACGGGAATAGCTTTTTTCATTTTGATCTCCTTTCTTGAATAAATGTTGGGGTTTATTGCAAAAAATTCTATTACTTAACTCTCTTTCTTAATCCCCCTTTCTTATGCTTAGCGTTAATAAGTTAACGTACGGGTACGTACATTTTTATCTGAATACTTTTTCCTTATTTGCTTGTCAAGGTTTTTTAAATTTTTTTATGGAAAAAATAAACCCAAGAAGCCGCCCAGCCCTGACGCATGTGTCGCCATATTTAAGCCTATCCAGTAATTCTGAGTAGGCAAAAAACTATTTTATCGCAAAAAAAGACTAGACACCGAAATTGTCCTTCAATAGGATAGTAGGGGTTTTTCTAGATTGAATGTTGTATATGCAAGAGCTGGAGAAAAGAGAGGTACCATGCTACAGGACACCGAACACCTGGGATCACTCACCCAATGCGGTCATGAGGTCACCAGAGAAGAGATCGATGAGATTCAAGACACGATAAGGCTCTTGCCAACGTTGAGTCTCTCGGAGCTGGCCCAAACCATATGTGAGCACCTGGGCTGGTTCACCGCCTCTGGAGGCTACAAGACGGATGCCTGTCTAAAGATGCTCATCAGGCTTTAAGGCAAGGGGTTTCTGAAGCTCCAATCAAAGCGCGCGATATCTCCCCACAGGTATGCTCCTTTTGCCCTCACGCCCAGCACAGGGCCCGGGCAGAGATAAGTGGCAGTCTCAGCGAGGTTGGCCCGGTCAGCCTTAAGCTGATCAATGACAGGGAGACCATGTCCCTGTGGAATGAGTACGTATCCCGTTACCATTATCTGGGCTACAAGAGACCCTTTGGGTGTTTTTTGAGCTACTTCATCGAATCCCCCCACGGCCTGCTTGGCTGCCTGTTGTTTTAGGGAGCGGCCAAGGCGCTGAGGGTTCGAGATAGGTGGATAGACTGGAGCAGGAACCAGAGGCTCAGGAATCTCCCCTGGGCGATCAATAACAGCCGGTTTCTGGTGTTGTCATGGGTGAAGGAGAAAAACCTCGGGAGCCGTGTCCTAGGCTAGGCCCTCAGGCGTATCAGTGATGATTGGCAGGAGCGCTGGGAGTATAGCCCTGTACTTGTAAAGGCCTTTGTTGACCCCGAACGATATTAGGGAAGCTCCTATAAGGCGGCCAACTGGCGCTTGGGGATGACTACCGGTGAGGGTCTCCCCCGTAAGGGAAAGCACTACACCACGAGACCCAAAAAGATCTTTGTGAGACCTCTGGTCAAGGATTCTCGTGCCCTCCTTTGTTCAGAGCACCTTAAGGTGAGGGTCGAGCAATGAGCATGGTGAGCCCTCCGGGGCATAGGCCCATACGGGCCGGAGGCCGCAGGCCAAACCGGGAAGAGATACAGAGGATACGAAGGGAAAATAACAAGGCCGAGAAAGAACTGCGTGCAAGGCAGAATGCCGAAGGTCTAAACCTGCCGTCGAAGGTGGCGATACCCAATCGCACCTGTCGATACAAAACCGTGGAAGAAGAGAAGAGAGCTCGGCAGGATGCGACCACGGAGCAGATCAGGGTCTTTCGAGCAAAGCTGCCCGTTCTTCATCCTGGACAACCGTGTGAGGAAACCTGGCAGGAGGTGGCGAAGGGTTCTGCTGAGGTTGTCACCTAGAGTTCCTGCCATGCCTGGATTTCTAGCAAACCTCTTGCCAGGGGCAATCTCCGTGAGCGTTGCAATCTGGGCGCACGTCACCGATGGTGTATCGAGTCAGGCATCCTGGCAGAGAAATGCCATGGCTACCGCTACGAGCACGTCTTCTCCTACAACTGGAATGCGATGAAGGGGTATCACTATCTGATGCGACTGGGGCGCCTGATCAATATCTTACCATTTACTCTGAGCTTCTTGTATTTATGGTTCGTGAGTTGGGTGTGCAAGGCTTCATCCGGTTCGTTCGTGAAACTATACCAGGTCCATGGCTGGGCCCCATATGGGTAAAGAGACGTCTTTCCGCCCCTTTTCAACTTCGGTTGATAGAGGCGGTAGGCCTGCATGCGCGCTGCGATGCGGGACAGGGGGCAACGAACGGTGAAGAGAGTTACCGTAAGGGAGAGTGTGTCTTCGCACTATTTCTTCGGGTAGGAATGGGAGAAAAAAGTCGACCTATTGACCAATGGTGCATTTGAACATGGTACGATAGGGACAATTTTCTATCTTAGGCCGACATGACACCTCTTAGTTGATTTTCATTCGTCAGTGCTGAAAGCAGCAAGATTTTATAGACATTTCATTTATTGTATGCTAGTAAAAAAAGTTTATAAGATCGAGTATATATCTCTTTTTTTATATTTAAAAATTATAGGAAATTAATGAAGTTATGAATGATTTGCCAAGCTTTGAAGAGACTTTTGACACATATAGACTTATTGCTATGACAACTGATTTATTTAGAAAAGCCAGAAAGAGGGAACTACTCCAGTATGGAACCAATCCCCACCAGCTGGCTTTCATGCAAATCCTTTATAAATTGGGCGGAAGCGCAACAACCGCCGATATATCATCACATCTTTTAAGAGAGAGACATTCTGTTCATGAACTCGCAATGAGAATGGTGAATGTTGGATTATTGAAAAAAGTAAATGATTCCAAGAGAAAAAACGGTGTAAAAGTCGAATTTACTGAAAGTGGGCTTAAAGCTTATAATAAAACAAAAGAGATGAAAGATTTTCAAAATGTACTTTCTACTCTCAACAAAAAACAACGAAAACAACTTAGAACATATATTAGATCCCTTTTTAAGGCGTCTATGGAAGATATCAATGGTTTGAACGAATCTTTTTTATCAGAAATGCTAAAGCCTGAAAAATGATAATATAAACCTTGTTTTTTAATCAAAATGGCCTCTTTAACCTTTCCATCTGACAGGCGCGAGGCTAAGAAAAAAAGGCGCAAGATAAAACAAAATGTCTGGTGCTGTATCTCTTGTTAAATATTTAGAGAATAAGATACCAGCTTTCTGAGATAATTATTCCCTATACTCATTGATTCGCGATAGGAAAACTCATAGTTTTTTCTTTTGCAATACATGCTGAATTGATCGCGGGGATTCATTCCGATTTTTTTGGACAAATTTCAAAGCACAATAAAGCCTGCCCTTGCGCGACAATGCCTAGTCTTTTCTTTGTTTGTAAAGGCCATTTGCTATCCATAGCCTGAAAAAAAGGTATAGCAAGCCAGGTCTGGGACAGGGGCATAGCAAAAAAAGGCATCCCCCTGTCCTGCGCAAACATGGAGTAATTGCAAAATTTTAAGATATTGCGAATAAAGAAACAGCGCTCTCTTAGATTCGCCACCCATGGGTTCAGAGCAACCCCCATCACTATGACTCAAGGAAGACCTTGAAGCCCTTATAGGTCATGTAGATATCCCCCTTGTGGGCGATTTCAAAGGGCGAGTGCATAGAGAGCACTGCAGGGCCGCAGTCGATGATATTCATGCCGTAAAGGGCCAGGAATTTCGCCACCGTCCCCCCGCCTCCTTCGTCAACCTTTCCCAGTTCGCCGGTCTGCCACACCACCTTGTTTGTGTTGAACAGGTTCCTGAGCCAGCCCACATACTCTGCATTCGCATCGCTTGCGCCGTATTTGCCGCCTGATCCCGTGAATTTGGTCAGACAGATGCCGTACCCGAGACGGGCTGCATTCATCTTCTCGTGGACATCCTGGAAATCCGGGTCGATGGCGCCGCTCACATCGGCTGAAATAGCCCTTGAATTCATTAAGACCTTGTGAATCTCGTGGTAAAGCGGTTCTTTTCCGTGAGCGATCATGAGGTCGGCCACCACACTCTCCAGGAATTTCGATTTTGCCCCGGTTGCCCCGTCGCTCCCGATCTCCTCCTTATCAACAAAGAGGACCAGGGCCGTTTTCTGCGGGCGCTCGAGATCCGCGATGGCCCGTAGGCTCGTGAATACACACGATCGATCATCATGGCCATAGGAACCGGTCAGGCCCCGGTCCCACCCCACGTCTCTCGCCTCTCCGGCCGGAACTACCTCGAGCTCAGCGCTGATCAGGTCCTCCTCAATGAGGCCGTAACGCTCGTTAAGGAGTTTTAGGATAGCGAGCTTGAACCTATCCTTTGTATCCTTGTTTCCAAAGGGAAGGGAGCCGACCATCAGGTTCAGCTTTTCTCCTTCGAAAGCATCGGAAACCTTTTTGTCGGTCTGAACCTTTCGGGCGAGGTGGGGGAGGATGTCGGCAACCGTGAATACGGGATCGGAATTATCCTCGCCCACCACAATGTCCAGGGTGCTTCCATCCGAGCGGATAACCCTTCCGTGGATTGCCAGCGGCCTGGTAAGCCATTGGAATTTCTTGATGCCGCCATAGTAGTGGGTCTTCATAAAGGCCAGATCCACATCCTCGTAGAGCGGATTTTGCTTGAGATCGAGTCGGGGGGAATCGAGGTGGCTGACGATCAGGTTGATGCCCTCCTCGATCGGCTGTTTCCCTGAGAGGCAGAGGGCAACGGACTTTCCTTGAAAGGATCTCAGCATCCGTATAGGTTTTCTGGAGCCTGGGTCCGAAGAAAAGCCGCTTTTCTCGGCAATCTCCTCAATGCGGGCAACCGCTTCCCGTTCCGTCTTTGCTTTATTCAAAAAGTCCCTGTACTGCCGGTCGAACTCCCACACATCGCCTTTTTCCTTTTCATCCACCACATCCCAGACGAGCCTTCGCTTTGAGAATAGTTTCTCGCTCATCTTTTGAATTTCCTGCTTTTTCATGACCGTCTCCATCCGTTGGCATCTGTTGCTGAACTTTCATATCTTTTCTTTGCTGCTGTCTATCCCAGGTACGGTAAAAATTCAACAGGTTTTATTTACCTATTGCTGTATGCTAACGAAGCTCCGCCTCAAACCAATGAAGATCGAACGGCAAGTTTTTCATCGCTGAGGCGCAAAGGTCGCAGAGATGGTTGGTCTTTTTTTCTTTGCCGCTGAGACGCCGGCAAAGAAAAATACTCATGCCCTTCGGGCAGGTCATGCTACCTAAAAAGAGCCTACGCGAAGCGTGAGGTCTTTCCCTTTTCCGGCCCCTCACCAGAAAAGGGAAAAAACTAATTCCTTGGCGATCTCTGCGTCTCTAGTCCCCGCAGACATCTGCGGGGACGGGCGGTGAGTTATAGGTTTCCTCAGGCAATAACAAAACTTGACATTTATCTGCCTCAGGCGGACAAATTTTAAGATCTTGAGTTATGTAGACGGCTAGTGGGGCCTCTCCGTGTATTTATGCGTTGATTTGCGGCATGCGAAACAGTATCGTCTGTGAACCACATGGAATGATTTTCTTGTATAAATGAGGATTTACGTAGAGAGGGCGGAAACGGTGATGCTGAGCGATAGGGCGAGGGCGAGCCTTAAGGGAGGGTTTATAAAGGGCTGGGAAGGTTTTGTGTGGATGGCCAAGATCATCATCCCTGTATCATTTGTGACAGCCCTTTTGGAGTACAGCGGGCTTCTCTATCAACTGAATTCGGTACTGGAACCTGTCATGGATATTTTACACCTCCCGCCAGTGGCGTCACTCCCGCTTATTGTGGGGATGCTCACCGGTATTTATACCGCTCTCGCAGCCATGGTGGTGCTTCCACTCACTGTGGAAGAGATGACGCTGATTGCAGTTTTTATCATGATCTCGCACAATCTGATACAGGAGGCGATTATTCAGGCAAAATCCGGGCTCGGACCAACTAAGGCGACGCTCGTCCGCCTGACCGCATCCGTGGTTACGGTGATTATTGTGGCCCAGTTCCTGAAGGGGGATGTTCAGGCCGATGGGGCATCGGTAAGCAGCCTCTGGATTGCCAGGTCGCTGCTGGCGGTGCTCCAGGCCTGGTTTCTTGCAACCCTCTTTCTCTTCGTAAAGATATTCTTCATTATTATCGCCATCATGATCGTAATGGAAATAATGAGAAATTACCGATGGATTGACTCTATGGTGAAGATCCTCAGCCCCTTCATGAGGGTTCTGGGGCTGCAAAAAAAGGTGGGCATGCTGTGGCTTACGGCAGTTGTTTTCGGACTCTCGTATGGAGCTGCTGTTATTGTGAGCGATGCACGGAACGGCTCCTTTGCCCAAACCGAACTCGAAAGCCTTCATATCTCAATAGGAATCAATCATGCCGTTATTGAGGATCCGGCTCTATTTCTGTCTCTCGGGCTTAATCCGTTCTGGCTCTGGGTGCCGCGATTTATTGCAGCGATCATCGCCGTCCACATTTTTTCCCTATGGCAGAAAATACGCCGCGGCAAAGGTTCTCAACCAGCGGTAAAATCCTAAATTCTCATGCATGCAAGCTCCCCTTCCGAGGCCGGAACCGGTTGGGGGCGGCTTTCCCATCTTGCCCTTGACATAGCGTAAAAAAAATGGGTATACAGTATAGTACACGGTGCCACCTACCTGTGGCCTTTCGGCCAGGGCACGGTGATGGCCTGGAGGGTAAGGAGAAAGGAAATTGTGTATAGGTAATTTTTCCTCCAGGCCTATTCTTTTATCCATCTTCTGTCCAGGTACGCGTAAGGGGCACTGCAAAGGCTCTATGGGTGAGATGCCCACAAGAAAGCTCATGGCGGTCGTCAAACAACTCAAGGAATTATACCCGGAAAACAAGTTTGAAACACGCCTTGTCTATCATATGCCTCGATCTGAAAAAGGCTCAACCGCGGCACTGACAAATGAAACCAAGGCCGCCTTCACCTGTGAGCTTCTTCTTTCCCTTGCCTTTTCCACCCCACGCGAGTAGTAAAAAGAAAATTTCCTTTCCCAATGATACCAACGCGTACTCAACTGAGCTATCAGCCATGAGCTATGAGCTTGGTACAGCAGTACACCTGCTCTTCCTTTCTGCTATCAGCTATGAGTTTATTGTAGCATCATGAGCAGAATTGGCATATATGGTAACATTACTGACGGAATGAGCAGCCTATAAGTCAATGAATCCAGCAAAATTCCTAGAATCATGAAAACCCATTCCGATGCCCAACGGTTCAGCAGATACCAAGCGGTGGTTGCTGTGCTGTTCAACAAGGCTTCTTTTTACAAGGGTGATATCTATAGAGAACTCAAAGGTGAAGAAAAGGCTTTTATAGGCCGAGCTATCAGCGAATTGGCACGGGATGGCTTGAGCTGATCCAAAGGCACCCCACCCAGAACCTGCTTATAGAAAAGAATGACATGGATTCTTTACCAATCTTCACACGCGAAGGTGTATCATGGGGTAAGCTTAACCGGGTTTTTCATAATGAATTGGAGACCATCATTCATGAAATAAACCAAGCCGTTGCAGCATAAGTATATAAACCATCATTTACACAAGAGACAGAATATAATAGGTTCTTACATCAGTATGGCGAGATATAAGGGAGATTGAATCAATTTTACAAAGCCAATTTTTGTTCTTATCAAGGCTCAATATCGAGGAAAGGTTTATCATTGTAATGGAATAATGCATGAAATCCTTAAATCCCGAATTCCTTCAAAGGCAACCGATTACACAAAATATTCTGCAAACCATTCGAAGAATTGCGGAGTATAAGGGCAAGCAGGATCTATACAAAGAACAATCGCCGCAGATTCTCGAAACTTTAAGGCAGGCTGCGATTATTCAAAGCACGGAATCATCAAACCGGTTAGAAGGGATCACCGCTCCCTTGGAGCGCATTAGGGATTTGGTTGCACAGAAGACAACACCTCGGAATCGATCGGAGCAGGAAATTGCCGGTTACCGGGATGTCCTTAATACGATCCACGCAAACTATGCAGACATCCCTTTTACTACCGGGGTCGTCTTGCAGTTCCATCGGGACCTTTATCAGTTCAATCCCGGGCAGGGAGGCAAGTGGAAGCCCGTGGATAATGAGAGTACAGAAATCCAATCCGATGGTACAAAGGTTGTCCGTTTTTATCCGGTTCCTGCTCACATGACTCCGGATGCCATGGAGACACTGCATAAACAATTTGCTGAACTCTGGCAGACCGGAGAGATCGAACCTCTTCTTCTCATTTCAACCTATATTCTTGATTTCCTCTGCATCCATCCTTTTCTCGGTGGAAACGGCCGTATGGCCAGACTCCTAACCCTCCTTTTGTTTTACAAGGCCGGCTACGAGGTGGGTCGCTATATCAGCCTGGAACAGATGGTCGAGAAGACGAAAGAAAGCTACTATGACACGCTCTATACTTCTTCCCAGGGTTGGCATGAGGCTGAGCATGCCATCCTGCCGTGGTGGGAATATTTTCTCGGAGTCATGCTGTTTGGCGCATACCAGGAGTTTGAGCGGCGAGTTGGGCTTGTTGCTGCCGGGAGGGGATCAAAGACAGCCATGATATTGGATGCGATAGGGCATTGTATGAACGATTTTACTATACGAGATCTTCAAGAACGGTGTCCTCAGGACGGAATCGACTTGATTCGTCGTATCTTACGGGAGCAACGAGATGCCGGGAAGCTTGAATGCCTGGGACGGGGATCAAATGCAAGATGGAGAAATAGGTAAAGTAGTTCATTAATAGGTACTGTTAGGAGTATCAGTACCTATATTGCGCTTACTCTATTAAGTCATGTATCATCATTTATAACATACTTAACCAGCAAACATGACCATGACAACATTAACGTGACCATGAAACAACGTCATGATCATGTTTTATGGGTACGATCTTCGTGGGGTAGGTGGACATTCTAGGGAGGCAAACAGTAAGTGACCGACATCGTCGGCAAACTCTGGGGATTCTGCCACACCCTGCGGCATGACGGGATCGACTACGGGGATTACATCGAGCAGCTGACCTGTTTTGCTTCTTCCCCGTTTCTCCCTTTCTCCCCTCGTCTTGCTTTCAGCTTTCAGCTCACTTATCTTAGGCTCATACGAGAGTGATCTGAGGATGACCAGCCGCAGGATAAATTGACGAAAATACCAGATTATGTATAATCCCCCCCCAAAGAGTAGGGCCGCAAGAAGAGAGGTTATTGATGGAACATTTACATCGGGTCACGTTCGATCCTCAAATAATGGGCGGGAAACCGTGCATTCGTGGGATGCGTGTGACTGTTGGAATGATTGTCGGGCTCATCGCGACCGGTAAGGACATTGAAGACGTTCTGAAAGCTTATCCCTATCTTGAGAGGGAAGATGTGCTTGAGGCCTTGGCCTATGCTGCATGGCGTGCAGAGGAAAAGGAAATACCGCTGGCCTACTGATGAAAATCCTCATCGATATGAATCTACCGCCCGCCTGGGTGGGATTTTTAGAGAAAGAAGGCTATGAAGCAGTTCACTGGTCGAAAATAGGCGATTTCGATGCAACAGATACAAGCATCTTGCAATGGGCCAAGGAACATGGGTATATAGTCTTTACCCACGACCTGGATTTTGGAGCCATACTCGCCGCTTCGAAAGGAATAAGTCCCAGTGTCATTCAGATGCGCACTCAGGATACATTTCCTGAGTCATGCGAAGAAATGATACTTAAAGCTCTTCACCAGTTCAAAGATGAATTAGAAAAAGGCGCATTACTCTCCGTTGATCGATATAAGGCAAGAGTCCGGATCTTACCCTTAAGGTCTTAGGTTTGCCGCCCTTTCCCCGGCTTGTCCGCCGTCTGTATGGCGGACTTGTCCGCCGTTTTTTTGGCGGATTCTCCCCGTCACCGTTTCTGCTCTTCCCGCTTCCCAGCCTCCCAACTTTCTAGCTTCTTACAACCTTGAACTTTGAACCGTGAACCTTGAACCTGAGTCACTATTCCCCTTGCCTTTTCATCCCCATGCGAGTATTAAAAAGATAATTTCCGTTCCCACGATACCTACTTGAAATCAACCGGGCTATGAGCGATGAGCGATCAGCCGTCAGATATATGTTTTCAGTTTCCTAATAACCTAAGGCCAGCAACCAAGAATAGCGAATCCCGCGATAGCAGGGAGATGTTTGATTTATTCAACATAGTCAACAACGTCCCTCAAGTACTAATTACACAAAGAAGGTGAACAAAGGTGGATTGAATTGAACGGCAATAAATCAATGAATTCACTATGTCCAGCAAATCAAAGCACTTGTTTAAAGAAATGACTTTTTAGATGGGGCATGGGCAAGACGCAAGATGAAAAAATAGCTGTCCTTTCCGCAGCCACATTATCTGGAAATGGAGGTTTAGAGAGCATCACTGAAAACCTATCAATCCGGGCGAAACGTGTCTTGGTAAATCTTGGTGTTAAAGATGAAGTTTCTCTGTTACGGATTACACGCGATGATCTCAAAATGGTATGGAGCTGTGGCAAAAAGACTATTGCAGAGATTGAAGTGCTCCAATCCAAGCTGCGGCCAAAAAATGAACAAGAAATCATTAAGGCACAAAGAAATACCTTGGATTTTGCTAACGCTCCCAAAGAAGTTTTTCATGCGGTACAAAGTATTCTCGGTGTTAGAGGCCTTCATGTGATGGAGGATCTGAATGTTGACAATTTGGGGGCATTCATGATGCTGCAAAAGGGGCAGCTTCTCAAATGCCGCAACTGTGGTCGCAAAACCGCTGATGAGATTATTCGGATTCAAACAGGCATTATCGATTTTGCACACGATTCTCTCCAAAATTACAGCAAGTTCCAACCAGAACAACTCCTTGCTGCCCCTTGTCTTTTTAATAACAAGAGTGATCAAAATGAAAGTAACACTGTGGAAGGCGTCTTTGTCGATGCTGATAACCCAGCACCTTGGCTTGCCGACTGGGTTAGAAGCCTTTCTCGTTCAGAAAAACAAGCCCATGCATTTATGCTGCGCAAAGGAATGCTTGGTTTTACCCCCATGACATTAGAGCTCGTCGGAGAAAAGGTCGGTGGAGTATCCCGGGAAAGGGCACGCCAAATGGAGGTTGCTTTGGAGAAGAGAGCCTCAACCCCACTCCAGCAGCACAGATTGCGTCCCTTGATCGACTTGATTGCAACGAAGGTAAAGCTGAACGGAGGGATGATAGGATTAAATGAATTAACCAAGGATGTACTTTCTAAGGGAGAAAATGGTAAGCAGCTCATGTTTGCTACTGAGCTTCTTTCCTTTTTTTCAACACTGAAGGTCTGGAGGGATGCAGGCCTCAAGCTTCGAAAAGATGGGCTTGTCAGTCACGAAGATTCACGAAGTATAATTCACCAATTGGTTAAAATTATTGAAGACGTCGCGTCAGCAAACGCTGATGAGCGCCATGCAGATGAACTCTGGAGCATTGACCGGAAAACACTTAAAGAGGCTTTACAAAAGAATTTCGCAACAAAATACGGTCGATCACAACTGGTTAATATCTCTGATGCTTTGCTTGACACCATCCTCAAACAATGCAGGAAGCGACTAAAAGCACACAAGGACAGAGTTTATTCCATCAGTTTGTGGCTGCTTCGATTCGGCAATATTACTCAGATGATGGATACCGTGCTTTTACAGATGGGCAAGCCGTCACACTTCACCGAGGTAGCAAAATATATGCATATCTGGCGTACCGGTTTCTCAGAAAGAAATGCCCACGCAGCATTAGATCGGAGTAAAAATACATTGCTTTGGGATCGTGGCACGTTTGTACATAAGGACAACGTTGTAATACCTTTCAGTCTTATCCATGATATTGAATCATGGCTGCTCAATGTTCTCAAAGATGATATCCCATTTGTTTCCGTCAATGGAGCCTTTTCCCATTTTCGCACACGCTGTGAACGAGCTGGATTTCCTTCTGAGGTGGCGCTTTACACCTGTTTAAGAAAGCCAGCACATCCTGATCTCATGTATCCTCGATTGCCCTTTGTTTATTTAAAAAAGGGATTTACACAGCGTATTCCGGTGCCGATTGCTTTAGAAGGCTTCTTGCGGGATGCTGGTGGACCCGTCTCACCACGGGATTTGAAAGAATTCGGAATTGGTAAACTTTTCTTGAAAGATTTCCAGTTCTCTCAGGTCAGCCAAAGGATCGCGAATGTTATTCGGACTGCTGACTGGGGTTATCTTCATATTGAAAATGCTGATCTCGATTATGAATTCATAGAGCTATTAATACAATATACAAAAGAAGTATTAAGCAAAGAGGAACACTGTTCAATTGCTAAAATTTATCATGATAAGAAAGTGACATGTAGATCTGCAGGTGTTGATAGCTCTGTGATGTTCTACTCAGTTCTCCAGTATTTTGCTGAGGAATTGTTTTCCTTAAATGGTTATCCGCACATTGCACGTCCTTCTATCGGTAAAAAAATGGGACGTTATTCCATCAAAAGGCGAGTACTTGATTTTTTACGGGATGCGGGAAAGCCATGTCCTTACGAAATATTGGAGAAGCGGTTTGTAGAGCAACTTGGATACAAAGAGCATCAAGTATATTCAGTCGGTTTAGAAAACGAAGTTTGCTTGTACCATTCTGGTTGTGTTATTCACCGAGAGGTGCTTGGGTGGGATGATGTTAAACAACGAGATTTAGAAAGGCTGGCTCTTCATATCTATGAGGATGCAGCGCAAGCGGGTATAGTTTTCGGACGAGTTTCTCATCTTGTGGAGTCCATTGAACTCCCGAAACTTCCGGTTGATTTGTATTGGTCACGCGTTTTGATCGGAGATTTGCTCGTGAAAGGCGGGCGATTTCTTGTCTTAGGAAATTCAAGGGAAGCCTTCTTACCCAAAAAGAATGATCAGGGTATACAAACTTTTGAAGCTCTTGTCGCTATACTATTAAATCGTGATTGGAGTGGTGCAGCTAACCTTGCAGCGTTTGAAAGCGCCCTTAGAGAGACAGGCATCATTAAAAGACACATTAGCCAAACTATGCTTGGTTCAGGGCAGATTGTAACAATCAAAAACGGTGAAATATTCCTAAAGGAATTACTTTGTGATGCTAAGAGATCTTGAACTACATCACGTCTATGACAGTGCAGAGTATGATCTTGTGAATGATCTGATAACGCCTCTTCTTTCGGAGTCTTGTGAATATTGGCGTGGTGTAGGTTTTTTTACTTCGGCCTGGCTACGGACGGCATGCAGGGGGATCGTAAAACTTGTCAGCAATGGAGGAATTGCCCGAATAGTCACTTCTCCCTTGATGCAGAAGGCTGACTGGGAAGCTTTACAAATTGGAGATAATGCCAAACGTGACACTATAATGCATGATATTTTGTACAGACATGTCGCGGACCTTGCACATGCGTTATCAAAAGATACTCTAAACGCGTTGGCCTGGATGGTTGCTGATGATGTTATGGAATTTCGTTTTGCCATCCCCCGCGATTTTGATATGGGTGGTGACTACCACGATAAGGTTGGCGTATTTATTGACACAATGGGCAACATTGTTGCGATCCACGGATCCTTTAATGATTCGGCAAAGGGATCACTGAACGGTGAAGCGTTTTCAGTTTTCAGATCGTGGGAAGAGGGACAGCGTCCTTTTGTTGAACGTCACCAATCTCGTCTTTTGAGGCTTTGGCGTAGCGGGAATTCCCAATTTGAGATACTAACGCTTCCTGAAGCAATCAGGAAAGAGATTGTTCGTTTGAGGACGTCGTCTCGGCCATATGAGAGTGCTAAAGGGGAAAGGTCGAGCGATGGTTCGTCAAATGAGGTACAAGATTATGGCGTTGAGCTGCGACCTTATCAGAGAGCCGCCATTGACGCTTGGAAAAAGAACTCCTTTAAGGGTATTTTTGAAATGGCGACAGGCACAGGAAAAACCTTTACAGCTCTTGCGGCCGCAGCAGAGAGAAGAAATCATCTAAAACATTTGGCCGTTATTATCCTCGTGCCTTACCTACATTTATTAGATCAATGGAAGGTCAACAGTGAAAAATTCGGATTTTTTCCTATCCTATGTAGCGGCACTCAAGATCACTGGGTAACTGAGGTGAAGTCGAAAATCCAAGACTACCGTTTTGGCTCGTTATCGAGTGTTTGTATTCTTGCTGTGCATCAAACTGCATCAACCCAAAGATTCGCTAAATCCGTGAAAGGGCTTCCAGAAGAAAGTACTATGTTAATTGCTGATGAGGTTCACAGCCTTGGTGCACCCCGTCTGCGAGAGGCTTTATTACCTTTGGCCACTATGAGATTAGGGTTATCAGCCACACCGCGTCGTTGGTATGATCAAGAGGGATCTGAAGTACTTCTAGACTACTTTGATGGTATATGTTTTGAATATCCTCTTGAGCAAGCCATTGGGACTTTTCTTACGCCGTACCGCTATTTTCCGATATTGACCTTACTCACTCAAAATGAAAGGGAAGAATACGAGGATCTGTCAAGGAGAATAGCCAAACTCGCTTCTCAAGTTTCGGAGCACGACGTGGATACAGAGGAGCGTCTGAAAAGGCTGCTTTTACAAAGATCTCAAATTGTCTCTGCGGCAGAAAATAAACTGCCTCTGTTGCTCAACCTATTCAAAAAACAGATTACTGCGAGCCGAGAAGCTGGTGTTGAGTTACAGGATGTGCTTATTTATTGTGCGCCTGGGAAGCATAGGGAAATTCTTCATGCCGTTTCGTCTCTAGGGCTAAGATGTCACGAATTTGTCCATACCGTCTCGATGGAAAATCGTGTGTCATTACTTCAGCAATTTGTCAGGGGGGACATTCAGGTACTCATTGCAATCCATTGTCTTGACGAGGGAGTTGATATTCCTTCCACAAGAACTGCCTACTTTCTTTCCAGCACTACAAATCCAAGGGAATTCATACAGCGCCGAGGTCGTATTTTGCGCAAATTTGAGGGAAAACCGCGTGCTGACGTATATGATTTCATTGTTGTGCCTGATATTAATTACTCCCATTTACGTAAAGACCATGATTTTAGCTTACTTCGTCGGGAGATGCCTCGCTTTGCTGAATTTTCCGCCAATGCTGAAAATGAGTTTGAGGCACGAGCCGTCATAAGAGAAATTGTCAATGCATTTCAGGTATTGCATCTTTTAGATGCCAAACCTTGGGATATTTACCACGAGGTAATGGAATCTGTTGAAATTAAAAGTAGGAGTTAAATATGTCTAAAACACATCGACTCATTGTAGATAAACTCAAGAAATACCCTGCGGACGTTCAGGCATTAGCAAATAGCGCTCTCGAACTGTCAGAATCTATGCCAGAGTCCTCGGTTACTGAACAACTTAAGGGTGTTATCCGGCAGATTATAAAAGAGGAGGAGGAGTCCCAATGATTCTCCAAAAGATGACTCTCACAAACTTCAGGCAGTTTAGGGGAGCACAAGAAATCGAATTTGCAAGGGGAGAGGGTGGTAATGTCACGGTTATTTTTGGTGATAATGGCAGAGGGAAAACTGGTATTTACCGAGCCCTCCTCTTTTGCCTTTATGGAGAAAAACGACTTTCCCAGGATGCACAAGTTGATGAGCGTGAGCTGTACCTTGTGAATTATCCGGAGATGGAAGCTAAAACTGATTTAAAGCAGTCTGTTGAGGCCCGTGTACACTTGGAATTCACACATCTTGGGCGAATTTACCAGGTTGAACGAGCAATTCTTGGCATGATAGCTGATGGTGAGGTCATTCAAGAGGATAAGGGAGCACGTCTTGTCACGATTGACGAAGATGGCAATTCAACTACAACGAGAGATTATAATGAAATTGCCACTATCGTCGGTAGAATTCTTGATCGAGGTTTAAGGGAGTATTTCCTTTTTGACGGGGAGAAAATCGAAAGGCTCACGCGAGCAAGCTCTGATCAAAGGAGAGAAATATCCGCGGGAGTTAGGAAATTGCTTGATATTGATACTCTTGAGATTGCATTAAGAGCAACCAACCGACTAAGAAAATACCTCGATTCAGAACTAGAGACACGGGCAACCGGCGAGCTTGCCCGTGTGATCAAGCAGTTACGTGAAAATGAAGAAAGGTCCCTTGAGTTGGAAGAAAGGATATCAGCTATAGATGAGGAACTTGAACGAGGTGCTCAGGAGAAGAAACAGGTCGATGCCGAGCTGGACAAGATTCGAGAGATCCGAGACCTGCTTACGGCAAGGACAAACCTGGAGAAAAAGGAACTTGATCTTGAATCACAGGTAGAGGATTTATTGGAGGACATGAAGAACCGTACTGGTAAGACAGCGCTCCTACTCGTAAGAAAAACTGCTGAAAAGATCTTTAGAAACATCGACAAGCGAAAACAAAAACACGAGATTCCATCAGAGATTAGACGCGATTTGATCGATCGTTTAATATCAGAGGGGCGTTGTATTTGTGGAACAACAATCAAGGCCGGAACAGAAGAACATCGTAATATTCTGCTTTGGCGCGATCGGACGACAGACATTCTTACCGAGGACTCCATGCTCGATCTATGGCGGTATTTGAGCGGGGTCCGAAGTCATTACGAGGATATTGGTGTTGCTACGGAGGGTGTTCTTCAGAAGTATGCTGTCGTAAAAAACGAGCTTTTGTTAACACGTCGGAAGCTGGATGAATTGCGACAAAAAATCGGCTCTTCTGAACGTGCAGACGCAGCAAAACTTGAGAAACATCGGCAGCAGATTGAGTGGAAAATTCTTAAGCTTGAGAACGAGCATTCTCAAATACATGAGGAGATTAATATCCTTGCTGAAGAACGAGATAGGCTTCAACTACAGCGGAAAGAGATTGAAAGAGAGCAAGGGATACGTGACGAATTGTTCAAGCGATCTACTCTTGCTGGGGCTACAAGTAATGCCCTCAAGAATATTCATGAGGAGTTCACAGGAGAGACCCGAGATCTGATCGGTGCGAGCGCAACAAAATATTTTCGCGAACTCCTTGATGATGAGGGCAAAAAAACCCTCCGAGACATTGTTGTTGACGCGGATTATAGTATACAGGTTTATGATCGCTGGCAAAAGCCATTTCTAGCGAATATATCAGCCGGCCAGAGACAAATCATGTCTATTGCATTTATTGCTGCACTGGCAGGCGCTGCCGCTGGTAATAAAGTTTTTGAAATGCCGCTGTTTATGGATACGCCTTTTGGCCGTCTTTCGCATGAGCATCGCCGCAATCTTTTGGAGAATGTGCCCAAATGGTGTACTCAATGGATACTCCTTGCGACTGGCACTGAATTCGGACGGTTTGAGGCGCAGATTTTGCGTGGGACAAAACAGTGGATAAAGTTTTATATCCTCAAAGGAGCAGGTGCTGGAAGCACTAAAATTGAATACGTCGATGTAAATCAGGTGAATGGGCTGCTGCGAGATGAAGCGGAGGTAATATAAGATGAAACTATCAGGAGATATTCGCGTCCGTACTGACCGACACTACAGGACACTCTATAATGATTTTCGGAATTTCGTGGCAAAAGATATGCATGAGATATTTTTCATCTGTGCTTGCCTCGGCTATCGTGAGGGCAAGAGAAAGTCTCTTGGACGTGATGGGGATGACCGATTTTGGTCAAGCACAATCACGCCGGAAGAGTATGCAAGCTTCTATGCCATGGTGATTGAATCCAGCGAAATGGACTTTGTGGCCATCGCTGATGACAGAGCTGTAGTCGCTGCGATGGAAGAATACGCAAACGCTGGCATGGAAATTTTGATGGAAGAGGTACTAGCTGATTACACTTTGGACCGTGGAGATGATTTTCGATTAGACCCTAGTTGCTCCAGAGAATTGCCAAAAGTAATGCTTGCCTATATTTACGATAAAGCCTGTGAATAACTGGTTGAAAATATGATGAGACGCATATTACTTGTTGAGCCAGGCTATCGGAACAAATACCCACCTTTAGGACTCATGAAGATTTCATCCTACCATAAGTTGGCGGGAGATGAAGTTCATTTCGTCAAAGGGTGTAAAACATCCTTTCGAGATGTAAATTGGGATCGTGTTTATATCAGCACACTTTTCACTTTTTTTTGGTCTGAGACCATACGGACCATCAAGTATTATTTGCGAGCCGTGCATCACCACGAAGACATCTTTGTGGGTGGAGTGATGGCGACGCTGTTGGCTGACGAGATCCGAAAAGAAACGGGTGTAACTGTTCTACCGGGACTTATTGACAAACCCGGAATATTGGACAAAGGAATTG